>Ga0081539_10002729_pt1 | contig 23876 bp, 20 predicted proteins | sample TabmetS4T2R2_FD_71023 | JGI IMG/M metagenome (GOLD analysis project Ga0081539, IMG submission 71023) | Tabebuia heterophylla rhizosphere microbial communities from the University of Puerto Rico - S4T2R2 | ecosystem: Host-associated > Plants > Roots > Rhizosphere ...
CCAGCGCGTGCAGTGGCTTCGCCAGGTACGCTCCCGTCGCCGCGCACGCACGGAGCTGAGTCTTCTGGCGGTTGTCTGCCACCTCCTCGATCAGGTTGCCGCGTTCGTGGAACTGCTCACGCCCCATACAAAACTCAATCTGGAAGCCGCTTTATAACTAATATGTCCAGACCTCAGGGGCGTCTAAGAGTTTGGGTGTCTAAGAGCGTCCGTAACCGCACGATGCGCACGAAAATCCTGTCTCCTTGTTTCATTTTCGGCTCCTAGACTCTGAGTCTCTTAGACTCTGAGTCTCCTTTTCTTATCGACGGACTAGCGTTTCCCTTCCCGTGCACCGCCAGACTGTTTCGCCGAATTGAGAGGGGGGGGTGAGTGGGGGCTACCTTGTAGGACTGACTCTTTGTCGGTTTTTTCTTGGACTTTATCGCTCGCCGCATCTTTAGGGGTGTTTGCCATCGTCTCGTGATCAGTCTTTCCCTCGCTTGAGGATGCTGCCGCCCCGTTGGTTTCAATGATAGGGCGGTACGAGGATTTCTCGTTCTGCTTGCGAAAAAGAGAACTTAGAGTAAATCTACCCTTCACTGGCTGTTTGGTAATACCGAGCAGAGCGGCGATGTCATGCCACACACGTGTCCGACTCTGGCGAAAAAAGTCGGTGTTCTCAAATTCCTTTTCGAGAGCTGTGGATGTTGCCTTGGCAAAGAGCTTTTGCATCCACGCATCATACGGCAGAGGTGACAAAAAGGAGAAGGCTTTGAGTTTTCCTACCGTATCAACGAGCTCGGCACTAGCTTTATTGGCCAGGAAATAACTGCGCGAGCGTCGTTGCAAGCGTTTGTTCAGGTCAGAAATTTCCAGCAATAGGTTTAAGGCTGTCCGCCAGCTGATATCATCTTCTTCTAGCAAAATCAGGTTGACGTCACTAAGTGTGGCAGCAGCAAGACTCAGGCTTCCTGGGCCCGCCTGGGTATCAATGACGATGTAGTCAAAGTTGAGCGTATTCGCAGCGGTCGCAAGGAGTTTCTGCAACTTCATACTCACAACGTCAAAATCAAGATGTGCGAGTTGCATCCAATCTGGGCGTTCACTTTCGGTAGAGAACGGAATCGCAAAAATATGTTCCAACCGACGATAAAGTGTATAGAGGGGGCCTGCATGTCGATCACTGCTCACAGCTTTCTGTAGGGCGTCAAAAAAATCTTTCTCGACTACTTCGCTACCGTCGAGATATTCAGAGAACGAGAGTGGGACGTGATCCAACTCGTACTTATTCTGAAACAACAGTAGCGTTAACCCTTGAACTGACGGGTCCAGGTCCAGTAATAAAATCTTCGCGCGTTCTTCCTGTTGGATAATTCGCGCCAGACACGAGGCGAGAACAGTTTTTCCTACCCCGCCCTTCCCACTACACAGAGTAATCGTTTTCATCATGTGTTCCTCCACGGTGTCATCCTGAGGCAGGTCTATCGAAATGATGAAAGCTTTCTACTACCTTTTTTGAGATTTCAGCAAGGTACCCGGTCCCTGCCGCATTATGAAGTAGAGACCTTTCCTGTTTTCGCCGGAAAGTGCAATAGTGGAAAGGAGGTTGTATGAAGCAAGCCCTTCAGTCTTGGCGCGCATTTATTGAAGGTCACCTCTATGAGGATATCGACGCGCCGTGGCGTGGTGATCCCGCGTTTGCCACCTTATGTGAATTTCCTGGGCTGCGCGATTGTATCGGTGGGCGTATTGCTGACTCTCTCACCCAAGGTGTCGGGCTGGTGAAAGCAATGACGCACATTGACTTGCTATCCGTCGTGCAGACCTACGCACGACCGCACGGACTCTGCTTAGGTTTCGGGATGAATGCCCTGGAACCGTATGATTTGCTCCAGATGTTTTCTCTCGCAAAAGTCCATGCCTATGAATGGATCAGCGAGCAGGTCGTCGACGCAGCGAAAACGCTTGTCGCGCTTGCGAAAGAAGATGCGCGGCTCTCCGAACGTATCCGTTTGCATCATGGCACCATCAGTGACCTCAGTGCGTTGCCGGATTGTTCCATTCACGTGGCGTATGTGGGGAACGTGTTTACCCACGAAATTCCTATGACACAGGAAACCTTTGTACGTGCGGTGGCAGAAATCGTCCGAGTCTTGGACGATGGCGGCATAGTGTTCAGTCGAGGTTCTTCTGGAGCGTTAGAAAGCACGTTACGTCCAGCAGGAAAATTCTTACTGCACAACCCGCTCATCTCTGTATTTCAGCGGCAGAAAGGGAGCGTGGAAATCTAGGAGTCGCGAGCCTCAACAACTTGGTACACTCGTAATGGCGCCGCGATTCCTTTCAGTGGGTGGATACCGAGATCTCTGTACACAAACTGCCCTGGTGCGAGGCCTTGCGTATTCGCACTTACAACGAGAGTGTTGGCTGCGGCGAGTGACAACAAACGGGCAGCGATGTTTGGTGTTTCTCCTAGCGCCATTGACTCGGAATAATCTTTATTGCCCATCGCTCCGACGACGGCGACACCGGTATGAATCCCCACCCGCACTTGTAGAGGCGAGGTAAGGTGTGGCACGGGAGCGTTCTGCAAGCATGCATTCAAGTTGGGTAGGGCAGCACAGAGAGCGAGTCCTGTACGTATTGCTTGCTGGGCAGCATCGTTATGTGCCTCCGGGTAGCCAAAGTAGACTAACAAGGCATCGCCGCTTTGGCGAGCAATATATCCAGAAAAACGGCGGACAATCGCCGTACACGCTTCCTGGTACATGGCGATGATGTCATGAAAGTCTTCTGGATCAAGCTGCTCCGAGAGTAATGTGGCCCCCACGACATCACAAAACATGACCGTCAAATGGCGACGTTCGGCATTGGCCAGGGAAACCCCACATTTCCCACAGAACTGGAACTGCGACGGATTATCACTGTGGCAACTCGGACAGCGCATATATAATTCTTTGCATGTTTGCTATGGGACTGGGAAGGGCGGTAGCGACCCGCGTCTGGAGTGTCTCCGTCCGTATCTCGACCCATACCGCATAGTTGCCACTGTTTCCTTCTTTGCGCTCCTGTGGGAAAACCGTTCCAACGCTGCATTGAGGAACTGCGTCTGAGGAGGAGAATTACTCATGAACAGCCTGCCACTCGAAGGGCTAAAAGTTATTGATGCTGCCATACTCTTTGCCTCGCCAACGATCTCGCAAAATATGGGAGACTTTGGTGCCGAGGTTATTAAAGTCGAGCATCCGAAATTAGGTGATAGCTTGCGGTCATTGGGAGCAACGAAGAATGGAATCCCGCTGTGGTGGAAAATCACCAACCGTAACAAAAAGTGCGTGACGCTCGATCTCGGTAAGCCTGAAGGAGCAGAGATCTTCAAAAAACTCGTTGCTGAGGCAGATGTAGTGACCGAAAATTTTCGTCCAGGGACACTCGAACGTTGGGGCCTTGGGTGGGACGTTTTGCATACGTTGAATCCACGCATGATTCTCGTGCGTGTGTCAGGCTTTGGACAAACCGGACCGTACAAAGAAAAGCCGGGGTTTGGTACGCTGGCTGAAGCGATGAGCGGCTTTGCGCATATCACCGGCCCGTCGGATGGGCCGCCAACATTACCGGGCACAGGTTTAGCCGACGCGGTTGCCGGGCAGTTTGGCACTTGGGCGGTAATGATGGCACTGTATGAGCGCGATCACAAAAGCGGCATAGGGCAGTACATTGACCTCAGCGTATTGGAGCCGATCTTCACAATTCTTGGCGATCAAGCCATTACCTATGACCAACTTGGTGTGATTCAGCAGCGCACTGGTAATCGTGTTCCTTCCATTGGTGCGCCACGTAATATCTACAGGACCAAAGATGAAAAGTGGATTGCGCTGTCAGCCAATGCACAAGCCATGGGCGCGCGTGTGTTCAATGCCATCGGCCAACCGGATTTGATTAACGATCCACGCTTCAAAGATAACCGTGCCCGTGTTGCGCATATTGATGAGGTCGATGCCATTGTCGGTGGCTGGATCGGCAAACACACGGCGGAAGATGCGCTCAGAATATTTGATGAGCATGAATGTGCAGCAGCTCCAGTGTACGATATTGCTGGCATTTTTGCCGATCCCCATTTTCAGGCCCGTGAAACAGTGACGACCGTCCAGGACCCAGACCTAGGTCCATTGCGGATGCAGAATGTGATTCCAAGACTCTCACGCACGCCCGGAAAGATCCGTTGGCCTGGTCCGACCCGCATGGGCGAGCATAACGAAGAGATTTACTGCGGCAAACTCGGGCTGCCGCGGGAACGGTTAGCGGAATTGAAAGAAAAAGGGATCATCTAGGAATACGCAACACGTAACACGTGGTACGTATTGCGTGTTGCGTGATATGGAGGAATTATGCCGCGTCTACGCCGCAGCTTGTTGTTCGTTCCTGCCAGTAGTGAAAAATTCTTTGCCAAAGCCAAAGAGTCACAAGCAGATACATTGATCTTTGATCTTGAAGATGCCGTTGCGCCAGAGCGCAAATCTGCGGCACGGGAGACGATGAAAGACGTCCTGCGTGATGCTGGCTTCCATCGGTTCGAGCGTACTGTGCGTATCAATGCGCTTGATACACTATGGTTTCTTGATGATGTGCTCGCGATGGTCGAAGCTGGCGCAGACGGGCTTGTAGTGCCGAAGACTAACTCTGTCGAGAGCATTCAGTTCGTTGACCGGTTAGTGACGCTGGCTGAACAGCGTTGTAAGCGGAAGCTCGGTTCGGTTGTGTTGCTGCCACTAATTGAGCAGCCTGAGGCAATTGGCAATGCCTTCGCAATTGCTAGGGCCACCTCGCGTATTGCGGGCATTGCCTTTGGGCACGGTGACTTCTCTGCCGCAATGGGGATTAAGGCTGGTCCGTCGGTTGACGGCATCGTGTTGCACGCGCGCTGCCAAGTGGCGATCGCTGCAAAAGCAGCCGGGATCACTCCCATCGATAATGTCTTCCTTGATATTCCTAACATTGCAGGTTTGACCGACGAGACGCGCCAAGGCAAAGAGCTGGGATACGAAGGAAAGGCATGCATTCACCCCAATCAAGTCGATCCCGTGAATGCGGTCTACACTCCCAGTGCGGAAGAAGTTGCGTATGCACGAGATTTGATCGCGGCCTTTGAGCATGCGGTTGCTGAAGGGAAAGGGGCGGTTGCGTTTCGCGGTCGCATGATCGACGGGCCGATTGCGGACATTGAACGGATTGTGATCGAGAGGGCACGGGCGGCGGGAATGCTGTGAAAGGACGAAACGGGAAAAGGCGAAAAGGATGAAGGAAGAGGGCTTTAATGGGCCTTCCGTTTCCCCTTTTTCCCATTTCCCCTTTTCGCCCCAATGGTATGACTAAAGGCTAATCGTATGGCATCTGAGTCGTGGACGCATGGCACAGCCCATGTAAACGGTGTCCGTCTCCACTACGTCATCCAAGGGGAAGGACCCTTGCTAGCGCTGCTGCACGGCTTTCCCGAGTTTTGGTACTCCTGGCGGCATCAGATCCCAGAATTAGCGAAACATTTCAAAGTCGTTGCGCCGGACCTCCGAGGTTACAACGAAAGCGATAAACCGGTTGGCGTGGCGAATTATCGTATCGATATACTCACTGCCGATGTTATGGAGCTAATTCGTGCATTTGGTGAAGAGAAAGCCATCATTGTTGGTCACGACTGGGGTGGTGGTATCGCGTGGGCGTTTGCGGCGGACTATCCACAAGCGACGGAAAAACTAATTGTGATGAATTGCCCGCATCCGGCGGCATTACAGAAACATTTGCGTACCAATCGTCGGCAACTGCGGCGCAGTTGGTACATGTTCTTTTTTCAGATCCCCTGGTTGCCAGAGCTCGGTATTCGTGTGAACACTCGTCGTTTTGTTGAACAAGCATTTCGCGGCATGGCGATTCGCAAGGAAGCCTTTCCTGATGAAGAGCTAAAAAAGTACGTCGAAGCGATCAGAAAACCCGGGGCAGCGATCAACTACTATCGTGCCGCGTTTCGAGAGACTGTAAGCAAAGGCGAGCGCCCGTTTGCCAAGATTACTTGCCCGACATTGCTCATCTGGGGAGAAGAGGACGTCGCGCTCGGGAAAGAACTCACCTACGACATGGAGCAATACTTCACCGACCGTTTCGAGATCAAATACATCCCGCGTTGTAGCCATTGGGTGCAACAGGAACAGCCCGAGTTGGTAAATCAGTTTGTGCTGGAGTTTTTGGGGAATGTAAGCGCTGCTAAGGCAAGATAAGGTTTTGACAGTGTGCGCTATGCGCACAAATGTGTTGTCGGTAGAGAAGACGTGCTGCTTTGCGATTGTGACTAAGGATGAATCATGCACTGCCCACAATGTAGCCATGACAATCCTAACGGTGCGAAATTCTGTGGCGAGTGCGGAGCGAAACTCGAACTTCTGTGTCCGAACTGTAGCAAGAGTAACCCACCGGTCAACAAGTTCTGCTATGAATGTGGCGCGCAGCTCACGCAGCAGTCTAGTGTCCGGAGTCTAGAGTTAAGCAAGCAAAGTCTAGGGTCTAGAGTCCAGCGTCTAGAGCCAGAAGCGCAAAGGCCAATTGTGACTGGTCAGACCCTAGACCCCAGACTCAGTGACTCTAGACTGAGTATCACGAGACCCATTAGTTACACTCCTAAACATCTGGCTGAAAAAATCCTCACTACCCGTTCGGCTCTGGAGGGTGAGCGCCGCGTGGTCACGGTCCTCTTTACCGACACCGCTGGCTTCACTGCTTTCGCTGAGAAGCTTGATCCCGAAGACGTCCACTCTATCATGGATCGCTGCTTTGAGCTGATCACTGCAGCCGTGCATCGGTTTGAGGGGACGATTAACCAGTACACCGGCGATGGAGTGATGGCGCTGTTTGGTGCACCACTCGCGCATGAAGATGGCCCACGCCGTGCCGTCCACGCGGCATTGGCGATTCAACAAGCATTACGAGACTTCAGTGCAGAGTTGCAGGCGCAACGCGGCTTCGGTCTACAGATGCGCATTGGCCTCAACACTGGGCTCGTCGTTGTAGGTAAGATTGGTGACGACCTGCGCATGGATTACACAGCAGTAGGCGACACCACTAACCTGGCTGCACGGATGCAGCAACTAGCTCGTCCAGGAAGTGCGGTTGTGAGCGAAGCGACTTACAAGTTGATCGAAGGATTCTTTGACACGCTGGACCTCGGCGAACAACAAGTGAAAGGCCATACGCCGGTGCGCGCGTTTGAGGTGCTACGACCCCGCGGTCGGCGGGTGCGGCTTGATGTGGCGGCAGAGCGTGGCCTTACTCCGCTCATTGGACGAGAGCGAGAGTTGGCTAGCCTGCGTGATCTCTTTCAACACGTCAAAGCTGGGCATGGTCAAGTAGCTGTGGTGGCGGGAGAGGCCGGGATTGGCAAATCACGGCTACTGCTTGAACTGCGTCGAGCCCTGGCTCGGGCTGGAGAAGACGTCACCTGGCTGGACGGACGGTGCATTTCCTTTGGGCACTCAATTCCACTCTTACCGCTTATCGATCAGCTGCGGGAGAACTTTCGCATCGAAGAATTTGATGGTGAGCCGGAGATCATCGCCAAAGTGGAGCATGACATGCGTCGCATGGGCGGTCTTGAGGCGCACATCCCGTTTGTTCGTTATCTCCTCTCTACTGATCCAGGCGACCCGGCTATTGCTGCTATGGATTCCATCGTCCGACGCAGGGAAGTCTTTGCTGCACTACGCGCGCTGATATTGCGAGGTGCCGCTCTGCGTCCCGTGATCCTTGTCTTCGAGGATTTACATTGGATTGATAGCAGCACAGAGGAGTATCTGGAATCCTTTATCGACACCGTCGCGGGAGTGCCCCTACTGCTCTTGCTGACGTACCGGATGGAGTATACGCCACCGTTCGGCAGTCGCAGCTTCTTCACCACCCTGAACCTTCGTGCACTATCACAAACTGAGATGGTGGCCATGGCTGGCTATGTGTTAGGGACCGAGCAATTCCCGACAGAGTTGACTACAGCCTTGACGGAGAAAGCCGAGGGCATACCTCTGTTTGTTGAAGAAGTGACCAAAACACTGCTTGACCTTGGTGTTCTGCGGCGCGAGGATGGCGGCTACCGGATGGTGAAGGGAATAGCGGAGGTCAATGTCCCCGACACTATCCAAGGGATCATTATGGCCCGGCTCGACCGTCTGGGCGAAGAAGGCAAACGCACTGTGCAACTGGCCTCGGTCATTGGCCGGCAGTTTCTCGTACGTCTACTGGAGCGCGTGGCTGGATTGAGCGGGAAGCTTGAAGGGCTACTGCGTGAGCTGAAGGCGCTGGAGATTATCTACGAGCAAGGATTGTTGCCCGAGCCTGCCTACATCTTCAAACACGCAGTGATCCAAGACGTGGCCTACAACAGTCTCCTTATTCAGCGGCGCAAAGAACTGCACAAGGCTGTAGCCGAGGCGATCGAAGAACTCTATGCCGATCGTTTGACTGAACACTACGAGGAGCTTGCCTACCATTATGAACGAGGTGAAGCGTGGACGAAAGCGTTAGCGTATCTGGTTAAAGCCGGGCAGAAGTTACAACAAGCGTATGCGAATCGGGAAGCGCTTACTCACTATAACAGGGCGTTAGTAGTCTGTGAACGGTTGGGCGCTGAGGTCGATCCTTCGATACTGTTAGTGATCTATATCGGCAAAGGAGCAGTACACTTCCTTTTGAGCGAGTTCTTTTCTTCCGTTGAAGCTTACCAGTATATGCTGGAGATAGCCCAACGAGTTGGAGACCGGCGCAAGGAAGCTGAGGCGCTCTACCAGATCGGCAATAGTTTCTACTTGGCTCACGAGTTCGAGAAGGCTCTCGCGTATGTTGAGCAGGCACGAGTATTAGCGTTAGCAGTCAACGACAAAAACGTCCTTGCCGGCAGTCTTTTCCTCCTGAGCATAATTCGTTATGTGGCTGGCAAACCCAGTGAGGCTGTTCCCTATCTCGAAGAAGCCCTACGGATCAGTCGGGAAGCCGAGGATAAGGCACTTGAGGCGATCATCCTTTCAGGCCTTCATTCCCGCTATCTCCATGCAGGGGAGTACGAACAGGCCCTAGGGATTATCGAAGAAAGTCTCACTATCAGTCGCACCTACGATCTTTACTTCTCCTTGATGTATTCCCTGTGGATGAAGAGTGTCGCCCTTTGCTCCAAGGGAGAATATGAAGAAGCCATCGTCTCCCTCCAGGAAGTTCGCAAAATGAGCGAACGGACAGGTGACAAGTTTGTCAACTGTCGGGTCCTCAACACTCTAGGTTGGGTCTATGGAGAACTCTATAACCTTAAGTCAGGTATCCGTTACAATCAGGAAGGGGTCGAGCTCTCGTACCCGCTCGACAACCCCGAGATTATTAGAAACGCCGAAATCAACCTCGGTGACTACTACCTGCTCCTGGGAGATATGGAACAGGCGCAGCACTACCTCGAAAAGGTCTATCGCGACTCGCAGCAACGAGGGAAGTGGGGTGAGGAGTGGATGAAGTGGCGCTACCTGCAGCACTGCTGTCACAGCCTCGGAGAATTGTGGCTCACAAAGGGGGAGCCCGAGAAAGCGCTACGATTCGCCGAAGAGTGCTTGCAACTGGCCGAGCCGACCGAGAGCCGTAAAAATATCGTCAAAGGCTGGCGACTGCGGGGGCAGGTGTACTACATGCAGGGAAGATTGGCAGAAGCCGAAGCTGTGCTGCAGAAAGCGCTCGCACTTGCAAAAGAGGTCGGCAATCCGCCGCAACTGTGGAAAACTTACCAGGCACTGGGCGAGTTGTACGAGAAACAAGGAGTTACAGAACAGGTACACTCTGCCTACGCCAGCGCTCTTGCGATGATTGAGGAAGTCGCGAATCGGTTACAGGATCCGGAACTAAAACAGACGTTCTTGTCGGCACAACCAGTGCTAAAGATAAGAAGTAAAGTGGTCTGTAGTCGGCGAAACTCTTGATTCGTTGCCCAATGTGAATCTTCGTATCCTCTCGTAATATGTGAGCGGAATCTATCTTCTGCTTTCTGCTTGCTTCAGGAGCGAAGCGATCTCGCGGTACTCCTGACGTTTAACCAACTGTAAGCGCTCGGCATCAAGTCGTCCAAGACGATTGCGGAACGTCCCAGGGTCGCGGACTTGTACCTCGTACAGCGAACTCGCTCCCTGCGCAGCAGCATACATTGCCGCAGTGCGTCCGTCCTTATCTCTGACTCTGGCGTCAGCTCCCTTGTTGAGCAAGGTTTCCACTGTTAGGCGATGGCCTTTCGAGGCTGCGTACATGAGCGCAGTCCAACCCCGGTTGTTCTTCGTATCAATAGAGGCTCCTTGATCAAGGAGGATCTGCACAAGAGCGGGATGGTCATTATATGCAGCTTGAATGAGGGCCGTCTCACCTATTTTATTCTTAGCGTTGACAGCAGCGCCACGAGCGAGAAGCAAGCGGACAAGATTCGGATTATTATCGCGTGCTGCAATCATCAGGGCGGTCCAGCCGTTCTCGTCTGTCGCATTAATCGGAGCGCGAGCAGCTAAGAGGAGTTCGACCACACGTGGGTTGTTTGTTGCAACTGCCTGAAACAGAGCTTCTCGGGTGGGTCGCAAACCGCGCTGAAGTAAGGCTTCTTTAGCGGCATTGGCTACGCGACGAGGGAGTGCCGTTTGATTTTGCGTGGTACGGGATGGCTTTTTGTCGTACCGTTGCAGGTTCGTTAAAACAGGCGCAGGGAGAGACGGAGGTGAAGCGATGACCCTTGGAGCAGGTATGGTTGGCTGTTTTTTGCCTGAGGTACTGTTTTTAGACGACGTCTTTGCTGTGTGCAAAGCCGGAGCTGGCACAGATAGGAGGGGAGTCATAGGAGGAAAATATGGGTTTCTCACTCCCGGTGTGTGGACAGTGGCAGGCACAGGAGCGCGATTACCTTGCGTCGGCTCATTGGAAGGCGAGGTCGGTGCGTGTGGTCCGGCTGACCCTCCTTTGTCGCGGGGCTCTGGCACAAACTGGGGCGTAGCTGTCGCTACAGGTGAGAGTTCGTCTATAGGGAGGGACCCACTCCCCAGGGCACCTTCTGGGTGTCGTTGGTTCTTGAGGGAAAGAGTTACAGGCGAGACAGGAATAATTGCCGGTGACGAGGGAGAACTAGGGATTGCCACGGTTGAGGGTTGAGAAAAAAAACGTGTGAATGGCAACCGCACACTTTGTGGACTAGACGAGAGCCACGCGAAGACAATTCCTATACTCATCCAGACGAGATTATGGAGCCAGCGTGAGTTTACCCCTTGGGGCCCTTTCACAAGTCCAAGGACGGTACGACCTCGGGTCGCGGCTTTGTGGACCTCCTCAGAGTCTCGAACCTGAATAGTCCCATCAAGCTGCAGATGCTGGGCGACCTCTTCGACAACATCAAGAGAAACCGTGTGTTTGCCAGCCATGTAAGCGGCAATCAAAGCATTATCGCATATGACGTTGATGAGGCGAGGCACGTGTTGGGAATAATCGGCGATGCGCGCAATCGCTGTGGGAGAGAATAAGTCGCTGCGCTCACATCCTGCAATAGCGAGTCGATGCTGAATGAAGAACCGTACTTCATCGTGCGATAAAGGGTGCAGGCGACAGTGAACAGTCACATATTGTTGAATGTGGCGAAGATCGGGATGGGCTAACTTAGCTTCTAACGACGGTTGCCCAGCAAGCACGAGCTGGAGAAGGCGGCCCTGCGGCCCTTTAAGGTGCAGGAGCAAGCGGAGACGGTCGAGTGTCTCTTTGTGTACATTTTGTGCTTCGTCGATACACACGACCGTGCTCAGTCCTTGGTTGGCTGAGGCGCGTAAATGTTCTTGAATCGCGAGTACTTTTGTAAACGGATCGTTACTGACAGTGAGGAGCGAAAAGTAACCACACAGATAGGTTAAAATGTCATCGAAGGTTGCGGTGGAAAAGGGCAAGGAAACAATCTGGGCCTGCGTTTCTAATGCATCAGAGATGCGGCGCAAGAGGGTTGTCTTGCCAGTGCCTGGTTCTCCAGTCAAAAGGATAAGCCCTTTACGCTCGCAAAGCGCGGTGACGATGTCTGCTTCTGCTTTCTGCAGAGCAGCGGTTGAATAGAAGAAGTGCAGGTCATTGGCAAGCGGAAACGGCAGTTCGCGAAGACCAAAGAAGGTTGTGTACATCGTACATTCCTACGAACGGACCTGTCAGGAGCGCGTGAGAGCAAATGATCGTAAGGTCGTATGTATGAGACGAGCCAGTGTACGTTTAGACTGGGATTGGTGCTGAGGCCAAACCACACAATGCGAGAAACCTACCCCGGCCAAAAGTGAAGCGTTGTTCACTGAGTCGACATACTTACTCCCCTATATAATCATGACTGACTTTAAGAAGGTCAAGTCCTATTTTTTCAATCAATTTGGGACTTTTCGGATATTTGAGCCTGGTAATTGTGCTCGTCTGGAATTGTAAAGGAGATTCGCGAAATTAAGAAATTTTTGTGAGTATGACAGCGAGAAGGGGAAGAAGGAAGACCGGGTGGGGATGGTCAGGGGGTTTTTGGCAGCTTTTGCGGTACTGGCTGCTGGTCGCGATTTGGCTGAGTGACCATCGGATTGGCCATGAGATTCTGCGGGAAAAAGGCGGAGAAGGCTTGTTTGCTTCTTGTGACAAGGAGTGGGACGGTAGCTACAAGCTGCTCCAGTCGTATTTTTTTCGCGACGGTCACCCCAGCCAACAACAACATCGCACAAATGCCGATGGTCATGAGCGCCCGTCCAGAGCGGACGAGATGATGGCGAACATGGTGAAGGTCTGATGTAGGTAGGAAGTTATCAATGGCGAGCTCTGGCTCGAGAGAAAGTATAGGCGTAGGAGTGGGAAGTGGGGGGGAGGGCTGTAGGTCTGACGTAGAAAATAACTTTTCTGCTAGTGTCTCAATCATTTCCGGAACGACAACCTTCTGTCCTTGAACGTATGCGGCCATCAATGCACTCTCACAGAGAGAGTTAATCCGCGCCGGGATAGCGCACGAGTGATGCTCGATGCGCTCAATCGCTTCCGCGGTAAAGAGATATTGGCGAATTCCCGACGGTGAACGATAGCGCTGGTGGATAAATGTGCGTATCTCATCCACTGGTAGCGGAGTGAGGTACGCGCGCAAAGCGATACGCTCATGTAACAGACCTAGCTCTGGTGTCGCGAGCGTGGTCTCCAGCGCCGGGCGTCCGACGAGGACGACCTGTAACGGCGCACCGTTCGTGTGAGTGATGTCAAGTAAGAGGGGAAGCTGATCAAGGACGGCGATGTCAAGCGTATGTGCATCATCGATCACGAGCACCGAGGTCCCGCCACGATACGCCCACATGCGAAGACGGTCAGCAATCATCTGCAGTTTATCAGGGAGTCGACTCTCCCGCTGCCCACGGGTGAGGAGCTCGTCGAACGTAGCGAGGACCTCCGAGAAACTGGTCAGTGGGCAAGCGCACGGGTAGATACGTATTTGTTCTTCGAGGGTTTTGCTTAGAAGGCGCATGAGTTTGGTCTTACCGGTGCCAGCCTCACCGACGAGCAGGACCAAGCCTTTGCGGGTCCGCAGCGCGCCGCTGATACTTTTGTATGCACGATCATAGACGGCATTGGTATAGAAGAAATCCGGAGAACCCATAGCGTGCTTCGGCAGAGCGTCAGTACTGAGGGAACGTCGCATCATTTCTGCCCTCTCGCTCCTGCATTGGGGAGGTTCCTCACTTATGTGGAACTTTGGCAAGCCTGTAGCAAAACTATGGCTCAATTGGGTCGTATTTGCTCTCTGAGGACCTAGCCAACGACGACATATTTAGATCAGCCCAGCAAGAACCACCACCGCTCATACTCATATCTTGCTTCGAGAGTGATGTCTATCTTTCCATAGAGGAATCTGTGTGCAAGAGCGGCTGCTACTGTCTCTTGACATAACTGTAGGTCGTCATTACTATGCGTCATTATTACGCAAACCGGACGAGGAGGAATCATGGACGCTGTGTATGGGGGAGAGAAAACCACCCAGGAACTCTATTCACACCTTGCCCGACTCGACAGCGGATATACCGTTGACGCATGTGCGTCTTACGTCGATCTGATCAGTGAAATACGTACCCTCAAGCGTGAGCGTCACGCGGTAGTGTTGGCTCATAACTACCAGCGCCCAGAGATTTTTGAGGTCGCGGACTTCATCGGCGACTCGCTCGAACTGGCCCGCGAGGCTAAGAAAGTCCAATCCGATATTCTCGTCTTTTGCGGGGTACACTTCATGGCAGAGACGGCAAAGGTCGTTAATCCTGAGCGTACTGTCCTCCTGCCAGACCTGCGTGCGGGGTGTTCACTCTCTGACAGTATCAATGCTGAGGCACTTGCAGAACGTAAGCAGGAACTGCGCAAGCTGTACCCTGACCTACAAGTGGTCTGTTACGTGAACACAACAGCGGCCGTAAAGGCCGAATCAGACGTATGTTGCACGTCCGCAAACGCCGTGCAAATCGTTGAAAAAATCGAGAGTCAGAATATTCTTTTTGTCCCGGACGAGAACCTGGCTCGCTACGTACAAAGCCAGACGAAGAAAAACATCATTGCTTGGGAAGGGAACTGCTACGTTCATCATCAGATTACCCCGGAACAAATTCTTGCCGTCCGGCGCAATCTCCCGCACGTGAAAGTCCTCGTCCATCCCGAATGTCGGGAAGATGTTATTAAGCTCGCCGACGCCGCCCTCTCGACCAGCGCGATGATGCGCTACGCCAAACAGAGTCCGGCGCAAGAGTTTCTGATTGTCACCGAGTGCGGACTCTCGGACCGCTTGCTTCTCGAGGTGCCGGAGAAGAAGTTCTATAAAAGCTGTAAGCTGTGCGCGTATATGAAGATGATTACCCTCGAAAACGTGCGCGATGCGCTCCTTCATCGACGTTATGAGATTACCTTGCCCGAGGCGGTACGTGCCGGTGCTGAACGCTCACTGAATCGCATGCTGGAACTGAGTGCGTAATTGTGGAGGATGGGGTGTGGATGAGAATGGCTATCAACCGGAACTGCGACTCCCACGGGTAGCGGTGGATGCTGTCCTGTTTACCATCAGCGACAAAACCTTGAAAGCACTGCTGGTGAAGATTAAACATGGCCCATTTGCTGGGCGCTGGGCGTTCCCTGGGGGGTTAGTGCGGAAAGGAGAAGGGCTCGACGAGGCCGCACGGCGTGAGCTGTGTGAGAAAACAGGCGTTGTTGATCTGTATCTTGAGCAATTGTACACTTTCGGTGAGGCCCAGCGCGATCCAACCGGTCATACTGTCTCAGTTGCGTACTTTGCCTTGGTTCCGCCTGGCATTACTACTCTTTCTCAAGGAGAAAAGTATGCGGATGTGGGTTGGACTCCGGTCCACTCTTTACCCATGCTAGCATACGATCATAACGCGATTGCCGACTACGCCTTACGGCGACTGCAAGCCAAGTTAAGTTACACCAATATTGTTTATAGCTTGTTGCCGAACGAATTCACGCTTGCTGACTTACAAGAACTGTACGAGATTATTTTGCACCAGCCGTTAGATCGACGCAATTTTCGTCGCAAGATTCTTACGCTTGGTCTTCTCAAGCCACTGGCAAAGACGCGACGAGGTGCGCATCGACCGGCAACCCTTTATGCCTTTACCCAGCGCCAGCCGATGAACGTTGAAGTACTGTAGTTACCTGTGCCGGACGAAGTGGACATGCGCTGCCTTGTGTCTGTTTCTCTCTTTACGCTAGTGACCTTCACTATGAGTTCTACTAGTCTGGCTGCGCCTCGCGCTTTTTTCACTTGTGTATCCTTTAACCTGCTACATGGGGGGGTGTTCTCTGGGCGCACGGGCAATGAGCAGGAACTCGACCGACGGCTTGATATGGCTGCAGAGGAGTTACAGGCTCTAGGGGCCGATATTATTGGCTTACAGGAAGCTTCGACGAGTGCAGAGCGTGGCAATATCGTCGAACGTCTTGCAACCCGCCTTGGTTTTCACTACGTGTATGCCCCAGCGAGTTTCCGCCTTTTTTCGAGCGAATGGATAAATGCGTTCACCAGCTGGGTCATGAATTTTACCGAAGGTCCTGCCATCATCAGCCGTTACCCCATTGTCACTTGGAAAGCTTATGATCTCCCGCGCTGTGGCCGCTTTACTGATCCGCGCGTACTGTTGGCTGCTGAGATCAAGGTCCCTGGGGGACATCTTCATGTTCTATCGACACATATCTCTGGAGATCCCTGTCACGCACGGAAAGTTAAGGAGTTGGTGCTGTCCTATCGCAACACACTCCCTGTACTTTTAATGGGCGACTTTAATGCAACAGAAACGTCTCCTGCCGTCCGCCTACTGACCAAAGATACTGGTCTGATTGATACTTTTCGGTTCAAGAACCCGACGATGGCTGGCGCGACGGTGTGGCAACAGGTGAACAACCCTCTGCCGATGGTGTCGCGCCGAGTTGATTACCTCTTTCTGCTGCCGGGAACAACACTCCCTGGCCACATTCGTTCAAGCCGTGTCGTATTAAACTCGCCGCGTCGTCTGCCAGACGGACGTATGCTGTGGCCATCCGATCATTATGCGGTACTGACTGAAATAGAACTTTCCCCTCTGGTGATAAAACTGTCGGGAGACTAGCGGTTGGGTGAGTCTTCTTCTTGTGATAGGTTGCCGGAAGGAAAGGATACCGTGCTCATGTGGAAAAATATGCTCTTCGCTTTTGTGGTTGGCTTGTGGCTGACCGCTGTGCTGCACGCAGAACCGACCAAGAAAGTTACTCCGGCAAAAAAGTCACCGTCAGTGGCGACCGCTGTACAGTCGCTATCGTTGCCTACTCCTCTGCCAGCGGCACAGTTCCAAGGCCGTGTACGCGACGCGTATCAAGCCGCTGCGGATATACCAGAGGTGCTAGCCGGCTTGGCGTGTTACTGTGGCTGTGACAAATCACAGGGACATCGTTACTTGTTAGACTGCTTTGTCGATACTCATGGCTCGACGTGCGGTCACTGTGTTAACGAGGCACTAGATGCGCACGCACTATTCATGACCGGCACGCCACCGGACGAGATTCGCACGTTTATCGATCACAAATACGGCCAGTAAGTTCTACCTCGCATACGAAGGAGAAAGGCTTGTGTCTGAACCGATCAGTGTCAAACCAATTTTTGCTGCGATGCCGCTTAACGTAAACAAAGAGGCCGCCAAGACTGCGAACACCGTGTATCAATTCAATCTTGCGGGAGAGGGCGGGGGGCAGTTTACGATGACGATTCGTCACGGTGAGTGTATGGTCGAAGAAGGAGTCACTGCGGCACCAGATGTGATAGTCTCTGCTACAGCAGCGGATTATTTCAACATCGCGACTGGAGCCTATCCCTTTGGGCTCGCGTACATCAATGGGCGGCTGAAAGTCGACGGCGACTTGCGGCTCGTCGTCCGTATGGGGTCATACTTTGCTTCTGCAGCGTGAAGAATGGTTCTGCATTGTTGTGTGGGTTTATTTTCTCCCTTGCTGTTCCTCCCATACATACCAATCCTCATGATGTGACCACAGCTGACAATGTAGACATTGAGTTTTCTGCCAGACTGTACGACATTGCGGACACACCCCGCCTGTGTCAAAGGTGTTCCAGGTATGGCCGCAGGTACAACCCCACCGGTCTTCCTGTCGCGGCTGCCAGCGGCACCGTGGACAGCGGATGCGTAATCCTCCAGAGCCAATTTTTTCCACTGCATGTGAGGGTGTGGTCGGATTGCTTTGAGGGGAGTTGCGGTCGAGCAGTTGCGTGTTTCCGCGCACAGGCGAGCGGAACAAAGATTCAGGAGGCCATCCCATTATACCCATAAATTTTTCTGTCCTTACATAGCTTAGTAAGAGACTTTCCGTGAAGGCGAAGTGTCTCATCGGGAGTATTCCCCATTCGTATCCCTATCAAAATTGCTAGGTCGACCGCGATCATGCGCTTGGGCGACCTGGGATATATCTCCAACGATCTAATGGAGATTCAAACACCATGGCCGCGAGCACGCAGACGAGTGGCATGATGGGCTCTCGGTAGCGGAAAATGACGTAAAACAACATGTGAACCGCTGTGTAACTCACAATTGCAAGCCACAACACCGCCATGGGGTGGCTTCGTAACCGCGGAACAAAAAAACTGCCGATCGCGCCTGCTAATAACGCAACAAACTGAATAGCCCACAAGAGCCTTATCATAGGTTCCCCTGTTGAGGCTTGCCCTTTCCCATCATGAAAAGGAGGGGTCCAGAAGAGCACTGCTTTCTTCAGGGTGAGCGCGACGAAGGTAGACGGATGTTCCTTGATCCAGGCAAGGGCTTCTTCTTTAAGCGTCTCAGATGCAAGGACCTCACCTTTTTGTCGTTTTAATTCCTGCCACGTCTGACCCCGTGGCGTATCAGCAATTGAGACGAACATTCCTGTCGCCGCGGGATTATTGCCCAAATATAGGTTGAAGCCACTATTGGTGTTCAAAATTGGCGTCCCCAAAACTTCCGCATTCCGTACCATCCAAGGTGCAGCAACAAGCGCGGCTTCAATCAATATGAGCAGAGCTACCATCACCTTTCGTCCAAGATTGGCAGTGGTGAACGCTAACGCCAGTATGACCGGGACAGCCAGAGAAAGGGCGGCATTGCCTGTCAAAGCAAGCAGGCCAAACAGCAGGCCACAGCCTACAGCCGTGATGTAGGCTGGTTCTTTTGCTAACCGTAGGACGCACCACATCACACCCAGGATGAGAGGAGTCATGAGGTTTTCTTTCATAAGATACACGGTATACACACTGGCGGGCAGATAGAGTGCCCACAATGCTGCAGCAAGGAGCCGGCCGCTTGGGCCTGCGCCGGCTTCCTTCGCGATCATATAGCAGAGCACGATATCCAAGCCCCCAAGGAATGCATTAAGAAGGCGGGCAATTAGAGGGGCTTCGCCGAACACAGCAAATACAGGAGCGAGGATAAACAAAGGGTATCCCACGTTGAACATCGCGTGATTTCCCATGAAATCGACAATACCATTCCCATTGACCAAGTTGAGCGCCATGCTTCGGTAGGCAAGCTCATCGCTCACTGGCGTGTAGCTCAGTGTACTGATCGCAACGACTCGCAGGGCAAGCCCGATGACGAGGATCAGGAGTAGCCACGTCGCTTCTTTGTGAATGAAGCTTGTTCTGAGTAGATTCATCGCTTGCCTCTGCTCTAGTAAAAAGCTCCCATGCTCGGTTTCATCGCAGCGCCAGTCGCGAAGCAAAAAAAGGGATTGTGCCGCGTTCTGCCCTTCAATCGGTGGGTCTTACTGACATCCCATACTCAGATTGGCAATAACCAGCGCATTCATAAAAAAGCACGCAGCGTGAGGAAATGCGCGATCAACATCGTAGCAATCATGGCGAGAACTGTGAGGCGACTGCCACGGTCCTTGAGTGCATAAATCACGGGATCATCATGCATCTCGCCCCGTGAAGTCTTAACCCAGAGTCGAGCCAGCCAGTAAATTAGACCAATGGCCACGAGCCACAACAGATGAGGTGTGGCATAACGCACTTGAGTTTCAGGCGCACTAATAAACAACCCAAACACGACTACCGCCGACAGCGCAGCGCCCACACCCAGGGGCCACAACACCACCAAGTCAGTCACTCGATAGTCGCGGCCCTGCGTCGTTTCTCTTTTCATCTGTTCGAGTGAGACCAACTCAGAGCAGCGTTTCACCAACGCCAAGCTCAAGAACAAGAAGACCGAGAAGGCAAGCAGCCAAGAACTGGCGGTGATGCCAACGGCTACAGAGCCCGCAAAGATGCGCAAGGTGTACAGGAGAGATAGCATGAGCACATCAACCAGAACATGCTCCTTCAGTACCAAGCTGTAAGCAGTAGTTAGCACAAGGTACAAAAGCAACATCAGAAAGAAGTCCAGGGAGACTATGGACGCCAGGAACAAACCAAGCGCAAGTGCGGCTCCTGCCACTACTAGACCTTGCCAGATTGGGATCACGGCGCTCGCAAAAGGGCGAAGCCGTTTGCGCGGGTGTGCCCGATCGTTTTCCAAATCCCAGAGGTCGTTAACGATGTACGTGGCCGACGCTGCGAACGAGAATGCCAGAAAGGCAACCCCCATCGTTGTCAGCTTTCCCACATCCATAAACGAAAACGCGGTTAAGAGAGGCACAAAAAGCAACAAGTTCTTCAGCCACTGATGAATCCGCAAAGCACGCAACCAGACGGTGAGGCTAATCTCTTCTCTTGGAAACTCTCGTTCGATTGGAATATCGCGACGTACAGATTGGGCTACACGTTGCGAGACGCCGACCAGAATCGCGCCCTGAGCCGCTTTCCATATAGGAATGTCAACTTGACTATCCCCGGCATAGACAAATTCTTCGCCGACTCGTTCTTGGATCGCCGCAAGCTTGGCTTTGCCTTTAAGGTTGTGGCCTTCGTCTGTGGCAACGACCTCATCAAACAGGCCCAGATACGTGGACACGCTGTGCGCAATGGATTTGTGGGCCGCAGTGGCGAGGATGATTCGACGTCCGGCTTCCTTTTCCCGGCGCAAATAAGCCAAGAGAGGCTCACGATAGGGCAAGTGTTGGACTGCAATGTCTGAATGAGTAGCAACGGCTGCTTTGAACGCGACTCTCCCTTTCAGCAACCAGAAGGGCAAGCGCAGCAAGCTCAGTGGGGAGCGCTTCACTATCTTGATGACAGATTCAACCATCGTGTCTGTTGGTGTGAGCGTTCCGTCAAGATCAACGATAATCGTTAGAGGACACTGGTTGTTTGATAACTCCTCACCTGAAATAGGGATGTCGTCCGTGAGAGTTGCCGAAGTTGGGTGACCAAGCATAGAGCAGTCTCTAAGAGAAAATCCTATGGCATTACACAGGCACAAGCAAGTCAAACCACATCTTCGTGGCCGTCCTTGTAACTGTAGGTACACTTTTTGGTTGCACGTAGGTAAGCGTTCAGCCGTCAGCAATCAGCTTTTAGAATGCATTCGGCACTCAGCAATCAGCCTTTAGCTTTTGGCTGATTGCTGAGTGCTACTGCTGAGTACTTGTTCTGTTGGCTGATTGCCGAGAGCTAATGTTTGAATGTTTACACGCTAGATACACATTTAGTGACAGTCGGATTGGAGAAGTTAGACCTGCCGGTGTTGGCAGCTGCGGTTAAGAACGAACTCTTTCCTACCTGAAAGTCAGCGCAAAAATAGGTGACGGTGCAAACAAGTACCTCTTGACCCACTGAGCTTCTCCTCGACGGATGAGCTCAGGCCAAACATCCGTAGCCGCCTTGTCGAAGACGAAGGCCGCATCCGCGGGGACAATATGCCAACCGCCACGGGCGACTTCCATATCCAGCTGTCCGGCAGTCCAACCGGCGTAGCCGACATATGCACGAAGCGTAGTTTTTCCTGCGTTTGACGGCACAAGATGTTCAAGGTCTTCTTTCTGCGGCACCAGGTAGGTGTCGGAGAAAACCAATTGCGCATCGTGCGGCGGGTGGGCTGCGCGAGCCAGCAGCATAAGCATGTGCCGAGCCACAGGACCACCAAGGTAGGCCATATCTTTGCGCTTTTGCAGGACTTTGATTTCCGGAAGTAGGGTTGCGAGTGGAACCTCGGTCGGACGGTTAATGATAACGCCAACGGCACCGTTATGATTGTAATCAAGCAGCAGAATAACGGACTCAGAAAAATTGGGGTCGCTCAGCTCACGACTGGCGACGAGAAATTTCCCTTTCGCAAGTGTTGAGGAAGACTGTTCGGTTACAGGCAAGGGCAAGTAAAGAAGACGACAAAGAACGGCCTCCTGTTGTAGGTTATGAAATAATTCTCCAGATACGGAGCCCGCGGCGGCAAGCTGCGTTAAAAAGAAACACGCTAGCACCAAGGCAAAGAGCCTCTGGTGCAGGCTCTGCTTTGTAATACGGGCTGAGGGGTATAGGGCGAACACACGGAGATGTCGCATAACGAAATCAACAGCGGTGTGTAGTAAGGTGAGAGATTACCGCTTGCGCTTTGCCGCAGCCTCCTTCTCAAGCCATTCGATCAAATTAGCCAAGTCTGAAGAGAGGGCCGTATCGCTGGTCTCGATCGTATGCGTCTGAGCACCATCTGTGACCTTTATTTGGTACTGATGCTCGTCCCGAGCCTGAAGTGACCGCTGGGCTTTGGTGGGCTGATCGAAGAAGCGAGCTTTTTCCAACAGTTTTTGCACCTGCTTGGCCTTGCTCGCTGGGAGTGTAGAGGTATCTATGTCAACGGTTGACGAGATGTTAGCGAACCCACCAGAGCGTTCAAAGGAAATGCGCACGTACCCTCTTTCTTGTCTTGCAACCACGAGTTACACCTTAATGCCAACTTCCGCCCAGGCTGCTTTCACGGCTTGTTGCTCAGTGCTGTTGTTGCCATAGAGGTTCCCGGCAACCTGGTGTGTCATTTGTGCGAACTCTTGGAATTGTGTTTCTGATTTCACTTTTTCTGTCAGCGTAACATACCAAATGTGACCGGCTTGTGTCCATGCATTCCCACCCAAACTGGTGGCGAGATTATAAAATGCTTTATTGGGAATACCGGAGTTGATATGAACGCCTCCATTATCCTGGGTGGTTTTGACGTATTTGCTCATGTGCTCTGGCTGAGGGTCTTTGCCAATGAGGGGATCATTATAAGCCGTTCCTGGGGCTTTCATTGAGCGCAGCGCAACGCCGTTGATCTTGTTAGTGAACAATCCCTCGCCGATGAGCCAATCGGCCTGTTTGGCGGTGTGTCTCTTGGCACGTTGTTTCACCAGCGAGCCAAACACGTCTGACATGTGCTCATTCAGTGCTCCGGGTTGGTCTTGATACACCAGCCCGGCGGTGAATTGCGTCACTCCATGTGTGAGTTCATGGCCGATCACGTCCAAACTTTTAGTGAAGCGATTGAAGATGTCTCCATCGCCATCACCGTAGACCATCTGCTGCCCGTTCCAAAAGGCGTTGTTGAAGTTACGGCGGTAATGCACGGTGGAATCAAGCCGCATGCCCTGGCCGTCAATCGAGTTGCGATTAAATACCTTCAGGTAGAAATCATAGGTTTTGCCGGAGCCGTCGTAGGCTTCGTTGACGGTGACGTCTTTACTTTTCTTTTCCTTCTCGCCACGCACCAGTTTTCCTGGCAGCGCCAGGCCGTTTTGTGCATCATAGATCGTCCGTCGCTTGGTGCCTGTGGCTACTGGGGCAAATGCTGCGAAACGTGTCAGCGCTTCGCGTTGCCCACGTAACTGTGCCGAGGCATTCAGAGCTTGGTAGGCAAGCTCGCGCTGCCGGGTTGTCCCTTGGTTAGCAATGTTCTCCAGAATTTCGGGCGGAACGATGAAACACCCGAAGGGATGGACATGATGCGTACACATACTATTGCTCCTCCTCTTTGTGAGTGCTGTTTTACGAAGACTTTACACGACGTAAATCGCAGATTGTATGGTTCCTACGGCACTTGATAACGCAAGAAGAATGCCGTGACGGCAACATACGCGGCCCTCGAAGATCAACAACTTTATGGGCGATATGATGAACGGCATGCTCTCACTGTGACAATTTTTTTTGACGATAAACAACCTTCTTATAACAGTAAGAAAGCGAATAAAGAAAACCTCAGGCGGATCTTCCTGTGGCCTACTGAGGGCGAGGACAGTAACGACCTGTTCTGCTCTCACGACGTTTGCTATATTAGTCGATACTGAAAAAAAGCGGAAGAGCAGAACAGACGGGGGCTACAGCAGCAAACGCAGGTGCTAGAATCGCCAGGAAATGAGCAGAAAGGCACAAAAGCTGGTGATTTCATGAAGTGGCG
>Ga0081539_10002730_pt1 | contig 23874 bp, 19 predicted proteins | sample TabmetS4T2R2_FD_71023 | JGI IMG/M metagenome (GOLD analysis project Ga0081539, IMG submission 71023) | Tabebuia heterophylla rhizosphere microbial communities from the University of Puerto Rico - S4T2R2 | ecosystem: Host-associated > Plants > Roots > Rhizosphere ...
GACCAGGATCCGGCGGGCCAGGACGCCCAGGTACACGCTCTCCAGGTGGGCCAGCAGCCGGTAGGGGCCGGTGACCTCGATGACCGGCTCCCAGGCGTCGACCCGGTCGCCGTCGCGCAGGGCCGACACCGCCAGCCGCCCGGATGCGGCCGGCCGCCAGTGGCGGTCGAAGGCGGCCTCGGCCTCGACCTGGGCCCGGACCGCCTCGACCCAGGCCCCGCCGCCCCGGGAGCGGGCCCGGCGGGCGTGGTCGCGGGCGGCCAGGTAGGCGGCGAAGGCCTGGTCGGCGGCCTGCTCGTCGCGGAACTCGCCGGCGCCGAGGGCAAGCACCGCCAAGGCCTCGTCGACCCCGCAGGCGACCATGGCGTCGGCGCGCTGGAACACCTGCATGGTGACTCGGGTGTCGTCGCCCTCGGCGGCCAGGATCCGCCGGGAGCGGTCGAAGTAGACCGCCGAGCGGTAGCCGGCCCGCAGCTCCACCACCGGCAGGTCGAAGATCCAGGCGGCCAACCGCCCATCGACCGTGCGCGTCTCCATGGTGCAACACTATGCTCCGAGCATGGCTGAACGGAGGAGTCCTTGACGCGGTTCCGACGCCTGGCGGTCTCGACGATCGCCGCCACCTTCGTCCTGATCGCCGTGGGAGGGCTCGTCCGGGCGACCGACTCCGGGCTCGGCTGCCCCGACTGGCCGCGCTGCTTCGGCAAGCTCGTCCCCCCGGCCGAGCTCCACGCCTGGATCGAGCATTCCCACCGCCTGGTCGCCTCGGCGGTGGTGGTGCTGGTGGCGCTGCTGGTGGTGGCGGCGTGGCGGACCGGCCAGGACAAAGTGGTCCGCCGGGCGTCGGTGGCCGCCCTGGTCATGGTCGTGGCCCAGGCGCTGATCGGGGCGTTCGTGGTCTGGTGGAAGCTGCGGGCCGACTCGGTCACCCTGCACCTGGCCACCGCCCTGGCCCTGGTCGGCCTGCTCATCTGGATCGCCTTCCGGGCCCGCCACGGCGCCCCCGACCCGGCCCGCCGGGCCGTCCAGGACCGCCGCTTCGTCCGCCTGGCCGGGGCCGGCGCCGGCCTGCTGTACCTCCAGATGCTGGTCGGCTCGACCGTGACCGGCCATCAGGCCGGGCTGGCCTACCCCCTGGAGGTGCTCTGGCCCGACCTGGGGCCGAGCGTGGCCCGCATCCAGCTCGCCCACCGCACCCTGGCCATGGTGGTGGGGACCCTGATCGTGGTCACCTGGGTGGTGGCCCGGCGCACCCAGCGGGCCCACCCGACCGTGACCCGGCTGGCCGGCTACGCCACCGGGCTGGTGGCCGTCCAGCTGTGCCTGGGTGTGGCGAACGTGGCCAACCGCCTGTCGGCCCTGACCGTGGTCCCCCACCTGGCCGTGGGCGCCCTGCTCTGGGGGACGATGGTGGCCCTGGTCCTGCAGGCCGACCGGTTCGCGGGCACGCCCGAGCGGGACCCGGCCGAGCCCGAGCCGGCCCCCGAGCGCACCGCCGGCCAGTCGGTGCGGGCCTACTTCCTGCTCACCAAGCCCCGCATCATCGAGCTGCTGCTGGTCACCACCGTGCCGACCATGTTCATCGCCGCCCGCGGGGTCCCGTCGCCCTGGCTGATCGCGGCCACCCTGTTCGGCGGCGCCCTCTCGGCGGCCAGCGCGAACGTCCTCAACTGCTACCTGGACCGCGACATCGACGCCCTGATGCGCCGCACCGCCCGGCGGCCCCTGCCCGCCCACCGGGTCGAGCCGTCCGACGCCATGCGGTTCGGGCTGGTCCTCGGGGTGGCCGGGTTCGTCTGGCTGTGGGCCTTCGTCAACCTGCTCTCGGCCGTGCTGGCCACCTCGGCCATCCTCTTCTACGTGTTCGTCTACACCCTCGGCCTGAAGCGCCGCTCGACCCAGAACATCGTCATCGGCGGGGCCGCCGGGGCCGTGCCGGTGCTGGTCGGCTGGTCGGCGGTGACCGGCCGGGTCGGCCTGCCGGCGCTAGTGCTGTTCGCGATCATCTTCTACTGGACCCCGCCGCATTTCTGGGCGCTGTCACTGCGCTACAAGGACGACTACGCCGCCGCCGGGGTGCCGATGCTGCCGGTGGTCCGGGGGGCGCGGGAGACCTCGACCCAGATCCTGTACTACACGGTGCTGCTGGTGGCGGTGACCCTGCTGCTGTACCCGGCCGGCCGCATGGGGGCGCTGTACCTGGCCACGGCCGTCGCCCTCGGCGGGGCGTTCATCTGGCGGGCCTTCGAGCTGCGCCGGGACCTCACCGGGCGCCGGGCCATCCGGCTGTTCAGCTTCTCCAACACCTACCTGGCCCTGCTGTTTCTGGCCATGGCCGTCGATGCGGTGGTACGGGGAAGGGCATGAGGTACAGTCGTTCCGATCCCGACCACCGAGGAAGCGAGGCGACCGGAGACAGATGCGACGCGCGCGGTTGATCGGCACCGTTGGAGTCGCGGTGCTGGTGCTGGCAGGATGCGGAGCGCTCACCCCGGTCACCGAGCAGGGCCGCGACATCCACCGGCTCTACGGCATCCTGTTCGTCGCCGCCGCGGTCGTCTTCGTGCTGGTCGAGGCGGCGATCGTGTTCGCCGTGGTCCGCTACCGGCGCCGCAGCGACATGCTCCCGCCCCAGTTCCACGGCAACAACCTGCTCGAGGTCGTCTGGACGCTGGTGCCGCTGGTGTTCGTGGCCATCCTGTTCGTCCTCGGCTGGGGGGTCCTCAACAAGGTCGACGCCCGGGCCGACAACCCGCGGGTGACCGTGAACGTGATCGGCTTCCAGTGGCAGTGGCAGTTCACCTACCAGGGCGAGCGGGTACCCCTGCCGGCCGGCCAGCCGCCCGAGGACCTGACCGTCAAGGGCACCATCGCCAAGCCGCCGGTCATGTACCTGCCGGTGGGCGAGCCGATCCGGTTCACCACCGAGGCCAGGGACGTCATCCACTCGTTCTACGTGCGCGAGTTCCTGTTCAAGCGGGACGCCTTCCCCGGCCACGTCAACACCTTCGACATCACCATCACCAAGCCGGGCGACTACGGCGGCCAGTGCACCGAGTACTGCGGGCTGGCCCACCAGGCGATGCGCTTCACCGTCCGGGCGGTGTCCCGGCCCGAGTTCGAGGCCTGGGTCGCCAAGGCCAAGAAGCAGCAGGCCAGCGGCTGCCCGGCCGACCCCAACCCGCGCTCGATCTCGGCCGAAAACGTGTCCTTCAACAAGGACTGCCTGTCGGGCCCGGTGAACCGGCCGTTCGAGATCACCTTCGACAACAAGGAGCCGGTGCCCCACAACGTGGTCTTCTTCAACGGCCAGGACGCCGACGCCCCGCCGATCCTCCCGGCCAGCCAGACCCCGCCGTTCCCCGGCCCCAAGGAGACGACCTACAAGCTGCCCGCGCTCAAGGCCGGCAGCTACTTCTTCCACTGCGAGGTCCACCCCACCGCCATGCAGGGCAAGCTCCAGGTCCGGTCCAGGTAAGGAGTTCGATCAGATGGCGATCACGCAAGCAAGGCCCGAGGCCGCAGCGGACGCCGCGCACGGCATCGGCCCTCGGCGCCACCCGATCGTGGCCTGGCTGACCACCACCGATCACAAGAAGATCGGGATCATGTATCTGGTCAACTCGTACTTCTGGTTCGGGGTGGCCGGGCTCCTGGCCGTGTTCATCCGGGCCGAGCTGGCCGAGCCCGGCACCCAGTTCTTCGGCGAGGAGCGCTACAACCAGCTCTTCACCATGCACGGGACGACGATGATCTTCCTGTTCATCATCCCGATTCTGGCCGGGTTCGGGAACTACATCGTCCCCCTCCAGATCGGCGCCCTCGACATGGCCTTCCCGCGGGTCAACGCCCTGTCGTTCTGGATGCTGCCCCTGGCCGGGATCGTGCTCTACTCCAGCTACTTCCTCGGCGGCCCGGCCGACGCCGGCTGGACCCAGTACGCGCCCCTGTCCGAGGGCATCGGGGCCCAGGGCAACTCGATCGGCATCGACCTGTGGATCACCGCCCTGCTGCTGGTCGGGACGGCCTCGATCCTCGGCGCGGTCAACTTCATCACCACCATCTTCAACATGCGGGCGCCGGGCATGACGATGTTCCGGATGCCCCTGTTCACCTGGACCATCCTGGTCACCTCGCTGCTGGTGCTGCTGGCCACCCCGGTGTTCACCAGCGCCCTGATGATGCTGCTGATCGACCGCAACCTGGGCGGGTCGTTCTTCAACCCGGCCAACGGCGGGATCGCGGTGCTGTGGCAGAACGTGTTCTGGTTCTACTCGCACCCGGCGGTGTACGTGATGGTCCTGCCCGGCATGGGGATCATCTCCGACGTGCTGCCGGTGTTCTCGCGCAAGCCGCTGTTCGGCTACAAGGCGTTCGTGTTCGCCACCGCCGGCATCGGGGCCCTGGGCTTCAGCGTCTGGGCCCACCACATGTTCGTCACCGGCCAGGTGCTGCTGCCCTTCTTCTCCATCATGACGTTCCTGATCGCCGTGCCCACCGGGGTGAAGTTCTTCAACTGGATCGCCACCCTGGTCAAGGGCCAGATCACCTTCTCGACGGCGATGCTGTTCGCGGTCGGGTTCCTGAGCATGTTCCTGATCGGCGGCATCGACGGGGTGTTCCTCGCCTCGCCGCCGGTCGACTTCGCCCTCACCGAGACCTACTGGGTGGTCTCCCACATCCACTACGTCCTGTTCGGCGGCAGCGTGTTCGCCGTCTACGCCGGCTTCTACTACTGGTTCCCGAAGTTCAGCGGCAAGAAGCTCAACGAGGGCCTTGGCAAGCTGCACTTCTGGCTGCAGTTCATCGGCTTCAACCTGACCTTCTTCACCATGCACATCCTTGGGCTGCTGGGCATGCCCCGGCGGATCCAGGACTACGCGCCGCTCAAGGACTGGGTCGGCCTCAACCAGCTCCAGACCGCCGGGGCCCTGCTGATCGCGCTGTCCACGGCGCCGTTCCTGGCCAACGTGGTCATGACCTTGCGCCGCAAGACCAAGGACCCGGAGGATCCCTGGGAGGCCAACACCCTGGAGTGGTACACCTCCTCCCCGCCGCCGGCGCACAACTTCGACAGCCTGCCCGAGATCCACTCCGAGCGGCCCCTGTTCGACCTGCGCCATGCCGACGAGCTCACCGTCCATCCCGACGCCACCACCACAGGAGCCCGCTGATGGCCGTCGTAGACTCCGCCGCCCTCGACGATGTGCCGGCCGCCGAGCATCACAAGCCGGGCGGCATCAGCTCGTCGCTGCTGGGCATGGTCCTGTTCATCGCCTCCGAGGTCATGTTCTTCGGCGGCCTGTTCGGGGCCTACTTCACCATCCGCAGCGCCGCCACCGAGTGGCCGCCGGCGGGGACCGAGGTCCACCTGGAGACCTGGTACGCGGCCATCCTCACCACCATCCTGGTCTCCTCCAGCGTGACCATGCAGTTCGGGGTGTGGGCGATCCGCCGCAACGAGCAGCGCAGGCTGCAGCTGTGGCTGGTCGTCAGCCTGCTGCTGGGCCTGGCGTTCCTGGCCGGGCAGGCGAACGAGTACCGGATGCTCATCGGCGAGGGCCTGACCCTGTCCAGCGGGGTCTTCGGCTCCACCTTCTTCACCCTGACCGGGTTCCACGGCGCCCACGTGGCCGGCGGGGCGGTGTTCATCCTGATCACGCTGCTGCGGGCCCGCTCGGGGCAGTTCACCGCCCGCTACCACGACACCGTCGAGATGGCCTCCTACTACTGGCACTTCGTCGACGTCGTCTGGCTGGGCCTGTTCAGCACCATCTACCTGCTCCGATGACGGGGCCCGGGATCAGGAGAGGCGGCACAAGGTGATCATCGCCAGCCGGCTGTTCATGGCCATGGGGTTGTTCGGGCTCGTCGCCGGGTCGATCTACTACCTGGCCAACCCCCACGCCGAGCTCGCCGGGGTCGGGCTGCTGGGGGCGTTCTTCGCCGCCTGCCTGTACATCGGCATCATGCTCTGGACGGCCAGCCCGGCCAACCGGCGTCGCCAGGCCGCCCCCGACACCGGGCTGTCCGGCTCGGCCGACCCGCAGCGGGGCGCCGCCGACGAGCACGGCAACATCCACCACGTGGCCCCGACCTGGGCTCCGGTGGTCTACTCGCTGGCCGCCACCGCCCTGCTGGGCGGGTTCATCTACCGCAAGCACATCGCCGCCATCGGCCCCTGGGGCATCGGGCTGGGGCTGGCCCTGTTCATCGGGGCGACCATCATCTGGTACCGCAACGTGGGCGTGGACCAGCGGGCCCGCCTGGCCCCCCACGGCGGCCCCACCGGGGCCGAGCACGGCATCGCCGTCCACCCCGGCGCGACCGAGGCCGGCGAGGAGGCCGCCGCCGACAGCGGCCCGCCCGGACCGGCCAACTACTTCGAGCAGCTCCGTGAGGCCATGGAGGTCGGCGACTCCGACTGGGCGGCCGCCGCCTATGCCCCCGACGCCGTCTACTACGAGCCCGCCAACCCCCCGCACGAGGGCCGTGAATCGATCCGCGCGTACCTCAACGACCTGCTCAAGGGCCACCGCAACCTCAAGGTCGACGTCCAGCGCATGGGCGTGGACGGCGACAGCGCGATCGTCGAGTGGACCTGGTCGTTCCGGAACGGCAACCGCCGCGTCACCGACCAGCCCGGCGCCACGGTCCTCCAGATCGGCCCGGCAGGCATTACCTATCACCGGGACTACCTGTAGGGCCGTGACGCGACGGTCCCCTGTCGGGTCCGGGCGGCTGCTGATCCTGGTCGTGCTGGTGGTGGTGGCCGTGGTCCTGCCCGTGGGGGCGGTCCTGCTGGGCGGGGGCGGGGAGGGCTCAGGGGCCGGGCCGGCGGCCCCGCCGACCTCGGCCTCCACCGCCGTCCAGACCTACCCGCCCGGCACCCCGGCCAAGGCCCTCCGCCTCCCCGGCCTGGACGGCCCCGAGGTCGACCTGGCCGCCCTTCGCGGCCGCCCGGTGGTGGTGAACTTCTGGGCCACCTGGTGCGAGCCCTGCGTCCGCGAGTTCCCCCTGCTGCGGGCGGCCGCCGCCGCCCACAAGGCCGACCGGCTGGCGGTGGTCGGCGTCCTCACCGGCGACCGCCCCGGCCCCGCCCGCGACTTCATCCGCGCCCAGCGGGCCACCTGGCCAACTGCCCTCGACCCCGAGGCCACCGCCGCCGCCGCCTGGGGCGCGGTCGGCCTCCCCCACACCTGGTTCGTCCGCCCCGACGGCACCGTCGCCTCCCACCAGCTCGGCGAGCTCACCAAGGCCTCCCTGGACCGCCAGCTGGCCGAGATCCTCCGCTGAGCCGGTCGTGAGACGATGCCCACCTGGGGGCTGGTGAACCTGCGAAGGAGGGGCGAGCCCATGTTGACCGAGGTGGTGGTGGAGTTCGAGGACCGTGTCGGGGTGCTGGCCGGCCTCGGGGAGCTACTGGGCGGCGAGGGAGTGAACATCCGTGCCCTGGCGGTGGTGCGGGTGGCCGAGGGGCGGGCGCTCGCCCACCTGGTGGTCGAGCCGGCCGACGTCGCCGTGCGCGTCCTGCGCGAGGCCGGCCTCGTGCCCTCGCGGGTCCGCGAGGTGCTGTCGGTGACCCTCGACGACGAGCCCGGTGCCCTCGGCCGCTACTGCCGCCAGCTCGCCGACGCCTCGGTCAACCTGGAGGCGGTGTACCTCGCCGGCGAGCGCAACGGCGCCAAGGAGCTGGTCCTGGCCGTCAGTGACCTGACCGCCGCCCGCCAGATTCGCGGCGGTCGCCGCCGCGGCTGACGCTGGCGCCCCGCGTCAGGGGCGGGTGGCGGAGAACCGGAACCGGTCCGCGCCGGGGTCCACCTCGACCTCCGGGTCGGCGAACCCGGCCGCCCGCAGCCGGCCAGGCAGGTCGGCCGGGTCGGCCGGCACGAACACATCGCCCACATGCAGCCGCCGCCGCGCCGGGGTGTCCATGCCGTCGGTGCCGGCCAGCAGCCCACCCGGCCGCAGCACCCGCCACAGCTCGGCCAGCATCCGGTCCTGAAGGGCCCCCGAGGAGACGTGATGCAGCATGGTGAAGCAGGCCACGGCCGAGAACCGCCCGTCGCCGAACGGCAGCCTGGTGGCGTCCGCCCGCACGACCCGGACGCCATCGCCGGCAAGGCGCCGGAGGCCGGCGGCCAGCGCCGGGTCCAGCTCCAGCGCGACCAGCCACGGGACCCGCCGGGCCAGCACCTCGGTGACCAGCCCCGGTCCGGCGCCCACCTCCAGCACCGCGTCGCCGAGCCGGTGGCCGCCGACCGCCCACGGCAGCAGCACCCGCTCGACCGTCTCGGCCCAGTCGGCGCTGGCGCAGAACCGCAGATGCTCGTCGTTCATCCCGCGGGAGGGTACCGTTCCGGGTTCACCGCGGCCGGCCGGGCCGCGCCTCCGCGGCGCATCTGTCCGGCGCGGGGGCTTCGCCCCGTGGGGGGTGCCGGTACATAATGCGGGGGGCCGACCCGGGGCGTCGGTGGCTCGCTTGGCGGCGGCTCCGCGCCCCGGGTCGGCGTCTGGCGGAGGGCCGGAGGAGCCCGACCGACCGCGGTGAACCCGGAACGCGTGCCTCAGTGGCGCCGCCGCCTGCTCCCCTCGTCGAAGATGCGGTCGAACGCCTTGCGCGACCGCGCCTCGGACAGGTCGTGCAGGAACAGGACGATGCCGGCGATCGACAGCAGGATCGCGGCAGCGACGATTAATGGCCCATACATGGCGGCGGCTCCCTCTCGCGGCAGCTCGTTTGTGGGCTCGCCCCGGAACATTGCACATGCCGCAAGCGGCGTCAACTACGCCGGCCCCCCAAGCGGCACGGGCAGCCCGGCCCCGGGCGGGTTAGCCTTGGCCCTGAACGCCTCCAGGTAGTGCCGGCTACAGGCGGCCGGTCGCGAGCTCGGTCGAGCCGTCGGGGGCGACCAGGACCACGGCCAAGCCGGCGGCGGCCTCCTGCGCCTCCTCCACGGCCTTGTCGACGGTCTCGCCCTTGAGCCGCTCGGCCAGGCCCGGGTCTTCCAGGTCGGCCGGGAGCAGGACCAGGTCGGCCCCGTGCCCCCGGGCGTACTCGACCATGGCGTCGGTGCCGTGGTCGGATGCCAGCCAGCCCCAGGCGTCGACCCCGGCCTCGCGGGCGGCGGCGACCTTGCGGGCGAACGGCTCGCGGCCCAGCTTGACCAGGTCCTGGTCGGACAGGGGGTCGCCGAACTGGGCCCCCTCGGCCTGGGAGCCCCACTGGTTGGGCATGGGGTCGGCGAAGGCCGAGGCCGAGTCGCGGTCGTACAGGATCACCCTGGCCTCGGCCTTGGCCCCCAGCTCCAGGGCGGCGTCGCGGACGTGGTCCAGCTCGTCGTCCTCGGAGACAAAGGCCACCAGCAGGTGGGCCCCGGCCACAGCATGGTCGACGTGACGGTCGGTCACTTGGGTCTGGCCTCCGGGTCGTCGGTCCGGTCCGCGGGCACGCGGATCAGGTCACCCTACCGCCTGGTCGGGACTCGCGCGCGGTCGGCCGGTCGACCGCGAGCTCGTCATGTCAGGTAGATCTCCGGGCCCTGGGTGACGTCGGCGGCCCCGGCGCCCTCCCGCAGGTACCGTACCCGCTCCTCGGGTGTGAGCTCCCTGGTCACGCGCCGCTGGGCCCGGGCGCGGAGGTCCTCGACGGTGGACTGCACGGTGAGGGAGTAGACGCGGGCGGCGCCGTCGTCGCCGCCGGTGGCGACATGCTGCCCGTCCGGGCTGACCGCGGCGGCGTTCACCGCCCCGGCGTGCCCGCGCAGCTCGGCCAGGGGCTGGCCGCTGCCGGCGTCCCATACCAGGGCGGTGCGGTCCTCGCTGGCCGTGATCACCCACTGGCCGTCCGGCTGGAAGGCGGCCCCGTACACCTTGCCCGTGTGCCCACGCAGCTCCTTGGTCACCATGCCTGTCGCCAGCTCCCAGATCCGCGCCGTGTGGTCATCGCTGGCGGTGATCACCGAGCGGCCGTCGCGGCTGAACCCGACCGTCCAGAGCTGCCCCTGGTGGCCGGTCAGCTCAGCCCGCAACTCCCCCGAGCCGGCATCCCACAGCTTGGCTGTCCGGTCGTTGCTGGCGGTGGCGATGAGCGTGCCGTCAGGACTGTAGGCGACGCTCTTCACGGCCGCCTGATGGCCGCGGAGGGCCAGCAGCTCAGCTTCGGTGACGGCATCCCAGACCCGGGCCGTCTGGTCGCGGCTGCCCGTGACCACCCGGGAGCCGTCCGGGCTGAACGCCACCGAGGTGACCTCCCGGGTGTGGCCCCGGAGCCGAGCGAGCGTCCGGCCGCTGGCGGCGTCGCGCACCGCGGCGGTCGCATCCCAGCTTCCGGTGAGGATCCGGGTGCCGTCGTTGCTGAACACCGCACTGGACACCTCGCGGTCGTGCCCGGTCAGGTGCAGGATCGTCTTGCCGGTGCCCAGGTCCCAGACCCGCGCGGTGTCGTCGCCGCTGGCCGTGACCAGTCTCCGGCCGTCCGGGTCGAAGGCCACGTTGGTGACGGCGCGCAGGTGCCCGGGCAGCTCCAGCGACGACTCATCGGGGCCGGCGTCCCACCACCGCGCCGTCCCGTCCTGGCTGGTGGTCACGACCTCGCGGCCGCCGGGACTGAACCTGGCGCAGTTGACGCCATGGGTGTGGCCGGCCAGCCGGGTGACGACCCGGCCGGTGTCGACCTCCTGCACCATGGCGGTGTTGTCGAGGCTCCCGGTCAGCACCCAGCGGCCGTCGGGGCTGAAGCAGGCGCTGTAGACCGAATGGGTGTGGGCGCGCAGCTGGGTGACCGTCCTCCCGGCCTCGCAGTCCCAGACCCGCGCCGTCCGGTCGAAGCTGGCCGTCACCACCCTGGTCCCGTCGGGGCTGAAGGCCACGCTCCAGACCTCGTCGGTGTGGCCCTCCAGCACGGCCACGAGCCCTCCGGTGGCCAGGTCCCAGACCCGTGCCGTCTGGTCCTTGCTGGCCGTGGCCGCTCGACGTCCGTCGCGGCTCACGGCCACGCCCCAGATGAGCGCGGTGTGGCCCCGCAGGGCGGTCCCGCGGCCCGTTCGCACGTCCCAGAGCCAGGCCTCCCCGTCGAGCCCGCCGGTGAACACGCGCCACCGCCGGTCGGGGACGAAGATGGCGTCGCGGACCCCTCCGCGGTGGCCAGACAGTGTCTGGATCGGCGTCCCGTCCCGACCATCCCAGATGCGGGCCGTCCGGTCGTCGCCGGCGGTCACGATGCGCCGGCCGCTACGGTTGAACCGAGCGGCCCTGACGGCGCCCTCGTGGCCACTGAGCACGGCCAGGGGCCGGCCATCGACGGCCGACCACAATCGGGCGGTGCCGTCCTGGCTGGCCGTCACGATTCGTCGCCCGTCGGGGCTGAACTCGGCTCGCCACACCCAGTCACGGTGGCCGAGCAGGCTGGCCAGCTCGGTCCCGCTGCCGGTGTCCCAGAGCCGGGCGATCGTGTCCTGGCTGGCGGTGACGATCCGGCGGCCGTCGTGGCTGACGTCGGCCCAGCTGACCTCACCGACGTGGCCCCGCAGGACCTTGCGGATGCGACAGTCGAGCAGGGCCTGGCGGAGGGCGTCCTTGGCCAGTGGCGTCGCGCCCCGCCTGACCGCCTCGACGGCCAGCAGCACGGACAGCTCGGGGTCGACCTCGAGCTGCAGGTTGGCGGTCGCGGCCAGCTCGTAGGAAAGGGCCAGCTGGCGCTGCCGCTCCTCGCGCTCGCGTTGGCCGCGCTCTCGTGCGGCCTCGGCCTGCTGCTCGCGGAGCTGTTGCTCGAGCTCGGCACGGGCCCGTTCCCGCTCTCGGCGCTGGACATAGCGGGTGCGCCAGTCCAGCACGGCCGGGGCGAGGACGTCGTGGAAGATCTCGTAGCAGCGGGTGTTGGCCGCCGGGACCGGCGGCGGCACGTCCCGCAGGATCCGGGCGGCGTCCAGCTTCTCCAGCACCGGCGCCAGTGCCTCCTGGCTGGTCGTGGTGAGGTCGCTGAGGTCGGAGACGAGATGTGCGAACTTGGTCCCGGAGGGGGTGACCAGATGCTGGAAGGCGGCGGCCGCGATGGCCTGCTCGGCGGGGTCGAGCTCGTGGATGGAGTCATCCAGGTGGGTCCTGACGAGATGCTCGGCGCCACCCAGGCGGTCACGCAGGGTGGTGAGGCGCAGCTGGGAGGAGCCCTCCGCGCGCTCGGCATCCCAGAGCCGGCGCATCACCAGCTGCAGATAGGGGGTCTCGATCTCGCCCTGGAGCGTGTCGGCCGACTCGCGGCCGGCCAGGCCCCGGCCGGCCAGTGCCACCTGGCCGAACTTGAGCTCCTCGAGCAGGGCGTCGATCAGCGCCGGCTCGACCTCGACCTGCTCGCCGTCCGCCTGCAGGGCGTTGAAGGCGTCGACCGGTCCTTCGATGGCCCGGACGGCGGAGTCGCGGTCCAGGTGGCGGATCCGGACGTAGTTGTCGAGCAGGCTGGGCAGCCGGCTCTTGAACCGGTCGAGCCAGGCCAGCGCATCCTCCCGGATCGCGACCAGGAAGTTGGCCCGGATGTCGATGTCGGTGGCGATCCTCGGGAACTCCTCGGCGAACGTGCCCGGGCCGTCCTCCCCGGCCCGGTACAGGAAGTACTCGTCGAACTGGTCGAGGATGATCAGGATCGGCCCGCCGATCCGTCTGGCCCAGAGCATGAGCGCGCCGCCGAGGTTCTTGGGGTCGCGCTTGCCGAGCGCCCTCGGGTACAGCGCCTCCAGGGTGTCGTGGACCTCCCGGCGGATCACGCGCAATGGCTCCTCACGCCAGTTGTCGACCACCACGACAATCAGCTCAGGGCGGCGGCCCTCGGCCAGGTTGGCCTCGGCCTCCCCCTTCAGCTGGTGGGCGACGCCGGCCCGCAGGATCGAGCTCTTGCCGACGCCGGTGGCGCCGTAGAGCACGGTGAGCGGGTAGGCAAGCAGATTGGCCCGGATGATCCGCTGCGCCCGCTCACGCCCGAAGAAGAACGGGGCATCGTCCTCGCCGTACGGCACCAGGCCCTTGAACGGGATTGGCGTCGCCATCTCAGTGGCCCGCCGGGTCGGGAATGGACAGCAGCGCCTCGCGGACGCCGGCGATGTAGGACTCCAGCGTCGTCTCCATGATGTCCACGCCCCGGAGCCGCCAGAGCCCCTCGTCCAACGGGTCCGGGTTCAGCTGGATGGCCCAGGAGGTCGAGCGCAGCGTCTCGTCACCCCAGATGCGGTTCAGGATCACCCGCAGGTTCCAGTCGCGGAGGCTGTAGCCGAGGAACAGGCAGTGGTTGCGGCGGAGCATCTCGACCAGGGTCACCGGGAACAGCTTGGACACGTCGGTCCGGGCCAGATAGTCGATGTAGTGGTCCTCGGTGATCACATAGCTGTCGCGGGCCGCGGGAGACCGGTCCACCGCCCCGTGAATCTTGAGGATAACCGTCCGGTCCTCGGTCGTGAGGTCGTCGTAGGCGTTCGGCTCGAGGATGGCGGCGGGCGCGCCATCGTGCCGATGGTGCGTGAACTTCCCCCTCGAGGGGCCGACGGCATCGTAGGTGACCAGGTCGAAGGGTTCCCCGGCTTGCCTGAAGGCCCGCTCCAGCACGTCGTCGTAGTTGGTGGTGACGATGAGCTGGTGAGGCCGCTGGACGTGCTGGCGGCGGAGGACCGAGGGGATCTCGGCCAGGAACCGGTGCAGCAGGGTCGGCGGGTAGTCGCCGTCGAACAGCCGGCGCAGCTCGTCGTAGAGGGGATAGTTGCCCTGGGTGAGGGCCACGAACTGGGAGACCCGGACCAGGTCCTCGCGGTTCGCGCCTTCGTACTCGAAGAGCTGGGCCAGGTAGCTCGACAGTTCCGCCCCGCTCGGGAGCCATTGGAACTGGCCGGCCTCCCAGATCAGCTGCTCCGGTCTGCCGCAGAGGTTGGCGCCGGCCCCCAGGAACGGGATCACCCGGCCGGCGGCGATCTCCCTGGCGACGTCGCGGACGTGACGGTCCATGGCCCTCTTGGAGCGTTTCCCCGGCATCTCCGAAGCCCCCTCTCAGCTGGCCCGTATCAGCCCGCCCACGACAGGGCCGAGTCCTGGTTCCGCTGCACGGCCTCGATGGCCCGCCGCAGGACCTCATCGACCAGCACCGGTTGGCGGGTGCGGCCGCTCTCGATCGCGGCATGGGTCAGCACGACCGAGCGGAGGTTGGCTTCGACGTTGGTCTCCATGGGCTGGCCGCCGTCCAGCCAGTCGACGAACTGGTCGATCAGCCAAGCATGCGACCAGCGCCGCTGTTCGCGGAGCGGGACCGGCTCCCCGGTGCCCTCGCCAGGCCCGGCCCAGGGGCCGGCAGGGTCGAAGGGGAAGCGCTCGATCCGGCGGTGATCGCAGATCACGGTCGCGTACTCGCACTCGGCCCGGATGTACTCCTCGGTCCAGCCGTTCAGCCCGACGGCGTTGGCCTTGGCCCCCTCGTAGAGGGCGCGGCTGCCGTTACGGAAGCGCATGGTGACAAGCGCCTGCGAGGGTCCGGCGTACTCGGCCCACCGGGGATTCCAGGTATCGGCCCAGACCTGCTCGCACTCGTCGCCGACCAGGTCGGCCAGGATGTCGAGATGATGCACGGCCGCCTCGACCAGGAGCGGGTTGGAGATCTTGTGGCGGAACATGCCCCAGCTCCCGAAGGAGCGGCAGTTGCAGGTCAGGCGGAGGACAACGTAGTCGATCCGGCCGTTGCGGCCCGACCGCAGCTCCTGGCGCAGGGTCGTCTTGTCCTGGTCGAAGCGGTGGCTCATGGTGACCGCCATCCTGCGGCCGGCCCGCGTCACCTTGTCGACGATGCGGATCGAGGCTTCCACACTGTCGGCGATCGGCTTCTCGGAGAGGATGTCCAGACCGTGCTGGAGGGCGACGTCGACGCATGCCTCGTGGGCGGCCGGGGGGACGACGATGGTGCAGAAGTCGGCCGGGTGCTCAGCGAACGCCTGGCGGACGCTGGTATAGCACCGGTCGGGCGGGAGGCCGAGATACCGCTGTGCGTTCACCAGCGAGGCCGGGTCGAGATCCACCGCCGCGACCACCTCGATGCGGCCGTCCCGGACGCTCGGGGGCAGGAACTCCCGGCACCAGGTGGCGCCAAAACCGCCGGTGCCGATCTGGATCATGCGGTAGCTCACGGATCCTCCAGGCGTCGACCACCCGTGCCGAAGCGGCGAACGCATCGTCGGCCGGGTCGAGCAGTCTACGCGAGATCGTCCGCGTTGGGGAGGTTTTGCGCGCGAGTTCCCTATGAGGGGGCCGGACCGATGGCAAGCTCGGCCAGCTCGGCCCGGTGGCCGAGCTCGATCACCCGCTCGTAGAGCTTGATGTAGCCCTCCGCCATCTGGGCGGCCGAGAACCGCTCCTCGACCGAGCGGCGGCAATTCTCGGGCTTGATCTCGCCGGACCGCACCCGCTGCAGGCACGCCTCGAATTCCTGCTCGGTGTCGGCGAGCAACCCGTTGTAGCCGTGCTCGATGATCAACGGCATGGCGCCACGCCGCATGGCCACCACCGGCGTGCCCGAGGCCAGCGCCTCGATGACCGCCATACCGAACGGCTCCTCCCACCGGATCGGCATGAGCAGCGCCCTGGCCCCCGCGACGAGCTTCCGCTTCTCGTGGCCGCCGACGCTCCCAATCCAGGTGATCCGGCGGTCCGGCCCGCGCCAGGGCCTGCGCGCGCGCTTCCGTTCGTGGGGCTGTACCGATCGAAGGTAGTACCGCACGTCCTTGTAGTACTGGAATGGGCTGTCGCGCTTGCTCAGCTCGGCCTGCAGCAGCTCGGGCGAGGTGATCCCGCCGACCGTGCCCGCCATCAGCAAGGGCAGGCGGAGTCGCTCGCAGGCCCGAGCAGCGATGTCCTGGCCCTTGTCCCGGGTGAACCGGGCCAGCGTGATGACGTAGTCGTCCTTGTCCTCGCGGAAGGTGAAGTCGTTGACGTCGACACCGTTGTGCACCACCCCCAGATGGGTGGCGCGGAGGTTCCCGACTGCCCCCTCCATCTGCCGCTCCGAGATGCCGTTGAACCAGACCCGGCCCCGCCCGTCGAAGTCCCGGTAGAACTCCTGGTGGGCGCGGAGGTTCCACTGGAGGGTGTGTAGTGCCGGCGGGCAGCCGGGGCCCCGCTCGGCGAGCAGGCTCGGCCCGACGACCTCGAGGAAATCGTGGACCACGTCGATGCCGTCGGTGTCGCGGATGACCGACAGCGTGTCGTGCATGTGCTTGTGGGCCACCCAGACGGCTTCGGAGTAGGGTGCGTCGATCTGGGGGTGCTGGCCCTCCGGGAATGCGGACCTCAGCTGCTCGACGGTGATCTCGCTCTGCCCCACCGTCCCCAGGATGACCCGGTGCTTTCGACGGCGGAGCTCCCTGATCAGGTACATCAGCATGTTCTCGACTCCGCCGTACCCCGAGGGGGGTACCGGAAGCCATGGACCTGCATTGATGAAGACCGTTAGGGGCATGCTCCTCCGCTCTGGACGGGGATCGCGCCGGGGGATCTTAGGTCATCAGCCTTGACCGGGCGGCTGCCGTCGGGTCACGTCTCGGCGACAGTCACCTACCGAGCTTCTCAAACGGATCGGTATATGCTGGGAGGGCCGGTTGCCGGCCCCCTGCCCTCGGGGTGGTGGGACGCTGCGCCCCGGGCGGCCTTGAGCTGGCGGCGACCGGGTGCAGGGTACCCGTCCGTTCGAATCGAGGGAACTTCACGATGACCAAGCCGGTCCAGGTACTGGATCGCGTCACGATTCGCTTCGCCGGCGACTCCGGTGACGGCATGCAGCTGACCGGAGACCGCTTCACCACCCAGACGGCGGCGTTCGGCAACGACCTGTCGACCCTGCCCGACTTCCCGGCCGAGATCCGCGCCCCGGCCGGGTCGATCCCGGGGGTGTCGGGCTTCCAGTTGCACTTCGCCGACCACGACATCCTCACCCCGGGCGACGCGCCCGACGTGCTGGTGGCCATGAACCCGGCCGCCCTCAAGGCCAACCTGGGCGACCTGCCCAAGGGGGCCAGCCTGATCGTCAACACCGACGCGTTCACCGCCCGCAACCTCGACAAGGCCGGGTACGCCGCCAACCCGCTCGAGGACGGGAGCCTGGCCGACTACCAGGTCCACCCGGTTGCCTTGACCTCCATGACCCTGGAGGCGCTGAAGGACTTCGACATCTCCAAGAAGGAGGCCGAGCGGGCCAAGAACATGTTCGCCCTCGGGCTCATGTCCTGGCTGTACGGCCGGCCCACCGAGGCCACCATCGCCTTCCTGGAGCGCAAGTTCGCCGCCCGCCCGCTGATCGCCAAGGCGAACGTGACCGCCTTCAAGGCCGGCTGGAACTTCGGCGAGACCACCGAGGACTTCGCGGTCTCCTACGAGATCAAGCCGGCCCGGCTGCGGCCCGGGACCTACCGCAACATCTCCGGGAACCTGGCCCTGGCCTACGGGCTGATCGCGGCCAGCCAGCTGTCGGGGCTGCCGCTGTTCCTCGGCGCCTACCCGATCACCCCGGCCTCCGACATCCTCCACGAGCTGTCCAAGCACAAGGACTTCGGGGTCCGGACCTTCCAGGCCGAGGACGAGATCGCCGGGGTCGGGGCGGCCCTGGGGGCGGCCTTCGGCGGGTCGCTGGGGGTCACCACCTCCAGCGGGCCCGGGGTCGCCCTCAAGGCCGAGACCATCGGGCTGGCCGTCTCGCTCGAGCTGCCCCTGCTGGTGGTCGACATCCAGCGCAGCGGGCCCTCGACCGGGATGCCGACCAAGACCGAGCAGGCCGACCTGCTCCAGGTCCTGTACGGCCGCAACGGCGAGGCCCCGGTGCCGGTGGTGGCCGCCTCCACCCCCTCGGACTGCTTCCACGCCGCCGTCGAGGCGGCCCGGATCGCCCTCAAGTACCGGACCCCGGTGGTGCTGCTGTCGGACGGGTACCTGGCCAACGGGTCGGAGCCGTGGCTGCTGCCGGACGTCGAGTCGCTGCCCGACATCTCGGTCCCGTTCGCCACCGAGCCCAACCACGAGGGCGAGTTCTGGCCGTACCTGCGCGACGAGGCCACCCTGGCCCGCCCCTGGGCGGTACCGGGCACGCCCGGCCTTGAGCACCGCATCGGCGGGCTGGAGAAGGCCGACGGCACCGGCAACATCAGCTACGACCCCGACAACCACGACCGCATGGTCAACCTCCGGGCGGCCAAGGTGGCCGGGATCGCCAAGGACATCCCGCCCCTGGAGGTCGACCACCAGGACGGGTCGCGGCTGCTGGTGCTCGGCTGGGGCTCGACCTACGGCCCCATCGGGGCCGCGACCCGGCGGGTCCGCGCCTCGGGGGCCAAGCTGTCGGTGGCCCACCTGCGCCACCTCAACCCCTTCCCGGCCAACCTGGGGGAGATCCTTCACGGCTACGACAAGATCCTGATCCCCGAGATGAACCGGGGCCAGCTCCGCACCCTGATCCGGGCCCGCTTCCTGGTCGACGCCGTCGGCTACAACAAGGTGCGGGGCCTGCCGTTCAAGGCCGAGGAGCTGGCCGACGCCATCATCGGGCTGCTCGACGAGGGAGCGACCAAGTGACTTCGGGCAACGGGCACGGCAACGGCGCCCCCGTGCAGCTCACCGCCAAGAGCTTCAAGAGCGACCAGGAGGTCCGCTGGTGCCCCGGCTGCGGGGACTACGCCATCCTCTCGGCCGTGCAGGGCTTCATGCCCCAACTGGGGATCCCCCGCGAGAAGATCGTGTTCGTCTCCGGCATCGGCTGCTCCTCGCGGTTCCCCTACTACATGAACACCTACGGGATGCACTCCATCCACGGCCGGGCCCCGGCGATCGCCACCGGCCTGTCGGTGACCCGCCCCGACCTGTCGGTGTGGGTGATCACCGGCGACGGTGACGCCCTGTCGATCGGCGGCAACCATCTGATCCACGCCCTGCGCCGCAACGTGAACCTCAAGATCCTGCTGTTCAACAACCAGATCTACGGGCTCACCAAGGGCCAGTACTCCCCCACCAGCGAACTGGGCAAGATCACCAAGTCGACCCCGATGGGGTCGCTGGACCACCCGTTCAACCCGGTGAGCGTGGCCCTGGGGGTGGAGGCGACCTTCGTCGCCCGCACCATCGACTCCGACCGCAAGCACCTGACCGAGGTCCTGGCCAAGGCGGCCGCCCACAAGGGCACGGCGTTCGTGGAGATCTACCAGAACTGCAACATCTTCAACGACGGCGCCTTCGACCTGTTGAAGGAGCCCGACACCAGGGCCGACAACCAGATCCGGCTGGAGCACGGCAAGCCGATCCGCTTCGGGGCCGACGGCGAGCGCGGGGTCCGGCTGACCGACGACTGCCGGGTCGAGCTGGTCGAGGTGGCCGACGTCGGCGAGGACGCCCTGCTGGTCCACGACGAGCACCGGGCCGAGCCGAGCCTGGCCTTCATGCTCTGCCGGCTGTCCCACGGCGCCGACGGGCCGACCCCGATCGGGGTGTTCCGCGACGTCGAACGGCCGGTCTACGACGAGCTCATGGCCGAGCAGCTGGAGGCCGCCCAGACCCGCCAGGGCCGGGGCGACCTGGCCAGGCTGCTCCACGGCGGCGACACGTGGCAGCTCGGCTGAGCCTGGCCGCCCACACCGACCTCGAGCAGCTCGCCGCCGAGGCCAGGGCGGCCGGCCGCCTCGGGGTCGACACCGAGTTCATGTCCGAGGGCCGCTACCGGGCTCTGCTGTGCCTGGTCGGGGTGGTCGTCCCCGGCCCCGCGGGGCAACCCCGGGTTGAGCTGGTCGACCCGCTCGATCCGGGGCTGAACCCGGCCCCGCTGGCCGAGGTCCTGGCCGACCCGGCGGTCGAGGTGGTGCTGCACGCCGGCCGCCAGGACGTGGCCCTGCTCCGGCGGGTCTGGAAGACCGAGGTCCGCTCGATCTTCGACACCCAGGTGGCGGCCGGGTTCGCCGGCTACGGCGCCCAGACCGGCTACGCCAGCCTGCTGCACGAGGTGCTGGGGCTGCGGCTGGCCAAGTCGGCCAGCTTCACCCGCTGGGACGACCGGCCGCTCAGCCCCGAGCAGCTCGCCTACGCCCGCGACGACGTCGCCCACCTGCTGCACCTGGCCGACGCCCTGCAGGCCCGGCTGGCCGACACCGGCCGCCTCCAGTGGGCCCGGGAGGAGTGCCGGCGCCTGGAGGACGCCAGCGACGAGCGCGACCCCGAGCTGGCCTGGCAGCGGCTGCCGCGGATCGCCCAGCTCAACCCGCGGGCCCGGGCCGTGGCCCGGGAGCTGGCCGCCTGGCGGGAACGGACCGCGGCCACCGAGGACCGCCCCATCTCCTCGGTGCTCGGCGACGCCCCCCTGGTCGAGGTGGCCAAGCGCCGCCCGACCAGCATGGCCGCCCTGGAGCGCATCCGCGGCCTCCAGCCCTCGACCCTGCGCCGCCGCACCCGCGACATCCTGGCCGCGGTCGACCGCGGGCTGGAGGCCGACCCGCTGCCGGCCGAGGTGGTCGAACGGCCCGACGCCAACCCGGCCGACGTGCCCGCCATCGCCCTGTCCGAGGCCCTGGTCCGGGCCCGGGCCCTGGACGCCGGCCTGGCCTATGAGCTGGTGGCGGCCCGCAACGACCTGGCCCAGGTGGTGGCCGCGGTCCGCCGTGGCCAGCCCGAGCCGCCGGTCCGGACCCTGCAGGGCTGGCGCCGCGACCTGGTCGGCGGTGAGCTGCTGGAGCTGCTGGCCGGCCGCCGCTCCCTGGCCGTCGACCCCAACGGGCGGCTGCGGATCAGCGCCCGCTGACCCGCACCGTCCCGTGCATGCCGTAGGCGTAGTGGCCGGGCAGGTGGCAGGCGAACTCCAGGGTCCGCCCCTCCGGCGCGGCCGGGAAGGCGTAGGTGGTGGCCGCCTCCTGGCCGGCCGGGACCGAGCGTTCGCCGGGGACGTCGCCGTGGTGGTGGCGCTGGCGGCCCACCTCGTGCCGGGCCTGGACGCTGGGGTCGCCGAGGATGAACTCGTGGTCGATCGGGTCGGTGTTGCGGAGCACGAACCGGACCCGTTCCCCCGGCGCGACCTGGATCAGGGCCGGCTCGAAGTGGCTGTGGTGCATGGTCACGACCACGGTGCGCTCCCCGGTGCCGGCCCGGGGCCAGGCCGCGGCCACGGCGACCAGGGCGGCGGCGGCACAGACGGCGGCGGCGGCGAGCCGCCAGGTTGGGGGTCGCACCAGGCGCGCCTTTCGACGTGAGGGAACGGGTTCGCCGGGTTGGACGGCCCGGCGGCGGCTCCGGTTCCCGCCGCCCCTGCCCCCCCAAGGCTGCTAGGCTGGCCGGGCATACCATGCAGGTGCCGAGGCCCCGCGCGACCAGCGGGGCCTCCGCCCGTTCCCGCCGGGGAGGTCGGCCACGAGCTCGAGCGCGGTGATCCGGCTGCGCCGCCGCCAGGAGTGGCAGCTGTTCGCCGCCCTGTTCCGGGCCGACCCGGCCGTGGCCACCGCCTGGTGGGTGGTGCTGGTCGCCCGCGGGGTCCTGCCGGCCGTCTTCGCCGTGGCCACCGGGGTCCTGGTCGGCGCCGTCCAGGGCGGGCGCGACCTGGCCGGGCCCCTGGCCGCGGTCGGGGTCGTGTTCGTGCTCATGCAGGTCCTCGTCCCCGTCCACCAGGCGGTCGGTACCAACCTGGGCGACCGCACCGCCGCCTGGCTGTACGACCGGCTCACCGCCGCCTGCGTCGGCCCGCCCGGCATGGGCCACCTCGAGGACCCGGACCTGGCCGCCGACCTGACCGCGGCCCGCGACTTCGACCTCGGCATGACCGGCCCGCCGCTGTCGATCGCCATGGACTTCATCGCCTCCGGCCTGGTCGAGCTGGCCGGCGGCCTGGCCGCGGCCGTGGTCCTGGCCGCCTTCGCCTGGTGGGCGCCGCTGCTGCTGGGCGGGGCCTGGCTGGCCACCCACTGGCTGCTGCGGGAGAGCTCGGTGTGGCGGGACCGGGCCACCGAGGAGGTCCGCACGGCCCGGCGCGACGCCGACTACACCTACCGGCTCGCCGTGGACCCGCCGGCGGCCAAGGAGCTGCGGCTGTTCGGCCTGGCCGGGTGGACCGTCGACCGCTTCGTCGCCCACCGGCGGCGCCTGCACGAGCTGCAGTACCGGGCCACCCGGCTGCGCGAGCGGCCGCTGCTGTGGAGCGTGCTGCTGGTGGTGGGCGCCAACCTGGTCGTGTTCGCGGCCCTGGCCGCGGCCGCCGCCGGCGGCCGCCTGGACCTGGACCGGGTGGTGACCTTCGCCCAGGTCGCCATCGGCACCAGCATGATCGCCTTCGGCGGGCTCAACTGGGCCATGGACGGGGCCGCCGCCCCGGTGGCGGCGTCGCTGCGGGTCGTCCCGGCCATGGCCGCCGCCGGCGCCCTGCCGCCAGGGTCCGGGCCGGCCGAGGGGATGCCGGCGTCAGGGATCCGGCTGCGCGGCCTCCGCTTCGCCTACCCGGGCGGCGGGCCGGTGCTGGACGGGGTCGACCTCGACATCCCGGCTGGCACCTCGCTGGCCATCGTCGGCCAGAACGGCGCCGGCAAGACCACTCTGGCCAAGCTGCTCTGCCGCCTCTACGACCCCCAGGCCGGGGCGGTCGAGGTCGACGGGACCGACCTGCGCGAGCTCGACCTGGACGGCTGGCGGGCCCGGCTCACGGCGGTGTTCCAGGACTTCATCCGCTTCGAGCTGCCCCTGCGGGACAACGTGGCCCCGGCCGGGGCCGGCGACGCCGACGTCCGGGCCGCCCTGGCCGAGGCCGGGGCGGACGGCCTCGCCGGCCTCGACACCGTGCTGGCCCGCGGCTACGCCGGCGGCATCGACCTGTCCGGCGGCCAGTGGCAGCGGGTCGCCCTGGCCCGGGCCCTGTGCGCGGTCCGCCTCGGCGCCGGGGTGGTCATCCTGGACGAGCCCACCGCCCAGCTCGACGTCCGCGGCGAGGCCGAGATCTTCGACCGCATCCTGGCCGCCACCCGCCACTGCACCACCATCCTGATCTCGCACCGGTTCTCGACCGTCCGCCACGCCGACCGGATCTGCGTGCTCGAGGGCGGCCGGGTGGTCGAGCTCGGCAGCCACGACGAGCTGATCGCCCTCGGCGGCCGCTACCGGACCATGTTCGACCTCCAGGCCAGCCGGTTCACCGAGGAGGTGGCCGCCGATGGGCTCGGCGGCTGAGCGCCGCGGGGCCACCGCCCGGCCGATCCCCGAGGACCTGCCGCCGGCCCTGTCGTCGATGTGGCGGCTGTGCAAGCTCGGCTACCGCCACGAGCCGGGACTGCTCCTGGCCGCCTTCCTGCTGTCGCTGGCCGCCGCCCTCCCCGACGCCCTGCTGGCCCTGTGGCTGGCCCTCCTCGGCCGGGGGGTGCTGGAGGGCGACGAGCGGCTGCTGGCCGTCGCCGCGGCCGGCCTCGGGCTGTCGGCGGCCGGCACCTGGGTCCTGCGGGTGGTCGACTCGCGGGTCCAGCGCCGCTTCCGCGACCGGGTCACCATCGCCCTGGAAGCCCACGTGGCCCGCCTCCAGGCGTCGGTGGCCACCGTCGCCCACCAGGAGCGGCCCGAGTGGCTGGACCGCCTGACGGTCCTGCGCGAGCAGGTGTTCGTCCTCGACCACCTGTACATGTCGCTGTTCTCGACCGCCGGGTGGATCCTGCGGCTGGCCGTCACCGTTGGGCTGCTGGTGTCGATCAGCCCGCTGCTGGCGGTGCTGGCCCTGTTCGCCCTGCCGGCGATCGGGACCTCGGCGTGGCGGCCGGCGGTGGAGCGGGCCGCCCAGGAGCGCGGCGCCCCGGCCAGCCGCCTGGCCCGCCACCTGTACCAGACGGCCACCACCGCCCCGCCGGGCAAGGAGGTCCGGGTGGCCGG
>Ga0081539_10002237_pt1 | contig 23870 bp, 23 predicted proteins | sample TabmetS4T2R2_FD_71023 | JGI IMG/M metagenome (GOLD analysis project Ga0081539, IMG submission 71023) | Tabebuia heterophylla rhizosphere microbial communities from the University of Puerto Rico - S4T2R2 | ecosystem: Host-associated > Plants > Roots > Rhizosphere ...
GGCCTCACCCACGCCCCGGTCACCCTGAAGATCCTGACCGGCATCGGACACGGAACCATGCGCCAAGCCACCCGACTGGCATTCACCCACGTCCGCGACTTCATCAACCACACCGACACGACGCCCGACCATGCCGTACGGCCCGGCTCCCGCTAAGACCCTATCCGACCAGGACTCCTCGACAGCCCCGTCCCTCCATCGGTGCCAACGGAGTGTCAGGGCGTCTTGTCGCCGTAGATGTCCTGGTCGAGGCCGCCGGAGCGCGGACAGGTGTCGCCGGTGATCGAGCCGTCGGGAAGCACCGTGCGGCATTGCAGGACATCTGCACCGGGGTCGTCATCGTCGTCGCCGGCCTCGCGCGCGTCCACTCCGGCGACCGTGTTGCGGTAGTCGGTCCAGACGCCGAATGACGTGTCGCCGATGGAGCTGACCCAGATGTAGTCACCGAGGAACGGCACGGTGCGCCCGCTGAACTGCTCGTAGTTCGGGTTGGAGCTGATGTCGCTGATCCGGGTGGCGGGGGCGAAGGTGGCGCCCCGGTTGGTCGACCGGGTGGCGTAGACGTCGAGCGATGGGACGACGCTGCGGTCGGCGCAGTTGCCCACCGGGCGGGTGGGCGAGTAGCACGGGTCGTTGCGGCTGTCGTACCAGATGAAATGCAGGACCCCGCCGTCGGCCGAGACGTCGGCCCAGAACTGGTGGCCTTTGCCGGCGGTGCGGTCGGTCGGGTCGATGAGCTTCGGTGCGGTCGTCGCGCCGGTCGCGCCGTTGAGCGTCATGAAGTAGACGCCGCCCTGACCACCCGTCCCGGGCTCAACGGTGCCGAACGTCGTACCGGTGGGCGTTTCCGTTCCGGGGATGGTCTGCTCGAAGACGACGTACACCGTCTCGTCGGTGCGCGCGGCGAGCTGGTCAGCGGTTGCCCGCGGCGCCGCGTCGACCCGTGGGTACGTGTAGCCGGAGGCGCACGCCTCGCTGAAGTCGCCGCAGTCGCGCCGGGTGCCCGCTGGTGCCTCGGTCTCTTCCTCGCCGACGGTGTCCTCGACGCCGACCTGTTCCGGTTCCGGCCTGGCGGCCGAGCGGTCGACGTAGGTGAACCGGTTGAACCTGGTCAGCAGCCGCGCAGGAGAGAATGTGGCGCCGCAGTTCGTCGACTTGTTGTAGAGGATCACGTCGTACGTGGTGTTGCCCTGGTGAACGGTCGCGTCGTAGGTGACGTACACGTGCCCGTTCGCGGTCACCGCGATCTCCGGGTCCTGCACGTCGTTCGCGCTCTTGGTCAGCAGCGTCCCGCGCGAGAACGTCGCGCCGTGGTCGGTGGACCGGTAGAAGTAGATGTTGGAGCCGCCGTTGCCGACGAACCGCGAGTTGGCGAAGTAGACGTTGCCACGGCAGGCACTGGTCGTCCGGTCGGCCTCGATCGCCGTCTTGTCCTGGAACTTGCCGAGCAGGTTCGGCGCGGAGGTGCCACGGGCCACCACGACGCTACGCCGGAACTCCTTGCCGTCGTTGATCGTCGCGCCGGCCGGGCCATTCGGGTTGACGAATGTGGCGACCCACACGTCGCCGAAGGTCTTCGCGGTACCGGCCGGGTCACCTGACGACTCCGAACCGGCGAACAGCCGGCCTTCAGCGTCCCAGGCGAGCACCGGGTCGCCCGCTGTCGAGGTGCGGACCCGGGCCCGGGCGGCGTACGGGGATTGGTCGTCGGGGTAACCGGGGACCAGCGAGCTCCTGAACGACGTGCCGCCGTTCTCGGACCGGTAGTAGCCCAGCCAGATGGGGCCGGAGGGGATCGGCGCCCCGTAGGCGTCGACGCCGTCGTTGTAGACACCGCAGTAGTCGTTCGAGCTGCCGACCAGCACTTGCGGGTTGCGCGGGTCGATGACCACGGCCGGTTCGTTCTCCCGGCCACGCGACCTGGAGCACTCGGTGAGCGTCGCGTCCGTATACGCCGTCCCGGTCACCATCGTGTAGTTGCTGACGTAGCCCGGGGTCGTCGGCGCGTCGTTGCTCAGTCGAACATCCACTCCGGGCGTCGACGCCGCCGCGCCCGACCCGATCATCAGCGTCACCGCTGCGGCAGCCGCTGTGCAGGCCACCATCCGACCACGCCCACCGATGTGCATGATCCACCTCCGGCCGTAGACAAGCGCCGATGTTACGCCGGGCCGTGGCAAATGCAAGAGGACACAGGAGACCTGGCAGCCTCGGCCGGCGACGGCGCTGCCGGGGACCAGCGCGAGCGGCGGCGAGGGTTTGCGCTCACCACCTGGATGCGGCGGCGGGGCGATGATGCCGTCGAGGTCTGTCGACCTAGGATCGGGCGGTGACGTCGTTTGCCGTGGTCGGAGCGGGGTGGCGCGCTGCTGCGTACTGGCGGCTGGCCGCCCGTCTGGGCGACTTGTCCTGCGCCGGCGCGGTCATCCGGTCGCCGCGCCGGCTGCCGGTACCGGCGTTCGGCTCACTGGCCGAGTGCCTTGCCGAGGCCAAGCCCGAATTCCTCGTGACCGCTGTGCCGTGGGCGGTCAACCCAGGCGTGCTCCAGGAAGCGGTGGACCATGGCGTGCCGGTGCTGGCGGAGACGCCGCCCGCGCCGGACCTGGCAGGATTGCGGTCGCTGTGGCAGGCCGTCGGCCGGTCCGGGCTCGTGCAGGTCGCCGAGCAGTACCTGTTGATGCCCTCGCATGCGGCGCGGGCGGCAGCCGTCCGATCCGGGGTGATCGGTACACCGGCTCAGGTGCAGGTCTCGTCGACCCAGCTCTACCACGCGGTGTCGCTGATGCGAGGACTGCTCGGCGTCGGTCGTACCCCGGTCACCGTCCGCGCGAGCCGCCACCGCGCCCCGCTGGTCGATCCGTTGAGTCGGGCCGGATGGACGGATGATGACGTACCGAAGCTCGCGACCACGACGATCGCCACGCTCGACTTCGGCCAGGGTCGCTCCGGGCTGTACGACTTCACCGACAACCAGACTCGCAATCAGCTCCGGTTCCGGCGGATCCTCGTGCGGGGCAGCCACGGGGAGCTGCACGACGACGAGATCGTCCGGCTCACCGCACCGCGCACGATCGTGCGTAGTCCGATGATCCGCCGGCAGACCGGACACGACCTGGATCTGCAGGGCTTCGATACCGACCACATCGCCCTCGGGGAGCAGGTGCTGTTCCGCAACCCGTACCCGGGCCTGCGGTTCAACGATGACGAGATCGCCACCGCCGCGCTGCTCCAGGCGACGGCCAGCTGGGTCCGCGGCGACGGGCCCGCGCCGTACCCCTTGGCCGAGGGCGCGCACGACCACCTCGTCGCGTTGGCCATCGAGGAGGCGGCCGACACCGACCGCACCGTGACGACCACCGCCGAGGCCTGGGCTTCCTGACCGCGCTACACCTCGGCGAGGTAGAGGAGAACGGCGCGGACCCGCCGGTGCACGTCGCCCTCCTCGGCCAGGCCGAGCTTCGCGAAGATCGAGTTGATGTGCCGCTCGACCGCGCGGACCGTGATGAACAGGCGCCCGGCGATCGTCGCGTTGTTCGCGCCGGTCGCCATCTCGGAGAGGACCTCGCGTTCGCGTGCGGTGAGGTGGCGCAGCGCCGAGCCGGAGCTCCGGGTACGGGTGGCCACCATGGACTCGACGATGCGCGGATCGATCACCGAGTCGCCGCGGGCCACCGACCGGACCGCCTCCGCCAGCTGGCCCGGCTGGGCCACGCGCTCCTTGAGCAGGTACGCCCGGCGGGCGACGCCGTCCTGCAGCAGGGCGGTGGCGAAGGCCGGGTCGTCGTACTGGCTGAGCACGACCACGCCGGTCTGCGGGTAGCTCCGCCGCAGTTCGAGCGCGGCGCGCACGCCCTCGTCCGAGTACGTCGGCGGCATGGAGATGTCGGTGACGACCACGTCCGGGGTCAGCCGGGCCACCGCATCGATCAACTCTTCTCGATCTGCCGCGAGGCCGACGACATCGAGGTCGGTTTGGTCCGTTAGGAGGGCGCGTACGCCCTCGCGCACGAGCAGACTGTCATCGGCGACCACGATGCGGATGTCCACGATCCCGTACCGTACGCGGTCCCGATCGAGCCGGGAGGGGTGCGTGCACGACAATGCGGCGCCGCCGGGGAGCAGCGCGGACCCCGGTCTTCTCCTGCGACTCGAGCACGTCGTGGCCGAGCTCGCGGGCGATGCGCGGCCGGTCGAGGCGTTCTTCGATGCCTTCCTCGCGGCGGTGGGCACCCGTCTCGGCTGGGCGTTCGGCGCGGTGTGGACAGTGCACACCGGCGGGGACGAGGACGGCGAGCCGTACCTGGGCTGCGTGTCCGTCTGGCAGGCCACGGCGCCGGGCGGGGAACTCGACCGGTTCGGCGAGCGTACCCGGCGATTGCGGCTGTCGACGGGGATCGGGCTGCCGGGCCGGGTCTGGCAGTCCGGGCAGGCGGCCTGGATCCGCGACACCCGGCTGGATGCCAACATGCCGCGTGCCGCCGATGCCGCCCGAGCGGGGTTGGGCGCGGCGTTGTGCTTTCCGGCGTTCAGCGGCGACGGCGTAGAGGCGTTGGTGGAGCTGTTCGCCTGGCGCCCGCTGGAGCCCGCGCCCGAGCTGCTGGCCACCATGTCCAGCGTGGGCGCTCGGATCGGGGATGCGCTGCGGCGGCAGCGGGTCGACGAGGCGGTACGCCGCAGCGAGGCGAGGCTGCGTGCGGTGCTCGACTCGGCCCTGGACTGCGTGGTGATCGCCGACGCCGCCGGACGGGTCATGGAGTTCAACCCGGCCGCGTGCCGCACCTTCGGTTACTCCCGGGCCGCGGCGGTCGGGCGTGAGCTGGCGGAGCTGATCGTGCCGCCGAACCTGCGCGAGCGGCACCGGTCGGGGCTGCGCCGGTACGTCGAGACCGGTCAGGCGCGCAGCCTGGACAAACGTCTGGAGATCGACGGGATGCGGGCCGACGGCTCGATCTTCCCGGTCGAGCTCACGATCACGCGGGTGCCGGTGGCCGGTGCGCCCGTCTTCGCCGCGTACCTGCGGGACCTGACCGGACGGCGGCGCGCCGAGGCCGAGCTGAGCGCCTCGCGGCGGCGGCTCGTGGAAACGGCGATCGTCGAGCGGCAGCGCCTCGAGCGGGACCTGCACGACGGCGCGCAGCAACGGCTTCTCTCGCTCGGCATGACCCTGGTGCGAGCCCGCGACGCCTTAGCCACCCGGCCGGACCGCGCGGCCGCCCTCCTCGACGACGCCATCGGCGAACTCACGCTCGCCGTCGAGGAGCTGCGCGACCTGGCCCGGGGCATCCACCCGGCCAGCCTCACCCGGCACGGCCTCGGCGCCGCGTTGATCGACGTCGCGCGACGGTCGTCGCTGGAGCTGGAGCTCGGCCCCATACCGCCCGGCCGGTTTCCGCCGTCGGTGGAGGCGACTGCCTATTTCGTCGTCACCGAGGCGCTGACGAACGTGGCCCGGCACGCCGGCACACGGCACGCCCGCGTCGAGGTGACCGAGCAGCCCGGGTCGCTCGTCGTGATCGTCACCGACCAGGGCGTGGGCGGTGCGGCCGCCGACCGCGGTTCGGGCCTGCGCGGACTGGCGGACCGGGTCGCCCTGCTCGACGGTGATCTCCGAGTGGTCAGCCCAGAAGGCCGCGGGACCGCCGTCGTCGCCCGAATCCCGATGCCCGAGCCGACCCCGGTGCCAGCCGCATCTCGTACGGTCGTGGCCGCACCACAACGGGAGTCGTGACCGCTGCCTGTCCTGGAACCGGGCCGTGCCCGACGCTTTGTACGGGCGCCGGACGAGCGCCGGTACACAGGAGGAAATGGCAATGGGCACCAGCATCTTCGAGGCGCTCGGCGGGAACGCCGCGCTCGCCGCCGCCGTGGACGGGCTCTACGAGAGGTTGCTTTCCGACCCCGTGACGGCGTCGTACTTCCACGAGGCGGACATCGGCAAACTCCGGCGGCACCTGCGCATGTTCCTGGCCGCCGCGCTCGGCGGCCCCGACATCTACCGCGGTCGCGACATGCGCTCCGCGCACGCCCACCTCGGCATCACCGCGCAGGCGTGGGACCGCACGGTCGGTCACGTCGCGGCCGTGCTGGCCGGCCTGGGCGTCGAGGACGAACTCGCCGGCCTGGTGATCGGGCACCTCGCGCCCCTGCGCGACCAGATCGTCACCACCGCCGACCCTGTGGCCGCGCTGGCCGCCTGAGGAAGATGTCGGTGCGGTACTACTGGCGCTTCGGCATGTCGTCGAACGCGCCGAGGGCGATCGCGTGCGCCACGAAATCGGCCGCGTTGGCGGCGGCCGCATCGGGCTCGTAATGCTTGTCGCGGTCCACGCCCCAGTCGGAGATCGCCTTGACGACGATCCACGGGACGTCGGCGTCGGCGGCGGCCGCGTACAGGCCCTGCGCCTCCATCTCGCCGCCGAGAGCCCGGCTGTGGTCCTTCTTCAGTTGGTTGCGGCGCTGCGTGGAGTCGATCAGCGTCTGCGCCGACAGGAGCAGCCCGAACCAGACCTTCGCCGTGTGCCAGTCGGTCGACGCCGCCCGGAGCCGGCTCACGATCGCAGACCTCGTGCTTACCCGGTCGCCGATGAGCTCGGTGTGGTCGTCGTGCTCGATGCGCATGTCGAGGTCGTAGACCGTGGTGGCGACGATGACGTCGGTGAGTTGCTGGGGCGGATTCCAGTCCTCCCGGAGCCCATAGCAGATGCCCACCATGATGACGAGATCCGGTCTCCACTGCCGGATGGCCTCGGTGGCGGTGGACTGCGCGCCGCCGGGAGGGCCGGCACCCTGTCGGGCGCACTGGGCGAGGCCGAGCGTGGTCGGGCCGATGGCGCCCAGGTCGTAGGTGACGACCTGGCCGGCGAAGGACCGCTCGGGCTCCTGCCCGGTGACGGGCCGAACGGCGCGCAGCACCGCGTTCCGCTCGGCGTCGGTGACGGTCAGCAGGAGGACTCGGGTGTTGGGCAGGTCGGCGGCCAGGGCTTGGAAGTCGGCGAGCATCCCCTTGTGCCGGTTGATCGCCAGCCGGGCGGAGGCCCACGTGACGGGGATGGTCATCAGCCCGACGATGCTGAGCAGCCAGCCGAAGACCTGCGTCTGCCAGGTGGCGGAGGTGATGCCGGGGGCGTTCTGCCACACCAGCCGCCAGGCCAGCCATTGCAGTGCGGTGAGATAGGTCGCCGGCCGTGCCCCGCACGAGGTGCCACAGGCCTGGCCCTCGATCGAGGCGACGAACAGGGCGAGGACCGCCACGACGACGGCGATGCCGCCGATCCAGATGAAGAAGAACCCGCCGCCGGCCTTCACCGGCTCACGGTACGCGGTGACCGGTCCGAGCGGCCGGCGCAGCGCGACGCGGCTGTCCGAGCCGTACGGTAGGTGCATCTTCGCGGCCACCACCCGGCGCATCGCGTCCGTGGTCACGCCCCGGGTGAGGCAGACCAGCACCTCGCGAACCCGCCCCTCCGCGATCTCCAACCCGTTGGCCTTCGCGACCATGGTGGCCTGGCGCTTCACCAGGTCCTCCATCCGGGCGGCCGCCAGCCGCAGCAGCTGGCCGCCGTCGCCTGGTCCGGCGTGGTGACACAGCGGCATCGACCAGTTGAAGCCCGGTAGCGACTCGGCCGCGAGCTCGTCCGGGGCCTTGCCGCCGAGTGTCCGTCGCAGCCACGCCGACTCGTTCACCACCTGGGCGAGCATGAACACCGCGACGTAGACGATGGCGAAGAGCGCCAGCCCCACGATCACGAGCGACGGCCGGGTGTCCCGCACGACCGACACGAGCGCCAGCGTGGCCGTCGCAATGAGTGCGAGCACCGGCGGACCCGCGAACACCAGCAGGTCCCAGCGCCGGTCGATCAGCCGGAGCAGTCGCAGACCGAAGGCACCGCGCGCCGCCGCCGGCAGTCGCATGAACTGCGGACGCTCCAGCAGCGCGAAGCTGTCCGTTCCGGACCGCACCAGCCGGCCCTCGGCGTCCGCCACGTGGAGCATGACGCTCAGCGGCCCGCGCGAGCGGACGATCCCGAGGACGCTGCGCGGGCGGGCGACCCGGACTGCCTCCCGACCGTGCTCGGCGGCCCGGACCGCGCGCGCCGCGGCGCGACAGTCGGCATAGGTCATCGGCGACATGGCGCCATGGTCTCCGAGCCTCCGGCGGAACGCATCCGAGGACGGATGAGACGGTCACCCGATCGGATTCCCCGGCCCGCGCGGCTCCACCAGCCGGGCCAGGCTGACCCGGGAGCCGATCTCCAGCTTGGCGAAGATCCGCCGCAGGTGGAAATTCACCGTGTGCGTCGTGATGCCCAGGCGGCGGGCGATCTGCTGGTTCGTCATCGCCTCGGCCGCGAGGCGCGCCACCTCCTTCTCCCGCGCCGTGAGCCGCTCCCATCCGGTGCCGCCCTTCGGCGGCTTCACCTCCACGGTCAGCCGCCGATGTGGCCGGCCAGAAGCACGATCAGCCAGCGTACGACCGCACCCAGCACGGTTGTCGCCGTCGCCGTCCACGTCGTCCCGTCGTTGTCATGCTCGTCGCTCGTCCATCGCCGGTGTCGCATGACGACCGCCTCCTCTGCTCCGCAACCTTCCGGTACGACGAGCATGCGGGCGCCTGAGCCGCCGATCGGCCCGTTGGGGCTGTCCGCGGTTGTCCGCATCTGTCCGCGCGTTGGAGACCGGCGACAATGGAAGCGACGGGCCCGTCACCCTGGAGGGATCATGACCAGCGGCGCGACCGTGCCGGATCCGGCCGGGATGCACACGCTCGAGGACCTGGCGGACGCGTTCACCCGGCTGCGCCGCCGGGCGGCGCGCAAGGGCCAGGTGCAACTCTCGGTACGCGACCTCGCCGCCCGCGTCCAGCGTGCACCCAGCACGCTCGACCCGTATCTGCGCGGCGCGCGGCTGTGCCCGGCCGACGTGTACGAGGACCTGCTGCGCGCCCTCGGCGTCCGCCCCGACCAGCTGCGACCGTGGCTGGACGCGTGGGAGCGGATCGCCGACGGCGCGACGGCCCGGTCCGCTGCGTCCGTTTCCTCCGCCCGGTCGGCGGTCCTGCCGTACAGTGAGACGTTCCCCTACCGGATCCGTGGCGCGACCACCGGCATCACCCTCGTCACCGGCGACATCCGCCGGGTGACCTACGCCGACGTGTGGGTGAACTCGGAGAACACCGAGATGCGGATGTCCCGCTTCGAGGAGAACTCGATCTCCGCGATCATCCGTTTCGAGGGCGCCCTCCGCGACGGCACGGGCCGGGTCGTCGAGGACGTCATCGCCGACGAGTTGGAGCGTGCGGTCGCCGGCCGGCGACCGGTCCCCACCGGCGCCGCCGTCGTCACCTGCTCAGGCGGCCTGGCGGCCCGCAACGGGGTACGGCACATCGTGCACGTGGCGGCCGTACGCGGTGAGCCCGGCGAGGGCTACCGGCCGGTCGCCGACCTCGGCCGGTGCGTGACGAACGCGCTGCTCGCGGCCGAGGACCTGGACGGGGTGGCGACGATCCTGTTCCCGCTACTGAGCGCGGGGAGCGCCGGCGGCCCCGTCGGTCCGACGGCGCAGACGATGATCGGCGCGGCCCTCGACCACGTCACCGGCGGGCGGCGCGACCGGTTGCGCACGATCTACCTGCTCGCGAGCACCGCCGACGAGCGTGACATCTGCCGCCGGGTCATGGACGGCACGCCGCTGCTGTCGGCCGACGACGCGCCCTAGCCTGCAGCTCCGGCAGGGGCTCATGCGGTTCTCGCAAGAGGACGCCGGCGCGCGACGACGGCCCGGCACCTCGCGCGGGTCTGCTACCGTCGCCGGTTATGAGCGACCCGTCCGTGGACGGCCAGTGGCTTCCGGATGTGCCGCCGCGGCCCGCCGTGACCGCGACCGGTCAGACGGCCGCCGACGTGCACGACGCCGTGATGGGCCGGCGCAGGACCTGGCGGGCCAAGGTAGGAAGGGTCGGCGGAGGTACCGCAGTCGTCGGCGGTGTGACCCTCAAGCTGCTCGGCAAGGCCGCGCTGATTGGCAAGTTCGGGCTGTTCACACTGCTGAAGCTCAAGACGTTCCTCAGTATGCTGATCTCGATCGGCGCCTACGCGATCTTCTGGGGGTGGAAGTTCGCCGTCGGGTTCGTCCTGCTGATGTTCGTGCACGAGCTCGGGCACGTCGTTGCGCTCCGCGTACAGGGGATCAAGGCGAGCGCCCCGATGTTCATCCCTTTCTTCGGCGCGTTCGTCACCATCGAGGGCGAACAGCGGTCTGTTTCGCAGGAGGCCGTCTCCGCGTTGGCCGGACCGTTTGCGGGCCTGCTCGGTGCGGGCGCCGTGCTCGGCGTCGCCGAATCGATGAACTCGGACTTCCTGCGGGCGCTGGCCTACACCGCCTTCTTGCTCAACCTCTTCAATCTCTTCCCGGTGCTGCCGCTGGACGGTGGACGGGTCGCGGGCGCGCTGCACCCGGTGATCTGGCTGGGCGGCATGGCCGCCGCGGTGGGGTTGATCATCTGGCATCCGTCGCCGGTCTTCTTCTTCGTCCTGATCCTCGGGGGCTTGGAGACGTGGCACCGCTGGCGCGAGCGCAGATCCGGACGGGCCAACGAGTACCTCAGCATCGAGACCTCGGTCCGCTGGCAGATCGCCGCGGCTTACGTCTTCACCATCGCCGTGTGCCTGATCGGCATGGACGCCGCCTACATTCCGCAGCCGTTCTGACCAAAACGGGCGACATACCGTGAACGCACCGTGGATAGGGGGCGGGGCGTGCCTGGCTACGACCGGCGGGATGGACACAAACGGCAACGGAGGTCGTTGATCGACCGGATCGATCAAGCCCTGCATGACATCCCGGAGCTTCGGTCCGGCATCGAGCCGTATGGTCTATGGCTGGCCGAGCACGGCGTTGGCCTCGATGAGGCGCCGCGAGCGCTGATGAAGCAGGCGGCCGTAGACGTGGCCGCCGATCTCCATCAGGAGCGGGCGAACGCTACAGCGACCCTGCTCGAATTTTCCGACGGTGCCTATCACCGAGGCTTCCCGGCGCGTCTGGGCTTTGACAAGGGCCATGCCATGGCGCATGCCCAGGGCGGCCGCGAGGGCGGTCCGAACTATTTTCCTCAGGCACCACGGGTCAACCGACGTCTTTCGCCACTCGGTTCGCTGTGGCGGGACATCGAGACGTACCTCGCCCGGAACCCAGGTCTGTACTGCTTCGTTCGGCTGGCGTACTCGCCCGGGCTCCCTTCCGACGTGCCGGTCGAGGTCGAATACGGCCTCGTTGCCGAGGGCCGGTTCCGCGCGGTGATCTTCCCCAATGCCTGAAGCGTCGGCTCTCGACGAGGCGATTGCAACGGCTTCCTCTGCCGCCGTCCGGGGCCTGACTTGTCCGATGAGGCGAAGGCTGCCGCTGATCAGGCGAAATCGGTCGCCCGGCCCGGCCCGCTGACCGACAGTTAGGGGGAGCGAGTCAGACGGGTCCCTGGAGTGGCCGATGTCGCACGACCCTTATCCGCAACGCCGCCCCGACGCTGGTGCCCGGGGTGGAGCACCACTCAACCCGCTGCTTGCCGTCCTGCTCGCGTGCGGCGCGGTGGCCGTTCTTTTCGGGGTCGGAGCCGCCGCGCAGCAATACGGCAGCAAGGAACCGGTCGCTGCCGGCACGGTCACCAGCCCGCCGACGAAGACCACGCCGGCCAAGCCGAGCAGCAGGCCACCGCCGCGTATCGGCGAGCCGGTGCGCGACGGCAAGTTCGAGTTCGTAGTCTTCCGGGTGGACTGCTCCCGGACGAGCGTCGGCCTCGAGTACCTCAAACGCACCGCCAAGGGCAGGTATTGCGTGGTCAGCCTGTCGGTGCGCAACATCGCCGACGGGTCGCAGTACTTCCTCGGCCACGCGCAGGAGGCCTTCGACGCGGCCGGCACCGCGTACGGAAGCGACGAGATCGCCGGCATCTACGCCAACCGCGACACCCAGACGTTCCTGCAGAAGCTCGACCCCGGTCAGCGGGTGACCGGCAAGCTCGTCTTCGACGTCCCGAAGGCGGTCGAGCTGACCACCCTGGAGCTGCACGATTCCCTGCTCTCCGGCGGCGTCAAGGTCACCCTCAAGTAGCGCGGCCGCCCGCCGGGCGGTGGTTGTCGTCCGCTGCTGCGTCGCCGCGGGTGAATACGGCCAGCCGCGACGACAGCTCGTATCGGCGAGGGCGGTCAGGCTCGGGCAGCGCCCGCAGAGCGGCGACGACCGGGGCGACCACCGCCTGCCAGGTCGGCTCGTCGACGTGCCACAGATAGGACCACAACCGCCGCTCGATGCTGTCGGCGACGCCGTTCGGGGTATCGGCGCGGTCGGTCCGGCCTACCCCGGCAGTGCCCACCGGTTCCAGTGACCGAGCCGCGGCGGCCTCGTCCAGCGCGGCGACCGTGTCCGACCGGAAGTCCCGCAGCCCGGTGAGCGGGACGACCGCACGAGCCACATCATCATCGGCCGGCACCCGCAGCGGTACCCCGTGGACGGCGACCAGCCGGCCCCCGGGCCGCAGCACGCGGGCCGCCTCGGCCACCGCGCCCGGCACGTCTCCGATCGCGTGCAGCGCGGCGACGAACAGCACGTTGTCCACCACGCCGGAGGCGACCGGCAGGGCCAGCGCGTCGGCGCGGACCACCGCCGGACCGAGCCGGTCGACCGCGCGGCGCAGCATCGCCGTGGACAGGTCCACGCCGTGGACGGGCACACCGCGGGCGCGCAGACCGGCGGCGACGATGCCGGTACCGACGCCGACCTCGAGGACCGCGCCGGGCGCCAGCCACGACATCAGGTCGGCGGCGATCCGCTCGCCCCGGGCGGCGCCGCCGCGACTGTCGTCGTACCGGTCGGCGATCCGGTCGAAGTTGAGCGAGACACCCGGGCGCATGCCGGCAGATTAACGTACGACGATCAGCGTATTCGGGCTGGCGCACGGTGTCTCTGGTCAGCGTCGGACGGCCGCTCACTGTGCCGTTGTCACCTCGGCGGTCTGGTGTTCCAGGATGCCAGGGTCGGTGATGTCGATAACGGTGGTTCCAGCCGGGTGCTGGTAGCGGCGCCGGAGCCGTGCCTTGGTCGTAGCGGCGGCGACGATGGCCGCCGCGGCCGCGGCCAGTTGGATCTGGACCACCTCCGCCACCGTGTCGTCGACCGGGACAGGCACCTCGACGCGCTCGACGACAATCGGTGTCCGGGACGTGTTTTCGGGCTTGGGATGTTGCGTACGCGTCGCCGCCGCTGGAGAAGCGAAGACCAATATGGCGGCTGCGGCGACGCCGGCCGCATAGCTGAAGACCGGCACGGCCGCCCGTCGGGCGGTCTGGACGGTTGGGCAGTGGCTCATCGGGACCTCCGACCGAAACGTGGGTGTCAGGTCCCATGGCAGCTGTCCGGAGTGGTGTCCGGCCCTGATCCCGGACGAATCACGGACAGCAGGGCGGTGCTGGGTCGTGCCGCTTCGATCGGCGGCGCGGGCCTTGTCAGGGGCAGACGGTTCCGGCCGATTGGTCTGGCGGCAGGTAAGTCGCGCGTTCCTGCGCGCTCAGATCGCGGTTGACGCTGACGCAGATCTTGTCGATCGCGGAGGCGAGGGTGGGCAGGGACACGTCCCAGAGCCGGATCTTGCCGTCGATGTCGCCGATGGCCACAGTGTCGCCGTCCGGGCTGAACGCCAGCGAAGAGACGGGATCGGCGGTCTGGACGGCTCGGGTCTGTCCGCTGGCCGAGTCCCACAACCGCGCCGAGCCGTCGGCGCTGCCGGTCGCCACGATGCGCCCGTCCGGGCTGTACGCCACCGAGGTCACGGCGTCGGTGTGGCCGGAAAGCGTGCCCGTGGTCCTGCCGCCGGCCACGTCCCACAGCCCCACCGTGGTGTCGGCGCTGGCAGTTGCCACGGTGCGCCCGTCGGGGCTGAACGCGATCGAGAACACAGGGCTGGTGTGACCGGTCAAGGTGATCCGAGGTTGCTTGCCGGTCACGTCCCACAGCTGTACGGCATGGTCGAAATCGCCGTCGCTGAACGCCAGGGTGCGCCCGTCAAGGCTGAAGGCGACCGCAAGAACGCCGCGGCCGCTGGGGATGGTGTCGATCTGCCCGCTCGCCATCTCCCACAAGTGGACGCGGCCGTCCACGCTTCCGGTGGCGAGACTATGTCCGTCCGGGCTGAACTCCACCGCGGTCGCAGCCTCGGTGTGTTCGGGCATGGTCGCGCGGAGTCCTCCTCGGGCCGCGTCCCACAACCGGACTGAGCCGTCCCTACTTCCGGTGGCGAGCGTGCGGCCGTCCGGGCTGAACGCCACCGCGGTCACACGCTTGGTGTGGCCGGTCAGAGTACGACGGGATCGTCCGCTGGCGATGTCCCAGAGCCGCGCCGTGGAATCGGCGCTGCCGGTGGCCACGGTCCGGCCGTCCGGGCTGAAGTCCACCGAACTCACTACGCCGGTGTGACCGGTCAGGGTGCTGTGGACCTGTCCCCGTACCACGTTCCAGAGCCGTACGGTGGTGTCGCTGCTGCCGGTGGCGAAGGTGCGCCGGTCCGGACTGAACGCCACCGAGTACACGGCGTCGGTGTGGCCGGTCAGGGTGGCGCGGGTTTGTCGGCTGGTGATGTCCCAGAGCCGTACGGTGGTGTCGCTGCTGCCGGTGGCCAGGGTGTGCCGGTCGGGGCTGAACGCCACCGCGTTCACGGCGTCGGTGTGGCCGGTCAGGGTGGCGCGGGGTTGTCGGCTGGTGATGTCCCAGAGCCGTACGGTGGTGTCGCTGCTGCCGGTGGCCAGGGTGTGTCCGTCCGAGCTGAACGCCACCGAGTGCACCGGACCGGTGTGGCCGGTCAGGGTGGCGCGGACTCGCTTTCGCGGGCTGGCGACGTCCCAGAGCCGCACTTTGGTGTCGCCGCTGCCGATGGCCACGGTCCGCCCGTCCGGGGTGAATGCCACCGAGTACACCGGCCCAGGGCCGGGCAAGGTGGCGCGAACCTGCCGGCCCGCGACGTCCCAGAGCCGTACGGTGCCTTCGCCCTCACCCGTGACCAGGGTGCGCCCGTCCGGGCTGAACGCCACCGCGGTCACTCCGAAGTAAGCCATGGTCAGGGGGAACCTCATCTGGGCAGCAGCCACGTCCCACAACCGAACCGTGTTGTCGGTGCCGGAGGTGGCCATCGTGCGGCCGTCCGGGGTGAAGACGATGGCTCTCACCGGGTCGGTGAAACCGGTCAGACGACGCACCAGTGGCAGACCCGCGGCGGCGTAGACGCCGGTGGCGGCTTCGCTGGTCGGGCTCGTCCGGTAGGCCCGTACGGCCAGCAGCGAGGCCAGGTCGGGATCGGTGGCGGCGAGCGCGGTGGACTGCGCGGCGAGTTGGCGCGACAACGCCACCCGCTGTGCGTTCAGGGCGATCTGCTGGCGCGACAACGCCACCCGCTGTGCGGCCAGGGCAGTCTGCCGCTGCCATACCGCAAGCCCGGCGGCGACGAGGGCCGTCACGAGAAGTCCGGCCAGAATGGCGTTGAGCCGGCGGGCGCGCCGGATCTCCGTCCGCTGGTGTTGCCGGCTGGCGGCCAGGAACGCCGCAGTGTGCTCGGGGAGCCGGCGTTGAGCCGCCCAACCGAGGCCGTCGGCCAGGTCGGTGCCGCGCAGCAGGTTGCCGGGGTCGTGGTCGGCGGCCCATCGGGTTTGTCGCTCACCGGCGCGACGCAGCCAATCCTGAAAGCGATGATCCTCGCCGACCCAACGACGCAGAGCCGCCCAGTCACGGATCAAAGCATCATGGACCAGTTCGGCAACCGGCACGCCGGGTGAGCCTTCGAGACGCCCGACCGTACGGGTCGTTACGATCCGTCGCTCGATCAATACGGTCAGCACCTCATCCACGGCTCGCCCGGGCGGCAGGCTCCCATCGGCCGGAACGGTGATGTCGGCCAGGGTGCGCAGCTCCGGAACAGGAACCTGTTGCCGGACGGCCGGTACGTCGTGGCTTTCGTCGGCGGGGCGGACCAGTGCCGTGAGGATCCGCCGGGCAATGGGTTGTCGGTCCGCGGCCAACTGCTCGAACGCGCTGTCACACCAGGTGGTGAGGGCGCCGGTGATGCCGCCCACGCGCTGGTAGGCCTCATGGGTGAGGTGCCCGGCGTGCCGGCGCTCCCACAACTGCTGCAGGGTGAGCTCGAGGAGCGGAAGCGCCGTGACGGGGGCGTGGCGTGCCGGTTTCGCCGCGGAGTCGATCGCGAGCGCGTCGGTGATGATCCGCTCGGGAAGGCCGTCCTGCCAATCCAGACCTACCGCCTCGGCGGGTGCGGTGATGATGTCGTACAAGTCCTGCGGACCAAGGTCGGCCGGCACGTTGAGCAGGCCCGGCGCGAGCGCCCGCAGCAGCCGTGGCGCCCGGGCGGCCAGCCTCGGGTAGAAGTCGTCGCGCAGGACCAGGATCACAGTCAATCCGGGTGCGCCGATCGCCGTCGTGATCTGGTCTATGACCTCACGCTGGGCCGCATCCTGCTCCTCGGACGCCGCCGGTGTCAGCAATTCCTCGAACTGGTCGATCACCAGAATCAGGCGTGCGATGGACGGCTCCGGCGCCAGCCTTGCCGCGACCGCGGCGGCGATCGACTGGCTGCGAACGCCGGGCAGCCCGGCGATCTCCAGGTCTGCGAGCAGGTCCTCGCTCGGCCGGACCAGCATCGTGATCCACGAGTCGCTGCCGGGCAGCCGGCCCGCCGCCAGTGCGGGGAGCACCCCTGCCTGAACCAGGGAGGACTTGCCCGACCCCGACGGGCCGAACAGCAGCACTCCGCGGCGGTGCGCGACCAAACCGGCCAGCACCTGCTCCACCGCGGCTGCTCTTCCGTGGAACCAGGCGGTGTGCTCGGCGGTGTACGTTTCCAGGCCCCGGAACGGGCACACCTGCGCCCGGACCGCCCGGCGTCGTCCGGCGCGCCGGGCTGCCAGCTCGGACTCCATCTGCGCGTGCCACTGCCGCCACGGCCGCAGGTCCGGTGTCGCGCCGGCGTGCAGCGCACAGGCCTTAACCACGGCGGCGACGAACTCCCACGGTGCCGCGGACCGACCGGCCAGTTTGTCCTGGATGGTGGCTCGCGTGTACGGGACTCCGATCTTGTCGGTCAGCCGTACCAGCTCCCGTATCGACGGCCCGCCGGACTCGACCTGCAGGCGACGCAACCGCCCGGCGAAGACCAGCACCGGATCCGTCTGGTCCTCAGAAACGATCGAGTCCTCGGCGTCCATGTCGCTGACCCCCTCGATTCGACATCACCACCACCCCGCCGTTCTGTCCAGGGCGCGGGCGGGTGAGCGCCGTACCGCCGGAAGGCGGGCACGGATCGGGCGTACGTGCGGCCGGAGCTGTCATGAGCCAGCGGGTGGGCATTCCGGCCGGCAGAGCGGCTTGTGGGCACATGGACGGGTGGGCTCACGGTGAGTGCCCGGTCGACGGCGATCGCTTCAGCGGCACGATCCGTATCGGTTCGCGACGGAGTAGGGAGGCGATGGCGGTCACGGCTCGGCCGATTCGATATACCCGGGATACCGACCGTGGCAGCCGAGCTCGGTCCACCGCCCGGAATCCCCACCGCTCGAAATGCGGCCGGAAACGCCGGTCGATCAGCGTGTACACCTCGCCGCGCTCCTCAGCCAGCAGGGCATCGACCAAAGCAGTGGCGATTCCCTGCCCCCGCGTAGCGGGCAGGACAACTAGGGAGGCAAGCTCGTGGGCGCCATCAGGATGGCGGCGGACCTGTGCCACGCCGACGATCTCCTGTCCGATCTCGGCAACCATGAACCGCGGCCAGGCCACGTTTCCGGGGTTGAGCCGGGCCTGCCGAACCAGGGCCGTTATGGCCGCTTGGTCGTGCTCACCTGCCTTGCGAACGGTAACCCGCACACCGTGAGTATGGTCCCGTCGGTTCGCGGGCCGTCAGGTCCAGGAGGCGACAACCGCACCCTCACGGTCGCCGAAGCGGCCGGATAACGCCGTCGCGGCCTTCGCGGGTAGCCGCCGGAAGCCCGCGGAAGCTGAGCCAGGTCAGCGCCGCAACGAGGACCAGGAACGAGACCGGAGCGACCGCGTCGACAACGCCCCGGGGCCGGCCCACTAGTTCCAGCGCGAATCGCAGCAGGCAGAACACGGCGACGATGCCGGCGAGGACGCCGAGCCACCGCGGGGGCCGGCCGAGGAACGGCAGCATCGTGGCCGCGAACAGTGTCACCCCGACGAACAGCAGATCATCGCCACGCGGTTCCCACCGGTTGAGCGTGCCGGCGGCGGCCGGATGCGCCGGATCGGCGACGACCGCCACCAGCAGGGTGATCAATGTAGGCGCCAGGGTGGTGACCGCCAGGACGAGCCCGGCCCCGGCGACGCCCGGGCTGATCAGCCGCAGCCGCCACACGAACAGGGCCAGCAGGGCGGACGCCGCGAACCCCGCGACCTGCAGGCCGATCAGGACGGCCCGGTGTTTCGAGTAGAAGGTGGCCACCGTCGCGGCCGACGCGTGTTCGTCCGGCAGCGACAAGGCGACCTCGCTGGCCAGCAGCAGGACGAGGAACGCGATCCCCAACCATCCGGCGGTGCGATCGATGATCCGCTCAGAGCTCATGACGGCAGGCTCCCACCGGAATTCCTGGTCGGCTATCGGGTTGACGGCCGGCCTGCGCCGGGGTGCGCCGCCCGCGCTCACTGGGCGCTCATACCGCATCCGCCGCTCGGGATTCTACGGCGTGCCGGGCAGCCGGAGGCCATGCCCACCTCGGCCAGCGACATCCGCCACGGCGATGTGCCGCCGGCGGCGGGCCGCCGCCGTGCCAGAGCCCACACCACCAGGGCGGCCAACGGCAGCGCCACAAGCATCATGAGCAACACACCGTTGAACGTGTCGAAGCAGCCGTGCCACCGCCCGGCCATGCACGTCGGAGCGGCCATCATGAGCTGCCGCCGCACGACGAAAATGGCGCTCGCCATACCGAGGATCGCCAGGCTGACGAGCACGATCCGGCGCGTGCGGTGGGGCGGTGCCGACGGGGATGCGCCCTGATTCATGCCCCCATCAGAGACGGAGGGCCGCGATAACCAACACCACTGCGGCTCACGACTTCGAGCCGGTGCGGCGCTCCAGGGCTTCGATGACGGTCGGGCAGACGTCGATGTGGTAGAGCCATTCGACGCTCTGCAGCCCGCCCGTGCTGTCCGCGTTGATCTCCACCACCTTGTCGCCGATGACGTCGATGCCGACGAAGAACATGCCGTCGGCCACGAGTTTCTCGGTCATCGCGTCGATGATGCCTCGTTCTCTGTCACCGATCTCGAGGGGGACCGAGCGCCCGCCCACGCTGATGTTGGCCCGCAGGTCGTTGCCCGTGGGCACCCGCCGGAAGGCGGCCAGTTTCCCGTCGTGTTCGAGGATCTTTCCCTCGAGCAGGAAGATCCGGGCATCGCCGTGCTCACCGCCGTCGACGAACTCTTGGACGAGCGCGTAGCCGTCCTGCAGCACCGCCTCGGTCATCTGCGCGAGGTTCGCTTCGGTCTCGTCCTCGATCATGAACACGTTCCGGCCCCGGCCTCCGTACAGAGGCTTGACAACGGAACGGCCGACCGTGCCGACGAACCGCTTGATCGCTTCGGGGTCGCGCGTCACCAGCGACCGCGGTCGGATCTTCTCGGGGAACTCCTCCAGGTAGAGCTTGCTCGCCGCGCGGATCAGCGACTTCGGGTCGTTGACCACCGTGACACCGCGAGCCTCGAGCATCTGGCCGAAGACCACACCCAGCGAACTCGCCCACGGCCGCTGCTGCAGATCGTCGACCGATTCGTTGCGCAGAAACAAGGCATCGAGATCGTCCATGACGATGCGTTCGGCGTCGCGCGCCTGGATGCCCGCCATGAAGCTTTCGAGCGTGTCGCCCTCGGCGAATTCCGCGGCGCGCGCCCGGGCCACGAGCTGCCCATCACTCTCCCCGAGCTCGACATCGCCGACCCCGACGTACCACACCTGATGCCCGGCCTGGACCGCGGCCCTCGCCAGCCGCGTCGTCGCGTACTCGTCTATCTCGGTAGCGACGTCCTTGACGAAGAATGCCAGCCTCACCTCGACCCCTCTTTCTCGTACAGATCCGTGACCGACGCGCCCGCGCGTAGCCGGTCGAGGCGCTCTTGAGCGCCGGGCAGATCCAGCCAGCGTGGCCGGATCCAGGGTGCGTGCAGCACCTCACGGTCGAGCAGGTCCTGAACCAACGGGATGTGGTCCACCGCGAGCTTGCCGACGAACAGGGCGTCGAGGCTGCTGCCCTCGGCGAGGGCTTCGAGCAGGCGGGTGAGCCCACGCAGGTAGATCGCGTCCCGCACGGACCCGCCCCCGACGACGACCCGGATGGCGATGGACCAAGCGGTTTTCGCCGGTATTCGATGATCTGCCCGTAGCGATTCGAAGATCTCCAGGAATCCGGCGCCGTCGAGCATCTTGCCGACGGCGACCACCCGGGCGGCGAGGACCCGCAGACGCCGCGGGTCCAATCCACCGGCCAGGTACTCGGCGAGCACCGCGAGGCCTTCCTGGGTCTCGTCGTAGCCGGGCAATCCGATTGTCAGCAGCGTCAGCGGTTGCCGGGCGCCGTTGTGGTAGGTGACGACATGGGTACCGACCTCGTGATGCAGCAGCGGCTCGACGCGGTCCGCCCGGAAGGCAGCGGCTTCGGGGATGAGCAACCGGCCGAACGACACCATCAGTTCGGAGATGTCGTCGCGCACCTCGAAATGCCCCTGGAAGTCGGGATACACGGCGCGGTATCGATCGAACTCCGCACGAGCCGCCTCCGCGAACGCCCCGGCCGTGACGCTGCGGGTGTTGGGAGCCTGGGCCGGGATCGTCTCGAGCAACTCCTGCGCGGCGGACGCGAGCGGCTGGGCGATCCCTCCGTAGAGCTGCAGCGACCCGTACACGAACCGGGACGTGTCACGGTCCTCCAAGGTCGTGATCTGTCGTGCTATCTCGTCCCGCTTCGCCCGGAACAGTGTGTGCAGCGCGGGGTCGGCGACGTTCTCGATCTCGAGGTTGTACAGGTCACGCCGCACCACGTCCGGCTCGAACTCCAACGGTCTGAGCCGGAGCGTGGGGGCCGTGCCGTAGTCACCGCGTTCGAAGTCCGCCCATGCCTCCGCCGCATTGACCGGCGTGACGTTGAGCAGCAGGTCCACCCTGCGCTCGATCTCGGTGAGGCGGCCGTCGATGTCCAGAGCGGGTGCCAGCCGCTGTGTTGAAGATGACACGGGACGAACATGCCCGCTAGCTTGCACGCGCAACCTTTCCGACGTCTCAAGTGGTCCTGATCGTTGATTCGTCGGGGGCGAGAAACTCGCGGAGCACCGGGGCGAGCGCGGACGCGGCGACGTTGTGGGACTGGCCGGCTAGCGTCCGGTACGCCGCGCCGGGCACCGTGCCGGCGACCGTCCGGGTGCCGCCTTGGAGGGCGGCGGGGCTCTTGGCGCCGGACACCGCGAGCGTGGGGGTGCGTACCCGGCTCAGCCAGCCGGTGGGGTGGGTGGCGCCGGTGGTGAAGACGGCGAGGTCGTGGGGGAGTGACGGCGCCGCGGCGCGCATCTTCGGCCACATCGGCGCGAGACGCATCAGGTAGTAGGCGGCGGTCGGGGCGCCCATGACCCGGGTGAAGTAGTACTTCACTGCCTGGTCGCGACGGCCGGTGGCGATCAGTGCGGACAGTCGGTCGACGGCGTCGGCCGGCGGCCGGTGCCCGCCGGGCTGGTCGATCACCAGCGGCGGCTCCCACGCCACCAGCCGGTCGATCGGCGCGCCGGCGGCGGCCGCCATCAATGCCAGGATGGCGCCGGACGAGAAGCCGGCCACCGACGCGGAGCCGCCGGCCGCGCCGAGGACCGCTTCGAGGTCCTCGATCTCCCGCTCGATCGCGTACGGGGTGGTGTCGCCGCTGTCGCCCCGGCCGCGACGGTCGTAGGCGAAGACGGTGAACCGGTCGGCCAGCCGTGGGGCCAGCTTCGGGGCCGGCCCGAAGCGGCGGCTACAGAAGGCCCCGTCGACCAGGACCAGGGCCGGTCCTCGACCGGTCCGGTCGTAGACCAGGGACGTGCCGTCGGCGGAGGTGATCGTGTGCGTGGACATGATGGTCGTCTCCTCGAAGAGATAGGGGTGGACGGGGGTAACGGGCCGGGCGGTCAGGCGATGCGGCTCAGGTGCCGGACGAGGGCAGCGGTGAACAGGAAGGCCGAGGTCATGATCAGGTAGAGGAGCACGGTGCCGACCGGGGTGCCCAGAACGGCCGGGACCACCAGCACCGCGACGGCGACGCCGGCGGTGGCGGCGGCCCACCGGCGGGCGCCCGTGCGGCGCAGCCACACCGCGAGGGTGCCCAGCAGGACGACCCAGCCGAGCACCGAGATGCTGAACCCGATGCCGTGCAGGACCGAGGCGAGGCTGACGTGCTCGGGGGATCCGGCCGGGGCGCCCGCGGGATATCCGAACGCCGGGTCCGGCGGCCAGACTCCCGCGACGATCTGCCCCGCGCCGAGCAGAACGGCCGAGGCGGCGGCGACGAACCGCGCCCGACCGGTCAGGCTGCGCCCGAGCCCGACGCCGGCGGCGATGTCGAGAATTCCGGTGACCACGAAGACGACCTGCTGGATCCAGCCATGCGGGCCGTTGCTGAGGAAGCTGAACGCATGGCGGGTCAGATCGAACCCTGGGTTGAGGGGCAACTGCGCGAAGCTGCCGAGCAGGAAGACGGGCCCGGCGCAGGCGCCGACGGTGAGCCAGGGGCGGCCGGATGTCGCCACGACGGACGGAACCGGCGGGGTGGGGCGGACGATGATGCTCATCGGGACCTCCTGGTGTGACGGTGTCAACCAGGCGTCGGGTGAGGGCGGCCGGCTTCGACAGGCCGAGTCAGGAATTTTCCGCGGCGCGGCGCAACAGCACGGTCCGTTCCGACAGGTTGCGAGTCAGCGCGGCGGCGGTGCGGAACTCGGCGGCCGCCTCGGCCCCGCGACCGGCGTGCGCCAACAGGTCCCCGCGCACGCTGGGCAGCAGCGGCGAGGCCGATAGCAGCGGATCGTCGCGTAACGGGGCGAGGATGGCCAACCCGGCCGCCGGGCCGTGGGCGCGACCGTGCGCCACGGCCCGGTTCACCTCGACCACCGGGCCTGGGGCGGCCTCGGCGAGCAGGTCGTACAGCCGCGCGATCGTCGGCCAGTCGGTGTCGACGGCCCTGGCCGCCCGGGCATGGCACGCGGCGATCTCTGCCTGCAACACGTAGGGTCCGACGGGCTTGCCCAGGGCCTCGGCCCGGGCCAGCGCCGCCAGGCCGCGGCGGATCAGCACCCGGTCCCAGCGGGACCGGTCCTGCGCTTCGAGCAGCACCGGGGTGCCGTCCGGGCCGACCCGGGCGGCCACCCGGGAGGCCTGCAGCTCCAGCAACGCCTGCAACCCCTGCACCTCGGGATCGGTGGGTACCAGATCGGCCAGCATCCGGGCCAGGCGGATGGCCTCATGGCACAGGTCCGGACGCATCCAGTCGTCGCCGGCGGTGGCGGTGTAGCCCTCGTTGAAGATCAGATAGATCACGGCCATCACATCGCCCAGGCGTGCCGTGCGCTCCGCGCCCGTCGGCAGGTCGAGTTCGGCTTGCGCCTCGACCAGCGTGCGCTTGGCACGGGAGATCCGTTGTCCCACCGTGGCGTCCTTCACCAGGAAACCGCGCGCGATCTCGGCCGTGGTCAGCCCGCCCACCAGCCGCAGCGTCAGCGCGGCCCGGGCCTCCGGGCCCAACACCGGATGGCAGGTGAGAAAGATGAGCCGGAGCACGTCGTCCTCGATGTGGTCC
>Ga0081539_10002731_pt1 | contig 23852 bp, 24 predicted proteins | sample TabmetS4T2R2_FD_71023 | JGI IMG/M metagenome (GOLD analysis project Ga0081539, IMG submission 71023) | Tabebuia heterophylla rhizosphere microbial communities from the University of Puerto Rico - S4T2R2 | ecosystem: Host-associated > Plants > Roots > Rhizosphere ...
TCAGCCCTGTCAGGGTTGCCGCGGCCGTGCCCATGATCATATAAAAGTTTTGCCAGTCGCTCAGGAAGGGTAAGCCTTGCATCGTAAATCCTGCTTTCAAATGCAAAAAGTATAAACCTTTTCGGCGCTCATAGGCTTATGTTCAGCGTGGACTAAGTTTGATGGTCGTGGATCGAGCCTCAGGGGTCAGCGTGCTATTGATAATACTTGCCGCGTATCTGCGATACTTTGTACGATAGGCAGTATCGATCTGTTCATTGACATTGGAGTCAGTCTCTTCTACGAAGGTAACATCTTTGTCGACACCACCAGCCCGAATGTGTCCTTCGTGGCGCGATTGCGTGCCGCGGAACCAGCCTGAGCCGCGTCCATAAACCGAACGTACATAGAGATCATCGCCGACGCGCACGACCCAAATCGTTGTCGGCTTTCGCAATGTGCCGTCGCGTCGAAGAGAAGCAATTTGCAGTTCTTCGGCTTTTCCGATCTTGTTCAGTTCATCGCTGGTCCATGTAGTCATGAGTTTTCCTTTCCTGTTCCTGAGGATTCGGAAACCTTCTCAATGGGAAGCCATTCCAGCACTTTCTGAATGGTTGTGTCCCAGAAATCCCAGTCATGCATTCCTGGGCCCTCCTCATAAGTCACATCGGCTCCGTTTGTCTTTAGAAAGTCAGCAAAGCTACGATTTGCCCTCAATAGATAATCCTCTGTCCCGCAGGCGATGTACACTTTGGGAAATGCGATATCGCCCCTGGCTTTCACACTTTCAAATACTGCTTCCGCCGCTATGCGCGGATTTCGATCTGTAAGGGCTGCGGAATGGATGTCGCCAAAGCAGGCGTCCTCACCGATGATATTGCGTCCCAGTTCATCAAAGGGATACTCAAAGATATGGATGGCGCCGGAGAGGCAGGCGATATACCCGAACGTGTCGTGGTATTTCAGTCCGTTTCTCAGCGCACCAAAGCCGCCCATCGACAGCCCCGCGATAAAGGTATCCTCACGCTTCGGTGATAGATGAAACATTTTTCTTGTTATCTCTACCAGTTCCTGTCCAACGTACGCGCCGAAATCACCGAAAACACTGCTGCCATACGGCATATCGACATAGAATGAGTTTTCGGCGGAAGGCATAACGACCGCAAGATTTCGTTCCATGGCCCAGCGCTCAATACGCGTGTTGGAGGTCCAGGCCAGGCAGTTATCCATCAGTCCGTGGAGCAGGTAGAGGGTTTTGAACAGCCCTGCGCTCCCGCTCTCAGCGTCGGAGGGGAGGATCACCTGCATCGGAACTTTTCGGTGCAGAGTCGTTGAGAAGAAGTTCACTTGAAGCAACGCCATAATCTATTTCTCCTTTCGATACAGTTCGATGAAAGGGTCGTTCACGCAGGGTTGGGTTCGCACCTCATGGACGCAGGAGCGCCTTGATCGCGCGGCGCTCGTCCATTGCACGGTAGCCCTCCGCTACCTGTTCCAGGGGCAGGGTCAGGTCGAAAACCTTGCCGGGGTTGATCTTTCGGTTCCAGATGAGATCGATCAACTCGGGCAGATATTGGCGTACAGGGGCGGGACCGCCGTGTAGATGGACTGTAGACCAGAACAAGTCCATTGCATCCAGATGCATGCCGTGGAAGACCCCAACGAAGCCAACATGCCCGCCGGGGCGGGTGGACTGGATGGCCTGCATCATTGACTCTTCGGTCCCGACCGCCTCGACCACAGAGTGCGCGCCGAGCCCATCGGTGAGTTCTTTGATCTTCGCAACACCCTCGTCGCCGCGCTCGGTGACAATGTCGGTCGCGCCGAACTCCAGCGCGAGCGTTTGTCGACCCTCATGGCGGCTCATCGCAATGATGCGCTCGGCTCCCATCTGTTTGGCCGCGAGCACGGCGCAAAGTCCCACCGCGCCGTCGCCGACAACCGCGACCGTCTTGCCGGGTCCTGTTGCAGCTGCAACAGCGCCGAACCAGCCGGTACCGAGTACATCAGAGGCCGAGAGCAGGCTGGGGATCAGATCATCCGGCGGGAGCTCCGGTGTAGGGACCAGCGTGCCATCTGCCAGCGGGACGCGCAGCCAACCCGCTTGTGCACCCTCGGCGCCTATGGGGCGGGCGTCTACGCACCGGCTCTGGTACCCCGCCTGGCAAATGGGACAGGTGTTGTCTGAAGCCCAGAACGAGCCGACAACGAATTGACCTGGCTTGATGTTCTTGACTTCACTTCCAACTTCCTCCACGATGCCAACGTATTCATGACCCATTGGCGTCGGCTCGGTAATCGGATCGACGCCGCGATAAGGCCACAGGTCAGACCCACACACGCAGGCTGCCGAGATCCGCAGGATAGCATCTGTCGGTTCGAGTATCTTCGGATCGGGGCGTTCCTCGAAGCGTACGTCGCGAGGACCGTAGAGCATTGTTCCTTTCATGTATATCTCCTTCCAAAAATTGTTTCCCTACTCACCACTTGATCCATCCTGGTATTGCTCATCACTGACTTGCTCCATCCAGTCGGCAGACTGGCCCTCGAGCTGTTCTACAATTGAGATATGTGTCATGTTTGTAGTTGGTGCAGCTCCATGCCAATGCTTTTCGCCCGGCGGAGACCAGACTACGTCACCCGGCCCAATCTTCTCGACAGGTTTTCCCCAACTCTGGACGAGACCGGAGCCGGCCGTCACGATGAGTGTCTGACCAAGAGGATGACTGTGCCAGGCTGTCCGAGCACCAAGCTCGAAAGTGACACTAGCCACACTAGTACGGGCCGGATCAGGTGCTTGGAACAGGGGGTCAATTCGAACAGTACCCGTAAAATACTCAGGCTGTCCGTTGATAGAAGGCTGTGAGCCATTTCGTTTTATATCCACAGTATTACTCCTTTCATTGTACTGTTATTTAGTTATTCTATTTCAAATAAAAGGATAGTGATTTTAGATGTCAAGTTTCCGAGTACCAAGCCACTTCACTTTTTCAGGGTCTCGATGGTCAAAGAAACTAGTGGTTTTTGTGTCTAACGTCGTAATCGCCGCCACGTCTTCGTCACTTAATTCAAAATCAAGCAGACTGATATTTTCGATCATTCTCTCTTTGCGGGTTGATTTTGCAAGGACGATTATTCCTCTTTGTACAAGCCAGCGGAGAATGACCTGGGCAGCGCTTTTGTTGTACTTGGCGGCGATGGAAAGCAATAACTCATTTTGAAAAATATTATTCTTTCCCTCTGCAAATGGAGCCCATGCTTCCACATGAACTTTGTTATCTTGTAAGAATTTTTGTGTATCAATTTGCTGATGAAAAGGGTTTACTTCAATTTGATTTACCGCAGGCGTTACTTTGTTATGAATCATCAAGTCTATGATTCGGTCAGGAGGAAAGTTTGAAACCCCAATCGCTCTGGCTTTGCCTTGTTGATACAGTTCTTCCATCGCGCGCCATTCACCATACACATCACCGAATGGTTGATGGATCAGATACAGATCAATGTAATCTACTTGCAATCGTTTCAGGGATCTTTCAAAGGCTTTGAGTGTGCCTTCATAGCCATTGCTCTGGATCCAAAGTTTTGTGGTAATGAATAATTTTTCTCTGGCAACGCCGCTCTGTTTGATTCCCCTGCCAACCGCTTCTTCATTCATGTAAGAAGCGGCCGTATCAATGTGGGTGTATCCCGTTTGAACAGCGTCCACCACGCTTCTTTCACATTCCGCTGGATCAGCGATCTGAAAAACGCCGAAACCCAGAATGGGGATTTCAACGCCATTGTTCAATTTTATAGTTTTCATCATTTTCTCTTTCTGTTTTTTGTTTATTGGTGTTGCTCAGGCGTAAGCAGCCGGGTGAACGAGAGTGACGCCAACTTCCAACTGCCATTTTGCTGCACATACACTTCTGTCACTACGAAGGGATTGGTGACCTCATTTCCGCCAACAACTGCCAGCAACGTAATTCTGTTTAAAAGGATGGCGGTTGCGCCAATGATATTCACTGACACTTCATAGATGTCTGCTTTTTTGTAGTGAATTCTGCCGCTCCTGATAACATCAAGTTCCTGTTCTTTTCCCCAGGATCCTCCCATGTGGACAAAGACAGACTTTTCATGGAAGAGCGCATCAAGGGAGTCTGCATTGCGGTCTGACATCCAGCACCATTTCTCTTTGGAGAGATTGATAACTTCTTCTTCTGATTTTATGTTTTGCACGAATATCTCCTTACCCTGTTTCTTATTCCTCTACCGGAATCATTTGTTTCTCTTTTTTCAAAACCGCGTTTTCATACACTTCGATTTTGTGATCCAGAATATCCAGCGTCTTTTGCATTTCTTTCATTTTGGCTACAAGGATCTCCCGCTGTTCGATCAGGATCTCCTTTCTGGCTTCAATTGTCTTGTCCCCTCGCTGTACCAGTCCGACATATTCGATCAACACTTCAATGGGAAGTCCTGCGCTTCTCATGCATTTGATGAAATCAACCCGCCTGAGATCAAGCTCGTCGTAATCCCGGATGCCGCTTTCATTTCGAGTGACCGGCGGTATGAGGCCGACACGTTCATAGTAACGCAGCGTATCCGCGGAGAGCCCATACTGTTCACTGACTTCTGCGATTTTCATAATTCACCTCAAAGGGCAGTGTATCACTTGGAGTCGACTCTAAGTCAAGGGCTTACAAAAAATTGAGAGGAATGTTTGAGAGACTGTCTTGTCATTCATTCTGATAATAAAAAGGCACTTCTCATGATTTGGAGGAACTATTTAAGGCTCAAATCCATTGTATAAATGAGAAAGCACTGTTATTCTTAGCCCCGCCCCGGATGGAGCCCATGTCCACTGCCAACCGTACTTTTCTGCAGCGTTTTCGTCGATTCGGTCTTTTGATTTGTTGCATGATGCTCCTTCCGAGCCTAACGAGTTGCGGGGTCGCGAACCCCATCAATCCACCAACCCCTACGGGGACTCCTACCGCGACCATTACTCCAACTTCAACACCGACTCTAACTCCTACACTAACACTAACGCCTACCATCACGCCGCGCCCTGTCCTCTGCGGTGGACCGCCTGTCATGTTCATTTTATTGGTCGGGAGCGATGCCCGCGCCAAAAGTTATGCCGTCGGGTTGGCGGATTCGATTCGCCTCGTGCGCGTGGACTTCGTTGAACCAGGCATTCACTTATTGGGATTCCCGCGCGACCTGTATGTTGAGATCCCCGGGATTGAAAGCCACGGCGGCATCACGCATGGGAAGCTCAACCAGGCATATCTCTATGGCAATCCCGGTTATGGATATAACGAAGATGATGGCCTGGGACCGGGACTATTGGCACGCACACTTGAACACAACTTCGGCGCCCAGGTAGATCATTATGTGGCCGTCAACTTGCAATCCTTTGTGCGCATTGTGGACGCACTTGGTGGTATCGACATCAACTTACCGTTTGTGGTGGATGGACGAGTGAAGGGTTCGAAAGATAGTAACTTGTACTTCCCTGCGGGGAAGCAGCATTTAAAAGGGTTCCGCACGATGCTGCTGGCGCGCATGCGACCGTTTGGAGATTTTCAACGCGCCGAAGTGCAGAACCTGATCCTGCAGGCCCTGGCAAAGAAAATATTGAAGCGGTCCGTCATTCGGAAACTACCCGAGCTGATCGACGCCTCTAAAGATTCGGTCCAAACAGACATCGGCGTGGTGGAAGCCGGACAGTTGCTATGTTTGGCGACGAAGCTCAAGCCGGAAAATATAAAGTTCGTCAGTTTTCCCGAAACGATATTCAAAAACGGCCGGGTTCAGGACCCTGTGCTTGGAAACACATCCATCCTGGAAGTAGATTTCAATATATTGAGAATCTATACACAGAAGTTTAACAACGGCACACAATTTGAGCCTGAAGAAGGTTTAATCGGTGGAAATCAGCGCTAGCTACGACTCGTCAATCGGATGAATGAAAAACCACTTGTTCCTGCGCACATGCCAGGAATCAGGAATGTTGATCGCACCAATTGAATATAAATAATCTGGCAAGTTTGTGCCGTTTCCGGGCCAGATGACCAAGTCCCAAGTGATATCTCTAATATCTGTGGCATATTCGGAAATATTCAGTTCGATGTTGCTATCCCAGGTGGCATATTGATTCGGGCATATCTGCGCAATTTCCTGCTTGAAGGCACCGATCCAATTGCTGGCTTGTAGCAAGCCTGCACACTTCAATGGAACAGCATATGCATAGACGACTACAATGTCCTCTTCTGAGACGTTTTTCTCCTTTGCCAGACGTGTCACTACCTGTGTTTTGGCAAGGGCGGCATCTTGCTCTACGAACGCTCTTTGCTTCTGAAGGCCGATTTCGCTTACCAAGGAGGAGACCACCCCGGCAAGAATAATCACATAAAATGCCCTCCGCAATTCGGTCGTTCTCCAGGGTGTGGTTTCAATTAAATGGAGAGTCATCATAACAAGCACCGGAAGGATTGCGGCAATCGATAAGGAATATCTCAGCTTGAGAGCCGCTTTGGTCATCAAGAGCAAGAGCAGACCGATCTGAAATACCAGACCACATACCATAGCGAAGATACCCGGACTGATTTTCTCGCCGGATTTACTTTTCCAATAAGCAAAAGCATTCAATACCACTAGCGTGAAAAGCAAGAGGATGATCATCGGCCGAATGTTCTCCCACCAAAAGTTAATGGCAAGCGGAATGAATGAAAGAGAATAAATACCTTCTTCGCCGCCGCCATAAAGTCCCTCGTGCGTAATGATCCGAGTCAACCAGCTGAAGAATCGAGGAAGCTCTTTGTAAATAGGTAAGAGCATTGTGAAGATTCCGATTACCTCACTGAGCAGCAAATATAGTCCTGATGTAAAAGCTTGCCGGAACGATTGACCGATTCTCAAAGAAAAAATAAAGATGGTCAATACTCCACTGACCAGCCAGGCGGCGAAATACATCTGAGCCATAGATAAGATGCCAGCCGCGAAGCCAAAGAGAAAAAGCTTAGAACCTGGAATGTCCTGGTCTTTTCTTAATTCAATATATAACCAGATCAACCATAATGTGCCAAATGGAAAGTTGAGCGAATTATGTGACCATAATGTAAGGGATGGAAAGCTATATGGATGAAGTGCAAAATACAGGAGGGCGATTGCGACTCCGCCCAGGATTCGATCCTGATTCAATGTGCTGATGGCAGTTCCATAGAAGACAAATGCGCACAGGATATGTACCCCCAACAGGAAAATATTTGTCATCAGGAAAAAAGCACCTGGCCTGGCAAGGTGAAAACTAATAAAAGATTCCTGTCCGCCCAAAAATGGATAGGTTAGTGCGAGTAAGAATGAGCCGATCAGTTGAATCGGCGTGCCTGGATGATCTACATAGGTATAAGATTTTCCCGCGAAGATCGATAGCGAATCGAGAAAATAAACTGCGGCTGGGTCAGCGTTGAACCAATAGCTGGTATTCAGTTGCCAGTACACCCAGTAGATGATCAATGGGATAGCTATAAGAATGTATCCAATATGCACTGTAGTTTCACCCAACTTCTTGCTTGGATTAATCATCCGTGGAGAATCGCCGAGCAAAAGTATAAGTCACGCTTCAAGCGTGACCTACTGTACACTTTCTAAACATCTCTTTGCCAGCGTTGTTGCAGTATCCATGCGATATTCAGCGGAAGCCCAGTCATCTGTGGCTTCGTGAAAGGCATTGCGCGCTGCGGACTCTGCTGAGCGGAGGACGTAGTCCGAGGTCGAAGCCCCATCAGATTCAGGTCCATCCATCGCCAGCATCGGACTTTTTCCATAGCCACCAACCACGAGACGCGTCCGGCCGGAGTTCCATTGTGCCACCGCCGCACAGACAATAGGTTTATCCGCGGGGGTGCGGGAGACATATTCGAACGCAAGTTTTACATTGAGAGGCACAGTGGTTGATGCAATTAATCCTCTTGGGCGAAGAGGGAGAAACTCACCGATATTCGATATTCGGGCATCGTCTTTCGAAGTTCGAATATCGATTTTCGCATCCAGTGCCAGCAATGCTGTAGCGAAGGTTGAACGTCCATCACACGAAACGATTGTCCCTGCAACGGTTGCCGAGTTTCGTATGTTCAATGGCGCTTCGAGTTTCAACGCGGATTTCAATGCATCAGGAGCATGTTCACTTTCAAACAATTGTTGAAGCGTAGCGGTCGCGCCGATTTCAAGTTGGTTGCCATTTTTGGATATTGTGTTCAGTCCTAAGAGTTGAAGATCAATGACCTGGAGAGAATCAGTCCTATCATGCGAAAGAAGCGTTCCACCACCTAAAGGGAGGGTGTTTGGTTGACTCAGCAGCGTCAAGGCCTCTTCCAGAGTTTGTGGGCGATGATAAGCAGTGATCATAAATTATCTCCAAGGGATGGCTGTATTATACAGTTAAAAAGTTACCGCCATCGAAAGGATGGCGGTAGAGGTTTTGATTAACCCGGGGTGATCCCTGGCGAAAGTTGCGGCGAGAGGAACTCCCGTTCCAGTGCCTGAATCAGCATATCAAATCCACTCCCATCTTCATAATGACCTTGAAAGTGCCAGATAGGTTGGATATAAGTCGAACGCCGTTCGTAGTTTGGATCATTAACCTGATAATATGGATTGTTGACGAAGTATTCCAGCTCGATCGAGTCAATGGTCAGGCTTGGTGGAGTCATATTTGCAAGATCAGGAATTGAAGAGTCATCGTACACGCGAATCTGATTCGCAGTAATTTCCATTTCCACGGGCTGGCCATCCTTGGGGCTGATTGCCACTGCCGAGCCGAAGACGCGAATGACAGGATATGAACCATATGTTTCGTCCGGAACGATCAGCGCTTCATGTTGAATGAGGTCGCTCTCATACCCGATGATCGAGTCTGTGAGTTGATGTGTGTTTGCCATAAGCTCTACATACGTTTGGCCGGCTTCTGTCGTAAAGAGGATAGCCGACTGACCGTTAACATCCTGTACCTGCTGCGTACCCTTCACAATCTGAAAGTGCAAATCAGGGAAGGGAATACTATAATCCTCCATGGAGAAGGTGGGGATCAAAGCGTTGTTCTTGATCGTTCCGGAAAGGTCGATGGGAAGACCGTTATATGGATCCAGTTCGCTGAGATTTGACCCTTCAATCTCATAATATGAGACAGTGTTGGCATCTGACATACTAAAGATATAAGAGGGTAGCTGTGAGCCATCCGAAGATTTGTGGATTGTGATGGAGAGAAAACCTCGAAGATTTTCAACTCGTTGCTCTGTAGAAACTTCCAAACCTGGGATGATGAGAACTTGTCCCACGTTAACTCGATTTGGATCAGGTAGTCCGTTTGCTTGCACCAGTTGCCCTACAGTGACGCCATGATTTAATGCAATTGCTGCCAATGTGTCATTTTCTTGAACAATATAGATGCCGCCTGCACTGTTCGGCTGTGTGGTTGAGCTAGGGAATGGGATCGGCGTGCCGCTCAAATTCAGTTGATGAAAACTGCCACCGCCTCCACCGCCTCCGCCGGCCAAAAAGAAAAATTCTGATTTGCCTGCCTGCTCATTATCGTTGAGCAAATGATCCATCGCTTCCTGTGCTGAGATGATTCCGAAGGTTCCGATAGGTGTGGAGTCATAATCCACTAGTGTAGCGTCGATACTGAGCACCTGGCCGTTCTCATCCAATTTGATGAGCATCGGCGGGAAGGTAAATGACTCGTAGTGGATGGGAAGACCATCTGGTGTAAGTGGTTCAACGCTGTATCCGCCAAAGAACTCTGTCGGTGTAATCTTGAAGGGAAAGTCGAATCCGCGTGCGCTGAGAAATTCGCGAATAATCGTCTCGGCGTCTGCAATGGGTGTAAATTGAATCTCCATGGTGCCGGCTTTCGCAAGATCAGCAATATAAGTAAACCGGCGATTGGAATAAATTTCCAGTGTCTGTTTGCCATCTGTGAAGTAGTAATCATCGACGTTAAAAACATAATCGTAAGCAGTATACATCTCTCCTTGCAAACCAAAACGACCTGCAAGCGCGCGAGCCTCATCAGGCGTGACCTGCTGATCCTTCTTAGACTGATATATATTTGTAGTAGCGGGTGATTCAGGCAACGGTACTGATAGATAAAGTTTTGCGCCGCGCCAGTTATAGCCATCATTCCCTGTTGGTGTACCTACTTCGTCGATAGAATTTGGTGTGATGGTGATTTCGATTGTCGGTGTAATTGTTAATCCAGCAGCCGGCACGGGCGGAGTTGGCACGGTGCCTCTGATTACCCAATTCAGGAAAAGAGCAAGCACTACCAATCCCATGGTCCAACCAAGTACCGGTAGCGCTCGTTTGAAGGATGTGATAAACGAATTTGACTGTCCCTGATGTGCGGTCAGTATGTGTTCCAAGTCGGATTTGAACTCCGGGCGAGCGTCAATTTCGCTGCTGAGCGAACGAAGAGCTTTATCCATCGCTTCTTCGTGATTGTTATTTTGTTTAAGTTGATCATTCATAGTTCCACCTCCAGTGCGAGGGAGGTCCGTTCTCGCAAATCTTGCAGTCCGCGCGAGATCAGCATCTTGACCGAAGCTTCTCCCTTGTTCATCACGCGGCTGACTTCAGCGATCGATAATCCTCCAAAGTAGGAAAGGCTGATGGCTTCGGCGCGATCGGGGGAAATTTGTCTTAATGCACGGGATACGGATTCAAGTTGCAGACGCTGAGTCGCGGCTTTCTCGGTTGGCAGGTCAGGGCTTGGATAATGAAGCGCCGCCTCCAGCGGGACCTCGGACTTGCTCCCGCGGAAGTACATTAGTCTCTTTTTCGACGCGATCCCCATGATCCACGCTGCGAACGAACCTGTCCCGCGAAACGAACGGATTCCCTCCAATGCGGCGATAAATGTTTGAGAAGTCAGGTCTTCTGCATCTTTGACATTCCCGCAGTAGGCAATGTGATAGCGATAAACCCGGGTGACATTGCGCTGATAGAGTTCAGAGAAGGCACTTACATCAGAGAGCGCCCGGCGTGCGAGTTGAATTTCTTCGTCCGCCTGCTGTTGGGATTGTGTAGCCATTTGGGTAATCATGGATTTCGTGTGCGTATGTTAATATGTTGCATGAGGTGGGGAAAAGTAACAGGGAATCTTATGTCATTGCGAGGGCGTTAGCCCGAAGCAATCTGCATCTTGGCCAGGAGATTGCTTCGCCGCTCGCTATGCTCGGGCTCGCAATGACATTTCGTTATTCATCATACACTTTCCACCCAAGTTCGCGCAGCCGCGATCGATCGAATTGCTCTGCCGGAACATCGATCAACAACACATTTCCCTCTGCCAGTAACTCATTTGTCTCAGCATCATAAATGCCGGCCCAGGCTTCAGCCGATTTTGCTCTCGATCTACCTGCTTTTCCGATGATCTTAAGTGTCTTCCCAATGGGAACATTCTTGCGATACTTCACTTCCATTTTTGCGGAAAACATAAAGCGTGGATTCATTGGGTCACTTCCCATGAGAGAACGACCTGCAATCTCGTCGATGAGCGAAGCGACAATCCCGCCGTGCACAACGCCGGGGTATCCCTGAAAATGATCCGGCGCGAGGTATGTGGATTCCACAACGCCTGGCTCCCTCTCATAGATGTGAAGATGCAGCCCGATTGGGTTTTCGAGTCCACAAATGAAACACATTTTTGAATTTGGTTGTTTGATCGTCATGATGAAATTATATTCCATGAGGTTCATGATTCAAAAATCATCATTTACGGAAATCTATTTTGCGGCTAAGATTACCACTTATGAGGTATGGAGATTTCCACGGACACAAGTCTATAATCCTCGAGAACGAACATTTCCAGTTGGAATGCCTTGCGCAGGCGGGACCTCGCGTTGTGCGGCTTATCCCCGTGTGGACGGGGGAAAATTTGTTCGCCGAGGTGCCGACCGTCACAACGAAGACTTCCGTAGGGGAGTTTAATTATTTTGGTGGGCACCGTTTGTGGTATGCACCTGAGTCTATGTCTCATACATATTATCCCGATAGCCACGGCATTTCTATTAAAGAGGTACAGGATGGTCTTCGCCTGATTGGCATGGATGAGCCTGGAACTGGAATTCGAAAAACTGTCACGATTCAGATCAGCCCTAACCGTTCATTTCTCATTCTAAAACACAAACTTCAAAATCATGGCCAGGTGGCCGTGCGCCTGGCCCCCTGGGCAATCACCATGATGCGACCGATGGGCACGGCTATTCTGCCTCAGCAGTACGGAAATATAGACAAAGATGGCTTGCTGCCGAATCGCAGGCTGGCGCTTTGGCCGTACAGTCGCTGGAGCGACCCGCGTCTACAGCTAGGTGACGAATTTATCATCATAAAATCTGATTCTGATTCTCATCCATTGAAGCTTGGATATTTCAATCCACACGGCTGGCTCGGTTATTTATATGATGATGTGTTTTTTGTGAAGCGGTTTGGCGTAAGACGGGATAAGGAATATGCAGACTATGGTTCTAACTCAGAGATATATACGAATCAGCGCGCCACCGAACTGGAAAGCCTGGGTCCGCTCGTAGACCTTCACCCTCACGAAGACATTGTCCACACAGAGACGTGGGAAGTGTATAAGGATACCGAAATTCCAAAGGAATTGTTTGGGGGAAAGAAGTTGCAGGAAATTTTGAATAAACCACAGAATCAAAATCAAGGTACAGACGTTTGACTAGTAACGATTGCTATATCTGCCATGTAATAGGCATGTTCGTAGGCTGTGTTTGTTCCGCCTTCGCCTTCGATGGGTTCGATGTTTTCGTTGCCGTTGATATCGATCCCATTTTGAATCTGATTGGCCAAAGAAACTGCCTGCCGGATCAAACCTTCCATTTTTGAATCAAACGGTGCTGTGAGAATAGCTGACAGTTGATCGCGTAGTTGAGGGGTCCATTGGCCAATGTTATTTGCTACAATCTGGACATGAGCACCATGGACGATCATGTTCTCTGTTGCATCAGCAGCCTCGGCGGCAAAGCCAGCATGAGAAAAAGTTCCCTGAATGTAGCCCTCATTTTCACCGTTCAATAAGAGACCGAAGCCATCGCTCAGATCATCGATATTCCCATCATTATTCCAATCTTTATGATTGGCATCCTGGTTGCCAACAATTGCATTCATCATTTCTTCTGCATGAAGCCGGACGCCGGCTTCATCCCCGGACTCGAACGCGGTAAGCATCTCCTCAGCGGATCGATTGATGAGTCTCGTCGTCCTATCCAGTCCGTGAATGAGACTTACTTGATTGGGTGTAGCGCCGTACGAAGACAACAAATGCCGCACATGTGTGAAGCCGTTGCGGGGCAATAGTACAGAAAAAGCAATATTGTTTGAATTGATGGGGTTGCCGTCGTTCGGTTCGATCGTGATTTCCAGGGCATTGTATTTCCCGATCAAATTTTGCCCACTGGCATCCACAAAGATCAATGAGCCTTTGTTATCCTGATCGAATTTGATGTTCCCAATGCTAATGCGCTGTTCTCCTTCGTCTTCGATCAACCAGGCTTCATATTGACTCCCTTCGGGAGGAAGAGGCATACTCGCTGTCGAAATCGTGACCTGGTCTGCGATTGCAGTGCCATCTTGAAAACGCAATAAGCCAACCTGAACTGGCTCATCCACAGGTAAAACGACATTTGTCTCTGAAGTTGATTGCGAAGCGCTGGGCAAATCGGTTGGAGAAGTAGCTCGCGAGAACATCGAGAATCCAATGGCTGTGAGGGCGATGATTGTGACAACGGCAGTTGCAATGGGTAGCAGGCGGCTCCACGCGGGACGTGAGGGTTGATCCCGTTTTTCAGAGATAGAAGCACGAGGAGACTTACCCGATGTTGCCATGGCCGTAGAAACTGCCAATGGCACGGACTGAGATGTTACACGCATCGTTTGGGAGTCAGAGACCATTCCGATTGCGTTGAGGTAATCTGCAGCAAGTTCTCGACAAGTTTGATAACGTACGTCCGGGTTTTTAGCCAAGACGCGTTCGATCACCCCCTGCACTGGAGGTTGGATTCCTGTTATTGGAGGCGGTGACTCGTTGATATGTTTGAGAATGACAGTCCAGGAGGTATCCGCCTCGAAGGGAACGCGTCCCGCAACCATTTCATACAAAACAACGCCAAGAGAATAAATGTCACTGCGATGATCTACCTTCATGCCTTGTGCCTGCTCGGGGGACATGTATGCAGGTGTTCCACTCACTACACCCGAGGCTGTTTGCGTGGCTGAATGCGCGATGCGCACCAAGCCAAAGTCTGTGATGACAGGCTCCGTGTTCGGGGTGAGCGGATCTTCGGTCGAAAGCTCTCGCGCTTTGTTGTGAAGGATGATATTCCCCGGTTTGATATCGCGATGGATGACACCTTCTTCGTGTGCATAATCAAGGCCAGAGGCCAGGGCGTTCAAAAGCCGTGCGATGCGCGCCGGAGGTAATCTGTCGTTTCGTTTATGCAATTCGCGCAGGTAGGTCGCGAGAGTGGGACCCTTTAGATATTCCATCACAATGTAGGGATGCCCATCAGCGGTGTCAAAGTCAAAGATTTGGATGATGTTTGGATGGCGCAACGCCGCAACGACTTTGGCTTCACGCTCGAAGCGCGATTGCAGATCAGGATCTGACTCGATATAGTTATGCATAACCTTGACCGCTACCGGGCGATCCAACGTGAGATGAGTGCCAAGAAAGACCTCGGCCATCCCCCCTTTTGCGATCTCTCTTTCGATACGTACCTTGCCAACTGTCTTACCAATCCACTCGGGCATGAAAGAATTATACAACACGAAATTCGAGCGATCTGATTTGAAATGGTATGAAAATAATTTATATAACACTCCCCAGTTCACGATTAAGATTTGGCTGACATCTTCAGACGAATCCTGACATAAAAGAAAGTCTGTCGCAGGATGCTGTCGGAGTTTTTGGAGCAGCCAGATGGGTAGTCGATTGGTTGGAATTCAATAGAGAAACCTACATTTACACACGCTGACTTCAAATCGGATCATCTACTCACTACACCACACGGATTGACACTGATCGATTTCGATACTTGCACTCGTACGGACCCAGCGTTGGATATCGGAAAATTCCTTAGATTAAAGTAATCCCTAGCATCTTATATTTAAGTAACATGCTAGGGATGTGATAAATTGTCAGTTGAAATGCTTTTGCAGTTTATCTATGGACTGACGATGGGAAAGAGATCGATAGTCGGGGTGCAAGACATGAGTCCTTCATCAAAGGAGATCCAGCCCAGCTCATCGCTTCCTTCCAGTTTTATCTGGATCCAGTCCCGGTTTGAGCTTGCGCCCAGTGGTTGCAGAGTATCGCCAGCCGATAAGACGGCAAGTTGAGCAAATGTTTTGCTTGGTCCACTTCGCACGTTAAATGTCCCTTCGTTGATGGTGCAAGTCAAATCTAGCGTGAGAGGTTCGATAGTAAAAGTATCGAAATGGACATGGACCTTGGGGCTGTCAATGCTCTCAGCAAACAAGCCAACTTCGCCGCTGGTATACGTGTTATCTGTCACCTGTCCCACTACGTGATCGTTGATGTGCAATGAGAAACTGGAACCTGTGGCATCCACACGCAAGAGGTCATTCTCATCCCGATCGTGGATGCTGTCATCACTGCCTTCCTTCAACGACACTACTTCATTGGCAGACACCTTGAGCATCTCCCACTTCTTGGTGTTGGGAGAAATGACGAAGGCATAATAGCTGTTCCCAGATCGACGAAAAGCTAACCCATAACGAAAATCACCAGCCGGGTCGGTTTTTGCACCGAGTGTAGAGACCTGCAACTCCAGCGTGACATCTTCATAGCTCGTCTTGTTGGGTTCGCTGATGGCCACCCGGTCAGCGCCGCTGATTTCGATGTGATACCATTCCGGTGCATGATAGCCAACGAAGTAATTGCCCAGCTTCGCATCATCCCAACTTGTAGCCGGGTTTGTAAACGTATCTTGATATAACATGTTATCGGCTACAGGCTGGGGCGTTGGCGTGGTTTTCCCACTAGCTGGCGTGACCGAGGGAACCTCAGCTGGTAAAGTTGCCTCAGGTGTTGGAGAAAACACAGGTGGTTGCGTTGGCGCATTCGGCTGGCATCCTGCGATGGCAAATATTATCAGGAGGGCAATTGACACTGCCTGGTTTGAACGGAAAGTAGCTTGGTGTTTCATACGGACCTTCCTTTATCGAACCTCATCGGCTGCGCAACGGAAACCGGCGTACTGGACATAAGTTGCATCATTCGGTGCAACTGCAAGACGAAAAGCTAAATCAAGTATATTTCCATAATTGGTTCCCCTCAAAATCCTGTTCCCATCAGGGATACTACTATAGGGCTCTCCTACCCATTCCCATACGTTTCCGAGCATATCATATACATTAAATGGGCTGCGGTTAAAATCATAGATGCCGACTTCATAGGTGGTATCGCTGGGTAGATTGACAGTCTTCCCGTCGGCGTTCGAGCTATCTCCCCAGGGATATAAAGGTGGCTCCTTGGAAGGATCTTCGCTAGACCCGCGGCCGGCTACTTCCCATTCCGCCTCACTGGGCAGCCGCTTCATCTTCCACTTACAATAAGCATCCGCCTGGTCCCACGTAAGACCTCGGACGGGGTGTTTCTCCGCACCAGCCGCAGCGGGCCAAACCGTTGGTGGTGCGGCACCAGCATTTGCAGCAAGGTATTGCTGATATTCGTCATTTGTCGTCTGGAATTGGTCAATCCAGAAACTGTTCAATTCAATATTCTGAGGAGCGATATGATAAGCATCCTCTGGATCTTTGCCTACCCAATAGGTGCCCGCAGGTATTTGCACCATTCTATCTGCCGGAGGTAGACCAACAGCTTCTGGCGTGGACGAACCAACAGCATTTGGTACTACTGTGCTCAAGGTTGGAGTCGATGCCGGGGTATCCGGTCTACGAGCAAAGATCAAATATCCAGCCACTGCAAGGACAGAAAGTCCCACAATCGAAAATAATATGGTAAAGAGTCCTGTCCGATTCGAGGCTGGCTTTGGCGTTGGCTCTGGCTTTCTGGCCCGTTCTGTCTTTGGTGTTGAAACCGGCTGTGCAATGATTTCCGGCTCCATTGCTGGTATCACCTCTGTTTCTACGGGTGCAACTTCCTCGACAAGTTCTGCTTTAGTAGGATAAGGCTCGCGGATAGTTTCTGCCTGCCTGTTCATGCCAATTGATAAATAAAAATCAATGGCCATCTCGCTGCTGGTTTGGTAACGATCCTCAGGATTCTTTAGCAGAGCACGATCCATCACTGCTTGGACCTCAGGGGCAATTCCTGGGATGGGCGGGGGAGAGGTGTGGATCTGCATGTGCAGTACAGTCAGCGTACTATCCGATTCAAATGGGACACGGCCCGCAAGCATTTCATACAACACAACGCCCAGGGAGTATATATCTGTACGATGATCGATCTGATCGCCGCGCGCTTGTTCAGGCGACATATACGCTGGTGTTCCGCTTATAAAGCCCGAGGCAGTTTGTGAGGCAGCATTCATGACGCGCACAAGTCCAAAGTCTGTAATCACGGCTTCGACATCATTCGTCAGAGGCTTGTCCAATGGAATATCATCGGAATCATTGTGCAACAGGATGTTACCCGGTTTGATATCTCGGTGAATGACGCCCTGCGCATGAGCGTAGTCGAGAGCCGCTGTCAGCCCCTTGAGGAGGCGCGCGACTTGATGAGATGGAAGACGTTTTTTCCGTTGATGCAGATGGCGCAGGTAGGTAGCGAGCGTTGGCCCCCTTAAGTATTCCATTACAATATATGGGTGGCCATCTGTCGTGTCGAAATCGTAGATCTGAACGATATTAGAGTGGCGCAAATTTGCCACGACTTTCGCTTCTCGATGAAATCTCTCGATAAGGAGAGGATCTTCTTCGATGTAGCTATGCAATAGTTTGATTGCGACCGGGCGTTCAAGAGTGAGATGCGAACCTAAGTAAACTTCTGCCATTCCCCCGCGTGCCAGGAGCTTTTCAATTCGGACTCTTCCAATCGTTTTCCCAAGCCATTCCGGCATAGAAGAAATTATACGACAAATAAACTGATAAATCTAATCTGAAATGGTATAAGAATAAATAATAAGGGAGCATCAGCGTGAAAATCGTCATCATTATTTCTGCCATTGCTGAGTGGACACCGGTCAAGTCACTGTTCCCGGATGCAAAAATCGAACGCTTTCCATATGGTGAATGTTTCCACCTGACACGTGACACATGGAACTGGACACTTTTCCATACTGGTTGGGGGAAGATTGCCTCGGCCGGTGCCATACAATATTTAATCGATCATTACTCACCTGATCTGATCGTTAACCTGGGGACATGCGGGGGTTTTGAAGGAGTTGTCAAACAAGGAGAAATAATTTTAGTGGATCAGACGTATATATATGATATTGTGGAACTTATGGGCGATCTTGACATCACGACATATTACGCCTCATCCCTGGACCTGAGCTGGCTTACTGAACCTTATCCTCATCCGGCCCGACGCGGGATGATCGCGTCCGCCGATAGTGACCTTCCACCTGAAAAAATCTCTTTCCTTAAACAAAAAGGTGCAATTGCCGCGGATTGGGAGTCTGCGGCATTGGCGTGGGTCGCGCGAAAGAACAACGCCCGCCTGTTGATTCTGCGCGGCGTCAGTGACATGGTGAGTGAAAACGGAGGCGAGGCATACAACAACATCGAAGTGTTCAATGACCGAGCCAAGGGAATTATGGAGCGATTGATCGAGCAATTGCCGGACTGGTTGAATGCCGTTCGTCTGTAGGTTACGCTTGAAGCGTGACAATTCGCACGTGATTCGTCGGACTCCGTAATGCTAAAGCAACATCTCCATTACTATATCATCATCGTCAGTTGCCTTGGGAATTGGTATTTCGGAAAACCCGAGTCGTTTGTAAAACGCAACTGCGCGTTTTTGATGCACAGAATCCGTTTCGAGCCTCATGCGTTCATAACCTTTTTCTCTTGCAAACGATATTAATTCCTGCATCATGCGATAGCCCAAACCCTTGCCATGATATTCAGGCAGGAGCCAAAGCCGTTTGAGCTCGCAGATGTTGCTTTCAAACTGACGAATGGCCCCTGTACCAATCATTTCATCGCCGTCCGTCATCACTAGAAATATTCCACCGTTATCGAAATATCTCTGCTGAATATCCTCCATATCTCTAAGCCATCCATTCGACTCACCATAAGCAATTGATTCTTCGAGGGGGCGCGCGTCATTGAAAATAGTATGGGCAACGCGATAAATCAATCGTTTCGCGGTGGACACTTCGTCCGATTTGATGTAGCGGATACGGATCATTCTTTTATTTTACCGTGCCACGTTATAATCGTTTTGGCTTGGTGCTCTCGGCGGAGTCCACGCCGCCAAGGACGGCGGCTTGAGCATATATGAAGATTTCATGAATCCCCAGACCGAAGAAGAAATTCAAATCCAGAAACGAAATTTTAGAAACGTTCAAATCGATGGTGTCGGTGTGAGCATCTCGAGCGTTGCTCAGCCGTTCCTGCCCGTATTTCTTACACGCCTTCATGCAACAAATTTTCAAGTAGGTTTGCTAACATCTATGCCGGGCGTGACGGGGCTGATCCTGGCTCTTTTTGTTGGGCGTTTTCTTCAAACGCGGCGCAACATCGTTCCGTGGTACAGCCTGTCGCGTTTGATGGTAATTCTTTGTTACGCACTGACGGGGATATTGACTCTCTTTATTGCTGAAGAGTATGTCATCATTGCTACCTTAATAATTTGGGCATATGCCACCATTCCTCAGACTGCCTTGGCTGTTGCGTTTTCCGTCGTAATGAACGGGGTCGCTGGGCCCGAAGGTCGCTATGCTTTACTGAGTCGTCGGTGGGCAATCTTCGGCGTAACAGGAGTAGTTGGGACATTCATTGTCACACGCTTGATTAACTTGATCTCCTTCCCTCTGAATTACGCAATTATGTTCCTGATCTTATCAATGGGCGGTTTTCTAAGTTTCTATTTTTCCAGACAGATTCAATTGCCAGATCAGGTCCCTCCACCGCTTTCAAATAGCCGTTCGCCGCTGGATGGAGTCCAGAATTATCTTGCACTGCTACGCGCGAACCCGGCGTTTGTTTCATTCTCAACAAAGCGGTTTGTATATTTTTCAGCCATCGTACTAAGCTTGCCAATCATGCCTTTGTATCTCGTTCGTGAAGTCCATGCGAGCGACGCCCAGATTGGCACAATCTCCATGGCAATGAATCTCGTGATGCTGGCTGGCTATTATCTGTGGCCGCGGGTCTCAAGACGGCGCGGCGGTCGCTACGTTTTACTGGCCACAACATTTGGTATGATGCTTTATCCGGCATTAAGCGCTGCGACGCATCGCGTTGAATTGATCATCCTCTATGCAGGAGTTGCAGGGCTCTTTCAATCGGGACTCGATCTGGTCTTTTTCGATGAATTGATGAAAACGGTACCACCAGAATATAGCGCTACGTTTGTGGCGTTGGCGCAATCCATGCAATACTTGTCGACGATCATCGCGCCTTTGATAGGAACGTGGCTGGCAACTTACATAGGTTTGGGAGGAGCGTTATGGTTGAGCGCTGGGCTGAGGCTGGTCGGATTTTTGTTGTTCCTGAAGCGCGATGTGAAGTAGCTTCCTGATCTGACCTTATTTCCCCCAGGGTTGAATAAAATCTTCTGGCTCGACTCCAAGCGCGTCGGCAATACGGTTGATGTAGTTGAAATAACTAATTACTTGTGTTGCATCGTGAATTGCACGGTCATCCAGTCCCTGACTTCGGAGTATCTCCAAATCTGCGGGAGTCATTTCGGATGGAGTGTGCGTTAGTTTAGCGGCATACTCGCAAAGGGATTTATCCAGATTCGTAAGCGGAGCCGACCGCCAGTCCCGCGTGACCGCATGTACCAAATCATCTGCTTCTTCGTTGTTCATTATTTTGCCAACCTCAACCCGGAGGTCATGCGCATGAGACTGTATTCAGTAATGACAGTGATTCTCAAATGAAACCACAACTGCCAGCATTTCACGTTGAATACGCGAGAGCGGTGATTCTCCCATCATGGTCGTGATATAAAACGCGATACTGTCACGCATGGCACGCGGGTTAATGGACATAATATGCACAATATGCCAGACACGTCCCGCACGCTGGAGGGCTTTATCAAACTCTGTTTTTAACAAACCTGTTGCTTCAGAAAGATCGATTTGTTTAATCCAGGGCATGTCATTTTTTCTTTGGCACAAAGTCAAAAGGTGGACGTTGGTTCAATGTTACCAAATTTGCCCATGCTTCACTTAAATGCAGCATTGTCAATGAACCGGTATTGCAGCCTAAGCGTTGAAAGTGATCCAGCGGCAAGCCAAGGAAATAGGCAACAGCAAGCTTGATCGGATCCGCATGGAATACCGCCGCAACGATGTCTTTTGGCCTATTGTGTTTCTTCGCGATCCGATCCAGTGCATTTACATATCGCAACTGCGCTTCTGCAAATGATTCGCCTTCAGGAAATCGAAAACGGGACGGCGCCTCTTGTACAATTTTCCAGGCCTTGGTAAGCCTTAATACCTTCCATGACCTACCCTGCCATTTGCCAAGATCTGCTTCCAGCAGATCAGGCTCTTGATTGATTGGCAGCTTGTGGGCCTTTGCGATCGGTTCAGCGGTTTCCATCGCTCGCTCGAGTGGACTTGAGTAAATAGCCGTAATCGGAAAATCTTTCAACGCTTCACCCAACGCTTGGGCTTGTTTTCGTCCGTTTTCGTTTAAGTGATTCCCCGGAATACGTCCTGCCATCTTGGAGGCCTTTATGTATTCATTTTCGCCGTGACGGATGAGGAGGAGGAGAGGCATAATAAGTTTTCAATCAAAGATTTTGAATCGATAGTCGTATAACATCGAAATAGAGCGCAGTTTCATTGTAATACTTGCAGAGAGACTCCCAAACCGGCTGGTGCGGCATGGATTCTGGATGTCTTTGTTTCACTTCCTTGAATGCTTCAAATAAAGTCAATCCCTCTTCCTCTTTTAACGCCGCGGCTGAGAATGCGCTGGAACGATTAATCCCCGCGCCACAAGCAACTAGTATGCGATTCCCTTTGGCTTTCTGTTCCTTAATGAAGCCGATACCCTCTCGGATATGATCGCTTGAGATTGGTGCAAGATCTTCCACAGGAATATAGAGCGAGACAATATTCGAATGTTCTACTTTTTCGGCAAGCTGAAGCATTGCACCAATAGCACTTAATTTGAGATAACTTAAGTTCCTCGTATCACGATAACTCCCAATAAAGAGCCAGGGGCGAATTTGATCCATATTATTTAATCTTCCTCTTCATTTCCTGAATCTGCTCTTCGCTCATGTCGGGCACATTTTCGCGGCGTTCAATGCCGAGGGCTCGCCTTTGTGCTTCACGCCACATATCAAGACGCGCGTTGACTTGTGACTCGTAACCTTCTTGGGAGGGTTGGTAAAAGTAGGTTCCAAGCAATCGTTTGGGTAAATATTGTTGTGGAATGAAATGCCCATCGAATTCGTGAGGATAAACATAATCCTTGCCATGCCCCATTGCGGCGGCATCGCGGTTTCCATCCATGAGATGACGCGGGACAGAAACCTGTCCCTCCTCTTCGATTTTTTTCATTGCTTTGAAATACGCACCCGCACTGTTTGATTTGGGCGCGGTAGCAAGATACAGCGTTGCTTCGACAATTGGATATATACCTTCAGGTAACCCGATAAAGTCAAAGGCTTGCGCGGCAGATGAGGCCACAACAAGACCCATCGGGTCTGCCAGGCCGATATCTTCGCCGGCGAGAATGATCAGACGGCGGATGATAAAGCGCGGATCTTCGCCTGCATAGATCATTTTTGCGAGCCAGTACAAAGCTGCGTCAGGGTCACTGCCGCGTACAGATTTGATGAATGCAGAGATGGTGTCATAGTGCGCGTCGCCGTCTTTATCATAGAGAACCGCGCGGCGCTGAATGGACTCTTGCGCGACATCCAACGTTATATGAATGACACCTTTTTTGTCTGGTGGTGTGGATTCCACAGCGAGTTCGATGGCGTTCAATGCGTTACGCGCGTCGCCGGAGGCAACCTCAATTAAATGGGCGCGAGCGTCGAGGTCCAGAATGACTCGTTTGTTTCCATAACCGCGTTCCTTATCCGTGAGAGCGCGGTCGATGAGGATACCAGTCTCTTCCTGATTCAAATTCCGCAACTGAAAAACGCGAGAGCGCGAGATCAATGCTTTGATAACCTCGAAGTACGGGTTCTCGGTTGTCGCGCCGATGAGAGTGACCGTTCCTGCTTCGACATGAGGCAGAAGCGCGTCTTGTTGGGCTTTGTTCCAGCGATGAACTTCATCTACAAACAGGATAGTCCGTTCATTATGAAGACGTCTCCGTTCCAGCGCATCATGGATGATCTCACGCAAATCGGCCTTTCCGGCAAGAATGGCAGAGATGGTGACGAAGTGACTTTTGGTGGTATTCGCAATGACTTGCGCGAGTGTTGTCTTGCCTGTGCCTGGTGGTCCCCACAGGATGATGGAAGAAAAGAGCCTGTCAGCCTCGATAGCGCGGCGCAGAAGTTTGCCTTCACCGACAATGTGCTCCTGACCGATGTATTCATCCAGGGTGCGCGGACGCATACGCGCGGCAAGCGGCGCTTCGGTCTTCATACGTTCCTGCATGGCATGGTCGAAGAGATCAGACATAATAGGGATTATAGCATTTCCATCATCCCCGCCCCTCCTCTGCGGTCTGCGACATCC
>Ga0081539_10002732_pt1 | contig 23848 bp, 26 predicted proteins | sample TabmetS4T2R2_FD_71023 | JGI IMG/M metagenome (GOLD analysis project Ga0081539, IMG submission 71023) | Tabebuia heterophylla rhizosphere microbial communities from the University of Puerto Rico - S4T2R2 | ecosystem: Host-associated > Plants > Roots > Rhizosphere ...
AATATCCGGACAAGAACGCCGGACGGGCGGCCGCAAGGGCGCACGTATTACTTTAGATGAGCGACCGAACGGCCGCCCGTCTTCCTGTCCTCCGGAAGCCTTTTCGGCGAGGGAGGACCCGACCTCATCTCAAAAGAAGAGGTCGCGTTCTTTGAAATGGCCAGACCGCGAAAGCGGAGCGTGGCAACGGAGAAGCATGCTTTTGAGCGGACTCTCAACTGGCCAGTGCTTCGATCGGCGGGCAGGAGCACACCAGATTGCGATCGCCGGCCACGTTGTCGATGCGCGAGACCGGCGGCCAGTATTTCACCAGCGTGTCTACATCGTCCGCGGGATAGGCGGCTTCCAGCCGCGAATAGGGATGCTTCCAGTCGCCGGCCAGCGTTTCGGCCGCGGTGTGCGGCGCGTTGACCAGCGGGTTGTCCTCCTTCGGCCATTCGCCCTTCGCGACGCGATCCGCCTCCCTGGCGATCGCGATCATGGCGTCGCAGAAGCGGTCGAGTTCGCGCTTCGGCTCGGACTCGGTCGGCTCGACCATCAGCGTGCCGGCGACCGGCCACGACATGGTCGGCGCGTGGAAACCGTAGTCGATCAAACGTTTGGCGACATCCTCGACGCTCACGCCCGCCTTCTCCTTCAGGAAGCGCGTATCGAGGATGCATTCATGCGCCACACGCCCGTTGTCGCCCTTATAGAGGACCGGGAAAGATGCACCGAGCCGTGCCGCTATGTAGTTGGCGGACAGAATGGCGGTCTCGGTCGCCTGCTTCAGTCCCGACGCGCCCATCATGCGGATGTACATCCAGGTGATCGGCAGGATCGATGCGCTGCCGAAAGGCGCGGCGGCCACGGCGCGGCCCGACCCCGCAGCGACATGGCCGGGCAGAAAAGGCTTGAGATGCGTCTTGACGCCAATCGGGCCGATGCCAGGTCCGCCCCCGCCATGCGGGATGCAGAATGTCTTGTGCAGGTTCATGTGGCAGACGTCGGCTCCGATGTCGCCGGGCCGCGCCAGCCCGACCAGCGCGTTGAGGTTGGCACCGTCGAGATAGACCTGCCCGCCGTGCTGATGGACAATCGCGCAAATCTCGCGCACGCCCTCCTCGAAGACGCCATGCGTCGAAGGGTAGGTGATCATCAGCGCGGCGAGATTGGCCGCGTGCTCGGCAGCCTTCGCCGTGAGGTCGGCTTCGTCGATATCGCCAGCCTCGGTGCAGGCGACGACAACAACGCGCATGCCGGCCATCGAAGCGCTTGCAGGGTTGGTGCCGTGCGCGGAGGAGGGGATCAGGCAGACATCGCGGTGCGCCTCGCCGCGTGAAGCGTGGTAGCGCCGGATGGCGAGCAGACCGGCATATTCGCCCTGGCTGCCGGCATTGGGCTGCAGCGAGACGCCGTCGAAGCCGGTGATCTCTGCGAGCCACCGTTCCAGATCGCCGGTCATGGCCTCGTAGCCGGCCGAGTGGGCCGCTGGCGCCAGCGGATGCATGTTGGCGACGCTCGGCCAGCTCACCGGCATCATTTCGGCGGCCGCGTTCAGCTTCATGGTGCAGGATCCGAGCGGGATCATGGCGCGGTCGAGCGCCAGATCCTTGTCGGCCAACCGCCGCAGAAAACGCATCATCTCGGTTTCGGAGCGGTTCTCGTGGAAGACCGGCTGCGTCAGGAAGTGCTTGTCGCGCAACTTGCCGGGCGCGACGGCCGGCGCCTCTGCCGGAACCCTCGCACCGAACAGGCCGGCGATGGCCGCGAGGTCGGCCTCGTCCGAAGTCTCGTCGAAGGCGATGCCGACACGGTCCGCGTCCAGCGCGCGCAGAAGCCGGCCGGAATTTTCCGCCGCCGCCGCGATCCCGTCGGCAAGGCCTTTGACCTCGACCGTGACGGTGTCGAAGAAACGGTCGCCCGCGACTGTCAGACCTGCCGCCTTGAGCCCGGCGGCCAGACGCGACGCCAGACCATGCACTCTCGCTGCGATCGCTTGAAGTCCCTCGCGACCATGCCAGATCGCATAGGCCGTCGCCATGTTGGCCAGCAGCGCTTGCGCCGTGCAGATGTTGGAGGTGGCCTTGTCGCGGCGGATATGCTGCTCGCGGGTCTGCAAGGCGAGTCGGTAGCCGGGCCGGCCTTTGGTGTCGACCGACTGACCGACAAGACGTCCGGGCATCAGCCGGGTCAGCCTGTCGGAAACCGCGCAATAGGCGGCATGCGGGCCGCCGAAGCCCATCGGCACGCCGAAGCGCTGCATCGAGCCGACAGCGATCTCGGCGCCAAGCTTGGCCGGCGCGTCGGTCAGCACCAGCGCCAGCGGGTCGGCCACGAAGACGACGATCGCGCCGAGCGCCTTCGCCCTCTCGATGGCGGCGCCGTAGTCGCGATAGACGCCAAACGTGTCCGGCCACGGCACGATCAGCGCCGCGACCGTCTCGTCAATCGCGCCTTCATCGATGACGATGCCGAGCGACTCGGCGCGCGTTTCGATCACGTCGCGAACCTGCGCGTGCAGCGCCCCGGCCACCGCTACGCGATGGCGTTTCTCGCGATGGTGCCGCCAGGCGATGCCGACGGCCTCGGCCGCGGCGGTCGCCTCGTCGAGCAGCGAGGCGGAAGCGACAGGCAGACCGGTCAATTCCGTCACCAGCGTCTGGAAATTGAAGAGCATTTCCAGGCGCCCCTGGCTGATCTCCGCCTGATAGGGCGTATAGGCCGTATACCACGCAGGATTCTCGAAGAGGTTGCGCTGGATCACTGGCGGCACGATCGTGCCGTGATAGCCAGCGCCGATGAAGCTCTTCAGCACCTTGTTCTGCGCCATCTTCGCGGAAAGCTCGGCCAGCGCTTCCGCCTCGCTTGCCGGGGCCGGCAGGTCGAGCGGCCGGTCGAGTCGTATCGATTTCGGCACGGCCTGCGTGATCAGCGTCTCGACCGAGGGGATGCCGAGCGCGGCAAGCATCGCCCGCCGGTCGGCGACATTGATGCCGATGTGGCGGTCAGCGAAGGTGGTTACGTGATTGGTCATGATCGTATTCCTGATTGTCAGCCGATGTGGGCCTGGTAGCCGGCTTCGTCCATCAGGCCGGAGAGCTGGCTTTCGTCGGCAAGCTTCATCTTCCAGAGCCACCCGGCGCCGGTCGCGCCGGTGTTGACGAGGCCCGGCTCGGAAGAAAGCGAGCCGTTCACCTCCGTGATCTCGCCGTCGACCGGAGCATAGACGTCGGACGCAGCCTTGACGGATTCGACCACGACCGCCGCATCGCCTTTTTTCACGGCGCGGCCGACCTCGGGCAATTCGATAAAGACGAGATCCCCAAGTTGCTCCTGCGCGTAGTCGGTAATGCCGACGGTGGCGACGCCGCCCTCTACGCGGATCCATTCGTGGTCTTCGGTGAAATAGGTGGTCGCCATGAGATCATCCTTTGCGATAGCGATGCGGCGTGAAGGGAAGGGGATGGACATCGACCGGAATGCGCGCGCCGCGCACCTCGGCGAAAACACGGGTTCCAGGTTTGGCGAGCGCGGCGATCACATAACCCATCGCGACGGGATGCTGGACGGAGGGCCCAAACCCGCCGGACGTGACGCGGCCTGCGGGGTTGCCGGCATCGTCGAAGAGCGCCGTGCCATTGCGCACGGGTTGGCGGCCCTCCGGCTTCAGGCCCACGCGCCTCTCGGAAGGGCCGGCGGCGACGACGCCCTTCAGCGCCTCCGCGCCAATGAAACGGCCGGCCTCGCGCACAGGCTTCGCAATTGCCCACATCAGCCCGGCGCTCGCGGGGTCGATGTCCGGGGTAATGTCCTGGCCGTGTAAGCAGAGCCCCGCTTCGAGCCTGAGGCTGTCGCGGGCCGCCAGCCCGACCCAGATAAGCCGATCATCCTCAAGGAGCCGATTGACCAGAGCGCGGGCATCGTCCTCGGGCAGGCCGATCTCGAAGCCGTCCTCGCCGGTGTAGCCGGACCGGCTCATGAACCAACCGGGTCGCGGCTCGATGCCGGTCATGAAGATCAGTTTTTCCGTTTCGATGCCGATACGGGATAGCGCGTCGGCAGCCTGCGGCCCCTGGATGGCTAGGAACACACGGTCGAGCGCCTCGATATTGCAGTCGAAACCGGCCGCGAGTCCCTTGAGATGTGTCTCGTCGACCGCTGCATTACCGGCATTCGCCACCACCATGAAGCGCTCGGGCGCAAGCCTTGTCACGATCAGATCGTCGATGATGCCGGCGCGATCGTCGAGGAAGAAGGTGTACTTGGATTGCGAAATGTCGAGCGCAGCCGGATCGAGCGGACAGGCCTTGGCAAGCAGATCGGTCGCGCCCGGCCCTGAAACCTCGAACAGCCGCATATGCGAAATGTCGAACAGCCCGGCATGGTCGCGTGTGTGCTGATGCTCCTTCATTACGCCGGCCGGATACTGGATCGGCATGGACCAGCCCGCGAACGGCCCAAAACGGGCGCCCGCCGCTATATGCACATCTTCGAGGGGCAGCTTTTTGAGATCGGCGCCGGTCAATTGCTTCTCCAGAACAGCACGTTGAGACCGCTTTCGCGGCCATTCCGTGCCCCTCTGTCTGAAGCCTGAGAGACTCGCGCAGCCGGAACTCTGTCAGCGGCGCTTACACCTTCGGCGCGGGAATTCTTCCCGACTTTCCAGAGTGCCTTTCCCGTCTACGGTTCTTTTGCCTGAGAGATTTCGGGCGATTTCCCCTTCGGCGGCAGCGACGCTGCTCTCTCCCGCAAACGGATGGGGTAGATGCCCCAAGCGAGTCGGACCTTATCCTACCCAGACGACCTTGTCATCAGTGACAGTGCCTCGCGGCCGGGACAAGCAAGCTCGAGATGACGATGGGAGGGATGGTCCAATGGGCAGGAGCAGACCTGCTCAGAAGCAAGGCTGGTCACGCAGCCGCTTGAGCATCTCCGGATCCCGCGCCATGGCGCACCGCCTTAGCAACTGCTGCATGTCGGGATCTTCGATGATCTCGCCCATTGCCTGCAATCGCGTCGCGATGAACTCCAGGACTTCCGACCGCTCGCGGTCCGACGCGGCGGCGGCCTGCTCGCGCATGATTGAGGCAAGATTCTTCAGCCGGTGGCCGTTGACGGGATGCTGCGCTGTAGTCTGCAGCCAGTCGAAATAAGCTTCATCGCTCGGGTAGTCCGCTCGGTTTGGCAGGAATCCGACTGTTGCCTGGAACCAAAGGATCATCCCCATCGGGATCGTATCGGAGCGATTGAGCAGGTCGGCGGCGAACGCGTCGGCTTCCTCCTCCTGGCGCTGTATCTCCGGTGCCGAGGCCTGCGTCTCCGCGTGCCTGAACCGCAAATGTCCGAGTTCATGGGCCAGTATGAATGCCCAGGCCGAATTGCGAAACCGCAACGACAGGTCATCCACCTGCTTGTCGCTTTCCCAGACCTTCAGGGGTACCCCAAGCGCTGTCAGCGGATCCGGGAGTTCTCCGCCGGGAAAGTCATCTGCCGGCCGGTTTTTGAGCATAGCCAGATATTCATCGATAGGCTCGAGGCTGTAACCGTTTTGGTGGCGCCAGGCATAGGCGATGCTCAGGTCTTCGACGATCTTGATGGATGCAACTGGTGCATAGATCAGCATTGTGCCTTGATCGATGTCCGAATTGATCGAAATGGGGTCTGCTCCGCGCGGTGGATGTAAGACCACAACGCCCTCCAGTGCCTGCCGCTCGGCGGCCGTCATGAAAGGCCGCAGACCTTTCTCGAGCAGGAATTCGATTCTCTGCGCGTAGCGTTCCCGGTCTTCGCCCAACTGGCTGTCCGAATAGATCTGGACCGCCGCCGCCGGGGCAGAAATGGCGAGGAGCACAGGCAAAACCGACCATAACATCAGCAAGCCATGGTCTGCACCGTGAACATGTCTGACCAATGATCGACCCGACATTCAATCCTCCATCGGCGGAAGGCTCGGCAGTGGAGCAATCTCGTCCGCTTCGCCGACCCCGCGAACGCTGAAACCGCTGCATTGCTTGATGGCCAACCGCACGCTCCAATAGAAATCGGGATACTTATCGCGTAGATCGGGATATTCCTGAAGAAACGCATTCAGATTGCTTGCAACTCCGTCGCAGTCGCCGCGATCCCTGGCGCGCACGGCCGCGTAGTAGCTTGCATATTTCTCCCTCGTGCCCGTTTCCGCGCCGGCACCGGCTTGCGTGAGCACGACGAGAATGGCCAGTGCCTTAGTGAGCCGTTTCATCGGTCGCCATTGGCGGATCAGCCGGAAGTTCGGTGAAAGCCGCCTGTGCGGCGCTCGGCAACCGGACGTCGAAACCCTGAAAAATGGTTGCGGCTACGACCGCGGCGCCGAACAGGGCAAAGAACGTGCCGGGTGCCGTTCGACTTAGCTTGAGACTTCTGGCCCCCGACGAGGCCGTCAACTCGCCCGACGGCCTCAAGAGGCCGGCAAGGAAGAGCCGGTAGCCCATATAGGCGAAGGCGAGACCGACCGACAGGCTCGCAATCTTGTAGATCGCGACAATCGAGACCGACCAGAGTGCCAGATTGTCCGGCGAAGGAACGGGCATGCCCGCCTCCAATATTGGGAAGGTCTATATCACATTGTTTCAGGGATTCCTAATATTGATCGATGTCGATCTGCCGGCGCATTATTGGCAATCAAATGCCGCCGAACCAGTCGTAGCCGCGGTCCTCCCAATAACCGCCTCTGCCGACTCCCTTATCGGCGAAACTGCTGACCAATTCGATCTTGTAGATGTATTTCGGCATCTTGTAGCCGAGTTGCCGCTCGACACGGACCCGCAGGGGCGCGCCGTTCTCGACCGGCAGCGGCTTGCCGTTCAAACCGTAGGCGAGGATCGTCTGGGGATGATAGGCGTCGATCAGGTCGATCGAGCCGTAATATTTGACCTCTCCCGAGAGGCTGCGCTCGATCGTGTCGAGGCAGTGGAATACGACATAGCGCGCCTCGGGCTTCAGCTTCGCCTCGTCGAGCACAAGCGAGAGCGGCGTGCCCGTCCATTTGGCGATGCAGCTCCAGCCTTCCACGCAGTCGTGGCGCGTGATCTGCGTCCGGCTTGGCATGGCGATGAGCTGGTCGCGCGATAGCGATTGCGGCTTTTCGACCAGTCCCGTTACTTCCAGCCGCCAGTCGGCGAAATCGTTCGACAGGAGGTCCTTGTAGAAGGCGTCGTCCGGCGATGTGACGCCGTTCGGCCGCTGCGGCTGGCGGATGTCGGCCTCGCTGAACTCCTGCGCCATGGTGTAACCGCCACCGAGTAGCCGCTGCACACGGTAAGTGAGGTCGTTGGCGCTTCCGAAGACGTTACGCAGCCCGTTGTCCGGATTGCTGAGGTCGTCGAACACATCGCAGCCCGACAGAAGCAGACCCGAGCCGCCGACGGCGGCGGAGGTGACGAAGGCCCGGCGGTTGATATGGAACTTTGCCATGGTCATGCGCCCTGCTCGGGGTTGGCGGACTTGCCTTCGGCCGGCTGATCGGTTCGATACCAGCCCGTGATGATGGAGCGCAGCTCGTTGATCGGCCCGGCGGCAAGGATCATCGCGATATGAACGACGAAGAAGAGGACCAGCAGCGCCATGATGATGAAATGAACGGTTCGTGCGCTCTGACGCCCCCCGAACAGCTCGGGGATGAAGGGCAGCAGCGCGTTCGCGCCCGGCGACATGGCAAGCCCGGTCAGGATCATCAGCGGGAAGAAGATGAACAGCACGATCGCGTAGGTGAGCTTCTGCAGCGTGTTGTAGTCGCGGCTGTGGTGGAATTTGAGCCGGGCGTGGTCGGCGATGTCGCGCGGCAACCGGCGGATGTCGCCCAATGTCGGCACGAGCTGGCGGAAATGGCCGTTGACGATGCTGGCGACGAGCCAGATGAGCAGCGTGCCGAACAGCAGCCAGGCAAAGAAGAAGTGGATCACCCGGCCGGTCGCCAGATCATGGTACGACGGGATCGTCGCCCAGCCTGGGAAGGCGACGAAGCGGGGCCGCTCGGCCGCTCCCGACATGCCGAGCACGCCGGTCGTGTCGAACTTCAGGCCGAGAACATCGGTGTAGCCGCGCGGGCCGCTCTCGGTTCTCTCGGCGCCGATCCTCAGCACATGGTTGTCGAACTGGAAGCCGGACTGATCGCCAATGTAAAGCGCCGGATGCGCATTGAATATCTGCAGCCCTGTCAGCAGCAGGAAGAACAGGCTGATCGCCCACACCCAATGCGTGATGCGGGTCCAGGCGGATTGCCGATAGATGAGAGGAGCGGCTGGCTTCGGCTGAGACGCCGGCGCCTCGGATACATTGGCAGCGACGTCCTTGGATATTGCGTTCATGGTCGAAACAATTCCTGCGGTTCGACACGCGGGATGCGCGGACCGGTAATGAGCTTGAACCAGTCTACGCTGAGCTACGGGGATTCGTTACGTCGGGTTTCGTGACGATCGCGTGATTTTGACGAGAGCTGCCGTTCAGGACGCGAGCGAGACCGCCACATTCACCGCAGCGGCAACGAGCACCGTGTTGAAGAGGAACGACACGACACCGTGCAACAGGGCCAGCCGACGCATCGTGGTCGTGGTGATCTGCACGTCCGAGGTCTGTGCGGTCATGCCGATGACGAAGCCGAAGTACAGGAAGTCGTAGCCTTGGGGCTCCTCGGTGCCAGGAAATTCCAGCCCGCCACTAGCGTTGTGCGCGTCGGCCGGCGGTCCGACGGCTCTTGCAGCCGGTTCCCAATAGCGATGCGCATAGTGCAGGGCGAACATTGTGTGGACGGTCATCCAGCCGAGCGTGACCGAGGCCAGCGAAAGGCCGAGCGCCCATATGTCAGGTTGGCCGCTGCCGTTGATGACGATGAAGAGCGACACGACCGCAACCAGAGCGGCCGCGATCGTGACCGCGAAAATCGCCCATACCGGTTCGTCGGCCCGCGCTGCGTGCTTTTTCAGGAATGCCACGGTCAGTCGCCTGACCTTCACGGCGCAGAGCGCCAGGTAAACCAGGAAGAAAACGTTGGCCCCTGCTTCGATCGTCAATTCGGGGCGCAGCCACAGGGCAAGCGGCATGGCTGCGAGGCCGCACAGCAGCGCTATGTAGAAGGGGGTGTGGCGTTTGTAGCCCAATGGGATCATGGATGTTCGATGCCGTCGCCTTGTTGTTCGGCGGCAGCCCGGATGGCTCTTCTGACCGCTTGGTCCAATGCGCCGAGAAATCGCGAGCGGTCAGGCTGGCCGAAGGCCGCATTATAGCCCTTGCTTTCGCCGGTCTCACGAAGATGTTGCTTCAGGTCGCGCATCGCGACCGCCATGCCGATCGTCTCCGGCGTGAAAGGTCTGCCGGTGGGGCCGAGCACATGCGCGCCAGCGGCCACCGCCCTCGCGGCGAGCGGAATGTCGGCACTCACGACGATGTCGTTCGGCTTGGCGTTCTCGACGATCCAGTCGTCCGCTGCGTCGGCGCCTTTGGAGACGACGACGTTGCGCACCATCGGGTCGCGCGAAGGCCGCAGCCCGCCATTGGAGACGAAGGTGACGATGAGGCCGTGCCGCTCGGCCACCCGCACCACCTCGTCCTTGACCGGACAGGCGTCGGCATCGACATAGATCCTCGGCAGGGCCAATGCTGTACGCCGGTCAGGAATGAAGTTTGCGCGCCAGCGCAGCGCTCTGCCCGAGCGCCTTGAGCTTGCCGACGGCCGCAATCGTCGGACGAAACGGCATCTTTTCCTCCGTGTCTTGCAGCCAGATTGCCATGATATCGATGCTCTGTCTTGGCGCACGAACGAACACAAGCCCGCTTGACCGCTTGCACCAAGGCCATAAAGAGAAGCGGCAAGGCAGGGTCGCGCAGCGCATGTTCAAGAAAATCCTGATCGCCAACCGGGGTGAGATTGCCTGCCGTGTAATCAAGACGGCCAAGAGGTTGGGGATCGCGACGGTCGCGGTTTATTCGGATGCGGATCGCGACGCGGTCCATGTCGAGATGGCCGATGAGGCCGTGCATGTCGGCGCGGCGCCCGCGGCGCAAAGTTATCTCGTGGCTGACAGAATTATCGAGGCCAGCAAGGCGACCGGCGCAAAGGCGGTGCATCCCGGCTACGGTTTCCTGTCCGAGCGCGCCTCTTTCTGTGCGGCGCTAGAAGCACAAGGCATTGTCTTCATCGGTCCGAAGCCCAGGGCGATCGAAGCGATGGGCGACAAGATCGAATCGAAAAAATTCGCCAATGCCGCCAGGGTGAGCACCGTGCCGGGCTTTCTCGGCGTGATCGAGGACGTGGTTCACGCCAGGCGGATTGCCGACGAAATCGGCTATCCGGTGATGATCAAGGCTTCGGCCGGTGGCGGCGGCAAGGGCATGCGGGTCGCCAGGGATGCCTCCGAGCTGAAGGATGGCTTCGAGCGCGCCCGTTCCGAGGCAAGGAGTTCGTTCGGAGACGATCGCGTCTTCATCGAAAAATTCGTGGTCGATCCGCGCCATATCGAAATCCAGGTGCTGGCCGACGGCCATGGCAACGCAATCTATCTGGGTGAACGCGAATGCTCGATCCAGCGCCGCAACCAGAAGGTCGTGGAGGAGGCGCCGTCGCCCTTCCTCGACGAGAAGACGCGAAAGGCCATGGGCGAGCAGGCTGTCGCGCTGGCCAATGCTGTGGATTACCAAAGTGCCGGCACGGTCGAGTTCATCGTCGACAAGGACCGCAACTTCTATTTCCTCGAGATGAACACGCGGCTGCAGGTCGAGCACCCGGTGACGGAGCTCGTCACCGGCATCGATCTGGTCGAGCAGATGATTCGCATCGCCGCGGGCGAAAGGCTGGCAATCCGCCAGAAGGACATCAAGCTTGACGGCTGGGCGATCGAGAGCCGGCTCTACGCCGAGGATCCGTACCGCAATTTCCTGCCGTCAATCGGTCGGCTGACCCGCTATCGCCCGCCTGCGGAAGGAAAGTTTGGCGATGTCGTCATCCGCAACGACACGGGTGTGACCGAAGGGTCGGAGATCTCGATGTTCTACGATCCGATGATCGCCAAGCTGTGTACCTGGGCTCCCACTAGGTCGGTGGCGATCGACGCGATGGCCGATGCGCTGGACGAGTTCGTCGTCGACGGCATTGAGCACAACATCCCGTTTCTTTCCGCGTTGATGCAGCATCCGCGCTGGCGGGAAGGGCGGCTGTCTACCGGCTTCATCGCGGAAGAATTTCCCGACGGCTTCAAGCCTATTGCGCCGGACGAAAGCCGGAAGGCCGTGCTGGCGGCGATTGCGGTCGCGGTCGAGCTTACGCGCCGGGATCGGCTTGACCGGCTGACCGGACGGCTCGCACCGCATTCCGGCAAACTTAAACGCGAATGGGAAGTGAAGCTTGGCGCGGACTACCTGCCGGTCTCGGTGACTGACGGCAGCGTTTCCAACCCGCTCGACATCGCCATGTCGATCGCCGGCGGCGAGCCGGTCCGGATCGCTTCCGGCTGGCGGCTGGGCGATCCCGTCTGGCAGGGCATGGTCGGTGAGGCGAGGGTCTCGGCGCAGATCAGGCCGGCACTCAATGGCATCCGTATCTTCTGGCGCGGCATTGCGACGGCCGCGTTCGCCATGCTGCCGAGGATCGCCGAACTCGAACGGCTGATGCCGGTGAAGCAGCCGCCGGACACATCGAAGCTGCTACTCTGCCCGATGCCCGGGCTGGTCGTCTCGCTCCTGGTCGCGGTTGGGCAACAGGTGAAGGCCGGCGAGACGCTGGCGGTCGTCGAGGCCATGAAGATGGAGAACGTTTTGCGAGCCGAGCGCGACCTCCAGGTGGCCAAGATCAATGCCAAGCCCGGCGACAGCTTGGCAGTGGATGCGGTGATTATGGAATTTGCGTGATGACCGGCGAGGCCGAGCGGTCGCCGATGCCAGCCTTTGAGGAACTAATCGGGCTTCGGCTGTCGATCGTTCGACGCTCGGCAGACATGCTCGTGCTTCATTTCGGCAAGGTCGCTCCGCACCCGTCGGGCAAGGGCGATGTCGGACAGATTGCTCTTCATATCCAGGGTCCCTGGCGGCTGGATGGCAGAGGGAGCACGATCGTCGGTCGACATGATCTGTGGGAGTATGGCGGGTCTGGTCCTGAACCGGCGGACTGGAGCCATGAAGATGGCGAGAGCGCAGGACGTCTGCTTTGACCGGCTCTTCGACCGAGGTAAGGGCAATTATGGATGGGCGGTCAAACACGACAATGGCTATATCGTCTTGTCCGCCGATCAAACGCGTGCCGGTGACCTGAAAGTTGCATTCGCCAACGGAACGGCACTTCTCGTTTTTCCAGCTGGTATATCCAGGGAGTGCTGGCGTCTCTTCAAACCCAGCGGCGAACATCGCGTCTTTCCGCCGGAACCTGACTGAAAACCTGTGGCACTTGGCGTCGCCCTCTGCACGGCCGTGGAGAAGGGGCCGGCATCCCGGTTTGCCAATCTGCTTCGCCGTCATGCTGGCGTGAGGCGGTAGTAGCCACCATGTCTGGATTGCCGAACGTCTGAACCAACCGTTCCGTGGTCGGCGAGGCATCGCATCGCTGAACCGGTCGGCTGGCTATGGAGGCAAGGTTGATTGACATCCCTGCAAGGCAGATTGCCATAGCTGGCGACCCGACTTTCGAGGCGGCGAAGCTTGCTGCACTGCGTCGCACCAAATTCGTGGCGGCCGCGGCCCTGTGTCTGTGCGTGGCCGTGTTCGTCACCGCCCGCCTGTTCCAGCCGCGCTGGCCATGGCTAGGCTTCGTCGCGGCCTTTGCGGAAGCTGCCACAATCGGCGGTCTAGCCGACTGGTATGCGGTGGTCGCGCTGTTCCGAAGGCCGCTTGGCCTGCCGATCCCGCACACCGCCATCATTCCCGCCAACCAGACCCGCATCGCCGACAATCTCGGCCGCTTCATCGAGGTGAATTTCCTAGCAACGGAACCCGTGCGTGGGAAGCTCAAGGAAGTCGACTTCGCAGCGCTCGTGGCCGAATGGCTGGCGGAACCAGCGCGCGCCGTTGCGCTGTCCGACTTCGCTGCGCGGCTGCTCCCGCGCGCCTTGTCGGCGATTGAGGGTTCCGGTCTGCGAAGCTTCCTCGGCCAACGCGTGCTCGAGCAACTGCAGAAAGTGCGGGTGGCGCCACTAGCTGCCGAACTCCTGACAGCCATTACGGAGGACCGCCGCCACCAGAAACTGTTCGACGAGCTGATCGGCTTGCTCGAAAAATTCCTGAACGACGAGGCGGCCCTTGGCGCCATGCGGGATAAGATACGCGACGAGTTGCCCTCGCTTTTCAGGCTGTTTCAGGCGGATGCGTATCTGGTGAAGAAGATCGTCGCTTCAGCGGGTGCCCTGTTCCAGGAGGTGCTGGCCGACCAGAACCACGCGCTGCGCCATGAGTTCGACCGTTTCGTCATCGGCTTCATTGAGTCGCTTCGGGACTCTCCGGACTACGCAAAACGCGCCGAGCAGTTGAAGCGCGACCTGCTGACACGGCCCGAACTTGGCTCACTCGCGGACGAAGTCTGGCAGAGCTTGCGAGATTTCGTCGAGCAGGACCTGCAGTCCGAGAATTCGCGCATGCGCGAGCATCTGGCCGGTCTGTTCGTCGACATCGGCCGCCAGCTCGCGGCCGATCCGCAAATCCGCGCCGACATGAATGAGGGCTTCGTCGTCGCGCTTTCGTCCTTCGTCGAGAGCCAGAAGAGCGGCGTATCGAGCTTCATTGCCGACCAGGTGAAGCGCTGGGATTTGGTCCAGCTCGTCAGGCTGATCGAGCTCAATATCGGCCGCGACCTCCAATATATCCGCTTCAACGGCATGGTCGTCGGTGGATTGGCGGGACTTGTGCTTTATTCCTCCGAGCGGATCTTCTTCGTGAATTGACCGCTCGCAGGCTTGGCATATCCTGGCCTAACAGGCCGGCTGAAGCCTGATGCCGGCGATACGGGAGGTCGAAATGGCCAGGAGACCGGAAACGGAATCGATTCTCGACATGTTCTCGAGGCTCGGCTCCGAGATGAAATTGCCCAAGGTCGACATTGAAGCCGTACTTGCGCACAATCGTAAGAACCTCGAGGCGCTGGAGAAATCGGCGAAGGCGAGCGCTGCAGGCGCATCCTCGGTGCTCTCCCGACAGCGAGAGGTGCTGACGGAGACGTTGAACGAGATCGTCGATATGGCTGAGAGCTATCGCGCGTCGAGCAATCCGCAGGAGCTGATCGCCAGACAGGCGGAGTTCGCCCGCAAGAGCTTCGAGGCGGCGGTGAAGAACGCCGGCGAGGTGGCCGACATCGTCCGTAAATCCGGTCAGGAATCGATCGATATTCTGCGCGAGCGTATGCGCGAATCCCTGGAGGAGATCCGCGCTGCCGTCGAGAACCGCAAATAGCCGGTCCGTCGCTTGTGCATGTCGCGAATGCTGCCATGACCGTCGAGGCAATCATCGACCCTTGTGTTGCCGGGAACATCGCGGTTGGAAGGTCCACACGCCGTTGGTCACGAATTCTTCTCGAAGCGCTGCTTTTGGAGGGACCACTTTCCAATATTCCTTGCGGCCACTAAATCTTGGGTTCAGGGAGCAATCGGCTGGAATCGGCAAGCGGCCGAGCTTCCAAATCAATCGGTGGACCGAACGGCATGGCGAAGAAGACGCTGACCTTCGAGGAACTCAAGGAGATGGTCGGCAAGGAGCTTGGCACATCGGCCTGGGTCGTCGTCGATCAGGCGATGATCCAGCAATTCGCCGACTGCACAGGGGATCGCCAATGGATTCACACCGACCCGGAGCGCGCCAAGCGCGAAAGCCCGTTCCGCAAGACGATAGCGCATGGCTATCTTACGCTGTCGCTCATCGGTGCGCTGATCCAGAGCATCGGCGCTATTCCTGAAAATACGATGGCCGCGTTCAACTATGGGCTGGACAAGGTCCGCTTCCTCGCCCCGGTCATCACCGGCGCGAGGGTGCGGCTCAGAACCACGCTGCTTTCGATCGAGCTGCAGGGGCCGGGTCAGTATCTGATGAAAGCCGAGAACACGATCGAGATCGAAGGCGGGCAGAAACCCGCGCTGATCGCCGAGACGCTCGCCATGCTCTACGAGCGGCGCACCAAACGGCCGCGGACGGCCTAAAGCAATTCCAGCAAAACTGTGCTGCGGTTTTGCGGCCGGAATTGCGATAAAGCATTCCCGCGCTTCCAAGAAACGGAAATGGTCTCTCTAACTCGTCAGGAAGAGACCTACTTCTTCAGGTCCGCCAGTTCACCGAGCATATCAAGCAGCTGCTCGATGCGCTCGTGGCCGTAACGAGCTTCCAGATCCGCATAAATCTTGCACGTCTCGGGTGTTATTTGCCGGATTAGTGCGAGACCCGCTGGTGCGATGGTGAGGCTGACCCTGCGGCCATCGCCTGAATCGCGTTCGCGCATGATCAGCTTGCGGTCTTCGAGCGCCTTGATAATACGGGTAAGGCTGGGGGCCAGCACGCAGGCGCGCTCGGCGACCTCGCTGGCGTCGAGCGGGCTTTCCTCGCCGAGCACACGGACCACACGCCATTGCTGTTCGGTGATGTCATGCGTGGCAAGGACCGGGCGAAAGCGCACCATCACCGTCTCTCGTGCCCTCAAGAGCGCGAGTGGCAAGGCGCGCCGTGAATCGCGCGGCAGAAGCGTGTCTTCGGGTAGTGCGGCCTGATCCGTCTTAGTACTCATGGCCGCCACAATTCACCGAAACTGTCCCTGCGGCAAGGTTTGGCTGGTACAAGTCCGCCAATCGTCGCTTACAAGTGATCGTCAGCTGGGTATTTTTTTGCGTTCGCCGGTTTTCTTTTCTTGAGGCTGATCGTCTTGAAGCTTTTAGTTTGCTCGGCGATCGCCTTCTCGGCGGGCAATCGCTCCATCGAGCTTGCGCCATAAAAGCCGTTGAGGCCTTCAACCCGTTCGAGCATGTATCGAGCGTCGGCCGGCATCGAGATCGGCCCGCCGTGGCAGAGCACGATGACGTCCTTCCTCACGGTCCGGGCCGCCCGGGCGATCGCATCGACTTCGCCCACGCAGTCGTCCAGGGATTTCGCCGACGTCGCGCCGATCGTGCCGCCCGTCGTCACCCCCATATGTGCGACGATGATGTCGGCGCCCGCCCTTGTCATGGCGCGCGCCTCGTCGGCATTGAAGACATAGGGCGTGGTCAGAAGATCGAGCTTGTGGGCGATAGCTATCATGTCGACTTCCAGGCCGTACCCCATGCCGGTTTCCTCAAAACTCTGGCGCATGACGCCGTCGAACAGGCCGATGGTCGGAAAATTCTGGACGCCGGAGAAGCCCAAAGCTTTGAGATCCAGCAGGAATTGCTCCATCAAAACGAACGGGTCGGTGCCGTTGACGCCGGCCAGCACCGGCGTGTTCTTCACGACCGGCAGCACCTCGCGTGCCATGTCCTTCACGATCTCGTTGGCGTTGCCATAGGCGAGCAGTCCCGCCGCCGAGCCGCGGCCGGCCATGCGATAACGGCCCGAATTGTAGATGATGATGAGGTCGATGCCTCCTGCCTCCTCCGCTTTGGCCGAAATGCCCGTACCCGCGCCACCGCCGACAATCGGCACGCCATTGGCGATCATCTTGCGGAATCTCTCGACAATCTTTTGGCGCGGTATTGGAGGCATGTCGAAAGCCCTATCCTTTGGCAATGTGCTGGATTCCATGATTGCGCCGGCACGGCAGATGAACCCGCCGCTCCCGTCCCGGCTGGGGCGGCGCTTCAATACGGTCCTGAACTTTCCTCCCGTCCGGAGCCGGCGGTCATCCCTGCCGGCCCTCGGTTCCCCACCCCTGCCATTCAACAGCCGTTGCATTTTCGTGAGACCGTCGTATCATATTGGCATGCTTGTCTCACGTCAAGAAAGAGAGGCGGAGGTCGCGCGCGGTCCACGCGCCCGCACGCGCCGCCTCATGCTCGAGACGGCGAGCCGGCTGATGCAGGCGGGTAGCACGCCTTCGGTGAGCGAGGTGGCCGAGGCTGCTTGCGTGTCGCGCGCGACGGCCTACCGCTATTTCCCGAGCCAAGCAGCACTTGTGCACGCGGTCGTCGACAAGGGCCTCGGACCCATTTTGACCTGGCGCTCGGATTCCGCCGACGCGCGCGAGCGGATCAGTGCCCTGTTCGATGCGGCGATGCCGCGCATCGAGGCGTTCGAGGCGACTTTCAAGGCAGCGCTCAAGCTTTCGCTCGACCAGTGGGCGCGTCGCCAGGCCGGCGCGCTGGGCTCGGAGCCCGAATTCATGCGCGGCCACCGCGTCGAGCTTTTGAAGGATGCAATCGCGCCATTAAAGGACGGACTCGGCCCTGCGGCCTTCGATCGGCTGGCACAGGCACTTTCGCTCGTTTTCGGTGTCGAGACGCTGATCGTGCTCAAGGACATCTGGGGCCTCGACGGCGCCGAGACGCTTGCAGTCGCCCAGTGGGCAGCGCGCTCGCTGGTGGAGGCGGCCATCGCGGAAGAGACGTCCGGGCATGGATCGGGGGCATCATTTTAGCGAATCTGGTTGGACCAGTTTTTTTTAGAGTTCCAAAATAATTGACGCGAGATTCCGTATCGGTCTTTCGCGGGGTTGGAAAAATCGTCAAAAGCGAGAGGAAACCAAGGAAAAGCCGCATAAATCGACGGTTTTTTGCCGGCGGGCAGGCCCAAGAAAGCGCTTGACGGGCATCGGAAATTGGTAATACCAGATTGGGTAGGAGGAGCAGATCGGGCGATTGTCTTTGATCTGTTCGGTGCCAGTCGCAGCCGGCAAAGGTCGGACGGGACTGGACGCCGCAAGGCGGCGCGGAGGACTACCGGGGCCGGCGACTGACGCCGGACCGACATATGCGGTAGAGTGCGCAAAAGGGAGGAACGAAATGCGCAAATCTTTGACCGGCCTTTTGGCCGGTATCGGAATCACTCTTGCCAGCGGGACATCGGCCTTCGCACAGGAGGAACTTACGATCTTTTGGGCAGAGTGGGATCCGGCCAACTATCTACAGGAACTGGTCAACGAATATCCGGACGCGAAGGTTACAGTCCAGACCACCCCGTGGGATGACTTCCAGACCAAGACCTTTGCCGAGTTCAATGCGAAGGGCGACGCATACGACATGGTGGTGGGCGATTCCCAGTGGCTCGGCGCGGGCTCGACCGGCGGGCACTATGTCGACCTGACCGATTGGGTGAAGAAGAACGGCGTGCTCGACAGCATGGCGCCGGCAACCATGGTCGCCTATTCGGAGTACCCGAAGGGCGGTGGCAAATATTGGTCTGTTCCGGTCGAGGGCGATGCTACAGGCTGGGCCTACCGAAAGGACTATTTCGAAGATCCCAAGGAGATGGCCGATTTCAAGGCGAAGTATGGCTATGACCTCGCGCCGCCCAAAACCTGGGCCCAAATGCGTGACATCGCAGAGTTCTTCCACCGCCCTGACCAGGGACGTTACGGCATCGCGATCTACACCTGGAATCCCTATGATGCACTGGTGATGGGCTACGAGAACGTGCTCTTCAGTTTCGGTGGCGACCTGGGTGACTACAAGACGTACCAGGTCAACGGTATCGTCAATTCGCCCGAGGCGGTTGCAGCACTAGAAGCATACAGAGAGCTCTATAAGTTCACGCCGCCGAACTGGGGCCAGGCATTCTTCATGGAAGACAACCAGGCAATCACCGAAGGGCTAGCGGCGATGAGCATGAACTATTTCGCCTTCTTCCCTGCCCTGGCCAACGAGGCCACCAATCCCTACGCTAAGGTCACCGGTTTCTTCGCCAATCCAGCGGGTCCGACCGGCAAGCAGCATGCTGCTCTTGGCGGTCAGGGCATTTCCATCGTCTCCTACTCGAAGAAGCAGGAAGCCTCGATGAAGTTCCTCGAATGGTTCATCCGGGAGGACGTTCAGAAGAAGTGGGGTGAGCTCGGCGGCTATACGTGCAACGCCAAGGTCTTGGAGTCCGCGGAGTTTCGCAACGCCACGCCCTACAACGAAGCCTTTTATCAGACGATGTTCATGGTGAAGGACTTTTGGGCGGTGCCGGAATACGCCGATCTGCTTGAGCAAATGAAGAACCGTATTGGCCCCTTCGTTGTCGGCGGCGAGGGGACTGCGAAGGGGGCTCTCGATGGAGTGGCCGAGGATTGGACAGCGACGTTCAAGAAAGCCGGCTACATCAAGTAGACCCGGTTGACGTGAAAAACGACATCGGGAGAAGACATGGTCCTCTCCCGGTGCCAGCTATGTTATGCCTCAGGAGGTGGCGTTGGCGGTACTGGCCCGGCTTGAATCCGACACGCGGGCGGCGGCGAGGGGATGGAGCGATGTTACGATCCGCAACCTCTTCATTATCCCGACGATCGCCTTCCTTATTATTTTCAATATATTCCCGCTGATATATTCGCTCGCTTACTCGTTCACCGACTTTCGCGCCTCGACGAATCAGCCTGCGACCTTTGTCGGGCTGCAGAACTATCGCGAACTGCTTGGCGACCCACGCATCTGGAGCAACCTGTCAGTCACCGCGAAATATGTGATCGTCTCTGTGGCCGGCCAAATGCTGGTTGGCTTCGGTCTAGCGATGTTGCTCAATCGCAGTTTCCCACTCAAGGGGCTGGTAACCACGCTCCTGTTGCTGCCGATGATGCTCTCGCCTGCCGTTGTCGGCCTCTTTTGGAAGCTGCTTTACGACCCCTCGTGGGGTGTCATCAACTACGTGCTCGGCCTCGGCAAATTCTCGTGGCTCTCCAATCCTGACGCCGCGCTCTACGCCATCGCAATCACCGACATCTGGATGTGGTCGCCTTTCGTCATGCTGCTGTCGCTGGCGGGCCTCTCGGCAGTGCCGCGGCACCTCTACGAGGCGGCGGCGATCGACAGGGCCGGCCCGTTCTACACCTTCTTCCGCATCACCTTGCCTTTGGTGGCGCCAATCCTGCTGATAGCCCTCATCTTTCGTACGATGGAGGCGTTCAAGACCTTCGACATCGCCTACATCATGAGCACACAGCTGAACACGGAGTTGGTATCCAAACGCCTCTACAAGATGGCCTTCCAAGAGTGGCAAACAGGCCTTTCCTCGGCAATGGCGTACATCGTGCTGATTGTGGTCCTTGCAATCACCAACATCTATGTGAAGTATTTGAACCGGGTGAAGGAGCGCTGAAGTGGCCGCCGTTTCCTCCCCCGCCAGGAAGGTCTACAACAAGCTTGCGATCGTCGCAGTGCTTGTGATCACGTTAATTTTTCTGTCGCCGATCTACTGGATTGCCTCGACCGCCTTCAAGCCGCGCAACCTCGCGACCACGGTTCCGCCGACAGTTTTCTTCGATCCCGATATCGCACCGTTCATCAAGCTCTTTACCAAGCGCGTCCAGATGACCAAGCCGGTGGAACCGGAGGTCTATGAAACAGCGTCATGGTGGGAGAAGCGCATCTATGACGGTGGCGAGCGTGTGCTGCGCACTGGAGACGAAGTCCAGCTTTCGCAATACCCCAACCGCTTCGTCAACAGCTTGATTATCGCCGTCACCAGCACTGTTCTCGCTGTGGTGATGGGAACATTCACCGCGTACGGCTTCTCACGATTCCGGCTGAAAGGAGAGGCCGATCTGCTCTTCTTCATCCTGTCAACGAGAATGCTTCCGCCGATTGTGGTCGCAATCCCTATGTATCTTATGTACCGGGCGGTTGGCCTCAACGACACCCATATCGGCCTGATTATCCTCTACACGGCCTTCAACCTGTCCTTTTCGGTGTGGCTGATGAAGGGCTTCATGGACGAGATCCCGAAGGAATACGAGGAGGCCGCGCTCGTCGACGGTTACACGCGTATGCAGGCATTCTTCAAGATCGTGCTACCCGAGGCGACGACTGGCATCGCTGCGACAGCTGTGTTCTGCTTCATCACGGCGTGGAACGAGTATGCCTTCGCGCTCATACTGACCAACCGCCGAGCGCAGACCGCGCCGCCGTTCATCCCGGCTCAGATCGGGTCGGGCTTGACGGATTGGACGGTGATCGCCGCCGGCACCTTCCTTTTCCTGCTTCCGGTCGCGATCTTCACCTTCCTGCTGCGCAACCATCTGCTTCGCGGCGTCACCTTCGGAGCGATCCGCAAATGATACGGTCCGACCGACTTCAGCGTGTCGCCGAGGTGGTGATGGTGCTCGGCATCGTTGCGCTCTGCCAGCCGTGGAGCCTTTTCCTCCATCGCTACGGGCTGACGGTCATCATCATCGGGCTGATCGCTTTCATGTTCACCAACTGGTTCGGCTCGAAGGTGGTGCCCGAGGATGACGATGCGCCTGCGCCCACCACAGAAGGTCACTCATGACCCAGATCGAGCTTCGCGGTGTCCAGAAATTCTTCGGGGCCCTCCAGGTCATCAAGGACGTCAATCTCAGGGTAGACGACAACGAGTTCATCGTGTTGCTCGGCCAGTCCGGCTGCGGCAAGACGACGACGCTGCGCGCGATTGCCGGACTGGAGACCATCGACGAGGGTGACATCCTGATCGATGGCAAGCCGGTCCAGCACCTGAAGGCGGCGGATCGCGACATTGCCATGGTGTTCCAATCCTTCTCGCTCTACCCGCATATGAGCGTTTACGAGAACATCGCCTTCCCGCTGAAGGCGACGCGCATGAGCAAAAGCGAGGTCGACAAGGCGGTGCGCGAGATTGCCAAGGTGCTGCGCATCACGGACCTTCTTTCCAAGAAGCCTTCGGCCCTGTCGGGGGGCGACATGCAGCGAGTGGCGATCGGTCGGGCATTGGTGCGGCGGCCCAAGGCGATGCTGATGGACGAGCCGATCGGCGCGCTGGACGCCAAGCTGCGCGAGGAGATGCGCGCCGAGATCAAGCGGCTGCATTTGAAACAGGGTTCCACCACGCTCTACGTGACCCACGACCAGATCGAGGCGATGAGCCTAGCCGACCGCATCGTCATCATGCACGAGGGCGTGCTGCAGCAGGTGGGCTCGCCGGAAGACGTCTACGCGCATCCGACCAATACGTTCGTGGCTCGTTTCGTCGGCAGCCCTGTCATGAACATCGTCAACGCGTCGGTAGCTGCCGACAAAAGCGGAGCGCAGGTCACGATCGAGAGCGCACCCGAAGGCTTTGCCTTCCCCACCGAACTCCTGGCGAAGCTTGACCAGCACAAGCACGTCAATGGCGATTTGGCGCTGGGCGTCAGGCCTGAGGGGGTGCTCGTCCGCCATGATGCGGCCGACGGCTATCTGCCGGTGGAGGCACACATCATCGAGCCGCTCGGCGCCTACGATATCGTCGACCTCCAGGTCGGCAAGCAGATGCTCAGGGCTCGTACCAAGAGCGGCTATGTCAAGTCCGCCGGCGACCGTGTCTTTGCGAGGATCGATCCGGCCCAGGCGCATTTCTTCGACAACGGGAGCGGTAGCTCGCTGGGGGTGAGGCTCTAAGTTCATGGCTCACATCCAATTGAAGAACGTCACGAAGGCCTTTGGCTCCAAGAAGGCGCTCGACGGTCTTGACCTCGACATCGCCGATGGCGAGTTCTTTGTCCTTCTTGGCGAGACGGGCGCGGGCAAGACCACCACGCTGCGCATCATCGCCGGGCTTGAGAAGCCAACCTCGGGCCAGGTTTTCATCGACGGCAATGACGTCGCTGATTGGGGGGCGGCCGAACGCGACGTGGCGCTGGTGCTGCAGCAATATTCGCTCTACCCGCGCTATACCGTGCGGCAGAATCTCGAGTTTCCGCTGAAATCGAAGATCAGGCGCGTGCCGGATGCCGAGATTGTCGAGCGGGTCAACCGTGTCGCCAGGACTTTGCGCATCGAGCATCTGCTCGAGCGCAAGACCGACAAGCTCTCCGGCGGCGAGATGCAACGCGTCTCGATCGGCCGCGCGATCGTGCGCAAGCCGCGCGTGTTCCTGATGGACGAGCCGCTATCGGCCCTTGATGCGAAGCTGCGCGAGGCGTTGAGAACCGAACTCAAGAACATTCAGATGAATCTCGGCCAGACGTTCCTGTTCGTGACCCACGACCAGATCGAGGCGATGTCGATGGGTGACAAGGTTGGCGTCGTGAACCACGGCAAGCTTGTTCAAACAGGCAGGCCGAACGAGATTTACAACAACCCGCGCGACACGTTCGTGGCGAGCTTCGTCGGCTCGCCGCCCATGAACCTAGTCGACGGCAAGCTGGTAGCGGGCCGGGCAGTGGTCGCGCCGCTGAATTTCGAACTGCCCTATGCCGGTCCTGTCGCCGATGCCGACGGGCGGCCGCTGGTCTTCGGGATCCGACCCGAAGATCTCTATCTGGAATCCGGCGCTCCGGTCGAAGCCAGGGTCCACGACGTCGAAAACCACGGCGTGGAAAAGATACTGACGCTCCGCGTCGGCGACGTGACGCTGCGCGCGACGGTTCCGGCCCGCACCGACGTCACCATCGAGCAGTCGGTGCGCTTTGCCTGGAACCCCGAGAAGGTCGTGCTGTTCGACAAGGGAAGCGGACTGAGCCTTAGGCACAGCGCCTGAGGCCTACACCACCGCCCATTCCTTGAAGAGGGGTGCTGCGCGGACGAGCTGAGGTGCGGTCTTCACGTCGCGTCCCAGGATAGCTGCCGCTCGCATTGGCCAGCGGGGGTCGGCCAGGATCGCGCGTGCCAGCGCCACCATGTCGGCGCGCCCGCCCGCGACGATGGCGTTGGCCTGGTTTACCTCGCTGATCATGCCGACCGCGCGCACCGGAACGCCGACGGCTTTGCGGACGGCCTCGGCGAGGTGCACCTGATAGCCCGGGCCGGTCGAGATTTTCTGCAGTGGTGAGTTGCCGCCGCTGGAGCAGCAGATATAC
>Ga0081539_10002733_pt1 | contig 23846 bp, 19 predicted proteins | sample TabmetS4T2R2_FD_71023 | JGI IMG/M metagenome (GOLD analysis project Ga0081539, IMG submission 71023) | Tabebuia heterophylla rhizosphere microbial communities from the University of Puerto Rico - S4T2R2 | ecosystem: Host-associated > Plants > Roots > Rhizosphere ...
GTGCTCCGCCCCGCGTTCGACGCCGACAGGGACGGCTGGGTCTCGCTCGAGGTCGACCCCAATCTGGCGCACGACGCCCAGGCGACGATCGACGAGGCCAAGCGCCTCCACGCGCTGGTCGAGCGCCCGAACCTGTTCATCAAGATCCCCGCCACCAAGGAGGGGCTCACGGCGATCGAGGAGACGATCGCGGCGGGCATCCCGGTGAACGTGACGCTGATCTTCTCGCTCCAGCGCCACCGCGAGGTGGCCGAGGCGTACGTCCGCGGCGTCCGGCGGCTCGTCGAGTCCGGCGGCGACCCGTCGACGATCGCCTCCGTGGCCTCGTTCTTCGTCTCGCGCGTCGATACCGAGGCGGACCGCCGGCTCGACGAGATCGGCGGGCACGACGAGCTCAAGGGCACGCTGGCCATCGCCAACGCCAAGCTCGCCTACGAGACGTACGCGGAGGTCTTCTCGGGCGCCGAGTGGGACGAGCTGGCGGCACACGGCGCGACGCCGCAGCGCTGCCTGTGGGCGTCGACGTCGACGAAGAACCCGGACTACCGCGACGTGCTCTACGTCGAGGAGCTGATCGGCCCCGACACCGTGAACACGATGCCGCGCGAGACGGTCGAGGCGTTCCAGGACCACGGGAACGTCGAGCGCACGCTGGACCGCGACGTGGACGGCGCGCGCCGCGTGCTCGAGCTGTTCGCGGAGGCCGGCGTGGACTACGACGACGTCGTCGAGACGCTCGAGCGCGAGGGCGTGGAGAAGTTCGCCAAGTCGTTCCGCGACCTGTTCGCCGACCTCGAGTCCAAGCGCGACGCGCTCGTGGCTGCATGAGCGAGCGCAGCGACTTCCGGCGCGAGTTGGGGCAGCAGCTCCGCGTGGACTCGGTCCGCGCGAGCGCCGCCGCCGGCTCCGGCCACCCCACCTCCTCGATGTCCGCGGCCGACCTGATGGCCGTGCTGCTCGACGGGCACCTGCGCCTGCGACTGGACGACCCGTCCTCCGACCACCTGATCTTCTCCAAGGGCCACGCGTCGCCGCTCTACTACGCGGTGCTCAAGGCCGCGGGGCTGATCGAGGACGCCGAGCTGCTCACGTTCCGCAAGCTCGGCTCGCGGCTCGAGGGCCATCCGACGCCGCGCATCCCGCCGACCGACGTCGCGACCGGCTCGCTCGGCCAGGGCCTGCCGATCGCGGCCGGCGTGGCGATCGCGGGCGCGCGGCTCGACCGCCTGCCCTACCGCGTGTGGTGTCTGTGCGGCGACTCCGAGATGGCCGAGGGATCGATGTGGGAGGCCTTCCAGCACGCCGGCTGGGAGGGCCTGGACAACCTCGTCGCGATCATCGACGTCAACCGGCTCGGCCAGACCCGCGAGACCATGCTCGGCTGGGACCTCGACGGCTACGTGCGCCGCATCGAGGCGTTCGGCTGGCACGCGATCGCCATCGACGGCCACGACGTGGACGCGATCGAGGCGGCCTACGCCGAGGCCGAGGCCACCGAGGGCCGGCCGACCGCGATCGTCGCGCGCACCAAGAAGGGCAAAGGCGTCAAGGCGGTCGAGGACCAGCCCGGCAAGCACGGCAAGCCGCTCGACGACCCCGAGGAGGCGATCCAGGAGCTGGGCGGCGAGCGCGACCTGTCGGTGCAGCTCGCGGAGCCGCCCGGCGGCAGCCCGCACCGGTTCGATGTGCGCGGCGGCGACCTCCCGACGTACGAGGTCGGCGCCGAGGTCGCCACGCGCAAGGCGTATGGCGAGGCGCTGGCCGCGCTCGGCGGCATGCGCGGCGACGTCGTGGCGCTCGACGGCGAGGTCTCCAACTCGACCCACTCGGAGGACTTCCGCGCGGCCCACGAGGACCGCTACTTCGAGATGTTCATCGCCGAGCAGCAGATGCTCGCCGCCGCGGTCGGCTTCCAGGTCCGCGGCTGGGTGCCGTTCGCGTCCACGTTCGCGGCGTTCCTCAGCCGCGCGTACGACTTCATCCGCATGGCCGCGATCTCGCGCGCGAACCTGCGCCTGGCCGGCTCGCACGCCGGCGTCTCGATCGGCGAGGACGGCCCTTCGCAGATGGCGCTCGAGGACATCGCCTCGCTGCGCGCGATCACCGGCTCGACGGTCCTGCACCCGAGCGACGCCAACCAGACCGCCCAGCTCGTCGCCGCCATGGCCGACCGCCCCGGCATCGTGTTCATGCGCACGCTGCGCGGCAAGACGCCGGTCCGCACGCCGGCCGACGAGGAGGTCCGCATCGGCGGCAGCCGCGTGGCGCACGAGGGCGACGACGTCGCGATCGCGGCCTGCGGCATCACCGTCGACGAGGCCGTCAAGGCCGCCGAGGCGCTGGCCGGCGAGGGCATCCAGGTGCGCGTGCTCGACTGCTACTCGGTCAAGCCGATCGACGCCGACGCGGTGCGCGCCGCGGCGCACGACTGCGGCGCGATCGTGACCGTCGAGGACCACGCGCCCGAGGGCGGGCTCGGCGACGCGGTGCTCGAGGCGCTCGCGGACGCCGAAGACCGGCCGCCGGTGACCAAGCTCGCGGTTCGCGAGCTGCCGGGCTCCGGCACGCCGGAGGAGCTGCTCGCAGGCGCGGGGATCGACGCGGAGGCGATCGCCGCCGCGGCGCGCGCCGTCAGTCCGATTCGTCGCTGACGATGTCGTCCGCCGGGAGCTCCTCGGCGGCGTGGACGCTGCACAGGAACGGGCCGCCCGCCTCGCGGGCGGCCTCGATCTCCGGCTTGGTGAGCTGGGCGCCGCAGACCGTGCAGGTCTTCTCGAGTGTGTCTTCGAGGGTGCGCTCTTCGAGGTCCATGGGCGCGTTATAGCGAGTTCGGCAGCTCCTGTCGCAGCTCGATCACCGGCGCGAACAGGTCGCCGTGCTCGGCGACCCGCTCCAGCACGTCCGCCGACGTGAAGACGAGGTCGTCGGGATCGCGGGAGGCCGTCACATTCTCGACCTCGTCCCAGGTCAGCGGCGTCGACACCGTCGGCTCCGGCCGGGCGCGCAGCGAGTACACGCAGACCGTCGTCTTGAAGTCCGTGTTCTGGCTCCAGTCGACGAAGACCTTGCCGCCGCGCACGGACTTCTTCATCTCGGAGACCACGAGGTCGGGGTGCCGGCGCTCGAGCAGCTCGGCGAGCCCGCGCGCGAAAGGCCGCGTCCGGTCGTAGCTCGACGGCGTGTTGAGCGGGACGTAGACCTGCATCCCCTTTGATCCCGAGGTCTTCGGGAACGCCTGCATGCCGAGATGCTCGAAGATCATCCGCAGCTCGAGCGCGACCTCGGCGCACTCGACGACCGTGGCCGGCGGGCCGGGGTCCAGGTCGAACGCGATCACCGTCGGGCTGCGGTAGTCGGAGGCGACGGCGAGCGACGTGTGCAGCTCGAGGTCGGCGAGGTTGGCCAGCCACACGAGCGTCGGCAGGTCGTTGGCCAGGCAGAAGTCGATCTTGCCGTCGCGCGCGCGGCTGCTGTCGACCCGCGTCGTCTGCACCCAGTCCGGAGCGTGCGACGGGCACTGCTTCTCGTAGAAATGGCCGCCGTCGACGCCGTTGGGATAGCGCTTGAGCGTGAGCGGCCGGTCGCGCAGGTGCCCGAGCACGGCCGGAGCCACGCGCGTGTAGTAGTCGATGACGTGGCCCTTCGTGAAGCCCGCCTCGGGATAGAGGACCTTGTCGAGGTTGGAGAGCGACAACCGCCGGCCGTCGATCTCGACCTCGAGGCGCTTGGCGGGCGGCACGGCTCAGTATCTAGCAGTCCATCTCGAACCAGACGGCGGTGGGACGGCCGTCGCGCACGCCCCAGCGGCTGGCCAGGCGATCGACGAGGTGCAGGCCGATCCCGCCGCCACCGGTGAGATCGGGCCGGCGCGGCGCCACGAGGCGCCCCGCGCGGTCGGCGTTGACCACCTCGACGCGCAGGCCCGGCGTGCGGCCCAGCAGCAGCAGGTGCAGCGACCCGCCGGAACCGCCCCCGCCGTGGCGGACCCCGTTGGCGACCAGCTCGGTCACGAGCAGGCAGACGTCGGCGAGCAGGTCACCGGACATCCGGTCGGCCAGCTCGTGTTCGACCAGCCGGCGGGCCCGCGCGGCGGCATGAGGGCCGCCGGGCACGTCGGCCTCGACGGAGAACGCCTCCACAGCCCTCGCCTTCCCGTCATGCGTCTGACCGTAGCGCCGACGTTCATGATCGTGTCCGCGTCCTGACGCACTAGGCTTCGCTGTCGCGGCGGGGAGGAGAGAGACGGACGCGTGACCGAGCACCGGATCGCACCGCTGCTGGACCTGGACCCGGATCTGGGCCAGCTGCTCGAAGGGGATCGCCTCACGGCGGCGCGGCAGGAGCTGCGCGTGGTCATCCACACGCTCGAGGCGGGTCCTTGGGAGGCCGACAAGCTCTCGGGCGCGAGCCCCGAGCACATCGGCCTGCTCGTCGTCGACGGGGTCCTCGCCCGTGAGGTCCTCGTGTCCGACACCGTCAGCACCGAGTTGCTCGGTCCCGGCGACGTCGTGCGGCCGTGGCGCCTCGCGGACGCCGAGAGCCTGCTGCGCCACGCGGTCCGCTGGAACGTGCTGAGCCGCAGCCGGATCGCGCTGCTCGACCGCCGCTTCGCGGCCCAGCTCGGCGGGTTCCCGGAGGTCAACGCCGCGATCATCGACCGCGTGAACGAGCGGGCGCTCCGCCTCGCGGTCACGCAGGCGATCTCACAGCTCAACCGCGTCGATCGCCGCCTGCTCGCGCTGTTCTGGCACCTGGCCGAGCGCTGGGGCCGGATGACGAAGGACGGCGTCTCCCTGCCGATGACGCTCTCCCACCGCATGCTGGGCCAGCTGATCGGGGCCCGCCGCCCGACGGTCTCCACCGCACTCGGCGAGCTCGCCAGGGAGGGCGAGATCGTGCGCCGCGACGACGGGACGTGGCTGCTGACGGGCACGCCCGTCGGCGTGCCCGAGCCGGACGTCGAGCGCGTCATCCCGATGCGCCGCCGGCTGCTGCCCCCGGACCGACCCGGCGCCCCGGCGCCGGTGGTCACGATCGCGCGCGCAACGCCGCCGCCGCTCGAGGCGGTGAGGATCCACACGGTCGACTTGCACGCCGTGCTCGAGCGGCTGCGCGCCGAGTGCCGGACCCAGGTCGAGGAGATGCAGCACTCCTACGAGCGCGCGCTCGAGCTCGCGGCGCGAACCAAGGACCTGCGCGCGCAGTGCCGGGCGACTCGCGCGTCCCGCACGGGGCAGGGCTGACGGCCGCTCGCCGCTAGTCGTCGTCGCGGCGCTCGGCGAGCTGCCGCGAGTGCTCGACGTGCCGTTCCTGGAGGCGCTGGGCCTCGCGATGCGTCTCCTCGGCCTTGTCGTGCGTCACCGCCTCGCGCTCGTGCCGCCGGCGGGACTCGTCGGAGGGCGCGCGGCCGGCCTCCTCGCGCGCCTCGACGGCGCGCTGCGCCGCCGCCTCGGCGCGTTCGCCGGCGCGGCGCGCACGTTCGGTGGCCATACGCTCCATCTCCCCGGGCTCCGCCGCCGGCTCCTTATCCATGGTCGCCGTCCGACGCGGCGGGCGGCTGGCCGTCCTGCATGAGGATGATCGCGCCGCGGACGCTGTCGCCGTCGACGGAGGGCGACACGAGCGGCAGGATCGTCGTGGCGCACTCGATCGTGCGGCCACGGCGGTTGACCGCCTCCAGCGAGGTGTCCTCGCGGCCGCTGGCGCCGCTGAGCACAGCCCGCAGCGAGCTCGCGAGCTGCTCCGTGGGCAGGCCGATGTCGAGGGACAGCAGGTGGTGATCGATGGCCTCGTCCTGCCGCAGTCCCCACACGTCCTCGGCGCGGTGGTTCCAGACCTGCACGCGCTGATGGCGGTCGACGACCGCGACGCCGATTCCCAGCGACGTGAGGATCGCCTCCAGGAACTCGTTGACGTTGTTGAGCTCGGACGTGCGGTCGCGCAGCTCGTCGTTGATTGTCTCGAGCTCCTCGTTGGTCGACTGGAGCTCCTCGTTCATCGTCTCGAGCTCCTCGTTGGTCGACTGGAGCTCCTCGTTGGTCGTCTGGAGCTCCTCGTTGGCGGACTGGAGCTCCTCGTTGGTGGTCTCGAGCTCGTCGATCGTCGACTGGAGCTCCTCGTAGGCGAGCTCGAGGTCACGGCGGTTGCCCTCGAGCTCGGCCTGGAGGCGCGAGTAGCGGCTGACGTCCTCGAAGAGGATGCTGACCCCGTACGGCGGCCCGCCGTTGGGCAGCAGCGGAACCACCGTCACGTCGAGCGTGCGCTCCTCGCCCTTCGCCGGCCGGAAGTGGATCTCGCCGACCGCCACGCGACGCCGCTCGCTCAGCGCCTCGTCGACCGGGACGCGCAACTCGGTCGGCTGGTAGGACAGCTCGAGGTCCTGGAACGGCTTGCCGAAATCGTCGAGCCCGATTCCGAACAGCGCGCGCGCCGACAGGTTGGCGAACGTCAGCCGGCCCGAGCGGGAGACGATCACATGAGCCTGCGGGCCTGCGTCGAGCGCCGAGTCGCGGCTCGCCCGCTCGTCGTCCGACAGCGGCACCTCGATCGCATCGGGCGCGTTGGCGAGGCCTGCGACGCGCGCCTGGAGCGACGCGGGCCGCTCGAGCTTGCGGAAGATGCGCCGGTTGAGGTCGACGGCCCCGAAGACGTCGCGGTGCGAGATCATCATCTCGGACTTGCCGAGGAAGAGCACGCCGTGGTCGCGCAGCGCGAAGTGGAAGTGGCGCAGGATGCGCCCCTGGGTCTCGGCCGTGAAGTACATGAGCGTGTTGCGGCAGATCAGCAGGTCGAGCCGTGAGATCGGCGCGTCCGAGACGAGGTTGTTGCGCCCGAAGATCACGGTCCGCCGCAGGTCCTTGCGGAACGCCATCCGCTGGTCGGCGCGCTCGAAGTACTTGCTGCGGAGCTCCTCGGGTACGGCTTCGAGCTCCTTGCCCGTATAGATCGCGTGGCGCGCCGTCGTGAGCGCCTCCTCGTCGACGTCCGTCGCGTAGATCTTGACGCGGTCCTGGTAGGCGGCGTGGCCCAGCATCTCGGCGAGCACGATCGCCGCGGTGTACGCCTCCTGGCCGGAGGCGCAGCCGGCACTCCAGACCCGTATCGGCTCGTGGTCGGGCTTCTCGGCGAGGAGCGCGGGAAGCACCTCGTCGCGCAGGTGATCCCAGGCCGGCGGGTCGCGGAAGAAGTCCGTGACGTTGATGAGCAGCGTGTCGAACAGCTGCTCGTACTCCTCGGGGTGGACCTCGAGGTAGTCCAGGTAGTCGCCGTAGCTCTTGCAGCCGATCGCGTTCATCCGCCGCTGGAAGCGCCGTTCGAGGCTCGTGCGCTTGTAGCCGCCGAAGTCGAAGCCGCGCGACCGCTTGAGGAAGTCCAGCAGCGCCTCGAACGCCGAGTCGGTCATTCAGCGATCTCCGCGTGTGGGTCCAGCGCATGCGGGCGCTCGCCGCCGGCGCCGAGCGCCCGGCGGATCAGGTCGGCCCGCTGGAGCGCGTCCTCGGCGGCGCCCTTGAAGCGGTCGCGCAGCCGCGGCCGCTGGTCGCCGTGCCGGCTCGCCACCCGGCGCAGGAACTCGGCGCGCTCCTCGAGCGCCTCGAGCGCCGCCCACAGCGCGGCCTCGACCGCGCTGCCCTGCTCGACGACCATGGCGTCCTCGGAGTAGCTGTGGCCGACCCTGCACGTGTAGCGGACCGCCTGGCCGTCCTGGACCTCCCACAGCGAGCCGTTGCACTCGGGGCAGGTGAACGGACTCGGCGGCCCCTCGGGACGCGCTGCGCTTGCGCCGTAGGACTCCCCGGACGGTGACACCGCCATATCCTCGCGCATGTCCCCCGCGCCGATCATCGTCCTGAGCGCTGCGCCCATGTCGCCGGCCTGGAGGACCGCGTCGGCCTCTCCAACCGCGCGCAGCGCGCTCTCGGGCATGCTCGGGACGGTCGCGTCCTCAGGGTGCTGAATGACGACCTTGCCGCCGGCCTGCCGGACGGCGGCGGCGCCCGTGCTGCCGTCGCCCAGCGCGCCCGAGAGGATCACGGCGATCGCGCGTGCTCCGTACGCGGCGGCCAGCGAGCGCAGCATCGGGTCGACAGCCGGCCGGGCGCCGTTCTCCTTCGGGCCCCGGTCGAGCCGCACGTGCCCGTCCTCGACCAGGAGATGCCGGTCGTTCGGCGCCACGTAGACGTGGCCGCCCACGAGCAGCGCCCCATCCTCGGCGTCCACCACAGGGAGATCGGTCTGGCGTCCGAGGATCGGGGCGAGCAGGCTGCGGCCGGAGGAGGGGATGTGGAGCACGACGCAGACGGCCGCGGGGAAGTCTGCGGGAAGCTGGCGCACGAGCCGGATGAGCGCGTCCACGCCCCCGGCGGAGGCGCCGATGCCGACAACGCGCGCGGGCGCACCGCCGCGCTCGGCCTCTGTCAGGTCCACGACTGGAGCGTACGCCCCTGATGACGGCGCCGCGAGCGGATCGTCATCCGCTCGCCGGAGGGTCCGTGACGGCGAGTTGGTCGTCCATCCCGGTGAGCCGGATCACGCGCTGCACGACCTCCGAGCCGGGCACGATCGCGAACTCGAATCCGTCCTCGCGGGCGGCGGCGTCCCAGCGGATCACGAGCCGCAGCCCGGTCGAGTCCATGAAGGTCAGTCGCCGGAGGTCGAGCACGAGGCGCCGTCCTCCCTGCGCGCGCACGGCCGCCAGCTCGCCCTCGACCTGCGGCGCCGTGTCGAGGTCGAGCTCGCCGACGGGCCGCACCCACGCGGTCTCGCCGTCGTGGCCGCGCTCGCAGTGGAAGGCGTCGGGTGGCTGGAACTGAGGGTCGGTCACGCGGTTTCCCTCGAAGGCGCGCGCAGTCTACCGTCAGTGCTGTCACAGCGGTGACGTGCGGCAACGGTCAGAAGCGCGATAGGCGGGTGGCGCCGCCACCCGCTGCGCTTGGAAGATGCGGAGACCGAACGCGGCGGAGGGGATCGCTGCCCACATCGACACCGGCTGCGGGATGACCCGCGCCGTCCGGGCCCTCCGACGCCCTCTCGGGTCTCTCCTGGCTGTGGTGGGGGGCGTTCCTCACGCGCCCTTCGCCACGGCGGGGAGCTTCAGGCCGCGGCCTGCGCGAGCCGGTCCATCGCCTCGCGCAGCACGCGCGAGACCTGCATCTGCGACAACCCGACGCGCTCGGCGATCTCGCGTTGGAGCAGGTCCTCGCGGACCCGCATGCGCAGGACCTCGCGGTCGCGCCGCGACAGCGCCGTCGCCGCGAGCTGCTGGAGCGCGATGCCGTTCTCGGCCCGTCGCAGCGCGTCGTCGCGCACGCCCAGCCGGTCGCCCAGCGTCATCCCGTCGTCGTCGTCGCCGGGCGCCGGGCGGTCGATCGAGTCGCAGCGGTACGCGAGCGCGGCCTGGCGGGCCTCGAGCACCTGCTCGACGGTGAGGCCGGTCGCCTCGGACACCTCGGCCATCGACGGGCTGCGCCCGAGCTGCCCGGACAGATGCTCGTCGGCGCGATCGACCGCGGTGAGGTTGTCGCGTACCTCGCGCGGCACCCGCACGGCCCAGGTGCGATCCCGGAAGTGCCGCTTGAGCTCGCCCAGGATGGTCGGCACCGCGAACGAGCTGAACGCGACACCGCGTTCGGGATCGAAGCGATCGACGGCCTGCACGAGCCCGAGGTAGGCGACCTGTTGAAGATCGTCCAGAGGCTCGCTCGTGCGGGCGTAGCGCCGCGCGAGCGACTGCGCGAGCCGCAGATACCGCTCGACGAGCCGGTCGCGCGCCGAAGCGTCGCCAGCCGTGTGCAGCCTCCACAGCTGCTCCTCGTCGATCGAAAGAGGTCTCAGCACCTGACCGGGTTCTCGCCGCCCCAAGACAGGGTCAGACCGCCCGCGACCGTGTTCTGACCGCAGCGGTGGTCGTCCGTCTGACGTCGCCGATTGCCATGGCCGTCCCCCCGTGAACGCTCGTCCCCATGGAGCGCGACGGCGCCGTGCGATCCCTGCACCGGCTCATCGGCGAGGCCACGATGCGAGCCGCGCGCATCCAGGAGGAGAGCCGCGACGCGATCGCGGGGACGCGGGCGGTGACCGCCGCGCTCGCGCTCACGGTCGCCGAGGTCCACCGCGGCCGCGCGCGGCGGGCGTTCGGAAACAGACAGTTGGATGCCGAGGACACGGACTGAGCGGGGTAGGGCCCCCTCTGATGGGAACGAGCGCTCCCGCCCCAGAGCGCGCCGCTCGCCGCTCGCCGTCGCCCGACCGCGCGCGCCGGCAGCGCGATGACCAGCGCCTGATGCTCCGCCACCGCGACGGTGACGAGCGCGCGCGCGAAGAGCTGATCGAGCGCTACATGCCGCTCGCCCGCAGCCTCGCGCTGCGCTACCGGCGCGCGTCCGAGCCCCTCGACGACCTCGTACAGGTCGCCTCCGTCGGCCTCGTCAAGGCCGTCGACCGCTGGGACCCCGACCGCGGCCTCGCGTTCTCCAGCTACGCGGTCCCGACGATCCTCGGCGAGATCCGGCGCTACTTCCGCGACGCGACCTGGGACGTGCGCCCGGCGCGCGACCTCCAGGAGCTGTGCCTGTCGGTCGAGGAGGCGCGCGAGAAGCTGTGGGCCGATCTCGGGCGCTCGCCGACGGTCGCCGACCTCGCCGAGCGGCTCGACCGCTCGCCCGAGGAGATCGTCGAGGCGCTCCAGGCGACGGAGGGCCGCTCGGCGCGGTCGCTCGACGCGCCTGTCCACGAGGAGGAGGGCGACTCGGCCAGCGCCGGCGACCTGCTCGGCGCCGACGACGCGGAGTTCGACCGGGTCGAGGCCGGCATCACGATCGAGCGCCTGACCGGGATCCTCGACGAACGCGCGCGGGAGATCCTGCGCCTGCGCTTCCAGGAGGACCTGCTCCAGTCCGAGATCGCCGAGCGCGTCGGCTGCTCGCAGATGCACGTGTCGCGCATCATCCGGTCCTCGCTCGAGCGCCTCTACGCGTACGGGACCCATACGTGATGGGCGTCCTCGAGGTCCCCACCACGCCGGTCACGCCCGACCAGCCCGTGGTGCCGGACGAGTCGCCCGCACCGACGCAGCCCGAGCCTTCGCCGGCGCCGCCGCCCGACGACCCGCTGCCGCCGCGCCCCGACCAGCCGCGCGAGCCGGACGAGTCCTAGGCTGCCACCTTCTCGATCGCCGGTGAGCGCACGCGCTCGTTGATGAGGTCGAGCACCGCGTCCTCGATGGCGGCGTGATCGACCTCTTCGAGCGGGCGCCCGATCACGAGACCGGCCCGGTAGGCGTCGAAGACCCGCGGGTCGATGTAGGAGGCGCGGCACACCGCCGGCGTGTTGCCGAGGTAGTGCGCGACCTCCTTGACCGCGCGCGAGATCGCGCGCTTGCGCCCCGTCGGCGAGCCCGCCACCTCCCCAGAGACGGACAGCGCGACCGCGGCCAGCACCGTGGCGTTCCAGGTGCGGAAGTCCTTGGCCGAGAAGTCGTCCCCGGTCGCCTCCTTGATGTAGGCGTTGATGTCCTCGGACCGCAGGTCGTGCCAGCGGCGGCCCTCCTTGTAGGCGAGCAGCTCCTCGCCGCCACCGCGCCGGCGCTTGAGCGCCGCCACGACCTCCCCGGCCTGCGGGTCGACGATCCCCTGGATCCGCCGCTGCCCGCTCTTGGCCGGGTAGTCGAAGACCATCTCGCCGTCGGCCGCGAGCGTCACGTGCGACTTGCGCATCGTCGCGAGCCCGTACGACTCGTTCTGGACCGTGTACTCCTCCGAGCCGATGCGGAAGAAGCCGCGGTCGAGCAGCCGGATCGCGCACGCCTGCACGCGCTCGCGCGTCAGCCCCTCGCCGTCGAGGTCGGACGTCACGCGCTCGCGCAGGTCCGGCAGCGCGCGAGCGAAGCGCGCCATGTCGTCGAACTTCTCGGCGTCGCGCCGGACGCGCCAGTCCTGGTGGTAGAGGTACTGCTTGCGGCCCGCGGCGTCGGTCCCGGTGGCTTGGAGATGGCCGCGCGCAAGCGGGCAGATCCACACGTCCTTCCACGCCGGCGGAATCCCGAGCGCGCGGATGCGCGCGAGCACGTCCGGGTCCTCGATCCGCCGCCCGTCGGCCTCCAGGTACTCGAAGCCGCGACCGCGCCGGCGGCGTGTGATCCCGGGTCCCGAGCAGTCGGATCGGCGCAGGCGCGTCATCCAGCGCACAGTCTTCCCGCGCGCCGGAGGTTTAGGCTTCCGCACGCCCCGTGCCGACGCTCAGCTTCGAGACCACCCGTAACGGCACCGTCGCGGTCATCGCCGCCACGGGCGAGCTCGACCTGTCCGGCGCGCAGCTGCTCGAGGGCGAGCTCGAGCGCCTTCAGGCCGACCCCGCTCTCGGCACCGTCGTGCTCGACCTGCGGGGGCTGGAGTTCATGGACTCCAGCGGCCTGCGGCTCGTCGTGCTCGCCGACATGCGGGCCCGCGAGGCGGGCCGGCGGTTCGTGCTGGTGCGTGGCCCGGAGACCGTGCACCGCGTGTTCGAGATCACGCGCATGAGCGAGCGCCTCGACTTCGTGGCGGACCCGGAGGAGATCCGGTGAGGGTCGAGCACGAGCTGGCGGTGACGCCCGAGGCGGCCGCCGCGGCGCGCCACGCGCTCGACGACGTCGGGGCCGCGGTGCCGGACGCCAAGCTGCGCGACGTCCGGCTGCTCGTCTCCGAGCTGGTGACCAACGCCGTGCGCCATGCCAACCTCGCTCCCGGCGACATGATCCTGCTCGTGTTCGAGGTCGCCGACCACGCGTTCCGCGTCGAGGTCCACGATCCCGGCGGCGGCTTCGTCCCGACCTCGCCGGCGCCCGACCCGGCGCGTCCGTCCGGCTGGGGCCTCTACCTCGTCGCCGAGCTGGCCGACCGCTGGGGCGTGGACTCCGACGACACGACGCTCGTCTGGTTCGAGCTCGACCGCGCGGCCTAATGCAGCCCGAGTAGGACCTCGACCACGAGCTGGTCGAGCCGCTCGTTGTAGTAGCCGCGCTCCGCAAGCTGGTCCAGGCGCTCGGACTCGGCCTTCAGCGTGTCCGGACTGTCGCCGTCCACCGACGGGAGCGCGAGGTCCGGAGCCGACGCGGCGGCCAGCGCCTCCTTGACCTCCGGCAGCTCGTCGAAGGCCCGCGCGCGCTCGGCGAGCGCCGTGTACGTCCGCATGCAGCCCGCCGCGAACTCCCACACGCCCTCCGGGTTCTCGTTGCGGTACGCGTGCGCGTCGAAGTGCCGCGGCCCGGCGTAGCCGGCCCGCTCCAGCAGGCGCACGAGCAGGAAGTTCTCCTTGAGGTCCTCGGCGCCGAAGCGGAAGTCCTGGTCATAGCGGCCGATCCGCTGGGCGTTGAGGTCGATGTGGAAGAGCTTGCCCGCCCACAGCGCCTGGCCGACCGCATGGTGGAACGACAGCCCGGCCATCGTCTCGTGGGCGACCTCGGGGTTGAGGCCGACGAGCTCCGGCCGGTCGAGCGTGGTGATGAAGTGCAGCGCGTGGCCGACGGTCGGCAGGAAGATGTCGCCGCGCGGCTCGTTGGGCTTGGGCTCGATGCCGAAGCGCAGGCCGTAGCCGCCTGACTCCGAGTAATCGACGAGGACGTTGACGGCCTCGCGGTAGCGCTCGAGTGCGTCGCGCGGGTCCTTGGCGGCGCCGACCTCCGAGCCCTCGCGGCCGCCCCAGAAGACGAACACCTCCGCGTTCAGCTCGGCCGCGAGGTCGATGCCGCGCATCGACTTGCCGATCGCCGCCCGCCGCACGGCGCGGTCGTTGGACGTGAACGCGCCGTCCTTGAAGGCCGGGTGCCCGAACAGGTTCGTCGTCCCCATGCCGACGCCCATCCCCGCCTCGTCGAGCGCCGCCTTGAAGCGGGCGACGATCTTGTCGCGCTCGCCCGCGGACGTGCCCCAGGGGATCAGGTCCTCGTCGTGGAGGCTGACCCCCCAGGCGCCGAGCTCCCCCAGCTTCTTGACCGAATCGACGGGGTCGAGCGGCTCGCGCGTCGGCCCGCCGAACGGGTCGCGTCCGGGGTTGCCTACGGTCCAGAGTCCGAACGTGAAGCGGGGGGAGTCATTTGTCGGCGGCATTGCGGAATCCTATGGCTCCCCCCGCCCCGTCACTTCTTCGTGGCGGTGATCTGCACCTGGGCGCTGCTCGTCGCGCCGTCGGTGTCGGTCACCGTGACCTTCGCGGTGTACGTGCCGGCCTTCGCGTACTTGTGGGTGGCGGTGCGGCCCGTCACGGGCTTGCTGCCGTCCCCGAAGTCGTAGCGGTAGGTCAGCGCGTCACCGTCCGGGTCGGACCCGTTGGCGGTGAAGGCCACCGTCACGGGTGCCTTGCCGGACGTCGGCGTGGCCATGAGCGTCACGCTCGGCGCCCGGTTCCCGACCGTCACGACGACGCTGTCGGTCGCGGTGCCGCCGCGGCCGTCGCTCACCGTCACCGTGGCCGTGTACGTGCCGGCCTTGGTGTAGGTGTGGCTCGGGTTCTGGACGAGCGACTTCCCGCCGTCCCCGAAGTCCCACGCGTAGGTGAGCGCGTCGCCGTCCGGGTCGGTCCCGGTGGCCGAGAACTGCACGGCCAGCGGCGGCTTGCCCGCGGTCGGGTCGCCCGCCGCCTTCACGGTCGGCGCGACGTTGCCGGGCGGGTTGTCGACGACGATCTGCACCGTCGCCGTCCCGGTCGCGCCCTTGGTGTCCTTCACGGTCACCTTGGCGTTGTAGGTGCCGGGCTCCATGTACTTGTGGTCCGGGTTCTGGCGCAGCGACGTCGCGCCGTCCCCGAAGTCCCACGCGTACGTGAGGGCCTGGCCCTCGGGATCGGACCCGTTGGCCGAGAACGCCACCTGGAGCGGAGCGATCCCGGACTTCGGGTCGCCCGTGGCCTGGACGGTCGGCGACAGGTTGCAGATGTCCGACCCCGCCGCACCCGCGGCGTCCTCGATGCCGCCGAGGACGTGCTTGAGGAACGGCGCCTCGCTGTAGGAGTCGTCGGTGTGGCCCATGCCCGTGTACCAGGCACGGCCGCCGTCGTACTTGTGGCACCAGGAGATCGGGTGGTCGTCGTCGACCCCGTCGCTCCCGTCCGCCTCGTCGTAGGTGGACTCGTCGAGCGAGGCCAGGACGTGGACGTCGGCCCGCGGGCTGAAGTCCACGTTGCCGGTCTGCTCGAAGCCGACCGGCTTGTAGTTGTACCACTCGTCGATCCGGGCCCAGCGCGGGGCCGGAAGGCCCTGCGTGGAGCGGTCGGTGGTGTCCTCGACGACGACCGTGCCGTCGCGGCCACCGTTCGGGTAGACGCCGGCCGGGTGGCTCAGGAAGTAGGCGCCGACGAGCTTGCCGTACCACTTCCAGTCGTACTCCGTGTCGGCCGCGGCGTGGATGCCCGCGTAGCCGTTGCCGGCCCTGATGAAGCGCTCGAACGCGCCCTGCTGGGTGTCGTTGAGCACGTCGCCGGTCGTCGAGAGCCACACGACCGCCTTGTAGTGGCTGAGGATCCCGTCGCGGAAGGCCGTCGCGTCCTCGGTGTGGTCAACCTGGAAGTTGTTGTCCTTGCCGAGCTGCTCGATGGCCGTGTGACCGAAGGGGATCGAGCTGTGACGGAAGCCCGCCGTCTTCGAGAAGACGAGCACCCGGAAGCGCGCCGACGTGTCGTCTCCCTCGAGCACCTGCACCTGCACGTTGCGGGTCGCCTCGGCCTTGCCGTCCGAGACGGTCAGCTTGGCGGTGTAGTTCCCCGGCTGCGCGTAGCTGTGCGACGGGCTCTGCTGGGTCGACGCCGGCGAGCCGTCGCCGAAGTCCCAGGTGTAGGTCAGCGTGTCACCCGCGTCCGGATCCGTCGCGTCCGCCGTGAAGTTCACGGCCATCGGAGCGAAGCCGATCGTGGTGTCCGCCGCGGCGGTCTTGATCGTCGGCGACTGGTTCTGCGGCGGAGGCGGTGCGCACCCGCCGCGGTCGCCGTTGACGGCGAGGTAGTCGAACCCGACCGTCCCGCCGGCGTTGTTGACGCCGAGCGTGAACAGGCCGAAGGCCGGCGACGCCATGTCGTTGGGCACGGTCTGCCCCAGCGCCGTCCAGGTCGCGCCGTCGAACGAGTACTCGCCCTTGTAGTCCGTCCCGGTCTTCGTCAGGCGCAGCCAGACCGTCCCGCTGTTGGCGGGCAGCGGCGAGAGCTGCGGTTGCGGATCCTGGATCGCCCCGCCCTTCTCCGAGCGGAGCTCGAGCCGGTTGATCGCCGTCTGGCCGTCGTCGGAGATGACGTCCCACTTGACGTAGTTGTCGTCGTCGACGTAGGCCATCAGGCCGGCCTGCTCGTAGCCGTTGCTGAGCTGGGTGGCGTCGATCTTGGTCTCGATCACCCAGTCGGCGCCGGCATGATCCGGAGTCTGGAGGAAGAACGGCCCGGGGCTGGCGCCGTTCGGCGTCGTGTAGATGTCGCCGGGCCTGGTCGTGGCCCTCAGCTCGCCGCCGGAGACCGTGTACGACGCCGGGTCGTCGTGCACGACCTTGTTGAACTTGGCCGTGTCGAGGCTCGCGCCGTCGAACTCGTCGCCGGAGCCGCCGGTGCACGTGCACGGGCCGCCCTGGTCCGTGCCGTCGAGCGTGAAGTAGTCGAACGCCACGGTGTCGCCCTGCCCCTCGGCCTGTGGCCCGAAGGCGAACAGGCCGAACGACGGAGACGCCATCGGGTTCGTCACCTGGCCCGCGGGGCTCCAGGTCGTGCCGTCGCGCGAGTACTCGCCCGTGTACGTCGTGCCGGACTTGGTCAGCCGCAACCAGAAGACCGTGCCGCTGCCGGCCGCGATCTGCGGGTCGGCCGCCGGCCCCGTCGGAGTGCCGTTGACCTCGGTCCGCAGCTCGATCCGGTTGATGTGGTCCTGCCCCGCGTCCGAGATCGGGTCGAGCTTGACGTAGTTGTCGCCGCTGACGTAGGCGAGCAGGCCGCCCTGGCCGTAGCCGCCGTTCACCGCCGAGTCGACCTTGGTCTCCAGCACCCAGTCCGCGCCGGCGTGGTCGGCGGACTGGAGGATGAAGTTGTTCGGCGGCGGCGAGGTGTCGCCGGAGTAGATGTCGCCGGGCTCGGTCGTGATGGTCAGGTTCCCGCCGGACACCGAGTAGGCGGCCGGGTTCTCCCGCACGATCGCGTTCCAGCGGTCCTTGTCCAGCGCCGCGCCGGTGAACTCGTCGTCGCGGCTCGGGCCGCCGCCTCCGCCGACGTTCTCGCCGGTGAGCGTGAACGAGTCGAAGGCCGCGACCGGGTTGCCCGTGCCGGCGTTGCTGAAGGCGAACATGCCGATCTTGGCGTTCGCCGGCAGCGGCGCGGCCCGGCCGACGGGCGTCCACGCGTTGCCGTCGGTCGAGTAAGCGCCCGTGATGTTCGTCCCGTCGGACGTGATCCGGACGTAGTAGTCCGCCGGGAAGCCCGCCGGCAGGTTCGCCGTCGAGTCCGGTGCGTCGTTGCGCGGGGTGCCCGCGTTCTCGTAGATGAACTCGAACTTCTCCGCGAGCGGGCTCCCGGAGGCGTTGGTGGTGAGACGACCCAGCTTCGTGAAGTTGTCGTCGTCTCCGTACACCAGCATGCCGGCCTGGTGGTACTGCGTCGAGCCCTGGAAGTTGACCTTCGCGGTCGCCACCCAGGGGCCGGCCGGAGCGGTCCGCATCACGAGGTTCTTCGCGTTGCCACCCGTGCCGTAGATGTCGCCCGTCTGCGCGGGGATGTTCAGCTTCCCACCGCCGACGGTCATCTGCTGGTCCTGGCGCACGACGTCCCAGCCGGCGGCGAGGCTCGAGCCGTCGAAGTTGTCGGCGAAGCTGCCGCCACCGCCGCCGCCGATCGGCTCGTCCGGGTTGAACCGGATCCAGTCGAAGTGGGCGACCGGGTAGTCCGGCGCCTGGTCGGACAGCGCCACCGGCCCGATCTTCGGATCGGTCCAGGTGGAGATGTCCGCGGGACGGCCGACCTGGTTGAAGGTCGTGCCGTCGTAGGAGTAGAACGCCGTCAGCGTCGAGCCGCTGCGGACGATCCGCACCCAATAGGTCAGCGGGGCGTCCGAGGGGATGCCGCCGACCTTGTCGGCCGCCTCGTTGCGCGGGTTGCCGGCGTTCTCGTAGATGAACTCGAAGTCACGCCCCGAGCCCGCGAAGATCATGTGCACCGACGCCCAGTTGTCGTCGCCGGCGTAGACCCGCAGGCCCGCCTGCTGGTAGTTCTCCGTGAGCGGATCGGTCGTGATCTTCGCCGTCACCTCGGCGTTCCCGTCGGGCAGCGGCTGGACGACGATGTTCCTGGCGCTCGTCCCGGTTCCGTAGATGGAGCCGTTGTCGATCGGGAAGTTCAGCGACCCGTTCGACACGGTCGGCGGCCGCGTGTTGTCCGGCCGGATGACGCTCCACCGGCTCGCGTCCAGCGCATCGCCGTCGAACTCGTCGGAGCGCAGGTTGTTGCCCGGGCAGGTGCCGCTCGCGGTGACCGAGACCTGCACGGTCGCCGAGGCGTGCCCGCCCTGGGGATCGGTGACGGTCAGCGTGGCGTTGTACGTGCCCGCCTTCGCGTACGTGAAGGTGGGGTTCTTCTCGGTCGAGGTGTCGGTCGTGGTGCCGGCCACGCCGAAGTCCCACGCGTAGCTGAGCGTGTCGCCGGGCTGGCCGTCGGCGTCCGTCGCGGTGCCGGTGAAGTGGACCTCGAGCGGCGCCTTGCCGGTCTTCGGGTCCGCGTCGGCCGAGACCTGCGGGGCCTCGGTGACCGCGGCGCCCTTGCCGATCGCCTCGAACCAGTTGACGTTGAACAGACCTCCCGCGTTCGGGGTCGGGTTGGTGAACACGAGGTACAGCGCGTGCGTGCCCGCGGGCGGGTTGTCCAGCGGGAGCTCCACGTTGGTCCAGGTCTGCCAGCCGCCGGTGTTGGCGACGGGCACAGAGCCCACGAGCTGGCCGGTCGGCGAGTCGAGGCGCACCTCGATGTTGCCGCCGGCGCCCGCGGACGCGACGCGGAAGCGCAGCGCGCGGATGTCCTTGAGGCTGACCGGGTCGTACGACACCCAGTCGCCGTTCTCGATGAAGCCGATGTTCTTGCCGCCGCCGGTGTCGGCGGTGTCCTCGGTCTGGATGCCGCTCATCGCGGTGAAGAACTCCGCCTGCTTGCGCTTGGGCGGCAGGATCACCTCGTCGCGGCCGGTCAGCGGGATGCTGCCGGTCGCGCCCTTGTCCGTGTAGGTGGCGTCGATGACCGTGAACACGTTCGCGGTGTCGCCGTGGCCGGTGGTCAGCAGCGTGTCGAACGTGCCCTCGCAGCCGGTGTGCTGCGAGAGGCCGTGCGCGTGCTGGTCATGGCCGAGCTGCACGGTGAGCGTGACGTCGTTGCAGCTGATGCCCGAGCCGGTCGAGCCGTCCTCGGCGTCGGTGACCGAGATCCTGTACGGGACCTTGTCGCCGAACGCGGCGAACTGGCCGTTCTCCGGGATCTCGATCTTGACCTGCGGCCGGGTGTTGCCGACCACGACCTGCACGTTGTTGACGGCGGTCAGGCCGCCGGCGTCGGTGACGCGCAGGGTCGCGGTGTAGCTGCCAGGGCTCGTGTACGTGTGGCTCGGGTTGGCCTCGGTCGAGTCCGTCGTGCCGTCGTTGTCGAAGTCCCACGCGTACGTCAGAGCGGTGCCCTCGGGGTCGCCTGAACCCGCGGAGGAGAACTGGACGGTCAGCGGCGCGGGGCCGTTGTCCGGCGTCGCCGCCGCCTTGGCGATCGGCCGCCGGTCGCCGGCCGTGTAGTCGATCCGGTAGACGCCCGAGTCGGCGTTGTTGCCGCCGAAGCCCGAGCCCCACTCGATCACGTACAGCGAGCCGTCGGGCCCGAAGTCGAGGTCCATCGGGCGCAGGTAGCCCGTGCCCAGCGCGAACGGGTCGATGTCGACGACGTTGCCGGTGTCGTCGAGCGTCGCCGTCTTGATCCAGCCCTTGTTCCACTCGCCGATGAACCACTTGCCGTCGTAGAACGCGGGGAACTTCGTCTTGGACGGGTTGCTCGCGTCGTAGTGGTAGCGCGGGCCGCCCATCGGCGCGCCGCCGCCGCCGAGGGCGGGGAAGCGGCCGTCGGTCTCGGTGTAGCCCTCCCACGCGTCGGCGGGGATCGCCTGCGGCAGGTTGGTCAGGCCGGTGTTGTTCGGCGACTGGTTGACCGGCGCGTCGCAGTTGAACTTCGGGCCGGACTGGCCGGTCGAGAAGTCGTAGTCGTTGTACGCGACGTTCTGGCGGATGCAGTAGGGCCAGCCATAGTTGCCGGCCTTCTCGAGCGCGTTGAACTCGACGCTGCCCTGCGGGCCGCGGTTGGGGTCGGTGGAGCCGGCGTCCGGGCCGTAGTCGCCCATCAGCACCCAGCCGGTCTCCTCGTCGACCGTGAACCGGAACGGGTTGCGGAAGCCCATGCCGTAGATCTCGGGCTTGGTGTTGGCCGTGCCCGGCGGGAACAGGTTGCCGGCGGGGATCGTGTACGTGCTGTTCACGCCGGGCGGGCCCGTCGGGTTGTCCATCGGCTTGATCCGCATGATCTTGCCGTTGAGGTCGTTCGTGTTGCCCGCGCTGCGCTGGGCGTCCCAGAACGCGCGGCCCGGGCGCTCGTCGATCGGCGTGAAGCCGTCCGAGGCGAACGGGTTCGTGTTGTCGCCGGCCGAGATGAACAGGTTGCCGTCCTTGTCGAAGTACAGCGACCCGGACGAGTGGCAGCATTCCGCCGTCTGGTGCTCGAAGGTGAGGATCTTCTGCTGGGACGCGAGGTCGAGCGAGTTGCCGTTGACCTTGAAGCGGGCGATGACCTGCGTGCCGGGCGGGTCCGGCAGCGAGGTGTAGAAGAGGTAGACCCAGTGGCTGGTGTCGAAGTCCGGCGCGAGCTGGAGGCCGAGCAGGCCGTTCTCCTGGCTCTGCGAGACCGGGATCGTGCCGGCGGTCACCGTCTGCTGGGTGACCGGGCTCCAGATCTGGAGGCGGCCGTCACGCTCGATGAAGAAGACGCGGCCGTCGTTCGCGACGTCGAGCTCCATCGGGTTCTGGGTGTCGTCGTCGATGGAGACCTTCTCGAAGTCGCCGGCCGCCGGTGGGGCCTGGCGCGCGTCCGCGCCGCAGTCGGCCGCCTTGTCGCGCGAGGCGGTCTCCAGCCCCCCCAGGATGTGCTTGAGGAAGTCGGGCTCGGAGTAGGACGCGATCGTGTGGCCCATCCCCGTGTACCAGATGCGGCCGCCCTCGTAGTCCGAGCACCACGAGATCGGGTGGTCGTCCGCGACGGTGTTGCCGTCGTCCGGGTTGTAGGTCGACTCGTCGACCGTGGCGAGGACGTGGACCTTGCTCAGGCGCGGGCTGTAGTCGGCGGCGGTGCCGCTGCCGTTCGTCGCCGGAGCGGTCGGGCCCTGGTAGTTGTACCACTCGTCCGTGCGCGTCCAGCGGGTGGGAAGTCCCTGCGTAGAGGGCTCATCCGGGTCGGTGATGTCGACCGCTGCCGTGGGTGTCCCGGCGGGGTGGTTGCGGAACGACGCCCCGATCATGTTGTTGTAGAAGTCCCAGCCGTACTCGGTGTCGGCCGCGGCGTGGATGCCGGCGAAGCCGCCGCCGGCGCGGATGTAGCGCTCGAACGCGCCCTGCTGCGCGGCGTCGAGGACGTCGCCGGTCGTGGAGAGGAAGACGATGACGTCGTACTGCGCGAGGTTCGCGTCGGTGAACTGCGCAGCGTCCTCCGTCGCCGTCACGTTGAAGCCGTTGTCCTGCCCGAGCTTCTGGATCGCGGCGATGCCGGCGGGGATGGAGTCGTGGCGGAAGCCGGCCGTCTTGGAGAACACGAGCACGTTCTGGAGCGCGTCCTGCGCCCCCGAGACCGTCACCGAGCCGGTCATGTTCGGATGGATCTTGCAGTGGAACGTGTACGTCCCGGGATCGGCGAAGGTGTGCTCGACGGCGGTGCCGCCGGGGTCGCGCGTCTCGTCGATCGACCAGTTCGCACTGGTGGACGTCACGGTGTGCGGGGCCGCCGCTTGATCGAACTCCCAGCGAACCGTCTGCCCCGCCGTGATCGTCACGTCGGAGGGCACGAAGCCCTGGGTTGGAGCGTCCTGGGCCTTGATGGTCGCTGCGGGCGCTTGGGCCATCGCTGCGGTCGCAAGGAAAAGACAGCAGCACGCCGTAACCGCAGCGGTCACCAGCGCGTAGGACGTCGTCCGACGCATGAAACTCTCCTCCCAACCCCTGTCACCGGCGGAAGGCAGCCTCCCCCGGCGCCTTCCCCTTGCCACTTTTGGCTAGTGGCCGAACAAATTAGCCCTGCGACCGGGCCGTGTCAAACGACACCCGTAGTAAGTGTCCGGTCGGCTACGCCTTGGCGGCGGTCTTGGCGCGGCTCGCGGACTTCTTGGCGGGCGTCTTGCCGTCGTCCGCTCCCTCGTCCTTCACGGCCGCGAGGCTCGCCTCGAGCGCGGCCATGAGGTCCGGCACCTTGGCCGGTGCGGGCGCCTCGGGCTGCACGGCGATGTCCTCGCCGGACGCCTTGCGCTCGATCAGGTCGAGCACCTTGTCGCGGTACTCGTCGCGGTACTTCTCCGGCTCGAACTCGCCGGACAGGGAGTCGATGAGCTGCTGGGCCATCTGGATCTCGCGGTCGGAGACCTTGAGCTCCTTGGAGTCCGGGAGGTCGTCGAGGTCCTCGTGCGGGACGACCTCGTCGTGGAAGATCATCGTCTCCATCATCAGCAGCTCGCCGGCCGGGCGGATGGCGACGAGCGCCTCCTTGGAGCGGATCACCACGCGCGCGATCGCGACCTTGTCCGACGCCTCCATGGCGTTCAGCAGCAGCCCGTAGGCCTTCGCCGCGCCCTTGTCCGGCACGAGGTAGTAGGGGTGGTCGTAGTAGATCGGGTCGATCTCCGGCAGGTCGACGAAGTCCTCGATCTGGATCGTCCGCGTGCGCTCGGGCTCGATCGCCTCCAGCTCGTCGGGCGTGATGACGACGTAGCGGTCCTTGGTCAGCTCGAAGCCCTTGACGATCCGCTCGTACGGGACGTCCTCGCCGGTCTCCGGGTCCACCCGCTTCTGCTGGATCCGGTTGCCGGTATCGCTGTTGAGCTGGTTGAACCGCACGGTCTTGCGAGACACCGCGGAGTAAAGCTTCACCGGCACGTTCACGAGTCCGAACGAGATCGCGCCGCTCCAGATCGGTCGAGGCATGACTCACATTGTGACGTTCAGGCGTGCTGACCGGCAACGGGTGGATGCGGGATTGCGCCCGCGGACGACGAGGACGTCCTCGTGGTCGGCGTTCGGGTCGATCAGCCCGGCGGCACGGCGGGCGCGCATCAGCGGCCCGAGCGGGCCGCGCTGGGCGACCGCCACGTCGGGCTCGAGGCCCGCGGCGCGCAGTCGCGTGGTGGTCGCGTCGAGCCCGAGCAGCGACGAGTGCACCACGAGCAGGACGCCGCCGGGGTTCAGGTGGGCGGGCGCCTCGGCGCAGATGCGGTCGAGCAGCGCGCGGCCGTCGCGGCCGGCGTCCCACGCTCGGCTTCGGCCGCGCGTCGGCAGCTCGTCGGTCGCGGCGGGCACGTAGGGCGGGTTGGAGACGATCGCGTCGAAGCGCTCGGTCCCGACCGCGTCGAGCAGGTCGCCGCGCACGGCGCGGATCCTGGTGCCGTTGAGGGCGGCGTTGAGGCGGATCGTGGCCACGGCGCGGCGCGAGACGTCGACGGCAGTCACGTGGCGCCCGCGGTCGGCGAGCTTGGCGCGGATCGCCAGCGCGCCGCTCCCCGAGCACACGTCGAGCACGCGGGCGCCGGGCGGGAGCGGCTCGCGGGCGAGGGGGGCGGGCCGCAGCCAGGGGGCGCTGGTCGG
>Ga0081539_10002734_pt1 | contig 23839 bp, 19 predicted proteins | sample TabmetS4T2R2_FD_71023 | JGI IMG/M metagenome (GOLD analysis project Ga0081539, IMG submission 71023) | Tabebuia heterophylla rhizosphere microbial communities from the University of Puerto Rico - S4T2R2 | ecosystem: Host-associated > Plants > Roots > Rhizosphere ...
TCCGAGGCGAGCTTCTCCCAGAACTCGGCCGGCTGGAACAGCAGCCGCTTGGGATTGAATTCCAGGAAGGCCTCTTCAAAGCCCGGCCATTTGTTGTCGATGACGCTCCACACGAAGCCCGCCGAGAACACCCGCGCCGCCATCTCCGACAGCACGCGATCGTCCGAAAGCTTGGCCAGCGACTTGTTGTTGGGCTTCTTGGGCATCAGGCTTGCCAGAACCTTGTCGCCGCCCTTGCGCTTGGCGGCGCGCTCGCGGATGCGCTTGAACGGAACTCTGGCCATCGGCGCTACTCCAGCCAGCCGTCGAAGAAGTCGAACACACTCGCCTTGAACAGGCCGTGCGCGATCATCGAGAAGTGGTCGCAGCCGGGAATCGTCACCGCCTTGGCGCCCATGATTGCGTCAGCCAGGCCCTGCGGCGGGCCGGCGAGCTGGTCGCGCGCGCCCGCGATCACCAGCGCGGGCCTCCTGATCGCCATCAGCGCGTCACGCGTCATCGGCTCGCGCGGACCGCGCGAGCAGGCGGCCAGCGCCAGCCGGTCCTCCTTCTGCTCGTCGGCGAAGTGCCTGAAGCTCTTCAGCATGGGATCGGTGATCTCGTCCGGCGACGCGGCTTCCATCGCCTTGGCCATGCCGTCGGGATCGCGCGGCGGGTCGAAGATGCGGCCGCCGACGCCGGCCACGACCAGATGGTCGATGCGCCCGCCCTCGCTCATTGCAGCGGTCAAGGCGATATGCGCGCCCATGGAGAAGCCCAGCAGGTGGGCGCGCTCGACGCCGGCGTGGTCCAGAAGTGCAAATACATCGCGCGCCATCGCCTGGCGGCCGTATTTCTCGGGCTCGTGCGGCTTGGCACTCTCGCCGTGGCCGCGGCAGTCCAGCGCGAAGCCGCGGATGCCCTTGCCGGCGATGGCGTCGTACCAGCCCATGCGCTTCCAATTCTCGTAGCGATTGGACGAAAAGCCGTGCACCAGCACCATGGCTTTGCGTGCGTCGCTGGGTCCGAATTCGTCGTAGGCGAGCGAAAGCCCGTCCGAGGTGAACTGAGCCATAACTTTCCCTAGCCTGAGCCATGAAGCCTCACAAGTTGCTTAGCGCGCCGGGGTGTCGGACAACTGGCAAAACATCGGGGAAACGCATGGCGGCGACAATCGGCAAGACGGTCAGGGAGTCCACTCCCCACTGGCCCGAGGCGCCCGTTCGCCCGAAAGGCGCCCCCAACATCCTGGTGATCCTGTTCGACGATGTCGGCTTCTCCGACTTCGGCTGCTACGGCTCGCCCATCGCCACGCCGACCATCGACGCCATCGCCGGGCGCGGGCTGCGCTACACCGGCTTCCACACCACGGCGATGTGCTCGACCACGCGCGCCGCGCTCTTGACCGGCCGCAACCATCATTCGGTGGGCGTCGGCTGCCTCGCCAACTTCGATTCGGGCTACCCGGGCTATCGCGGCAAGATCGCGCGTGAAGCCGGGACCCTCGCCGAGATGCTGCGCCCGCACGGCTATCGCAACTACATGCTGGGCAAGTGGCACGTCACGCCGCTCACCGAGACCGGCGCCACCGGCCCGTTCGACGGCTGGCCGCTCGGCCGCGGCTTCGACCGCTACTACGGCTTCATGGACGCCGAGACCGACCAGTACGCGCCCGAGCTGGTGCGCGACAACACGCCGTGCGATCCGCCGGGCAACTTCGCGTCGGGCTATCACCTGACGGCCGACCTTGTGGACCAGGCCATCCGCTATCTCGCCGACCACGTCGCCGACAACGAGAAGACCCCGTGGCTGACCTGGGTGGCGCTCGGCGCCTGCCACGCCCCGCACCAGGCGCCGTTCGACCTGATCAAGAAATACGACGCGCTGTTCGCCCACGGCTGGGACGTCGAGCGCGAGCAGCGTCTGGCCCGCCAGATCGAGCTCGGCATCGTGCCTGCGGGAACGCGCCTGCCGCCGCGCAACGACACGGTGCGCGCCTGGGCCGACGTGCCGGAGGGCGAGCAGCGCCTGTTCACGCGCCTGCAGGCGGCCTACGCCGCCATGCTGGAACATGCCGACCAGCATCTCGCGCGCCTGATGGCGTTCCTCGAGACCGCGGGCCAGCTCGACGACACCCTGGTCGTGATCATGTCCGACAACGGCGCCAGCCAGGAGGGCGGGCCGTTCGGCATGGTCAATGCCATGGGTCCCTACAACCTGAAGCGCGAGCCGATCGAGGAGAAGATCGCCCGCATCGACGATATCGGCGGACCCGACACCCATTCGAACTTCCCGTTGGGCTGGGCGATGGCCGCCAACACGCCGTTGCGCCGCTACAAGCAGAACACGCACGGCGGCGGCATCCGCGATCCGCTGGTCATGGCCTGGAGCCAGGGCATCAAGGCGCGCGGCGAGCTGCGCCATCAGTTCTGCCACGCCAGCGATCTCGCGCCGACCCTGCTCGACGTCGTCGGCATCAAGCCGCCCAAGGCAATCAACGGCGTCAGGCAGATGCCGATCGAGGGCACCAGCTTTGCCAAGAGCCTTGCAAGGGCCAAGGCGCCATCGAAGAAGAAGCCACAGTACTTCGAGATGTTCGGCCATCGCGGCCTGGTGCAGGACGGCTGGAAAGCCGTCAGCTTCCATCCGCCGGGCAACGCCTTCGACCACGACAAGTGGGAGCTCTACCATCTCGAGCGCGACTTCAACGAGGTCGACGATCTCGCCGAGCGCGAGCCCGAGCGCCTGAAGGCCATGATCGACGCCTGGTGGCGCGAGGCCGAGGCGCACCAGGTGCTGCCGCTCGACGACCGGTTCGCGCCGCGCTTCGCCGACAACGCCAAGCGCTTCCACGGCCCGCGCAAGCGCTTCGTGTTCCATGCCGGCATGGGCCATCTGCCGACCGACGTGGCGCCCGACGTGCGCAACCGCAGCTACACGATCCAGGCCGATGCCCGCATCGACGGGCCGGCGACCGAGGGCGTGCTGATCTCCCACGGCGACATGACCTGCGGCTACGCGCTCTACATCAAGGACAACCGGCTCTGCTACGACATGAATGTCGGCGGCCTGCATCACCTGATCGTCTCCGATCGTCCGGTGGCGGCCGGCAACCGTCGGCTGGGCATGAGCATGCGCTTCCGCAACAACACCAACACCGCGACCCTGCTGATCGACGGCGAGCCCGCCGGCGGCTTCGAGACCACGGTCGGGTTCGTCGCCTTCATCTCCTGGTCGGGCCTCGACATCGGCCGCGACCGCAACAGCCCGGTGTCGCACTACGAGGCGCCGTTCGCCTTCACCGGCAAGCTGCGCAAGGTCACCATGACCATGGACGACGACCAGGCGCTCGATGCCGAGACGGCGGCGACGGCGACATTGGCCACCGAATAGATGGTCGCTGTCGTATCGCGTCCCGGGATAGACAGCGCCTACGCCTGGCGGCTCGCCCTGGTGTCGGCCTTCTGCATCTGCCTGGGCGGCGGCTCGATCTACCTGCCTGTCGTGGCGCTGAAGGAGATCGCTGCCGAGTTCGGCGATCGCCGCAGCGTGCCCTCGCTCGCCTACCTGCTGGGCTTCTTCTCCATGGGCCTGGGCGGCGTGGTGATGGGCTGGCTGGCCGACCGCACGTCTCCGCGCGTGCCCTTGCTGATCGCCGGCGTCTCGATCGTAGCCGGCGGCTTTCTGGCGAGCAGCGGCAACGAGCTGATGCTCTATGCCGGCTACGCCCTGCCGCTCGGCTTTCTGGGCAATGCCGCCACCTTCACGCCGGCGATGAACAACATCCAGGGCTGGTTCGAGCGCCGCCGCAGCACCGCCGTCTCCATCATCTCGGCCGGCCCCGCCATCTCGGGCTTCATCTGGCCGCAGGTCTATCGCTGGCTGCTGCCCGACGTCGGCTGGCGCCAGATGCTGGTGATCTACGGCGTCATCGCCGGCGCGCTGTTGTTCGCCTGCGCCTTCTATGTGCGCCCGGCGCCGATCGTCCGCCACCACGGCGGCAGGCGCCCGCCCGAGGACCTGTCGGTCCTGCCCATGCCGTCGCTGACCTTGATGGGTCTCTTGTCGGCCGCCGGCTTCTGCTGCTGCGTCGCCATGGCGATGCCCTTCGTGCACATGGTGGCGTTCTGCGGCGACCTCGGCTTCAGCGCCGCGCGCGGGGCGGAGGCGGTGTCGCTGGTCCTGGCCACGGCGATCGCCTCGGTCTTCGCCATGGGCCGGCTCAGCGACTACATCGGCCCGCTGCGCGTCAGCATCCTCTGCTCCCTGATCCAGATCGTCTCGCTGGTGGGCTTCGTCGTCGTCGACAACCTTTTGGGCATCTACACCCTGTCGGTGATCCTGGGCATTCCCTACATCGCCATCGTCCAGGGTTACGCCCTGATCCTGCGCCAGCTCTATGGCCCGACCATCGCCGGCTGGCGGCTCGGCGTGATCATGCTGTTCGCCATGGGCGGCATGGCGGTGGGCGGCTGGATGGGCGGCGCCATCTTCGATGCGACACTCTCCTACCGCGCCGCCTTCCAGGCGGCCCTGGCCTTCAACATCCTGAACCTGATGCTGCTCGGCATGCTCTACTTCATCCAACGCCGACGGCTTTACCTCCAGGTGCGCCCATGACCGACGATCTCTGCAAGCTCACCGCCGTCGCCGCCGTCGCCCTTTTGAAGAAGAAGGAGATCACCCCTCTCGACCTGATCGAGGCCTCGGCCAGGCGCATCGCCGAGGTCGAGCCCGCCGTCAACGCCCTCCCGACCTTGTGCCTCGACCGCGCCCGCGACCACGCGAAACGAATCATGTCAGGCGCAGCCTGCGAAGCTTCTGGCGAAGCAGGATGGCTCGCCGGTCTCCCGGTTTCGATCAAGGACCTGACCGACGTCGCGGGCGTGCGCACCACCTACGGCTCGCCTCTGTTCGCCAACCACGTTCCGACGAAGTCGCATCCCCTGGTCGAACGCATAGAGCGCAAGGGCGGGGTGGTCGTCGCCAAGTCCAACACGCCGGAGTTCGGCGCCGGCGGCAGCACCTTCAACGAGGTCTTTGGCCGCACGCGCAATCCCTGGAACACGTCGCTGACCTGCGGCGGCTCGACCGGCGGCGGCGCCGTGTCGCTCGCGACCGGCGAGGTCTGGCTGGCGCACGGCTCGGACCATGGCGGCTCGCTGCGCCGCCCCGGCACCTACTGCTCGGTGGTCGGCCTGCGCCCGTCGCCCGGCCGCGTCACCCGCGGCACGTCGAACAATCTCTGGTCGCCGCAGTCGGTGCAGGGACCAATGGCGCGCACTGTGCCCGACCTCGCGCTGTTCCTCGACACCATGGCGGGCTTCTGCCCCGAGGACGCCATGACGTTCGATGCGCCTGCCCTGTCGTTCAGCGCGGCGGTGGCCAATCCCAGCGCGCCCAGACGCATTGCCTGGACGGCCGACCTCGGCGGCATCTGCGAGGTCGACCGCGAGATCCGCGAGGTCACGTCGAAGATGGTGCGCCGCTTCGAGGAGCTGGGCTGCATCGTCGACGAGGTGTCGCCGGATTTCGGTCCGGTCGACGACGTCTTCATGGTGCTGCGCAGCCAGCAGTTCGTCGTCGATCGCGAGATGCAGATCGAGCAGCATCGCGACAAGATCAAGCCCGACATCATCTGGAACACCGAGCTCGGCCTGAAGCAGAGCGCCAGCCGGCTCGCCTGGGCCGAACGCGAGCGCGCCGCCTTGTTCCGGCGCATGGCCGAGTTCTTCCAGACGTATGATCTCCTCGTGACGCCCAGCGCACCGACGGGGGCCTTCGACGTCAACCTGCGCGCGCCCGCCACCATCAACGGCAAGAAGCTCGACAACTACATGGGCGGCTCGACCCTGAACTCGGCCATCACCGTGACCGGCAGCCCGGCCATCGCCGTGCCCTGCGGCTTCGACCAGTATGGCCGCCCGGTCGGCCTGCAGCTGGTCGGCAAGCCGCGCGGCGAGGCGGCATTGCTGCAGGCGGCCTCGCTCTACGAGCAGGGGCTGGGTTTGGACAAGCTGCTGCCAATCGATCCTAAAGCGGGAACTGTGCCGCCGTCTTGACGATACCGGCCTAGATATACATATTTCCCTGTATATCATAGAGGCGATCAAAATGCAGATCTCCAAATGGGGCAACAGCCTTGCCATCCGACTTCCGGCGTCCGTCGTCGAGGCGCTGAAGCTGAAGGAGGGTGATGAGGTCGAAGTGCATGTCGTCGGCGAACGCGCCTTCGATATTGCCAGGGACCGCGGTCGCGAGCGGGCGCTCAAGCGGATCCAGGCCTTCCGCAAGGAACTGCCGCCCGATTGGAAGTTCGACCGTGACGAGGCCAACGCCCGGTAAGGGCGATGGCGGCGGACTTCCTGGACAGCAACGTCCTGGTCTACGCCTTCACGATGGATGGGCGAGCCGCCGTTGCGCAGGCCTTGCTCCAGACGAGGCCGATCGTCAGCGTGCAGGTTCTCAACGAATTCGCAAACGTCGCCCGGCGCAAGCTCGGTATGGACTGGCAGGAAGTGCGTGACGCCATCTCGGCCTTGCGCGTGCTTTGCCCGACGGTCCTCGCGCTTGACCTCGCGACGCACGACGAGGCTTTGCGCATAGCCGAGCGTCATGGCTATTCGATATTCGATGCCCAGATCGTGGCGTCGGCGCTGCAGGCTGGCAGCGGCACGCTGTGGTCGGAGGACATGCGCGACGGCATGGTGATCGACGGCCGACTGCGTATCTCCAACCCGTTCCGCACGGGGAGTTGAGCGACGTGGAGAGGATCGACCCCAAGCCGGCAACCGTGCCACCCTCCGTCCCATAAGACGGAGGAAACCAACGGCATGAAGGCGTCGCTGTTCTATCTGCCGAGCATCGGCAGCCGCGCCGAGATCGAGGCCGGCATGGCCGGCATGAACCCGCACTTCTATCAGCGCATGCTGGGCGAGCTCACCGAGCAAATAAAGCTCGGCGACGAACTCGGCTACGATTCGGTGAGCTTCACCGAGCATCACTTCCACATCGAGGGCTTCGAGCTCTCCAACAACCCCGTGCTGCTCGACCTCTACTTCGCGATGCAGACCAGGCGCATCCGAGTCGGCCAGCTCGGCATCGTGCTGCCGGCCTCCAACCCGATCCGCGTCGCCGAAGACATCGCCATGCTCGACCACATGACGGGCGGCCGCGCCAATGCGGGTTTTGCCCGCGGCTATCAGCGGCGCTGGGTCGACGTCATGGCGCAGCAGACGCACGGCATCCATGGCGCCCTGCCCAACCAGCACGACGAGATCGACAACGCCAATCGGCTCGCCTTCGAGGAGAACTTCCGCATCGTCAAGAAGTGCTGGACCGAGGAAATGCTGACCTTCGACGGCAAGTTCTGGAAGGTGCCGGCCGGCCCGACGCCATGGACGCTCGACACCACGGCGAAGTGGGGCAAGGGCGTGAAGGACGGCGTGCTGACGGCGGTCGGCGTGGTGCCCAAGCCCTTGCAGAAGCCGCATCCGCCCTTGTTCCAGCCGTTCGCCAGCTCGGAGAACACCGTGCGCTTCTGCGCCAAGGAAGGCATCACGCCCATCCTGCCGCCGATGCTGCCGGTCTACGAGGAGAAGCTCTACAGCGTCTACTCGGAGGTTTCCGGCAAACCGAAAGGGCAGGGCGTCGGCGTGCTGCGCGACGTCATCATCACCGACACCGACGAGCAGGCGATGGCGCTGTGGCGCGATTCCGGTCAGTTCTCCGGCCGCGCCTGGTTCGAGCCGTTCGGCTTCCGCCGCGGCATGCAGGACCCCAAGACCGGCAAGTACCCGACGGCGGAGGAGATCATCGGCATGGGCTACGCCTATGTCGGCACGGTCGACACCGTGCTGCGGGCCATGGAGACCCAGCAAAAACGCCAGCCCGTCGACTGGGTGTTCTGCTACACTTACAACGGCTTGGTTCCACACCCGATCCTGATGAAATCCATCGAGACGTTCTGGACCAAGGTGATGCCGCGTTTCCGCTAGTCCCTGGAGGATGACCATGGGCATGTTGAGCGACGACGAACGTGCAAGCGTTTCCCCGGCCCGGCTGATCGACAACCCGACCCCGGTGCCCACTCAGGTCGTGTCGAGCGACGAGTTCATGCCGGTGCCGCAGACCGAGCGGCAGAGGAAGGTCGAGGCGCGCATGAATGCGCTCGCTGACGAGTACGGCAAGAAGAACGGCCTGTCGCGCCGACGCTTCTTCCAGACCGCGGCCGGCATGACGACGGCGTTCGTCGCCATGAACGAGGTCTACGGTCCGCTCTATGGCGCCTCGCCGGCCGAAGCCAAGAGCGTCGATCTCGCGCAGGCGCGCGCCGACGGGCTGAAGGACCAGTTCATCATGGACGTGCACACGCACTTCCTGCGCGACGACACGCGGCTCGAAGCGTTCGTGCGCGGTCGCGAGGCTGTCGGCAAGGCTGGGTGGAATCCCGACCTCGCCAACAAGCCGCAGACCATCGACGACCTGAAGTATCCCAACTGGTTCAAGGAGGTCTTCCTCGACAGCGACACCAAGGTGGCGTTGCTGAGCGGCTCGGCCTCCGAGGATCCGCGCGACTGGTTTTTGACCAACGAGATGAAGGCCGAGGCGCGCGCCAAGGTGAACGCGGAGGCCGGCTCCAGGCGGCTCCTGTCGCATGCCATCTTCACGCCGGGCTATGACGGCTGGATGGACGAGGTCGACAAGTGCATCGCCACCCTCAAGCCCGATTCGTGGAAGGGCTACACCGTCGGCGACAACACCAACAAGGACCTGGCGCGCCATCCCTGGCGCATGGACGACGAGAAGCTGGTCTATCCCTTCTACGAGAAGATCGTGAAGGCGGGCTACGACATTGTCTGCGTGCACAAGGGCCTCTATCCGCCGTCGGTCGAGAAGCGCTGGCCGCATCTCACGCCCTTCGCCACCGTCGACGATGTCGGCAAGGCGGCCAAGGACTGGCCGAACATCCGCTTCGTGATCTACCACGCGGCCTTCCGCTGGACCGGCGCGCCCGGCGCCTCGCTCGGCGGCTACGAGCAGTTCGAGAAGACCGGCCGCATCGAATGGACGACCGACCTCGCCGAGATCCCGGGCAAGTACGGCGTCAGCAACGTCTATGCCGACCTCGGCCAGATATTCGCCCAGACCACGGTGACCGAGCCGCGCCTCTCCGCCGCCCTGATGGGCCAGCTCGTCAAGGGTCTGGGGGTGGATCACATCGTGTGGGGCACCGACGCGGTGTGGACCGGCGCGCCGCAATGGCAGATCGAGGGGCTGCGGCGGCTGGAAATCCCCGAGGATATGCGCAGGAAGTTCGGCTTCGCCGAGCTCGGCCCGGCCGACGGTCCGGTCAAGCGCGCCATCTTCGGCGAGAACTCGGCGAGGATGTATCGCTACGAGGTCAAGAAGGCGGCCTGGCGCGACGATCGCTTCGCCGCGCTCAAGACCGACTACGAGCGTCGCGGCCGCGATCCGTCCAACCTGCGCTACGGGTTCGTGGCGCCGACGTAAGGACTACCGAGGGGCGATGAAAGTCGCGGCCGCCGTAATCGGCGGTTGGTGCGACATGATCTCAATCGGTCCGGGACAAGCCCGGCCTTCGGCGTCAAACTTGCATTCCGCCGGGGGACCGATTGGGGGACTGACATGACAAGGACAATGATTCGCCGCCGCAGCCTGCTGAAAGCGGGTGCTGCAGCCACGGCTTTGACGGCAGCGCCGGGGCTCGTCCGGGCGCAGCCCAAGCTCGCGCCGCCCAACATCATCAAGGCGGGCACGCTCGTCATGTCGATCAACCCGACCTTGCCGCCGCTGCAGTACGTCGACGACAAGGGCGAGCTCAAGGGCATGCGCGTCGAGCTCGCCAACGAATGCTGCAAGAAGCTCGGGCTCACGCCGGAATACATCCGCACCGAGTTCGCGACCATGATCCCGGGGCTCGCCGCCAAGCGCTGGGACATGATCAACACCGGCATCTTCTGGACCGAGGAGCGGTCCAAGCTGATGTACATGATCCCCTACGAGCAGGCGGCGATCTCCTTCCTCGCCGCCAAGGGCAATCCGCAGGGCCTGAAGACCATCGACGATCTCGCCGGCAAGCGCATCGCCGTCGAACTGGGCGGCATCGAGGAGCGGCGCACGCGCGAAGTGGCCAAGATGGTGACCGACAAGGGCCTGAAGCCGATCAACGTCATGACCTTCAACAACTTCGCCGAGGCCTTCCAGGCGCTACGCGCCGGCCAGGCCGACGCCGCCACCAGCATCGACGCCACGGCGATGTTCATGCAGAACCGCGGCGACTTCACGCGCGCCATCAGCGGTGTGTTCCCGCAGACCGCCTGCTTTGCGCTGGCCAACAAGACGGCGGCCGAGGCGATCGTCGGCGCGCTGAACGAGCTCAAGAAGGACGGCACCTACGACAAGCTTCTAGACCAATACGGCGTGCTGAAGATCGACGAGCCGACCTTCTCGATCAAGGGCCCGGGGCCGGCTTAGCCAAAGTCTTTCTCCCGTCATGCTCCTCTCCCCTAGCGGGGGAGAGGAACATGAGGCGGCCTTCTGGGGCTTGCGATAAAATGACCGTCTGGAATTGGGAAGGCTTCTGGAGCTACTTCACCAATCTCTACCTGCTCGAAGGTGCGTTGTGGACCATCGGGCTCACCATCAGCACGCTGATCCTGGGTGGCCTGCTCGGCCTCTTGCTGGCGGTGATGCGGCTCTCCAAGCACAAGGTGCTGTCCAGAACCTCGCAGGGCTACGTCTGGATCTTCCGCGGCACGCCGCTCCTGGTGCAGCTCATCATCATCTACACCGGCCTGCCGCAGCTCGGCCTGGTGCGCTTCACCGTGCTCGAATCGGCGATCCTCGGCCTGGCGCTGAACGAGGCGGCCTATCTCTCTGAGATCCTGCGCGGCGGCATCCTGTCGGTCGCCAAGGGCCAGACCGAGGCGGCGCGGGCGATCGGGCTAAAACCGTTCCAGATCTTCCGGCTGGTCGTGCTGCCGCAGGCGCTGCGCGTCATCATCCCGCCGCTCGGCAATTCTGTTAACGGTCTCCTGAAGACCACGTCGATCGCCTCGGTGATCTCCATGGAGGAGGTGCTGCGGCGCGGCCAGATCCTGATGCAGCAGAAATTCCAGGTCCTGGAAGTCTTCATGGTCGTGGCCATCATCTACCTGGTGATGACCACGTGCTGGGACTTCGTGCAGCGCCGCATCGAGGCCTACTACGGCAAGGCCTACGGCGCCGCTGCCGACAAGCAGCTGGCGCGGGACGATCACTGAATCCGGCGCGACCGTTGGAAGACGTTGGGCCCACGTATTTTCTCCTCCGCCAGCACACCCATCTGCCGCAGCACCTCGCGCAGCGCCGGACGCTGCGCCTCGGGCAGGGGCAGGCGCGGCGCGCGCGGCGGGCCCATCGGCATGCCCATCATCTCGAAGCAGGCTTTCGTGCCCGAGACGTAGCGAGGTCCGCCGACCCACCACAGCAGCGGCGTCATCTTCTTGTAGAGCGCAAGTGCTGCATCCATGTCGCGCTTGTCGGCCACCAGCTCGAACAGCTCGGCAGACCAGCGCGGGATCACGTTGGAGCAGACGGCGACCCAGCCCTCGGCGCCCAGCCAGAACGATTCGTAGCCCAGCACGCCCGCGAACACCGTCATCTTGTCGCCGGCGAGGCGGATGATGTCGCGCACGCGCGTCGGATCGAGCGTCGATTCCTTGACGTACCGGCAGTTGGGGATCTCGGCCAGCCGCGCGATCAGCTCCGGCATCATGTCGACATTGGCCGTCGCCGGGTTGTTGTAGACCATGATCGGGATGCCGATCGCGTCCGACACCTTCTTGTAGTGGGCAAAAAGCTCGTCGTCGGTCGGCACGCTGTAGAAGGGCGGGATGATCATGACGCCGTCGGCGCCCATCGATTCGGCCTCGCGGCTGGTCCGCACCACCTCGTCGGTCCATTCCGCCCCGGTGCCGATCAGCACCGGCACGCGACCCGCGGCCTGCTTCACGACTGTTTCGACGATCTGGCGCCGCTCGTCCGGCGTCACGCTCAGGAATTCGCCGGTGCTGCCGAGCGGGATCAGGCCATGGATGCCTTCCTCGATCTGGAAATCGACCAGGCGCCGGAGCGCCGTCTCGTCGACCTTCCTGCCGTCGGCGGTGAACGGCGTGATCAGCACCGTGTAGGTGCCGCGAAATTTCTTCGTCATGTCGAACTCCACGAATCTTTTCTCCTCCCCGGTCATACGGGGGAGGGTAGGGAGGGGGCAGGCCACACGTCGGGCATCAGCCACTTTCGGATCATGATCTCTTTCATTGCGAGATTGCCTCTGCGGCGCTCCCCCTCCTGTATCCTCCCCCGTATGCCGGGGGAGGACTAAGAAGGTAGGTGGTGTCCCCACTGCCATCCTCATTGTAAACCTTTTGCCATGCGCCTGAAGCATCCCGACATGCGGCCGACCGGCTCACCGGTGCGGATCAGCTTCGACGGCCGCGAGATCGAGGCGCTGGAAGGCGAGACCATCGCCGCATCGCTGGCGGCAGCGGGCATCGTCGCCGTGCGGCAAGCCCGCTCAGGCGCGCCGCGCGGGCCGTTCTGCGGCATGGGCGTGTGCTTCGACTGCCTGGTCACGGTCGACGGCCGGCCAAGCCAGCGCGCCTGCCTGACCAAGGTGCGGGGCGGCATGGACGTGCGGTCGTCGCCGGCGGCCGCGCCAACCGCAATCGAGCCTGCACAGCCGGCCGAGGAAATCGCCTGCGATGTCCTGGTCGTCGGCGCCGGGCCGGCCGGCTTGTCGGCCGCGCGCGCCTTGGCGCTGGCTGGCGCCGACGTGATCGTGCTCGACGAGCGGCTCCATCCAGGCGGGCAGTTCTTCAAGCCATTGGCGCCCTCGCACCACGCCGAGATCGCGACCCTCGACAGCCAGTTCCGCGACGGCGCGGTGCTGATGCAATCGACGCAGCAGGCCGGCGCGCGCCTCGTCAACGAGGCGACGGTGTGGGCGGCCTTCTCGCCCCACGAGGTCGCAGCCGTCGTCGCCGGCCGCTCGACGCTCTATCGGCCGAGGCGACTGGTGCTGGCGACCGGCGCCTACGAGCAGTCGCCAACGATCCCCGGCTGGACCTTGCCCGGCGTGATGACCGTCGGGGGATTGCCGACGCTCGCGCGTTCCTATCGCGTGGCGCCGGGCGAGCGCCCAATGGATCGTATCGTGATCGCGGGCAACGGCCCGCTCTGTCTGCAGACGGCGGTCGAGCTTTTAGACGGCGGCGCCAACGTCGTGGCCGTGCTCGAGGCGGCACCGCGGCCTGGCCTCGCACAGGCGCGGGCGCTGGCAAGTGCGGCCATCGCCGATCCCTTCCTGATGATCGACGGCCTGTCGCTCGCCGCGCGCCTCGGCGGCAAGCTGCACTGGAACCGGCGGGCGACGCGGCTGATCGGCGAGGATCGCGTCCGCGGCATCGAGGCGGGCGACCTTCGCTTCGACGCCGACATCGTGGCGCTGAACTACGGCTTTGCCTCGTCGTCGGAACTGGCGCGCGCGCTGGGCTGCGCCCATCGCTTCGTGCCGCGCGGCAACGGCTCGATGGAGACCCTGACCGACGCCAACGGCCGCGCCAGCATCGCCGAGGTCTTCGCCATCGGCGATGGCGCGCGCTTCGGCGGTGCCCATGCCGCGATGGCGCAGGGCGCGCTCGCGGCTGCAGCCATCGCCGCCGATCTCGGCCTCAAGATCGCTGAACCACGCGACGCGCGACGCACGCACCGCCGGGCCGCGCGCTTCCAGGCTGCCCTCTGGCAGCTGTTTGAGGCGCTGCCGATCGATCCTGACGCGATTGACGACGGCACCATCGTCTGCCGCTGCGAGGAGGTGACGGCGGGCGAATTGCGCCAGCAAATCGCCGCCGGTCACGATTCGCCCGCATCGCTGAAGCGCGCCTGCCGCGTCGGCATGGGCCGTTGCCAGGGCCGCTACTGCGCCGCGGTGGTGGCGCGCATGACCACCGCCGAGGTAGGCGAGTTCGGCTTGTTCGCACCGCGGCCGCCGGCCAAGCCCGTGCCGATCCGCGCGCTCACGGTCGAGCAGCCGGAATGGACAGGCCACAAGGATTTCGTGCCGCCCGACATGGCGCGACCGCGCGAGACCGGGCCGTTGCCGGCCGAGACCGTCGATACGCTGGTGGTCGGCGGCGGGGTCGCGGGCTCCTGCCTCGCCTACTGGCTGGCGCGCGAGGGCATCGAAGCCCTGGTGGTCGAGCGCGACGACGTGAACCTGCAGGCCTCGGGGGCCAACGCCGGATCGCTGCACGTCCAGCTTCTCGCCTTCGACTTTGCGCTGGGCGCGCCGCCCAACAATCGCGCCGCCGACACCCTGCCGCTGGGCCCGGCATCGGTGGCGCTGTGGCAGGAGATCCAGCGCGATACCGGCCAGGATCTCGAGATGAAGGTCTGCGGCGGGCTGATGCTGGCCGAGAGCGAGCGCGACATCGAGTTCCTCAAGGGCAAGATCGCGCTCGAGAAGAGCCGCGGCATCGAGGCCGAGCTTTTGGGCGCCAACGAGCTGCGCGCGCTCGAACCCTGCATCGGCGACGTCGCCATCGCCGCCGAATGGTGCCCGGGCGAGGGCAAGATCAATCCCCTGAAGGGCACCTACGCCGTAGTCGCAAAGGCCAAGGCGCTGGGCGCGCGGTTCAGGCGCGGCAGCAGCGTGATGGCGATCGAGCGAGACGGCACGCACTGGAAGGTTTTGACCAGCCGCGGCGAGATCCGCGCCAAACGCGTGGTCAACACGGCGGGCCCATGGGCGGCTGAAGTCGCCGGCCTGGCCGGCGTAAAAATCCCCGTGCGCGGCGCGCCCCTGCAGATGGTCGTCACCGAGCCCACGGCGCCGACGCTGTCACGCCTCGTCGCCTATGCCCATCGCCATCTCACCCTGAAGCAGATGGGCTCGGGCGCCTTCATGATCGGCGGTGGCTGGACGGCGGGACTCGACGAGCAGAACCGGCTCTCGCGGGCGCTGCGGCCGAGCGTCGAAGGCAATCTCTGGATCGCGAGCCGCGCCGTGCCGGCGCTGGCCGACCTCCACGCCATCCGCATCTGGGCCGGCATGAACGTCAACATCGACCGCGCGCCGATCCTGGGCGAAGTGCCGGGCCAGCCGGGCTTCTACAACTGCGTCAGCTCCAACGGCTACACCTTGGCGCCGGTGCTGACGCGGCTGACAGCGGAGATGCTGGCCGGGCGGTCGACCAGCCTGCCGGTGGAGGCGTATTCGATCCGGCGGTTCGGCTGATCTTTTCGACCATGGACATTATGTGATACATGTACCATATATAGGTCATAATGAATCGTGACAGGCCGCCGATCATTCCTGTCATCTTCTATCGTACGCGCGCTGGCGCCAGCGTAGTGCGAGATTGGTTGCGCGGACTGGATGACGGGGATCGGAACGCCATCGGGCAGGACCTGATGCGTGTTCAATACCGGTGGCCTGTGGGCATGCCGCTGTGCCGTGCCATGGGCGCAGGACTCTGGGAAGTGCGAAGCAGCCTTCCTGGCAGCCGCATAGCCCGTGTGTTGCTTTGCGTGCAGGGCGGAAAGATTCTGGTGCTTCATGGCTTCATCAAGAAGAGCCAGAAAACGCCGGACGCCGATCTTGCCCTGGCACGTAAGCGCCAACGGGAATTCGAAGAGTGAAGGAGTACGACGGTGAAGAAAAAGAAGAAGGTCTCTCGGTCTACGGCCGGATTCGACAGCCTCAATGATTTCCTGAAGGAACAGGGCAAACTCGAAGAGTTCGAGGCGGTCGCCGTCAAGGAAGTGCTCGCCTGGCAGATTGCTGAAGCCATGCGAAAGAGCAATCTTTCTCGCAAGCGGCTGGCTGAACGCATGAAGACAAGTCGGAGCCAGGTCAGCCGTCTTCTCGACCCGAAAGATGGCAACGTCACCCTCACGACGTTACAGCGTGCCGCAGCGATCGTGGGCCGAAAGCTGCGGCTTGAACTCGTCTGACTGATCGAGGCGTATGAAGCTGTTCTAGCCGGCAAATTTCGGCATAACGTCCGACGCCAGCAGCTCCAGCGTCTCCGCGTCGTTCTTGTAGGCGCTGCTGATGAAGAGCTGCACGCCGGCGTCCTGATAACGGCCGACCAGGTCGGTGATCTGCGCGACCGTACCGGCGACGCCGTAGTAGTTCGCCGGAACGGCAAGCCTCTGCCGCTTGGCGGCGAGCGCCGCCTCGTCCCGCGCGATGACGAAGCTGATGATGTTGGTCCGTTCGACCTCGTCGTACTTCCGGCCCTCCGCCTCGCAATGGCGGTGCAACACCTCGTACTTGTGTCGGACCATGTCGGGCGTGCCGCCGACGTTGCAGGCGTCGGCCAGCCGGGCGACGGCGCGCAAGGTCAGCTGCTCGCCGCCGCCGCCGATCATGATCGGCGGATGCGGCTTCTGGATCGGCTTGGGTTCGAGGATGGCGTCCTCCGCCTTGAAGTACTTGCCGTGGAAGGTGGTTCGCTTCTCGGTCCACATGGAAAGGATGAGCTTGACGGCCTCCTCCATCTGCCGGATGCGCACCGCCGGCCGCGGCGGAAATTCCCAGCCGTATTGCCGATACTCGGCCTCGAACCAGCCGGCGCCGATGCCGAAGGTGAGCCGCCCGCGGCTGATCTGGTCGACGCCGGCGGCGATCTTCGCGAGGAGCGCCGGATTGCGGTAGTGCACGGACGAGACCAGCGTCGCGAGGCGGATGCGGGTGGTCACCGCGGCGAGCCCTGTCAGGACCGTCCAGCCCTCCATGAAAGGCTCATCGGGCGCGCCGACATTGCCGATCTGAATCAGGTGATCCATCACCGAGAACCAGGTGAAGCCGTGGTTCTCCGCCCACTGCGCCTTGGCCTTCACCGCCTCGAAGATTTCCGCCGGCTCGGAGCCGAACAGCCAGGACGGATTGTGGATGCCGAACTTCATGGCGTTCCCCCTTGTCGGCCTCTGTCACCCCGAGCGCAGCGAGGGGCCTTTGAGGCCGCAGGAAAGGTCCCTCGCTGCGCTCGGGATGACAACAGTGTTGTCAGCTGAAGATCGACGGATCGATCAACGGCTTGCCGCGCGGCCGAGCGGCCTCAGGTCGGTCGCATCTCTGGAACAGGCCGCGGCCGGCCGAGCCGCTCATCTTCGCCTCTTCCATGACGACCTCGCCGCGTGACAGCGTCATCACCGGATACCCCGTGAGCTCTCGCCCCTCGTAGGGCGTGTAGTCGCAATTGTGGTGCAGGAGCGCGTTGGTGAGGCTCACCTTGCGCTTGGGATCCCACAGCACGATGTCGGCGTCGGCGCCGACGGCGATCGTGCCCTTGCGCGGGTGCAGGCCGTAGATCTTGGCGGCATTGGTCGAGGCGAGGGCCACGAACTGCTGCAGGGTGATGCGGCCCTTGTTGACGCCTTCCGAGAACAAGAGCGGCAGGCGCGTCTCCACGCCCGGCACGCCGTTGGGGATCTTGCGGAAGCTTTTATCGGCGCCCGGCAGCTTCTTGCCGCGCACGTCGTCATACTTGAAGGCGGCGTGGTCCGACGACAGCACCTGGAAGGTGTTGGCCGACAGCCCGGTCCAGATGTGCTCCTGGTTGTCGGTGCCGCGCGGCGGCGGCGAGCAAACGCACTTGCTGCCCTCGTCGCCCGGCTTCTCGAAATCCTCCTCGCTCAGGAACAGGTACTGCGGGCAAGTCTCGCCATAGACTTTCAGGCCACGCGCCTGGGCCCGCTGGATCTCGTGCATCGCCTCCTTGGCCGAGACGTGCACCAGCAGCATCGGCACATCCAAGAGCTCGGCGAGCGAGATGGCGCGGTGCGTGGCCTCGCGCTCGACCACGAACGGCCGCGAGGTGGCGTGGAACTTGGCCGCCGTCATTCCTTTCAGCTCCAGCCGCTCGGTCAGCCATTCGATGCAGTCGGAATTCTCCGCATGGATCATCAGCATCGCCTGCTCGCGTCGCGCCGCGGCCAGCGCATCGAGCATCTGGCGGTCGGTGAGCTTGATGTCGTCGTAGGTCATGTAGACTTTGAACGAGGTGTAGCCCTCGGCGACCAGGGCCGGGAAATCCTGGCCCATGATCTTCTCGCTGGGGTCGGACAGGATCACGTGGAAGGCGTAGTCGATCAGCGACTTGCCGTTGGCGCGCTTGTGATAGCGGTCGACCACGTCGCGCAAGCCCTGGCCGCGGCTCTGGTAGGCGAAGGGGATGATGGTGGTCGTGCCGCCGGCCGCCGCCGCCCGGCTGCCGCTCTCGAAATCGTCGCAGAACACCGAGCCGTCGGCGGTGTCCTGGTCGAAATGGACATGGGCGTCGATGCCGCCCGGCACGGCGATCAGCCCGGTGGCGTCGATCTCTTTCTTGCCCTTGTCCAGCCGCTCGCCCAGGGCCACGACGCGGCCGGCCGTGATGCCGATGTCGCCCTTCACGACGTCTGCGGCCGTCGCAATGGTGGTGTTGCGGATCACCAGATCATACTCGGCCATGTGGTCCTCCTGATGCCGGCTTAGCAAGCGGCATGCCTTCTGCATACGCTGTTCAGGCTCCTCTCCCCCGCTAGGGGGAGAGGTTGGGTGAGGGGCGACGCACGTCGATTCCCCCTCAGCTAGCCTCTCCCCCTGGCGGGGGAGAGGAACATGAGTTGTAAGACCATGAAGTCCGTAGACCCGGCGCGCAGGCGGGTCCACACTCTCCTCAATGATAAGGGAGCCGTCATGAAACGCTGGACCGGACTTTTCGTCTCGTTGATTGCCGCAGGAGCCTTGGCCGCTCCCGCCATGGCGCAGAATGCCGCCAAGCCCGCCATCGTCTACTCGACCGGTGGCAAGTTCGACAAATCCTTCAACGAAGGCGTGAGCCAGGGCGCGCAGCGCTTCAACAAGGAGACCGCCATCGCCATCGCCGAGTTCGAGCCCAACAACGAGACGCAGTTCGAGCAGGCGCATCGCCGCTTTGCCCAGCGCGGCCAGGATCCGATCGTCGCCGTCGGCTTCTCGCAGGCCGTGGCGCTCGAGAAGGTCGCCAAGGAATTCCCCAACGTGCACTTCACCATCATCGACATGGTGGTGCCGCTGCCCAACGTGCAGTCCGTCACCTTCAAGGAGCATGAAGGCTCCTTCCTGGTCGGCGTGCTGGCGGCGCTGGCGTCCAAGAGCGGCAAGATCGGCTTCGTCGGTGGCATGGACATCCCGCTGATCCGCCGCTTCCAGTGCGGCTTCGAGCAGGGCATCAAGTACGCCAACCCCAAGGCCGAGCTCATAGCCAACATGACCGGCACGACGCCGGCCGCCTGGAACGATCCGGGGCGCGGCGCCGAGCTCGCCAAGGGCCAGTTCGATCGCGGCGTCGACGTCGTCTATGCCGCCGCCGGCTCGACCGGCATCGGCGTGCTGCAGGCCGCCAAGGACCGCGGCAAGCTCGCGATCGGCGTCGATTCCAACCAGAACCACCTGCATCCCGGCACGATGCTGACCTCGATGATCAAGCGCGTCGATCTCGCCGCCTACAACAGCTTCAAGGCGGCCAACGACAAGAGCTGGAAGGGCGGCATCTCGGCGCTCGGCCTCAAGGAGGGCGGCGTCGACTGGGCCCTCGACAAGGACAACGAGAAGCTGGTGACGCCGGAGATGAAGGCCAAGGTCGACGCGGCCAAGGCCGACATCGTCTCGGGCAAGATCACCGTCCACGACTACATGAGCAACAACGCCTGCAAGTGAGCCGGTGCTGGCACTGCCAGCAAATGCGCATTTTGGCGCCTATGGCACGCAATAATTCAGCCGTCATTTCCAGCGGCGGGACAGTTGCGTTGCCTGGCCAGGCGTGATATAACTGTGGTGCTTTTATGTGACTTCGGTGGTGGGTGATGGCCGCAGTCCCTGCCATTGAGCTCTCGGGCATCCAGAAGTCGTTCGGCAGCGTGCATGCCGTGCGCGGGGTATCGCTCTCGATCGCCAAGGGCGCCATCACCGGCATCGTCGGCGAGAACGGCGCCGGCAAGTCGACCTTGATGAGCATCCTCTACGGGCTCTATCGCGCCGATGCGGGCGAGATCAGGATCGACGGCCAGCCCATGCGCATGGACAACCCGCACGACGCGATCGCCCATGGCATCGGCATGGTCCACCAGCATTTCATGCTGGTCGATACCTTCACGGTGCTGGAGAACCTGGTGCTGGGCGCCGAGGGCGGGCCGCTGCTGGCGGGCGGGCTTGCCGCGGCGCGCGCCGAACTGGAGCGGCTGGCGCGCGAGTACGGGCTCTCGGTCAATCCCGACGCCAGGATCGCCGACCTGTCGGTTGGTGAGCAGCAGCGCGTAGAGATCCTGAAGGTGCTGTTCCGCGGCGCCAACATCCTGATCCTGGACGAGCCCAGCGCCGTGCTGACGCCGCAGGAGACCGACCAGCTCTTCCGCATCCTGGAGACCTTGAAGGAGCGCGGCGTCACCATCGTGCTGATCACCCACAAGCTGCGCGAGATCATGGCCGCGACCGACCATGTCTATGTCATGCGCCAGGGCCAGATCGTCGCCGATCGCCGCACGGCCGACACCAGTCCCGAGGAGCTGGCCGAGCTTATGGTCGGCCGAAAGGTGCGGCTGCAGCTCGACAAGGCCGCCCCGAAGGTGGGCGACGTGCTGCTCGCGGCCGAGAAGCTGTCGCTGGTCGATCAGCGCGGCGTCCGGCTTCTCGACAATGTCGACCTCGAGCTGCGGGCCGGCGAGATCGTCGGCATCGCCGGTGTCTCGGGCAACGGACAGACCGAGCTTCTGCAAATCCTGTCCGGCATCCGCCGGCCGAGCAGCGGCACGCTCACCGTGTGCGGCCGCCTGATCGATGCGCACCATCCCACCGATCCCGCCGAGATGCGGGCGCTGGGTCTCGCCCACGTTCCCGAGGACCGCCTGCGCCAGGGCATGGTGGCGGCCTTCCAGGCCTCGGAGACGGCCATCCTGGGCTACCAGGCCGAGCCGCCGTTCTGCCGCAACTACCTGCTCGACCAGCCGGCCGTCGGCCGCCATTGCGCCACCCTGATGGACCGCTTCGACGTGCGGCCGCGCGCGCCGGCGCTGCGCTCCTCGAACTTCTCCGGCGGCAACCAGCAGAAGCTGGTGCTGGCGCGCGAGATGGACAGGACCCCGCGCGTGCTGCTGGTCGGCCAGCCGACGCGTGGCGTCGATATCGGCGCCATCGAGTTCATCCATCGCGAGCTGGTCAAGAGCCGCGATCAGGGCTGCGCGGTGCTGGTGGTCTCCGTCGAGCTCGACGAGATCCTGTCGCTCGCCGACCGCATCGTCGTGATGTTCGCCGGCCGCATCACCGGCGAGGTGCCCGCTGGCCGCGCCGACGAACGCACGCTGGGCCTGATGATGGCCGGAGCGCACGCGTGATCGCCCGTCGGCCCTTGCCGGCCTGGGCCGAGATCGCGGTGCTGCCGCTGGTCAACATCGCCCTCGCCTTCCTCACCGTCGGCATCATCGTGCGCATCATCGGCGTCGATCCCTTCCACGCGCTCAGCCTCCTGGTGGTGGGCGCGCTGGGGTCGTCCGAATCGATCGGCTATACGTTCTACTACGCGACCAACTTCATCTTCACCGGCCTCGCCGTGGCCGTGGCCTTCCATGCCGGACTGTTCAACATCGGCGGCGAGGGGCAGGCCTATATCGGCGGCCTGGGCTGCGGGCTGGCGATCCTCGCCCTCGATCGCTACTTGCCGGCCCCTCTGATGATCCCGATCGCCATCCTGGCCGCCGCCCTGTTCGGCGCGGCGTGGGCGGCGGTGCCGGCCTGGCTGCAAGCCTGGCGCGGCAGCCACATCGTCATCACCACCATCATGTTCAATTTCCTGGCCGCGGCGCTGATGGTCTACCTGATGGTGAACGTGCTGATCGCGCCCGGCTCGATGACGCCGCAGAGCCGCAACTTCGCCGACTCGGGCAAGCTGATGTCGATGCACGACGCGCTCGCCGCCATCGGCATCACGGTGGCGCCCTCGGCGGCCAACGTGTCGATCCTGCTGGCAGTGCTGTGCTGCATCGGAGTGTGGGTGTTCCTGTGGCACACGCCGTGGGGCTACGCGCTGCGCACCATGGGCCACAATCCCGAGGCCGCGGTCTATGCCGGCACCAACCTGCGGCACATGACCATGCTCACCATGTGCATCTCGGGCGGCCTGGCGGGCTTCGTCGGCGTCAACGAGCTGATGGGCGTGCACCACCGTATCGTGCTCGACTTCCCGGCGGGCTACGGCTTTGCCGGCATCGCCGTCGCCCTGATGGGCCGCAGCCATCCCGTCGGCATCGTGCTGGCGGCGCTGCTGTTCGGCGCGCTGCAGCAGGGCGGCGCCGAGCTTGCCTTCGAGATTCCCAGCATGACGCGCGAAACGGTGGTGGTGATCCAGGGCCTGATCATCCTGTTCTCCGGCGCGCTGGTGAACATGCCGCGGCCCTGGCTGCAGTGGCTCTTTTCCTCGAGACGCGCGGAGAGGCCGTGAGCACCATTTCCCGTCATCCCGACCGGAGCCGAGCGCAGCGAGGCGAAGCGGAGGGACCTGTTTTTCGGTACCGACGACAAAAGAGGTCCCTCGACTGCGCCACCCTTCGGGTGGCTTCGCTCGGGATGACGTGATGGACGATCTTCTGTCCTTCGCCTTCCTGATGCTGGCTGCGACCCTGCGCGTCGCCACGCCGCTGGTGCTGTGCGCGATGGGCGGGCTGTTCTCGGAGAAGAGCGGCATCATCGATGTCGGCCTGGAAGGCAAGATGCTGATGGCGGCCTTCTTCGCCGCCGCCATCTCCGCGGTCACCGGCTCGGCATGGGCAGGAGTCGCCGCCGCCATCGTCGCCGCCGAGGTGATGGCGCTGCTGCACGGCTTCGCCTGCATCACCCATCGCGGCAACCAGGTGGTGAGCGGCGTCGCCATCAACATCATCGCCGCCGGTCTCACCGTCGTCTGGGGCACCGCCTGGTTCAACCGCGGCGGCCAGACGCCGCCCCTGGTCGGCGACCAGCGCCTGCTGCCGCTCTTGCTGCCCAATGCCGGCGACAACATCCTGGTCTATGCCGCGCTGCTCTCGGTGCCGCTCACCTGGTGGATCGTCGAGCGCACGCGCTTTGGCCTGCGCCTGCGCGCCGTCGGCGAGATGCCGCTCGCCGTCGACACTGCCGGCATCTCGGTGCCGTGGCTGCGCTATCGCGCGGTGCTGCTGTGCGGGCTGTTCGCGGGTCTCGCCGGCGCCTATCTCTCGATCGCCCAGAATGCCGGCTTCAGCCGCGACATGACCGCGGGCCAGGGCTTCATCGCGCTGGCCGCCATCATCTTCGGCAAGTGGCGGCCGTTCCCGGCGTTCGGCGCCTGCCTGATCTTCGGCCTGCTCGATGCCATCGCCATCCGCCTGCAGGGGGTGCGGGTGCCGGGCGTCGGTGAAGTTCCGGTGCAATTGATCCAGGCCTTGCCCTATCTTCTCACGGTGTTCCTGCTGGCCGGCTTCATCGGCCGCGCCATCGCGCCGCGCGCCGCCGGCGTGCCCTATCAAAAGGAGCATTGATGGACGATCTGCTCCAGCTCGCGCAGCGCATGATGCTGCGCGCTCATGCGCCCTATTCGAAGTTCCATGTCGGCGCCGCGCTGCGCGCCGACGACGGTTCGATCCACGGCGGCTGCAACGTCGAGAACGCGGCCTACCCGCAAGGCACTTGCGCGGAAGCCGGCGCGATCGCGGCAATGGTGGCGGCCGGCGGCAAGCGCATCCTGGAATGCCTGGTCGTCGGGCCGGGAACGGACCTCATCACCCCCTGCGGCGGCTGGCGGCAGAAGCTGCGCGAGTT
>Ga0081539_10002735_pt1 | contig 23835 bp, 12 predicted proteins | sample TabmetS4T2R2_FD_71023 | JGI IMG/M metagenome (GOLD analysis project Ga0081539, IMG submission 71023) | Tabebuia heterophylla rhizosphere microbial communities from the University of Puerto Rico - S4T2R2 | ecosystem: Host-associated > Plants > Roots > Rhizosphere ...
AGAATCTTGAGACATCGCCCAGGCTGCCGCTGAGTTGGACATCGAGCGCTTCGGACCGATAGGAAATGCGGCCGCCCGCATTGAAATCACCCGACCTTATGCTGAAGGGTTCGAGCAGGACGGCGCCGGCGGCGTCGCGATTGAACGTTGCGGCAACGTTCACTTTTTCGGCAAGCGACGAGCGTGCTGCTTCGGGCACGAGCACCGAGAGCAGTTCGCCGTCGATGTCCAGCCTCAGCGAGCCGAGCGCGACGTCGCCGGTAACGTCGGCGCCTACCGTCTCGGTTGTGATTCTTCCGGAAGTTATGCTGACGCCGCTCGCGGACAGCGTGGCGGCAGCTTCGACTTTCGGCGAACCGGCGAGCAGCCCGGCGATCGTCGCGTCCGCGCTTCCCGCGCTTTCCGATGTCGCGGTAAGCGTCAACGGCCCAGACAATGCGTCGGTGTCGAAGCCGTCCGAGTGAAGCTTCGCCTCGACATCATTCAATTCGGCTTGTGACGTGACGACCTTGTCGAGATGTGCCGACACGTCGATGACCGAAGCGTTGGCGGCGCCGGAAACATGCAGCGATGCCTGTCCAAGGGTGACCGTCACCGCATCCGGTCCCTCGCCGAAAATGAACATTGCCGGTATGCCGCTCGCCGGATAGTTCAGGGCCAGGTCGCGACCGGCATCAGTGGCTTTGACCGTGATCGTCGTCGCGGAGGTAAGACTTCCGTTGATGGCCCGCCCACTCGCAGATGCCGACGCCAGCTCGATTGTCACGGCTCCGTCGGCAAACATGAACCGTCCGTCTGCCTTGGCTGCGATGTCGTCGATCGACGCGGCGCCCGAAAAGCCGGTCCAGATGCCGTCGCGCGTCAGCGAAAGGTTCACATTTCTGACCGTTGTCGCGCCTGAAACGATGGAATCGGCAACGACATTGCCTGAAACATTCGGAGAAAGAAGGTAGTTGGCGACGAGAGCCGTCACCTCGGCGTCACCGATCGAGAGATCGCCGCGCGAAAGCGACGCCGCCCGGGCGTGGATGGCGATCTGCGGGACGGTGCCGTCCTTGGCGAAAGTGACGGTGCCGCCGACGGCGCCCGCGGCTTGCTCGAATGCCAGTGCAGCAAGAGGAGCGACGTCCGGCAAGTCGAGCGCAAGCGTGCCCATTGGCACGAACGCCTCGTCAAGAGCGAGATCGCCCGAGAGCTTGTTGCGGCCGAGCGCCAGGGAAAGGCCCTCGATGCGGCGCTGTCCCCCGGCAAACTTCAGGGTCGCCGTGCCGACCAGCGGCTGATTGGCGACGTTGCCCTTCAAGGAGACAGCCGCAGCAGGATCGGGGCTGCCGATCTTCGTGCCTGCGGTCAGCGAGAATGCGTCGATCTGCCGACCCACGACTGTGAGCCTCTCGCTGGAGATCGTCGCGGAAATCTCCGGCGTGGTCGGGGCGCCCTTGGCGCTCGCTTCAAAGGCGATCAGGCCCGCAGCCTGGTCCGAAAATCTTGAAACGTCGCCCAGGCTGCCCTCGAGCTGCACATCGAGCGTCTCGGGTGCAAGGGAAATGCGGCCGCCCGCATTGAAATCGCCGGACTTTATATTGAACGGCTCGAGCAGGATGGCGCCGGCTGCATCGCGATTGAGCGTCGCGGCAACATTCACCTTCTCGGCAAACGACGAGCGCGCCGCTTCCGGCACAAGCACCGAAAGCAGCTCGGCATCGATATCCAGCTTCAGGGAACCGTCGGCCAGCGAGATATCGCCGACGGCGTTGCCGTTCACCGTATCGGTCGCAACCCTTCCGCTATCGATCTGGATACCGGTGGCTGAAAGGGTGCCCGCGGCATCGACCTTCGGCATACCAGCCAGCAAGCCGGCAATGGTATCGTCGGCGCTGCCCGCGCTTCGAGCCATCGCGGAAAGGGTCAGCGGGCCCATGAGCGTGCGGATATCGAAGCCGTCGGAATGCAGCTTCGCCTCGATGCCGTCGAATTCGGCCTGCCGGGCGGCGAGCCTGTCAAGGCTGGCCGTGGCGTCGATTGCAGGCGCTTCGCCGTTGCCGACAGCGCGCAGCACAAGTGTACCGATATCCAGTGCGACCGCGCTTTCGCCCTCTCCGAAGGTGAGTGTCGCCGGCTTGTCGCGTGCGGCGAGCTCAAGAGTAAAGTCGCTTGCGCCCGCGGGATTGATGTCGCCCTTGGCGTCTACCGCCAGTACCGCGGATTGCAGCGTCGCATGCTCGACCTGGACTGCATTGTCCTTGCCGAGCGTGCCGGCAATGTCGAAGGTTGACGGGCCGGCAAGCAATGCCCGGAATTCTTCCGGCACGAAGCGCGCGAAGGCCCCCTCGCCTTTTGCTTCGATACGGTTGCCCTTGTCGGTAAGCTGGCGCTTGCCGGTCACCTTCGTCACGACCTGGCCGTCGACCGAAAATGTGCCTTCGATGGCCCAGTTGGCTGCGGGCCCGGTTCCCGATACCGCGATCTCAACCGGCGGCGCGTCCGGCAGCTGCAGCAAATTGGCGATGATGCCGCCGGCCGGTTCCGAGCCGTGGATGTCAACGGCGAGCCGATCCTCAGACGGGGCGAAGTCGATCTTTGCGTCCAGCGTTCCTTCCCTGCCATCCCGGCGTTCGATTTTCAGGTCCGACCGGATCGCCAGCGGCTCGGCTTCCGCCTGCAACGATCCCTCAGCAGAAATCTGGGCAATCTCGCCCGCCAGGGTCGGGCCGAGCACGATTTCGGGAAGATCGAGGCGAGCAATATCGAGCGAGACCGGCAATCCGCCTTCCCCGCCGCCTTTCGTCTCGCTCTTCGGAAGGCGCGCGAATTCGATCCGGTCGGCATGCACAGCCTTTGCACGAAACACAGAGGACAACAGTGCGGCGGGCGACCAATCGAGCGCGATGCCGCGTGCTGCCAGCCATGCGCCGTCCTGGTCGGACAGCACGACGCTCTCCACCCGCAGCGGTCCGGACCAGAGGCCGGAGATGCCCATGACCTGGACGCCGCTGCCTTCGGACGAGGCCATGATCGAGATCAGCCCGGCAAGGTTCTCGCGGCCTTTTTCGGTGAGCGTGAGCACCGCAACCGCGCCGGCAACAAGCGCGAACACCAGCAGGATCAGGAAACCCAGAAGTCTCAGTATTCTCCTGATCGTCCTCATGGCCAATCGCGCTCAAAAGGCCTGGCCGATGCCGGCATAGATGCCGAAATCCGGATCGCCTGGCTCGCGGTTGAGCGGGATCGCGCCATCAACGCGCAGCGGCCCGAATGGAGTGAGGTAGCGCAGGCCGACGCCCGCGCCGACCTTGAGATCGGAAAAGGTGGGATATTCCTCCTCGGATACGGAGCCCGCGTCGACGAACGGCACGATCCCGATCGTATCGCTAATGGCGAGTCGCAGCTCGACGGACGTTTCCACCAGGGAGAGACCGCCGATCGGCTGATTGTCGTCGTCCCGCGGCCCGATACCTTGATAGGCATAGCCGCGCACCGACCCACCACCACCGGCATAGAAACGGCGATCGGCGGGCACGTCCTGTACACCGGCGCCGACGATGGAGCCGACGGCAAGGCGCCCGGCTACGATGTAACGTGCATCGACATCCAGGGAAAGATATGTCGAGCCTTCACCTTTCAGCTTCACCCAGCTCGCTCCGGTCAGCGCGTCGTAGGACGGCTCAGCAAAGGCCACCAGCCGCCAGCCCTTGGCGGGATTGAGCTTGTTGTCCCGCCTGTCATAGGCATATTGCAGCGGAATGCTGACGATAAGGTGGTCGCTGGGACCGAAAACATCGTCGATCTCGGCATATTCGACGCTGAAAGCGGCCGACACGCTTTGATTGCGGGTCAGGTCGTAGGCAACGCCCAACTCGCCCTTGAAGGACAAGCGGTCGTAGGCATCCGGGTGCTCATCGACGGCCGTGAGGTTTGTGAAGAACCGCGACGGCGGGCCGATGACGCCGGGCTTCTCGAACATGATGGCGGCGTTGTAGTTGAGCTTGCCATAGTCGCTGGTGTCGCCGAGTCTGCTGATGGAGCCGTCGATTCTCAGCTTTTCCGCATGGCCGAACAGGTTGCGGTGTCCCCAATAGCCCTCGATGCCGAAGCCTTCGGTGTTGGAGAAGGTGGCGCCGACGCCGAAATAGCGCCGCTTGCGCTCGCTGACCTCGACATTGATGGGTATCTGGCCGTTCTTATCCAGCGCGTCGGCTTCCTTGACGCTGACGCTGTTGAAGACGTCCAGATCGAACAGCCGATCGCGCGCCTCGTCGATCTCCTCGGGCGAATAGGTCTGGCCGCGCGGCAGCCCGGTCATGTAGGCGGTGAAGTCGCGGTCCATCGCTTCAGTGCCGGTCACATCGGTCTCGCCATAGCCGGCGACAGGCCCGGCATCGACGGTAAGCGTGACATCGAGCGTCAGCGTCGCGTGGTCGGCCACGACCTCGCGGTTTGTCACCTTGGCAAGCGGCCTGCCCTGCGCCTTGAGCGCCCGCACGATCTGATCCTCCGCCTTGAGGATAGTATCCGAGCTTGCGTCACCCCCTGCGACCAGACCGAACCTGGCCGGTGCAAGGCCGGCCGCGTCGCCCTTCAGCGTAACGTCGCCCAGCGTGAAAACGGCGCCTGGCTGGATGATGATGGACACTTGCACCGGGCCGGCGCCGAATTCGGCGTCGGGCGGCAGTTCGTCGAGCAGCTTGCCGGCAATCCTTATCTCGACCACGCCATCATAACGCGCCAGCTTGTAAAGTTCGGCGATCAGCAATTCGCGCTCGCTGCGCGCCTTGGCGAGCAAGCCGAGCGAACCCGACACCGGCTTCTCCTCCTCGGCGACCATGACCGAGGCGTCGCGCAGCCTTTCCGTCAGTTTCTCGTCGCCGCCGGCAACCTCGAACGTCAGGGTATAACGGAGCGGGTCTACGACCTCCTCCTCTTCCTCCGGCTCGAAGAACTTCAACCCGAAGATTTCGAAAGCCTGAGCCGGCGCTACGACAAGGGGTATGGCCGATAGAATCGACGCAGCCAGCAGACCGTACACAAACGCCCTACTGCACAAACCGCCCCCCGTTACGCGCGGTCCGTCCCTCACCATTCCTCTAAAATACGCACTAAACCTAAATTTGTATGGACGCCATAAAACACCCTTAAAGGAGCCACAATCGAACTGTCAGTTTTCGACGGGCGAAGGAAGTCCCTCGTGCGGGAATTATACCGTGCCGGGGAGTGATTGGGCAGGCGTGGTTACAGATTTGCCACGCCGGTCGGCTATCTTCGCCGCAATCGCGTCGGGCCACTCGCCCGCCGGATATGAGTTGACAGGCTTCCTCGAAGCCTAGTCAATTCAGGGAAGTAGCGTCTGGAGGGCATGATGACGGTACGCGCGGCTCGCGGTTTTTCTTCTTTTCTGTTTTTCCTTCTGGCATTGATTGTACCGCTGTCACCGGTCGGAACGGCATTCGCCCAAGGCGAAGCGCGCTCCATCGTGACCACGGAAAACAGCGACTATTTCGGCTTCGACTTGCGCGCCGAGCAGAATTTCTCGCTCGACCAGTGCAAGTCGACCTGCCTCGGCGACTCTTCCTGCCGCGCATTCACCTACAACACCAAGGCCAAGTGGTGTTTCCTGAAATCCGACTACAACCAGTTGAAGCCCTTCAGCGGCGCGGTGGCCGGCAAGGTCGTCAACCTTTCCGGCGAGCCGGATATCGGTGCGCCGCCCGAACTCACCTATTTCCCCTCCTGGATGGCCGACGAGGCGCGCCAGTACCGGCAGACCATCGCCAGCGCCGTTGTGCCCAGCACGACCGGCCTCGGCTATTTCGTCAACGGCGCCGAGCAGGCGACGCTGACTGGCGACCCGCGAGGCGCGGTGAACAATTATACCGGTGCACTCGCCATTTCGCCGGACGACCCGGAACTGTGGATCGGGCTGGCGCAGGCCGCGCTCGCCGTGCAGCCGGCTAACAGCACCGAGACCGCCGAGTTCCAGCGCGACGCCAGTGCTGCTTCCTGGAACGCCTATCAGCTTTCGCGCACGACAGCGCTGCGCGCGAATGCGCTGCGGCTGATCGCCAAGGCCCTGGATCGCCGCGATTATTTCCGCCCGGCCTTGCAGGCCTACGAGGCGAGCCTCGCGCTGGTGAACTCGGCCGAGGTGAAGGCTGAATACGACGACCTCAAGGCCCGCAAGGGCTTCCGCGTGGTCGAGCATTCGATCGATTCGGACAACCCCGCGCCGCGTGTCTGCGCGCAGTTCTCCGAGGACCTCGTCAAGCAGGGCATCGACTACTCGCAGTTCGTGACCGTCGACGACGCCGCGCCCAAGGCGGTCGATGCCGGCGGTCGGCAGATTTGCGTCGAGGGCCTCGAGCACGGCAAATATTACAACGTCGCCTTCCGTCAGGGGCTTCCTGCCGCGATCGGCGAAGTGCTCGAAGCGCCCGTGCTGCTCAACATCTACATTCAGGATCGTGCGCCTTCGGTCCGCTTCACCGGCGACAGCTTCGTGCTGCCTGCGACTGCCCGCCACGGCATTCCGGTCGTGACCGTCAACATGGATGCGGCCGAGATCAAGCTTTACCGCATCGGCGATCGTTCGCTGGCGCAGCTTCTGTCGGGCTATCAGTTCCTGCGGCAGCTCGACGGCTACGACATCTCCTCGATCGCCGACCAGATGGGTGAGCCCGTCTGGACGGGTCAGCTCGAAATCGTCAACGATCTGAACAAGGAAGTGACGACCAGCTTCCCGATCGACGAGGCGATCCCGGAGCGCAAGCCGGGCGTCTACGTGCTCACCGCACAGCCGCTGAACGACAAGAGCGACGACTGGAACTCGCGCGCGACGCAGTGGTTTGTCGTCTCCGATATCGGATTGTCGACCTATACGGGCGAAGATGGGCTCAACGTCTTCGCGCGATCGCTCGCGACCGCAAAGCCGATCGCCGGCATCGACCTGACGCTGCTTGCCAAGAACAACGAGATCCTCGGCACCGCCAAGACCGACGACCAGGGCCGCGCGACCTTCACTCCGGGGCTTACCCGCGGCGAAGGCGGCATGACGCCAGCCGTGCTGATGGCCGAGCAGGCCGGCGCGGACTTTGTGTTCCTCGACATGACGCGGGCCGGCTTCGATCTTTCCGACCGCGGCGTCTCGGGTCGCCCGTCACCGGGACAACTCGATCTCTATGCCTGGACCGAGCGCGGTATCTATCGCGCCGGCGAGACCGTGCATGTCGGCGCGCTCGCCCGCGACGCGGCGGCGAAATCGGTCGACAATTTGCCGCTCACCTTCGTCTTCTCGCGCCCTGACGGCGTCGAGGATCGCCACATCGTCAGCGACGGCAAGGATGCCGGCGGCCATGCCGTCGATCTCGCGCTTGCCGAGAACGCGATGCGCGGCACCTGGAGCGTGAACATCTACACCGACCCGAAGAAGGCGGCGGTGGCCACACATATGTTCCTGGTCGAGGACTTCGTGCCGGATCGCATCGAGTTCGACCTTTCCGCCGACAGGCAAGAAATTGCGCTTGGGCAAACCGCCAACGTCACCGTCGATGGCCGCTATCTCTACGGCGCACCGGCGGCAGGGCTGGCCCTCGAAGGCGAGATCAACCTGACGACCACGCGCGAATGGGAGCGCTTTGCCGGCTACTACTTCGGCCTGGCCGACGAGCAGGAAGGCGAAGCCACCCGCATCCCGCTCGAGGGCCTGCCGCTGGTGGGCGATGACGGCAAGGCGACCTTCCCCGTCGAGATCGGCCAGCTTCCGTCCACGACCAAGCTGCTCACCGCCGATGTGACGGTGCGCATGCGCGAGACCGGCGGCCGCGCCGTCGAGCGCTCGATCGACATCGGCATACGCTCGCCGGGCGACGCGATCGGCATCAAGCCGGAATTCACCGGCGATGAGGTGCCGCAGGGCGGAACCGCCAAGTTCAAGGTGATCAACGTCGACCCCGACGGCAACAAGAAGAGCGTCGAGGGCCTGCAATGGTCGCTGGTGCGCGTCGACCGCTACTACCAGTGGTATCGCTCCGGCAACTACTGGAACTACGAGCCCATCACCTCGACCGTGGCAATGGGCAACGGCAACCTGACCGCCGATGCGGATGGCGCCGGATCGATCTCGCTGCCCGTCGACTGGGGTCGCTACCGGCTCGAAGTTTCGACGGCCGACCCGGAAGGTCCGGTGACGAGTTATGAGTTCGATGCCGGCTGGTATGTCGCCCAGACCTCGACCGAAACGCCCGACGGGCTGGAGATCGCGCTCGACAAGGCGGCCTACGCGCCGGGCGAGATCGCCAAGCTGAAGGTCTCGCCGCGTTTTGCCGGCGAACTTCTGGTGACGATCGGCTCGGAAGCCCTGCTCACCACCGTGACCGCAAGCGTTCCGGAAGGCGGCTCGACCGTCAACATCCCGGTCGGCGACAATTGGGGCGCCGGCGTCTATGTGACCGCGACCCTGTTCCGCCCCGGCACGGCGCAGGAATCGCGCATGCCTTCGCGCGCCATCGGCGTGAAGTGGTTGGGCGTCGATCCGGGCGCCCGCAAGCTCAACGTGTCGCTCGACACGGTTGACAAGACGCTGCCGCGCCAGACGCTGTCGATCCCGGTTTCAGTGAGCGGCCTCGAACCCGCGACCGACGCCTATGTCATGGTCGCGGCGGTCGATGTCGGCATCCTGAACCTGACACGTTATGAGGCGCCCGATCCGGCGGAATGGTTCTTCGGCCAGCGCATGCTGGGTCTCGAACTGCGCGACCTCTATGGCCGCCTGATCGACGGCTCGCTCGGAGCGGCCGGCAAGCTGAGGACCGGCGGCGACGGCGCACAGATGCAGACCAGCGGCAACCCGCCGACGGAGAAGCTCGTCGCCTTCTTCTCCGGCATCGTCAGGCTGGATGCGCAGGGCAAGGCAACGGTCGACTTCGACCTGCCGCAATTCAACGGCACGGTGCGCGTGATGGCCGTCGCCTGGACCAAGGATGGCGTCGGGCACGCGGCCTCCGACGTGATCGTGCGCGATCCGGTCGTGGTAACAGCGAGCCTGCCGCGCTTCCTGACGCCCGGCGATAAGGCTGAAATGCGCATCGACGTGACCAACACGGATGCGCCGGCGGGCGAATATACGCTGGCGCTCGATCCGTCCGGGCTGGATGTCGGCTCCTACCCTGAGAAGCTGACGCTCGAACCGGGCAAGCGGCAGACCATGACCGTGCCGATCAGCGCCACCGAGACGGGTGACGCCGGACTCACTATTCGGCTTGCTTCGGCGGACGGCATGAGCCTCGACCAGGACCTCACAATCCCTGTCAGGGCGGCGACCTTCCCGGTCACCACCCGGCAGACGGTGAGGCTGAACAGCAATGGCGGCAGCCTGACGATCGACAAGCAACTGCTCGCTGCGAGCATTCTTGACGGCGCCTATGTCAGCGTCGGCGTGTCAACCTCGTCGGCCTTCGACGTGCCGTCGCTGCTGATGACGCTCGACCGCTACCCCTATGGCTGCGCCGAGCAGACGACCAGCCGCGCGCTGCCGCTGCTCTATGTGGCCGAACTGTCGAAGGCGGCCGGCCTGGAGGTCGATCCCGACCTGCAGAACCGTGTCCAGCAGGCGATCTACCGCGTGCTGAACTATCAGTCGACGACAGGCAGCTTCGGCCTGTGGTATCCCGCTTCGGGCGACCTGTGGCTCGACGCTTACGTCACCGACTTCCTGACCAGGGCCCGCGAGCAGAACTATGATGTGCCGCGCGAGGCGATGCTGCAGGCGATCAACAACCTGCAGAACTCGCTCGCTTACGACGTCGACCTGCAGGAGCGTTCGAGCGAAGTGGCCTATGCGCTCTATGTTCTTTCGCGCAACCACAAGGCCTCGATCGGCGACCTGCGCTACTATGCCGACACGCAGCTCGATGAGTTCTCGAGCCCGATGTCGCGCGCTCAGCTCGCCGCGAGCCTGGCGCTCTATGGCGACACGCAACGTGCAGAGACGACGTTCTCGTCGGCTCTCTCGCTCGCCATGGAAGAATCGGAAGAGGACTACTACCGCAGCGATTACGGCTCGCAGCTCCGCGACGGCGCCGCGATGTTGGCGCTCGCCGCCGAGACCAAGCCGGCTCCTGCGGCCATTCCCGCAATGATCCGCTTCGTCGCTGCGGCCCGCGTCAAGGCGCGCTGGACCAGCACGCAGGATGAGGCCTGGATGCTGCTTGCCGCCCGCGCGATCAAGGAAAGCAACCAGGGCATCAAGCTGACCATCAACGGCACCGAGCATACCGGTCCGTTCTCGACGCGCGTGACTGGCCACGAGCTGCTCAACCAGCCCATCGTCGTTGCCAACCCCGGCGCCGAGCCGGTCGAGGCGGTCGTCACTGCGGTGGCGGCGCCTGTGCAGCCGCTGCCGGCCAGCGGCAACGGCTTCGAGATCGAGCGAACCTACTACAAGCTCGACGGCACCGAGGCCAACGTCACCGAGGCCGCGCAGAACGAACGCTACGTGGTCGTTCTCAAGATCAACCAGCTCAACAACTGGGTCTCGCGCGTGCTGGTCACCGACCTGTTGCCCGCGGGTTTCGAGATCGACAATCCGAGCCTCGTCTCCAGCGCCAGCCTGTCGGCCTTTCCTTGGCTTGAGCAGACCGAGGCCGCGCATCTCGAATTCCGCGACGACCGGTTCGTGGCGGCATTCAACCGCGACGGGGGCAGCTCGAGCTCGTACATGCTGGCCTATGTCGTGCGCGCCGTGACGCCGGGCACCTATGCGCACCCGGCGGCGAGCGTGGAGGACATGTACCGGCCCGAATTCTCGGCGCGCACCGCGTCGGGGGTGATGGAGGTGAAGGCGCCCTGACCGGGCATCTTCGGCGTGGGATGAGCGGCGACCTCTTGTACCCCCTTCTTGCCAAATGGCTCCGCCGCTCGGCCATCGCACTTGCAGCCGGCGCGGCTTTCGTCGCGCTCGCCTGGGCCGGCCTGGAATCGGCCGACCGGGCTTATCCGCCGCCGGTCGTCGCCGCGTTCCCCGTCTCGACCGAAGTGGTCGACCGCAACGGCGCGCTGCTGCGCGCCTTTGCGACGCCGGACGGTCTCTGGCGGCTGCAGGCCAATCTCGACGAGGTCGATCCCGACTTCGTCAAGATGCTGATTGCCTACGAGGACAAGCGTTTCTTCGATCATGAAGGCGTGGACGTGCTGGCACTGCTGCGCGCCGCAGGCCAGTTCGCCTCGAATGGCCGCATCGTGTCGGGCGGCTCGACGCTCTCCATGCAGCTCGCTCGCCTGATGGAGCCGCGCGAAAGCCGCTCGATCGGCGCCAAGGTCCGGCAGATCCTACGCGCGATCCAGATCGAGCGGCGCATGAGCAAGCGCGAGATCTTGGAAGCGTATCTGACGCTGGCGCCCTATGGCGGCAATCTTGAAGGCATCCGCGCGGCCTCGCTCGCCTATTTTGGCAACGAGCCGAAGCGGCTGACCGTTTCCGAGGCCGCCCTGCTCGTCGCTCTTCCCCAGCTTCCGGAGCGCCGGCGGCCCGACCGCAACCTCGACCTTGCGCATGCCGCGCGCGACCGCGTGCTGGAGCGCATGGTGACAGCCGGCCTGATTGACGCGCCCGAGGCGAAACGGGCTGCGGCCGAAGATGTCTCGCAGCTGCGCCGGCCGCTCCCGGCCTATGCCGCACACGCGGCGTGGACGGCCCTGCGCAATGCTCCAACGATGCATCGCCACCAACTCACCATCGATCGGCGCGTGCAGAGCGGGTTGGAGCAAGTGGCGCGCGAAGCCGCGAAGAAGCTCGGGCCGAAGCTGTCAGTCGCAATGGTTTTGGCCGATGCCCAGACAGGCGAGATTCTGGGCGAGGTCGGCTCGGCCGATTTCTTCGATCCGTCCCGCTCGGGCTGGATCGACATGACGAAGACCGTGCGCTCGCCCGGCTCGACGCTGAAGCCGTTCATCTACGGACTAGCGATGGAGCAGGGTCTCGTCGCGCAGGAAACGCTGATCGAGGATAGGCCGGCAGACTTCGCGGGCTATCGGCCGAAGAATTTCGACATGGAATACCAGGGCGACGTGAGTGTGCGGCAGGCGTTGCAGCTTTCGCTCAACGTGCCGGCCGTTCGGCTGCTCGACGCAGTCGGTCCGGCCCGTCTCATCGCCCGTTTCCGGCAAGTCGGCGTGAAGCCTGAACTGCCGAAGGACGAGCCGCCGGGCCTTGCGATAGGCCTTGGCGGCGTCGGCACAACGTTGCGCGACCTTGTCCAGCTCTATACGGGGCTTGCCAATGGCGGCGAGGTGAAGGGCCTTTATGATGGCACCGAGCCTGCCGGCGCACAGGCCCCCACCAGCGGCACCATCCTCGATGACCAGGCCGCCTGGCAGATTGCCGACATCCTGGCCGGCGTTAGAGCACCGGAAGGCGCCGCGCAACGCGGCATCGCCTACAAGACCGGCACCAGCTACGGCTATCGCGACGCCTGGTCGGTGGGTTTTGATGGGCGCTATGTGCTGGGCGTCTGGGTCGGCCGTGCCGACGCGGCCGCCGTCCCCGGCCTGTCCGGTTATGTCTCGGCGGCGCCTATCCTGTTCGAGGGCTTTGCCAAGTCCGGACTGGCTGCCGTGCCGCTGCGTACCGCTCCGGCTGGCACCTTCAAGCCGAAACGCGAGGAACTACCTGTCACGCTGGCGCGCTTCGGCCCGGACGACGGCGGGCTGGTGACGATCGAGCCGACCGAGCCGGCCCCGCAAATCGTCTTTCCGCCGCAAGGCGCGCGCGTCGATCTCGGCGCCACAGGCGGCACAGTATCGCCTCTGGTGCTTAAGATCCAGGGCGGCCGCGCGCCGTTTCGCTGGCTTGCCAACGGCAAGGTGCTCGCGGCGGTCGAGCGCCGTCGCACGACGAACTGGACACCGGATGGCGCCGGTGCTTCGACGTTGACAGTGATCGACGCCGCAGGACGCGCGACCAGTGTCAGCGTGTTTGTTGAGTAGACGGGCAGACATAAGCGCAACAATTGAATGAGTAGCGCTCTACGTTGCCCCCCTCTGTCCTGCCGGACATCTCCCCCGCAAGTGGGGAGATTGGCTGGCCGCTTCGGTTTCGCCAGTCGCCAACGTCCGAGATTGGCGAAATCATCCATGGCAACCGATCTCCCCCCTTGCGGGGGAGATGTCCGGCAGGACAGAGGGGGGCAACGCAGGGCGCTATTAACGCGACTGGCGGCGGCCATCACAACTGCGTTGACCACCCTCCCCGTACTCGCCTCCGACCTCCCCGCCGGCTTCGTCCGGCTGAAAGACGTCGACCCCACGGTTCGGCAGGACATGCGCTATGCCGGCTCGCTGAATTTCATGGGGCGGCCGGCCAAGGGCTACGATGCGGCCGAATGCATCCTCACCGAGCAGGCGGCAAAGGCGCTGGCCGAAGTCCAGAAGGCTGTGACGGCCGAGGGCCTGACCCTGATCGTGTTCGACTGCTACAGGCCGGTTAGCGCCGTGGACGACTTTGTTGCATGGACGAAGGAACGCGGGCCGGCCAACCCGCAGTGGCATCCAAAGGTCAAACGCAGCGCGCTGATCGCGCAAGGCTATATCGGCGCGAAATCCAGCCATTCGCGCGGCTCGACCGTCGACCTGGCGCTCGGGCCGCTCGAAGGACCAGGCGCTCCGGACCCTGACTGCGGAGCACAGCAAACCGGCACTCTCGATTTCGGGGCGGGCTTCGACTGTTTCGATCCGAAAAGCGCGACCGCCTTCTCGCCTCTTTCGCCGGAAGCCACTGCCAACCGCCAGAGGCTCGTCGCCGCGATGACAGCGGCAGGCTTCGTCAACTACAAGCGCGAATGGTGGCACTTCACGCTGAAGGACGAACCATTCAAGCAGCGCTTCGATTTCCCGGTTGAATCGGGAAATTAGAAACCGGCGCTATTCACCTGAAAAGACTGTTATCTCAGGACCGCGCTGATCAATCCGCGAAGATCGGATAGAGCTCGCTGATCGCGGTGTCCTTGTATTTCGTGCCGGGATAAACGCTGTTGACCTTGAGCTGCAGCCAGGAGGTGTCCACGGGCGCGTCGAAGTCGAAGCGGCTGGCGCCGCGCACGTCCTTGAGCGTGATCACCTGCACCTGGCCGTCACCTGTCGAAGCTTCGAGTTCCCGCACCCGCGAATTGGCGGACCAGATGCGCTGGTCCTTGTCGTAGCCGTTGATGATCTCGAAGCCGACAAGCGAACGCTCGCGGCCGAAATGCAGGGTGACGGTTTCGTCGATGCCGTCGCCGTCCTCGCCTTCGACCCAGGCCGTCGCGCGGTTGCCGTCGAACATCATCGACGGCTCGTAAAAGTTGGTCTTTGACGACGGCAGCACCGAGCTCGCGCAATAGGTTACCTCGAACGGGCCGTCTTCGCACACGCCGCTCTTCTTCGGCTCCGGGACCGACCGCGACACCTCCGGAGCGCTCGCGACCTGCTCGGTTTCGGGAGCCGCGCAGGCGGCCTTGGCCCGCTCCTTCGCGAGTTCCGCGTAGAAGGAATCCGGGTAGCGGCGCTCGAAAGCCTCATAGGCGCCGCAGCTTCCCACCTCGACCGCCTGCTCGTAAGCCTCCTTCTCCAGCGCGGCAGAGGCGCCTCCCCCATTTTGCGCCTGCTCCTTGGTTTCGCCCGCGGCACCGGGCGCGAACGCGAAGCGGTCGGTCAGCGAAGAGGAATCCCAAGGTCTCTGTTTTCCGCCTGTCTCCGCCAGTACGTCGTTGCGGACGGAAATCATCATGTCGGAGATGGATTGGGCCGGTTGGTTGATGTGCCTGAGAAGCGCAGACGTGAAGGGCGAGTTTCGACCCGCTCCGTCGGCGGCGACGTTGTCCGGTTCCGTCGCGAAAGCAATAAAAGTGCCGACGCCGGTTTGCACGCGGCCAAGGCCCCTGGCCATCGACATGGCGGAGCGGTTGCTGGATTTCGCCAGCTTCTCCTCGAACGGATTGTTGCGGCAGGCATCGAGGAAGACGATGTTGGTCTTGGAGCCGCGTTCGAGCTGCTGAAGCACACCCGAAAGCGAAACCAGCGAGATGTCGACCTCGGCCTCGTATTCCACCTGTCCGTCGACCGGCACCAGATAGTTCTGGCCGTTCACCTGCAGCCCGTGCCCGGCATAGAAGAATACAGCGACATCCGCAGCCTCGGCTGCGCGGCCGAACTTGATGAGCGCTTCGACGAGCGAGCGCCGGTCGAGATCCGTGCCGCCGATCACCTCGAAGCCGAGCGCTTTCAGCTTCTCGGTCATGTCGTTGGCGTCGTTCCTGGGATTGCTGAGCTTCGGGGCGTGCTGGTAATCGGAATTACCGACCACCAAAGCTATGCGCGTCTCAGCTCTGGCTGGAGCCAGCCCGGCAAGCAAGATGACCATCAACGCAAGAACAAAGCGAAACACGCGACCTGCCCCTTGGCGCCCACCCGGCCGCGCCTGGATGCCTTGCCTTACGTCATCCCCGAAATGCTTGTCAATTTTTCGCCACAATGCGGCGCCGCCCCTCGGATTCACGCCCCGAACCATGAAAAGATGGGTACGCCCTATGGATTTGACCCGTCGCATGATACCGGCACGTTTTCCACTTCAGGAGAACCGACATGAACGAGCACGTGAAAGTGCAGGATCTGGCAGCAGAGGCACGTAGCCTGCTCGACCAGTGCGGAGTCGCCGAAGCCGCCTTCACCGCCAAGCAGGGCATGACCGTCCGCTCGCCGATCGACGGCTGCGAGATCGCGCGCATCGCCGAGCATGGTCCGAAGGATGTTGCAGCCGCGATCGGCCTTGCTCATGAGGCTTTCCTCGAATGGCGCAACGTGCCGGCGCCGAAGCGCGGTGAATTGGTGCGGCTGTTCGGCGAAGAGCTGCGCACAGCCAAGACCGCGCTCGGCCGACTGGTTTCGATCGAGGCCGGCAAGGTCATGTCCGAGGGCCTCGGCGAAGTGCAGGAGATGATTGACATCTGCGACTTCGCGGTCGGCCTCTCGCGGCAGATCTACGGCCTGACCATCGCCACCGAGCGGCCGTCGCACCGCATGATGGAAACCTGGCATCCGGTCGGCGTGGTCGGCGTCATTTCCGCCTTCAACTTCCCGGTCGCGGTGTGGTCCTGGAACGCCGCGCTCGCCTTCATCTGCGGCGACACGGTGGTGTGGAAGCCGTCCGAGAAGACGCCGGTGACCGCACTGGCCGTGCAGGGCTTGTTCGACCGGACGGTGAAACGCTACCGCGACGCAGGTTTCTCGGCGCCCGACAATCTTTCCCGGGTCGTGGTCGGTGGCCGCGAGGTCGGCGAGATGCTGGTCGACGACCCGCGCGTGCCCGTGCTCTCGGCGACCGGCTCGACAGCCATGGGCCGTGCCGTCGGTCCGCGGCTTGCGAAACGGTTCGCCCGCGCGATCCTGGAGCTCGGCGGCAACAACGGCGCGATCGTCGCGCCCTCCGCCGATCTGGACCTGGCATTGCGCGCCATCGCCTTCGCCGCGATGGGCACGGCCGGCCAGCGCTGCACGTCGCTGCGCCGCCTGTTCGTGCATGAGAGCGTTTATGACAAGCTCGTGCCAAACCTGAAACGTGCCTACCAGTCGGTGAAGATCGGCAGCCCGCTGGAACAGGGAACGCTGGTCGGGCCGCTGATCGACGGGCCGGCGGCGAAGAACATGGATGCCGCACTGAAGGCTGCGCGCAAGGCAGGTGGTGCGGTGACCGGCGGCGAGGCGAAGTTGTTGCCCGGGCTGGAGAACGGCCACTATCGCGCGCCGGCGCTGGTCGAGATGCCGAAGCAGGCCGGGCCGGTGCTCGAAGAAACCTTCGCGCCGATCCTTTATGTCATGCGCTATTCGAACCTCGCCGACGTTATCGCCGATCACAACGCCGTGCCGCAGGGCCTGTCCTCATCGATCTTCACGACCGATCTGCGCGAGGCGGAACTCTTCACTTCCGCGGCCGGTTCCGATTGTGGCATTGCCAACGTCAATATCGGTCCTTCGGGGGCTGAGATCGGCGGTGCGTTCGGTGGTGAGAAGGAGACCGGCGGCGGCCGCGAGGCCGGCTCGGATGCGTGGAAAGCCTACATGCGCCGCGCCACCAACACGATCAACTACGGCTCGACGCTGCCGCTCGCGCAGGGCGTGACGTTCGACATCGGGTGAACTGCGACAAGGAAAGAAAGGGCTCCTTAAGGAACTCCTTAAGGAGCCCTTCCTCGCACCTGATGACTCATCGTTTGCCTCGCGGTAGGATTAGGACATGAACCGCGACGACGTAATTGCTCGCCTCAAAGCCGCCGAGCCCGCGCTGCGCGCACGCGGGGTAGCGGCTCTCTATTTGTATGGCTCGTACGCGCGTGATGAAGCGCGCGAAGACAGCGATGTCGACATCTTGGTGGACTTCGAGCCCGGCCAGGGCATAGGCCTGTCCAACTTCCTTGCCCCGGTCGAAACGCTGGAGGAACGCTTTCCGAACAAGGAGATTGGGTTCAGTACCCGCGACAGCATTGTACCAATCTACCTCCCCTATATCGAGCAAAGCGCGATCCGCGTCTTCTGATGGTATCGGCCAAATCTCCACACATCAGACTCCAGCACATTCTGGAAAACATCGATGGGATCCTTACAGCGACATCGGGCATGACCACAGCCGAAGTCATGAGCAGCTTTGTCCTGATCCGTGCGGTCGAGCGCGCCGTTCAGATCATTTCCGAAGCGGCCAAAGAGCTTCCGAAGAACATACGCGATGCCGAGCCGGGCGTGCCGTGGCAGGACATCATACGGATCGGCAACATTCTCAGGCACGAATACTATCGTATCCGGGAAGATGTCCTGATAGACATCCTCCAAGTCGACCTGCCGAAGCTGCGGCCAGCGGTGATAAGGCTACTCGCGACAACATCGGGATCTGGACCGGATCGCCGCAATGAGGGCGGGGATTAACCATCGCCAGTAGATAGATCAGCCAACCGCCTCCTGCCAGCGCGCGGCGTAGGCCTCCCACTCCGGCCCGGGCGACGTTATTGCGGGGCTGTCTGAACCGGTCGCGGGCAAAAATGCGCCTTCCCCGGCCGCCAGCAGCGCGGCGCCGACACTGGTGCCGGTCGCGCTTGCGCCGGCAGCGATGACGGGACGAGCCGTCGCAGCGGCGAGCATTTTTGCAAACAAAGTATTCGCGGCGAAAGGCCCCTCTACAATCGAGGGGCCGTCGGCGCCGATCAGGTCGAGCGACGTCGCAGTCATCATGGCGAGGTAGAACGAGGCAGCCACATAGCGCGTGCCGTCCATAGGCTCCCCGCCGATCCAGAAAGCGTTGCGCGTGGGAAAAGGGCCGGAGCCGTGCTGGACGGACGGCGTCAACATGATCGGCTTTTCCAGCACCGTCTGGATATCAAAGCCGGCCGGCTGCATCGTCTCCGTGCCGACCAGCGTCTCGAACTCGCGGCCACCCATGAAGCGTGCCGACGGCACCAGTTCGCCGAATGCGTTGACGTTGACCAGCGTGTCGCGTGCTGGATCGAGCGTGACCCTCCCGTCGCCGACAGCCATACAGATCACCCAGGTGCCGGTCGAGACGACGGAGAACGGCTGTTCTCGCCCGATGAGATGCGGCAGCAGCGAGGCGTTGGAATCATGGATGCCGCAGAAGACCGGTGTGTCGGGCGCAAGGCCTGTCGCCGCGACAACCTCATGCAGGATCGACCCTAGCTGGTCGCTGGCACGCCGTACCGTCGCCATCAGCGGCCGCCAGCCCATGCGCTCGACCAGTGAGGAGAAATCGCTGTTATGGACATCCCACAGATCGGTGTGGCAGCCGAGCGACGTCGCCTCGTTGGCGCGCACGCCCGTTAGCCGGAACGCCCAGTATTGAGGGTAGGTCAGAGCCGTCGCGGTGCGGGCAAAAGCCTCAGGAAACATCTTCGCCTGCCAGAAGAGCTGGGCGCCGAGATTGAGCCCGATCGGCAGCCGGGGTGTACCCGTTTCCACGAAAGGCGGGCGCACCGCATCGTACTCGGCCGAAACTGTCTCGGGACCGTCGTGCTCATAGTCGAGGATGGGCAGTGCGAGCTTGCCGGTTTCATCGACAAGCGCAGCCGCCGCGCCATGGGTCGTGATGGAAATGGCGTCGATGGCCTGCTCTCCGTTCAGGGCGGCAAGGCTTTCGATAAAGAAGGCCCAGAGCTTGTCGGTATCGAAATGCGGATAAGGACCAACCCTCAAAACCAAATTCGGCATGCGCCGAACGCAGGTCTCGGCAAGGCGCTCAAGATCGACGACCGCCACCTTTGCGTTGGTCTTGCCGATGTCGATGACGGCGACGTGGCGAATGGTCATGGAGCGGCCGAAGAAAAGAGGCACGGCGCATCTGGACGCCGTGCCTTTGATGATCTCACCGAGCTTACTTCGCGGCCGCTTCGACGTTGCTCTTGTCGTAGACCGAGAACGGCCCCATCAGGATGCGCAGGCCCTTCTCGCGCGTCGGGTCCTTGGTGATCTCGTAGTCGCCCATGCGGCCCGCCGTGAACTTCGCGCCTTCCTTGGCCTCGAGGTCGCCAGCCGCGAGCATGTAGGCCGTGTAGTAGGAGAGGTAGCCGAGGTCGACGAAGCTCCACAGCGCGAACTGCGGTGCGCAGCCGTTCATCGTGTAGGACACCATCTCGGCCGGCAGGCCGAGGCCGGAGATCTTGACCTTGTCGCAGAGCTTCTCGTCCTGCATGGCCTTCGCCGCCGCGGCGATGCCGACGGTGGTCGGCGCCATGATCAGCTTCAGGTCGGGATGCTTGTCGACCAGCGCCAACGCCTGGCTGTAGCTCGTCTCGGACTGATCGTTGCCGTAGACCAGGTCGACCTGCGTCAGCTTGCCGTATTTCGGGTCCTTGAGAGCTTCTTCCATTGCCTTGATCCAGGCGTTCTGGTTCGCCGCATCGGGTGAAGCCGAGAGGATGGCGAATTCGCCGCCGTCAGGCAGGATAGAGAGCGCCATATCGGCCATGACCTGGCCGGTCTGGTTGAAATCCACCTGCGCGACGAATACGTCCTCGCCTTCGGCGGTCGGGATCGGCGAATCCCATGTAACGACCTTGATGCCCTTGTCGTGCGCGGCCTTGGCGGCGGGTACGATCTGGTCGCCCGAGTTGTTGGAGATCATGATCGCCCCGACATTCTGGGTCGTGGCATTGGTCACGATCTCGATCTGGCCGGCGACGCTGTTCTCGGGCGTCGGGCCGAGGAACTGCACTTCCTTCGGATTCTGCAGCTCTTTCTGGGCTTCGGCCGCGCCCGTATGGGCCTGGTCGAAGACGGCGATGCCGAGGAACTTCGGCAGCAGCACCATATCGATGCTCTTGCCGGGTGTTGCCTTGCCGTCGGCGGCGTAAACCCCGCCGGCCATGATGGTCAGTACGGCCAGCGCGGCCGTGGTGGTTAGAAGCTTTTTCATGTCTCTCTCCCCTTCAGTCGTTTTAGAGTGAGTTGCACGATGTTCGGGACCAGTACGGAAAGGATCAGCAAGGCCCCAATCACGCTCGTCTGGGTGTTGCCGGTGATGTTGGCCAACCCCATCCCATTGCGGAGGTTGAGGATAAGAAAAATCGACAGCCCAACCCCCAGAAGACTGCCTGATCCGCCGAAGATGCTGACACCGCCCAAAAGCACGATGGTGATGATGTCGAGCTCGAAGCCAAAAGCCATGTCGCCGCGCACCGAGCCGAGCCGCGCGGCGTAGAGAAGACCGGCGATCGCCGAGACTGCGCCGGAGGCGGCGAACAACAGCAGCTTGACCCGCTTTACGTTGACTCCGGAATAGCGGGCCGCCTCGACCCCGTTGCCCATCACGTAGATGTAGCGGCCGAGCGCTGAACCGTGCAGCGTAATGCCGACCACGATCAGCAGGACGGCGAAGACGATGATCGAAAAGGTAAGCGGCCCGAAGATCGGCTGCTGCCCGAGACCGTTGAACCAGGCGGGATACCCACCGATGGCGCGGTCCTCCAGAAGAATGCGGGCGGCGCCGCGGAAGCCGATCAACCCGGCAAGGGTCACAGCCAGCGACGGCAGCCCCACATAGGCGACCCAGAAGCCGTTGAATGCTCCGCATAGAGCGCCAATCGCGATGGCAGCAAGGATGCCGAGCGGCAACGGCACGCCGATCTGGAACATCCACGCCATCACGCAGGCGGCGAGCCCCATGATCGAGGCGACTGAAAGATCGATCTCGCCGCTGATGATGATCAGCGTCATGATCAGCGCGACGATGATCTTCTCGATCGAGAGCTGGAACAGATTTACGATGTTCTCGACGCCCAGATAATAGGGCGAGTAGCCAATGTTGACTGCCACGATCACGACCAGGATCGCGAGCAGCAATCCCTCCCAGCTCATCAGCCGGCCCTGCACGGCGGCGGTCATGGCGTGGCCTCCTCTTCCCGTGCGATCGGCGACGGCGGTTTGGCCACGAGCCGCATATCGGCGCGCGCCCAAAGCGCGCGCAGCCGGTTGAGGAGCACGGCGTCGCTTGCGACCGCGAGCAGGATGAGCAGGCCGAGGATGCCGTCGCGCCAGAATTCGCTGATCTGTAAACGGAAAAGGCTCTGCTCGAGCGTGCCGATCATGACGGCGCCGAGCATCGCACCCACCACCGTGCCGGAACCGCCGAAGATGTTGACGCCGCCGACCACTGCGGCGGCAACCACCTGAAGCTCGAGGCCGCGGCCGGCTTCAACCGTAATGTTGCCGAAGCGGGCGAGGAACATGAAGCCGGCGAGGCCGGCCAGCGCACCCGACAGCGCAAAGGCGGTGAAGATGATACGCTCCTTCGGCAGGCCGACCAGCTCGGCCGCGTCCGGGTTCGAGCCGATGGCGTAGAAGCTGCGGCCGAAATTGAAGAAGGTGAGCAGGAGCTGGAAGACGACCACCACGATCAGCGCCAGCACGACGATCGCACGGATTTCGAGGCCGGCGATGGTGAAGAGCGGTAGCTGCGGCAGGTCGACCAGCCATGTCGGCAGGCTGTCGGTGGTCACGGTCTTCGCGCCGGAATAGTCGATCAATATACCCCGATAGATGGCGAGCGTGCCGAGCGTCACGATGATCGACGGCACGCGGCCCCAGGCGACGATCACGCCGTTCACCGCACCCATGACTAGACCGAGGCCCATGGCAATCGCGATCGCGGGCATCGCGCCGAACTCGGGATTGGCGGCGAGTTGCACGCCGGTGAAATACGCTGTGCAGCCGACGATCGAACCGACCGACAGGTCGATGTTGCGGGTGAGCACGACGAGCGTCATGCCCGCGCCGATGACGGTGACGATGGCGACGCTGGTTGCGATGCGGTTGAAGGTGCGTGAGGTGTAATAACCGTCGATCAGCGAGCCGAACACGAGGACCGCGATGATGATCAGCAACAGCAAGCTGAACTCGCGGATCTGCTCGGGGCGGATTCGGCGCTGCACCCAGGTCATGCCGCCACCTCCACCGGTGTCACGGCAGGCGCCTGCCCCATCGCCGCCGTCATCACGCTTTCCTGCGTGGCAGCCGCGCGCTCGAATATCGCCACCTGCCGCCCTTCGCGCATGACCAGCACGCGGTCGCTCATTGCCAGCACTTCGGGCAGGTCGGACGATATCATGATGATGGCGATGCCCTCGGCAGCGAGTTCGCCGATCATGGCATGCACCTCGGCCTTGGCGCCCACATCGATGCCGCGCGTCGGCTCATCGAGGATGAGCACGGCAGGATGCGTGTTGAGCCATTTGGACAGCATGACCTTCTGCTGGTTGCCGCCGGAGAGCTTGCCGACAGCCAACTCTACAGACGGGGTGCGAATCGCCAGCCGCTTGCGGAAACTCTCGGCGGTAGCGCGCTCCTCGGAGGCGCGGATCAGGCCCAAGCTGCTGAGATATCGCCTCAGTACGGGCAGCGTAATGTTGGCTGCAATCGACATCGGCAGCGACAGGCCGAGCTGACGACGGTCCTCCGACACATAGGCGATGCCGTGGCCCATCGCCTCGCGCGGCGTGCGGATCGTCAGTTGCTTGCCATTCAGCATGATCGTGCCTGCCGTCGCCGGCTCGATGCCGAACAGAGCGAGGCCGATGTCGGTGCGCCCTGCCCCGATCAGGCCGGCGAACCCGAGCACCTCACCTTTCCGGACTGCAAAGTTCACGTCGCTGAACACGCCTTCGCGTGCCAGCCCGTTCACCGAAAGGACAACCTGGCCCTGCGAGACCGATATGCGCTGCTCGAAGAGCCCGACCTCGCGCCCGACCATATCGGCAATCGCGCGTTGCGGCGTCATCTCGGAACGCGGACGCGTCGAGATCAGCCGTCCGTCGCGGAACACGGTTATACGGTCCGCGATCTCGAAGACCTCCTCCATGCGGTGGCTCACGAAGACGATGGCGACGCCACGCTGGCGCAGGTCCTTCACGAGCTTGAAAAGCTGAGCAACCTCGTGCGCGGAGAGCGAGGCCGTAGGTTCGTCCATGATCAGCACGCGCACGTTCATGGAAATCGCCTTGGCGATCTCGACGGACTGCTGCGCGGCAAGGGTGAGGCCGCGCGCGGGGCTCTTCACGTCGAGCGCCACACCGAGCGTCGCCAGAATGCGCTCGGCTTCGCGCGACATGTATCCCCATTTGGTGATCGCGCCGCGATCCTTGTGGCCGATGAAGATGTTCTCGGCGACATTGAGGTCGGGGAATAGCAACGGCTCCTGATAGACAGTGGCAATGCCTGCATAAGAGGCCTCGCGCGGCGTGGCGAAGGAGATCGGCTTGCCGTCGATCGTGATGGTGCCGCTGTCGGGCTGATGCACACCGGCCATGATCTTGATCAGCG
>Ga0081539_10002736_pt1 | contig 23834 bp, 19 predicted proteins | sample TabmetS4T2R2_FD_71023 | JGI IMG/M metagenome (GOLD analysis project Ga0081539, IMG submission 71023) | Tabebuia heterophylla rhizosphere microbial communities from the University of Puerto Rico - S4T2R2 | ecosystem: Host-associated > Plants > Roots > Rhizosphere ...
GAAGACCCAGGTGTCGAAGCGCTTGGGTGCAAAGGTCGGCGTGATCCAGTGGGCGTAGGGCACCATCATGTCGGTGGCGAGCTCGAGATCCTCGGCTTCGACCAGATCGACGATGGTCGCTTCGTCCTTGGCAAGCTTGACCCGCCAGCGCTCCTCGATGCCCTTCAGGTCGGCGGCGGCGATCACGGCGCGCTCGCCGCGCTTGCGCGCCAGAAGGATGCCGCACTCCTCGAAGGCCTCGCGCACGCCGGCGACGCGGAACTTCAGCTCCTCGGGCTTGATCTTGTCGGCGTGGCCACAGCGCGCGCGCAAACGCGGATCGCCGTCGGCATCCTCGAGCTTGCCGCCGGGGAAGACCAGCGCGCCGGAGAAGGAATCGATCGCCTGGTGGCGCACCACCATGAAGACTTCGAGCGGCGAGTTGCCCTCGCCGGGCACGGACGGACGCAGCAGCAGGACAGTGGTCGCCGGACGCGGCACAGGCACGGATTTCTGTTGTTCAGTCATGCACCGATTGTCCCATAGCCTCAGCGACACTGCCAACGGCCGGGTGTATCCTGCGGGATACCCATTTCGCAGATGGGCATTCCGCAGGGAGAAGGACACGATGTCTGTGACCAGCAACAGCCCGGCACCGCCCAACTCCACAGGGGGCAGCCTGGGCGAAGGTCTGAAGGCGCTGCACGCCAAGTGGGGTTGGATCGTGGCGCTGGGCATCATCTTCATGATCGCGGGCGTGATCGCGCTCGGCAGCGTCGTGATGGCCACCGTGTCGGCGATCTACGTCATCGGCATCATGATGATCATGGCCGGCGCGACCGAGGTCGTGACCGCCTTCGGCGTCAAGGAATGGGGCCGCTTCGCGCTGTGGCTGCTGCTCGGCCTGCTCTATGTCGCGGCCGGCGTCATCTGCTTCTTCCGGCCGTTCGAGGCCGCCGCCATCGTCACCCTGATGCTGGGCATCGCGCTGATGATCGGCGGCATCGTGCGCGGCTTCCTGGCGTGGAGCGTGCGCGAGGCCGGCAAGCCGTGGGGCTGGGTCGCCGTCTCGGCCCTGATCACCCTGCTGCTCGGCCTCATCATCGTCGCCAAATGGCCCTACTCCAGCGCCTACACGCTCGGCATCTTCCTCGGCATCGACCTGATTTTCATTGGCTCGAGCTGGCTCGGCATCGGGCTCGCCCTCAAGAAACGCGCCGCCTGAGCCGAGGGCCGCATCCAGCATCAGCTCCGCCAGGCGCTCTTTGCGGAACCGTTCCATGGCGGCTTCTTCGGCGTCCAGCTCGGCAATGAAGCCGCCATCATCACTGGAGCCGCCGTCCGGCCCAGCCGCGCGCCTTTCGGACCACGCGTCGCGCCGCCGGTTGCGCAGCCAGAAGATGCAGGCCCGCGTGTCGGGCGGATAGTGAACGACGTTCTTGAGCGTCCACTCCTTGCCCTGGTGCAGCACCGTGCGCTCGACGGTGCGGTCGTAACCCACCGCGCGCTGGTAGAGGCAGCGCGCCACGCGGGCGTCGGCCACGACCCGGCCCTCGCGCACCGCTTCGGCGAAGGCGGGATGGCTCGCGATCCAGTTGTCGATGGTGCGCGGCGCGACGTCGAAGAAGCCCGCCAGCTCGGCGTTGGTGGCGCCGAGCAGGCAGTAATTGTGCGCGAGCTCGCAGAATTCGCGGCGGAAGGCGGTGGGACGGCCGGCGGTGGTCATAACTCAATATAACTGAAGTCACGTGCGAAAGCAACAGGGGTAGGATTTTTGCGTACCGTCAAAGGGGGCGCACCAAGTGCCAGCAGTGCTGTCACTTTTCAGTCGAAAAAATCGCCCGCCGCGCGAATCCTTTCGCCGATGCGAAGCGTCATGGGGAGACGATCGGCAAACAGGAGGAAGGCGATGAAACTCTATGGCTTCGGCCCGACGCGATCCTTGCGCGCGCTGTGGGGCTTGAACGAGCTCGGCGCCGCGTTCGAGTTCGAAGTCGTGAACTTGCTGGCGGGCGAGCATCAGCGGCCGGAATTCCTGCGTCTCAACCCGGCGGGCAAGCTTCCGGTGCTGGTCGACGGCGATCTGGTGGTCACCGAATCCGCCGCGATCGTGCTCTACCTCGCGGAGAAGTACCCGCAGAGCAAGCTGCTGCCCACCGATCTCGCGACACGCGCAGAGGTCTATCGCTGGGTGATGTTCGCCATGACCGAGCTCGAGACGCCGCTGTGGCGCATCACCCGGCACACCGCCCTGCTGCCGCCGGACAAGCGCCTGCCGCAGGATGCGGCGCTCGCGCGCGAGGATTTCGCCCGCATGGCTGCCGTGTTCGAACGCCACATGGCCGGCCGCACCTTCATCGTCGGCGATGCCCTCACGGCGGCCGATTGCGTCACGGCCTACCTGATGGACTGGGCGAACGAGCAGGGCCTGCTCGACGGCAAGCCGAACCTGCAGGCGTATCTCGAGCGGATGTATGACCGTCCCACGGCCCCGCAACGCATTGCCGAGGCAGTGGCGGACATTCGCGCGGCGGCGTGAACGATTAGAGAGCGGCAGCTGACGCCGCTCTCATCAGGCCGCGCCAATGTGACGGAACCTGGGCGCCCGTCGTGCGTTAGTGGAACGCCATGCCTGACGCCCGTCCCCTGAAAGTCCTCGTCGTCGAAGACGAATCGCTGGTGGCGTTGGACATCGAGACCATGCTGGAGGAGATCGGCTGCAAGGTGGTGGCGAGCGTGCCGCGCCTGGTCCGGGCCCTCGACCTCGCCTCCCGGCTCGACTTCGATCTCGCCGTGCTCGACATCAATCTCGCGGGGGAAGTCGTCTATCCGCTCGCCTTCCGGCTGGCCGACCGCGGCATTCCGTTCGTGTTCAGCACGGGCTACAGCACGGCGACCCTGCCGCCGGAGCTGCGCGACCGTCCCGTTGTCAAGAAACCCGTGATGCTCGCCAACCTGAAGCGGGCGGTCGCTCTGGCGAGGACGGGAATCCGAAGCGTCAACTAAGTCAGCAGGCGGTGCCCCACGCTTGGGAAGCCGTGTTCCACTCGTCTTTTGCGAGGTCTGCCGCATCACCGGAGGCAAGCTCGCATCAATCGGCGGCGGCGCTCAAGTCGGCAGACGGCAGTAGCGTGGGCCGGACACGCATTGAAGTATCCCGACCATCGGCGTCGAAGTCCAAGGACGCGAGTTCGCGCGAACTCAGTCCTCCATTGGTGAGCTTGTCGGCAATCTCGTTCAGAAAACATGCAGTATCCATCGGCCGCGCCGCTCTGAACGATGGAAGCCTAGATTTGTCGTGACGGATGACGATTGTCCGTTCGTTATACGACGTCCGCGAAATTGGCAGCTGTGCACGTGATAGGCGATGAGGTGTTCGGCCTGCCCCGTCAACGTCGTCCACGTCATCGTGCGACGGGCAGCCACGCAGCAACGCGCTCGACAGGTTCATCTCATGCACGCTTGCGGTGTCGCCGTCCCGTGAAATGACATCGAACCGTAATCGCCTTGTGGCCCCAGCTTGGCCACACGGTAAACGGGCGCTGCCGTGCCAAGCTCCCGCCGGGTGTGTGTGGGGTGGAATGATGTCGCGATGGTATCGGACGGCAGCGCTTTGCTGCGGGACGTCACTCGCCATTCTCGGCGGCTGGCAGGATGTTAGTGCCCAAGGCGGCGGTGTGGCCGGCGCCGTTGGCGGAGCGGTAGGTGGTGTTGCCGGCGGAGTGGGAGCCGCAGTCGGTGGTGTCAGCAGTGCAGCCGGGGCCGCCGTAGGCGGCGTCAGTAGTGCAGCTGGGGCCGCCGTAGGCGGCGCCAGTAGCGCAGCGGGGGCCGCTGTCGGCGGTGCAGCAGGAGCCGCAGTAGGCGGCGTCGGCAGTGCCGCGGGAGCCGCGGTAGGCGGCGTCGGCGGTGCCGCGGGAGCCGCGGTAGGCGGCGTCGGCAGTGCCGCGGGAGCCGCGGTGGGCGGCGTCGGCGGTGCAGTGGGAGCCGCGGTAGGCGGCGTCGGCGGTGCAGTGGGAGCCGCGGTAGGCGGCGTCGGCGGTGCAGCGGGAGCCGCGGTAGGCGGCGTCGGCGGAAGTGGCGGTGGCGGGGCCGGCAGCGGTAGCGGCGGCAGCAGCAGTGGTGCCGGGGCGAGTAGCGGCGGCGCGGCGGCAAGCTCCGGAGCGGCAGCAGGAGGCTCGGCGAGCGGTGGAAGCGACGGCGGCAACGGCGCAGCCAGCGCCGGGGCGAGTGGTGTCGGCATTGCCAGCGCGGCCCCCGCCCTTGGCATCCACAATGACGGCTCGGTCTCCCCAGGTTTGGCCAGCAGCGACACTGCATCAGCCGTCGGCTCGACCGGCAATGGAAACGGCGCCAGCGGCAGCAGCGTCTGGCCTGTATTCTCCGCCTCCACCCCGCGACCGGTCGGAGCGGCCGAGCTCCGTTATGCCATGCAGGCCGTTTATTTCCGCCCGGAGAAATTCAGGAGCAAGGCCGATTGCCTGACTGCGGCCTACCGCCAGCTTCTGCCGCTGGAGGTTTGCCGATGACGAGCGCGCCGGCGTGGCGGGACGGCCCGCCGTTGCACTTGGCGCTGGCCATGGCGGCTTCGATCCTCCTGCACCTTCCGCTTCTCCTCGCGTGGCAGCCTGCGTTGCCGCCGCAGGAGGAACGCTTCTCCCAGCTGGCGATCGAAGTGACACTGGAGAGAGCGGTAGCGCCGCCGGCGGCACCTGCACCGCCGGCGATCGCGGACACGGGCCAAGCCCGTCCGTCGGGATCGACCGATCTCGTCCTCACTGCGCTGGCCCCCGGACCGGCGGACTCCGCCCAGCCGTTGCAGCGGCCGCTGTCCGAATGGCCCGCCGCGCTGGCGTTGTCGTCGGCATGGCAGCCAGCCGACGCGGCCCTCGCGAAAGCCGTCATGCTTCAGGAACAGCCGCCGGTCCCGACGTCACCCGAGCCTGCCGCAGGCGCGCCGTCCGCCGCACTGCGCGCGCCGGATGCCCTTGACCGCGTCCAGGCGCCGCCGACGGCACAACCTCAGCGACGGGCGATTCACCGCGCCTCGCGGCAGGATCCCGCATCGCCTTCGGCCACCAGCCCCGCCACGGGCACGCCGGATCCGCAGACCGATACGGCATCGCATGCCAGCCAACGCGACGCCCAGCAAGACTACGTGATGCAAGTGGTGCGCAAGCTCTCGCAGGCCCAGTTCACCACCGCAGCGGAGTTCCAGGGCCGCCCACGCGGCACCCTCGTCGCTCACCTCACGGTGGACCGCGATGGAAATCTCGTCGGCCTGTCGCTGGCCAAGGACAGCGGATCGGCGAGCGTCGACCGCAGCATCCTGGAGAAGGTCCGCAAAACGGCGCCCTTCGCGCCGCTGCCGAAGAATCTCGCGGTCGCCCGCTTCTCTTTCATCGTGCCCATCACATACGCGCAGGAACCGTAGGTTCGTCGCGATCTCACGGGAGCATCATGCGCGCCTTCGCCTCACTCGTTTTCTTCGCTGCCTTCCATGCCCTCTCCGGAACTGCATCGACACAAACGACGTCGTACGCCTGGGAAGACATCGCCTGCCGGCAGTCGCGCATCGCCGCCTGGCCCGGCTTGAGATGCCGAGCCACGAACGTCGTTACGAGCGACGGCAATATCGGTGTATTCCGCCAATGGGCGGCATTCGGCGCGGGGCGCGACGGCTACTATGTCCACATGTTTCTGTGGGAGGCGCAGAACGGCTTCTCCTATCTCGCCGCCGATGAAAGGACGGCGGATTTCGTGAAATGGATGTTCGAGCACGGGCGGTCCGTCACCGAGGTCTCACCGGTTGCCCGGTACAAGGATGCCGACTATGTCATCTTCAAGGACGGCAAACAGGATCGGCGCTGCATCGGCTTCCGGCGTCTCGGCAACTTCCAGCGTGGCGGATACGACTCGGTGACCGGCGGCATACTTTGCGCGCCACCCGGCAAGGCCATTACCGACGGCGACATTGCGCTCTTCATCGATAACGTACGGCTCCAACACGCCGCGAGCTGACGCTTCACGACCGCGCACTCGCCCCTTGCGAATACGTCGAGCGGCCGCAGGCCAACCCTGCCGAGGCCCGGCACCTCATGCAGGGCGACCCGGCCAATTCTTGCGGCGACGACCTCCCATCGATCAGCCCTCTTCTGGTCCTCCCATGAAAAGCATGGGATGAAACGGCGAACCGCTTTCCAGATCGCACTGTACAGTGCACTGATACGTCAACTTCAACCAACCACGACAAGGGAGCGCCCAAAAGATGGCCGAGAAGAGCAAGCCGGTCGCCGTCGTCATCGGCGCCACGTCGAAATGGCAGGCCGACGGCCGCAACACGCGGCTGATCCATGGCAAGCCGGTGGATGACAGCGTGCTGCCGGTCGGCGTGCGCTGGGGCGTCGGCGGCGCCATCGCCCAGAAGTTCGCCAACGAGGGCTTTTTCACCGTGCTGACGACGCGCAGCGCGCCCAATGCGTCGGGCCTGATGGCAGCCATCAAGGACCAGGGCGGCGACTGCATGATCGTCGAGCTCGATGTCTCCAAGCCGGAATCGATCGCGGCGGCCTTTGCGGCGATCCGCGCCGATGCCGGCGAGCCCGAGATCGTGGTCTACAACGCGGGCTATCTCGAAGGCCGCGACCTGCCGCCCGAGAAGGAGCTGCTGGAGCACATCCCGGTCGAGATGTTCGACACCGCGCACCATATCGCGAGCCGCGGGCCGTTTCTGGTCGCCAAGGAGATCCTGCCGGCGATGCGCAAGCGCGGGACGGGCTCGTTCTTCTTTTCCAACAATGCGAGCTCGCTGCGCGGGCGCAAGCGCATGACCGGCCAGTCGCTCTACTATCCGCGCGTCATGATGCGCACCCTGGCCCAGGTGCTGACCGAGGAATATTCAGAGCACGGCGTGCACGTGGCCAACGTGGTGATCGACGGCACCATCGATTCCCCCGGGACGCATGCGCTGCCGCGCATCAAGCAGAACCCCGACCTGGCGATCAATCCGGTCAAGATCGCCGATGCATTCTATTACCTGCACACGCAGGACCGCTCGTGCTGGACGCACGAGCTGCAGCTGACGCCGTTCTCGACCAAGCCAAGTTACTAGAGGATGATGATATCAGGTCGACTCATTGCCGGGGGCGCGCCACTAGAGACGGAGTAAACTCCGTCGTAAGTGGCGCTCTTCCTCGCCGCTGCAACATCCCATGAGCGGCACTGGAGTGCCGCGTTCCCGGCAAAGACGGTCGCCCTAAAATCATCGCGCTCTCATCTATGTCCATGCGTGTTCATCTGTCGCCTGCTTCACAGTTAGAACAGGTGGAAATATTGGCGCGGGATGTAGATCAGCTCGTAGAGCAGCGCGGCGGCGGCGAACAGGCCGTGGAATTTCAGGTTGCGGGTCCGCGCCGCGACCAGGCACAAGACCAGGAAGACGCCGGTCCGCACGAGATATTCCAGTCCCAGGGAGTGCAGGTGCTCGGTGCCCTTGATCAGGGTGTCGATCACGTCCATCACTTCGGCTACGGCGAAGATGCCGAAGAACAAGGCACGCCGTGCGATGAAGTAGTCGCCGTAACCGTCATAGCCCTCGATATCGTTGGGAAACAGCAGCGCCGCCTGGAGGAAGAACATCGAGGCATAGGCGATCACGAACACATAGAGCGCAAACGTCCAATGCGTTATCTGGCTGAGGCGGAATTCCCACCACCAGAAAGCAACGACGTTGAAGAAGACCCAGGCCACCCAGCTGAGATGGATCCATGAGAAGAGGTGGTGGTCCGACTGGCCCATGAACTGGGCAAGGCCGCCGAGAAGGCGGGTCACGCTCAGGCCGAGGATGATGGCGATCAAAACCCGCACGTGGAGATAGAGATCGACGTCGATCTGAGCGATTAGCGGACCATTGAGCCCCTGCATTGGTGACTATCCCTCCCCCGTCATTTCTTGACAGCGCAAAAGGTGTCTCGCAAGGTTGGTGTCGAACCTGCCTGGGTCATGCCTTTCATGCCTGAGATCATTGTCGTGCTGTGCCGGTCGCGAGTTAGCCGGGGCCGTTGAGCCCCGACCCAGACCCCTGCACTCACTTTCTCAGGATTTCTTCCCATGCGATTTGGACTGTTCGGCGGCGCCGCGGCGCCGCGCCTGCCCGATGCCACGGCTTCCGCCCAAGGTTTCTTCGACTTCGTCGAGACCAACGTCGAGGCCGAGGCGCTGGGCTTTCATTCGAGCTTCGTGACCGAGCATCACTTCACCAGGATCGGCCAGCTCTCCGCCCCGCTCACGCTGCTCACCTACGTCGCCGCGCGCACGACGCGGCTGCGTCTGGGCACCGCCATCCTGGTGCTGCCCTGGCACAATCCGGTGCTTCTGGCCGAGCAGGTCGCGACCCTCGATCTCCTGTCGCGCGGGCGGCTCGACCTCGGCATCGGCAAGGGCTACCGCCACAACGAGTTCGCGGGCTTCGCGCTGCCGCCCGACGAAGCCGAGCCGCGCTTCGAGGAGGTGCTCGACGTGATGGTGCGCGCGCTCGCCGCCAACGATCCGTTCACCCATCGCGGCCGCTTCTTCCGCTTCGACGAAGTCGTGGTCGAGCCGCCGCCTTATCAGAGGCCGCATCCGCCGCTGTGGCTGGCGGCCGGCAGCGCCGCCTCGATCACGACCTGCGCCCGGCGCGGCTATAACCTGCTGCTCGACCAATTCGCCTCGCCGCAGCAGATCAAGGACCGCATCGCGCTCTACCGGCGCGAGCTTCTGGCGGCGGGGCACGCCTTCGATCCCATGCGGATCGCCGTCGCGCGCAACATTTTCGTGGCCGAGGATGCCGGGGAGAAAGACGAGGCAAGAAAGCGGCAAGAGCGCGTGCATGAGCGACTGCTGTCGCTGTCGCGCGGATCGGAGAGCCGGGCGGGCTCGCACATCCTGGGTTACACCGAGACGCTGGAGCGGGACGCACTGGCGATGATCGGCCCGGCCGCGGAGATCACCGACAAGTTGGCCGCGCTCCAGGAGGTGGGGGTCGCCTACGTCCTGCTGTTCAGCCAGGGCTCGCGTCCCAATCTGCGCCGGTTCGCCGAGAAGGTGATGCCGAAGTTTTAGGCGTCATTGCTGGGAGCGCGCCACTCCGTGGCGCTCATGTCTTGCGGACCGCGCGCATCCCCGCGCGCTCATGAGGCGCGCGAGACGCGCGCGGTCCGGAAGAACATGACCATGAGCGCCACAGAGTGGCGCGCTCCCAGCAAGACTACTCCGCCGTCGCGCCCGACTGCTTGATGATCGGCAGCCAGAACGCCTGATCTTCCTCGATCGTCTTGCGCGTGGCTTCGACCGAGATCGGGGGCAGCATCTCGAAGCCCTGGACCAACAGCTTGTCCCTCACCTGCGGCAGCTGGCTGATGCGGTTGATCTCGGTGTTGAAGCGCTGGACGACGTTGGCCGGCGTGCCCGCCGGCACGGCGAAGCCCAGCCACACGGCGACGACGAAGTCGGACACGCCCGCCTCCTTCATGGTCGGCACGTCGGGCAGCAGGGGCGAGCGGTTCTTGGCCGTGAAGGCCAGCGCCTTGAGCTTGCCGGCCTTGATCTGAGGCAGCACCGTCGGCGCGTTGAAGAAACCCAACGCCACTTCGCCATTGACCACGGCGAGGACCGCGGCCGGCGCGCCGCGGTAGGGCACGTGCTGCAGGCGCACGCCGGTGCGCTGCTCGAGGATCACGCCCGACAGATGCAGGCTCGAGCCGACGCCGCTCGAGCCGTAGGTGAGCTCGCCCGGCTTGGCCTTCGCCTGGGCGACCAGGTCGGCGACGTTGTTTGCCGGATTGCTCGGCGCCACGACCAGCACGTTGGGCAGCTCGCCGGTGATGGTGACCGGCGCCAGATCCTTCAGCGGATCGTAGCCCGGCGCCTTGTAGAGCCCGAGGTTCCACACCATCGTGCCCTGCGACGTCACCAGGAGCGAGTAGCCGTCGGGCTGAGCGCGCACGCCTTCGACGGTGCCCAAAAGGCCGCCGGCGCCGCCCTTGTTGTCGACCACCACGGGCTGGCCCAGCGCCTTGGCGAGCTCGTCGGCAAAGGTGCGCCCGACGATGTCGGCGCCGGCACCCGGCGCGAACGGGACGATCATGCGGATCGGCCGATCCGGCCATTCGGCGGCACCGGCTGTCGCCGGCAACGACAAGGCAGCCGCCGCAAGCACATGGCGACGGTGGATCACGGGTTGTTTCATTACCCCCTCCCTCAACGACACGGAGCTTAGCAACTTCGGTGTCGCGTCGGCAGGGACAGGTGAGCTCTACGTCAGGGCGTCAAAGGCCCTCTCCCGTCAGCAAACCCCGTTGGCGCCAAGGCGCAGCGGCACCACCGTGCCCCAGTCCTCGTCCATCTCCTCGTGGGGCGCGTCGACCTCGCGCAGCAGGACCGTGTTCAAGGTCGCCTGCACCTTCTCGAGCGCTTGCAGCTCGTTCAGGCTCGGCGTGTCGTCGCGCTGGGTCAGCCGCTCCAGGGCGATCAGCTGACGCTGCTTGTCGATGGCGGCGCGCGCTTCGCCCATCATCAGGACGAGTGTCGCCTGCACCGTCGTCGTGTCGAGTTGGCTGTGCAACCGGCGCACATAGGCCTCGAACTTCCCTTGGGTGCTGAACATGGGCTTCCCCTTCATCTCTCCCGCAGTGACTCGTGCCGGTAACGGCCGAGTGGCGACAGCAGATAGTCCATTACAGTGCGGGCACCCGTCTTGATCTCGACCGTGACGGTCATGCCCGGAGACAAAGTCAGCGCGTCGCCGCCCCGCTCCATGTTCCCACGGTTGAGCGAAATCCGCGCCACATATTCAAGCTCTGATGCGCCTGCCGGTCGCGTTTCGCTACGCGGCGCGCTGTCGCGGGTCACCGCATCGCTGGAGATCGCCAGCACCTGCCCCGTGATCAGGCCGTAGCGCGTGAAATTGTAGGCATCGACCTTGATCTCCGCCTCCTGACCGGCACGCAGGAAGCCGACCTCGCGATTGGGGACGATCGCCTCGACCTCGAGCTCGCTGTCGGACGGCACGACGGCGAGCAAGGGCTGCGCCGCCGTCACCACACCGCCGACGGTATGGACCGCCAGCTGATGGACCGTGCCGTCGACCGGCGCGGTGAGCTGCTGCTGGTGCGCCTTCTGCCTGGCCTTGAGCACCTCCTGGTGCAGGCCGGTCGCCTTCTGCTCGGCACGCGCCAGCTCTTCGAACAGGCCACGGCGATACTCCGCCACGGTGCGCGCGCGCGTCTCGTCGATCGCCGACAAGGCGGCCTCCGCCTCGAGGCTGCGGCGTTTCAGCACCAGCACCTCCTGCTGCTGAGACGTGAGCTCCTGCAGGTCGGCAAGGTACTGCAGCCGCGAGCCCAGCTCGCGTTCGGAGAGGTGCCGGCGCACGCCGACGCGATGCTCGATCATCGGCATGGTCGCCTCGAGCTTCTCGATCATGGCGGCCAGAGTCGCCACCTCCGCCTGTTTCTGCTTCTTCTGGCGATCGATCGCGGCGACTTTGGCCTCCTGTTCCTCCATCTGGCTGGCGAGCAGCCCGCGGTGCAGCTCGGCCTGGGCCGCCGTCGCGTCCGCCGGCGGCTGGAACGCCGGCGCCTCGGCGGCGAGTGCCGCCCGCAAGCGCGCCGCGTCGAGCTGGGCCGCCGCAAGGTCGCCGGTCAGCCGCCCCAGCTCGGCGGCGCTGACCGTGGGATCGAGCTCGATCAGGACGTCGTCGGCGCGCACGCGCTGGCCGTCGCGGACGTGGATCGCCCGCACGATGCCGGCTTCCAGGGGCTGCACCAGCTTGGTGCGGCCGGTCGGGATGATCTTGCCGGGCGCGACGGAGACGATGTCGACCGTCCCCACCGAGGCCCAGGCCGCCGCCAGGCAGGTCAAGGCCACGACGGTGAGCGTGATGGCGCGGCCGATCGGCGAGGGCGGCGTCTCGACGATCTCGAGCGCAGCCGGCAGGAAGGCGAGCTCGGCGCGCGAGCGGGCGGCGCTAGTGGGTGCCATGGATGCCCGCCTGGAGCTTGTGGAGTGCCGCGTACCGGCCGGGCGCGCGCATCAGCTCCTCGTGCGTGCCGTCCTCGACCAGGCGTCCCTCGTCGATGGTGAGCACGCGATCGGCGATGCGCAACGTCGACAGGCGATGGGCGATGATCACGACCGTCCGGCCGCGCGCGATCTGGCGCATGTTGTCCTGCACGATGCGTTCGCTTTCGTAGTCGAGTGCGCTGGTCGCCTCGTCGAAGATCAGGATGCGCGGATCGCCGACCAGGGCGCGGGCGATGGCGACGCGCTGGCGCTGGCCACCCGACAGGCTGGCGCCGCGCTCGCCGACCACGGTGTCGTAACCCTCGGGCAGGCGCAGGATGAAGTCGTGGGCGCCGGCAAGCTTGGCCGCGGCGACGACGCGGGCCAGCGCCATCGCCGGGTCGGCGAGAGCGATGTTGTCGCGGATGGTGGCGTTGAACAGCACGTTCTCCTGCAGCACGACGCCGATCTGGCGGCGCAGCCAGGCCGGATCGGCGATGGCGAGGTCCATGCCGTCGACCAGCACACGTCCGCTTTCGGGGACATAGAGCCGCTGGATCAGCTTGGCGATCGTGCTCTTGCCCGAGCCGGACAGGCCGACGATGCCGACGACTTCGCCCGCCGCCAGGCTGAAGCTCACATCCTGCAGCACGCGCTGGCCGTCGGGCCGGTAGCGGAAGTTGACGTGGTCGAAGACGATGTTGCCTTCGAGCGCCGGCAGCGCCGCCCGGCCGGGCGCGTAGGTCGGCTCGGTGGGCGTGTTGAGGATGTCGCCCAGCCGCTCGACCGACAGCCGGGTCTGGTGGAAGTCCTGCCAGATCTGCGCCAGCCGCAGCACGGGCGCGCTGACGCGGCCGGCGATCATGGTGAAGGCGACCAGCTCGCCGATCGTCAGGCTGCCTTCGATGGCGAGCTTGGCGCCGAAGAACAGCACCGCGGCATTCACCAGCTTGGCGACGAGCTGCACGGATTCGCTCGTGGTGTTGCCGAGGCTGAGCACGCGGAAGCTCGCCGAGACGTAGGCCGCGAGCTGGTCCTCCCAACGGCGCTGCATCTGCGGCTCGGCCGCCATCGCCTTGACGGTCTCGACGCCGGCGACGTTCTCCACCAGGAAGGCCTGGTTCTCCGCGCCGCGCTTGAACTTCTCGTCGAGCCGGCGGCGGAACAGCGGCGCCACGCCGATCGAGATGCCGATATAGAGGGGAAAGGCCGCGATCACGATCCAGCTGAGCAGCGGCGAGTAGAAGAACATCACGCCGACGAAGACCAGGGTGAAGAAGAGGTCGAGCACCAGGGTCAGGGCCGAGCTGGTGAGGAAGACGCGGATGTTCTCGAGTTCGCGCACCCGGGCGACCGAATCGCCGACGCGCCGGCTCTGGAAGTAGGACAGCGGCAGCGCCATGAGATGGCGGAACAGCCGCGCCCCCAGCTCGACATCGACGCGGTTGGTCGTGTGGGCGAAGAGATAGGTGCGCATGATGCCGAGCAGGGTCTCGGCGACGGCGAAGCCGATGATGGCGACGGCCACGACCTCCAACGTGGTCAGGCTGCGATGCACCAGCACCTTGTCGATCACGACCTGGAAGAAAAGCGGCGTCAGCAGCGCCAGGAATTGCAGGCAGAACGACGCCAGCAGCACCTCGCCAAGCAGGCCGCGATATTTGTTGAGCGCACCGGCGAACCAGCCGATGTCGAACCGCCGCGCAAGATCGTCCAGCTTGGCGCGGCGCATCATCAGCACGAGGCGCCCGGTCCAGGCCGCCTCGAACTGCTCCTGCGTCATGACCTCGGCCTGCGACGCGCCCGGCACGTGGACCAGCACCTTGTCGTCGGTCGCCTTGCCCAGCACCAGGAAGGTACCGTCGCGCAACTCGGCAATGCCGGGCAGCGGCGTGCGCGCGAGCCGCGTCCACCGCGTCGACAGGCTGCGGGCTTTCAGGCCGAGCTGGCGCGCACAGCGCAGCATCTCGACGACACCCACGGGCTTGCCGGCCATGCCGAGCTGATGGTGGAGCTGAGCCGGTTCCGCAGCCACGCCCTGCAGGCGCAACAGCGAAACGAGGGCAGCGAGCCCTGTGTCGTTTGCCGTCATCTATTCTAAGCCCTCCGGATGGATGTGCAGGCGGCGGCCGGGCCAAGTTGCCCGGCCGTCTCCGGATCGCGTCGCCTAGTAGACCTTGATGTCCTGCGCCTTGAGAGCCTGGCCGGCATTGAGCTGCGCCACGGCGACCGCCGCGCCGCTACCATTGCCATCGGCATCGTAAGACAGGAGGCCGGTGGTCTGGTTGTAGATGATGCGCTGGTCGGCGGCGAATGCCGCCGCCGCCTGCACGAAGGCGGCGGCCGATAGTTCGCCCGGCGCCAGAGCGCTGAACGCCGATTGCGCGAAGGCGAGCTTGTCGGTACCCGACGCGAAATCGGTGATGCGATCGACGGTGCCGTTGGGCGCCGTCGTGAAGGCGAAGGTGTCGGCGCCGCCGCCGCCCGTCAGGGTGTCGGCACCCGGACCGCCGGTGATGACGTCGTCGCCGACGCCGCCGGTCAGGGTATCGGCACCGGAGGAGCCCAGCAGGCCTCGCCCGGGCGCCGTGCTTATGTTGCCGGCGGGAGTCATGGCGTTGATGCCGTAGGTGTGCGTCGCGCCGGGCGCGGCATCGGCGGTGAAGCCCCACGTGCCGTTGCTGCCGGTCGTGGCGAAGCCCAGCCAGGTCCAACCGTCGTAGATCGAGATCTGGTCGCCGACACCGCTCGTGCCGGTCAACGTCGCCTGGCCATTGGCCGTCGATATCGACGTGAAGCCGGTGGCCAATGGACTGGTGGGCTGTGTCGCCGTGCTCGAAGTCGACGACGTCGTCGTGGTCGTGGTCGACGACGTCGTCGTGGTCGAAGTCGTGGGCGTGGTCGTCGTCGTGGGCGTGACGCCCGGCACATAGTTGATCGTGCCCCGACCCATGTTGCCGGCGAGATCGGTGCCGTTGATGCCGTAGCTGTGGGTCTGGCCGGGCGCGGCATTGCCGGTGAAGCTCCACGTGCCATTGCTGCCGGTGGTGGCGAAGCCCAGCCAGCGCGAGCCGTCGTAGATCGAGATCTGGTCGCCGGCGCTGCTGGTGCCGTTCAGGGTGACCTTGCCATTGGCGTAGGCGCCGCCGGTGATCACCGGCGCGGGCGCCGTGCGGTCCAGGGTGAAGCCGAGCGACGCGGTGTCGCCGGCGACAATGGTGTGTTGCCCGTCGGCAAGGCCGGTCGGCGTGAACGACCAGATGCCGCTGGCATTGGCCGTCGCCGTGGCGGTGATGGCCTGGCCGTCGATCTGGAAGCGCACGACGGCATTGGCATCGGCCGTTCCCGTGAGCGCCGGGTTGGAGGTGATGCGGTCGCTCGCCGACGAGCCGGTGTCGCTCGCCAGACGGATGGTCACGGGCCCCGCCGAAGGCGGCAGTGTCGCGGACGCCGGCGGTGGCGCAGACGACGCCGGCGGTGTCGACGCCGTGGCGGTGTCGACCTTCAACGTGCCGGCCGGATTGTAGTTGGTCGCGCCCGACAGGCTGGCGGCGTTGCCCGCCACATCGGACACCGTGCCGCCGTCCAGGTTGAAGGCGCTGACCGTGAGATCGGCCGACGACTGACCGGCGGCAACCGTATGGCTGAAGGTGAGCGACGCGCTGCCGGATCCACCGGTATAGGTGGCCTTGCCGCCGCTGCTGAGGGCGAGGCTCGGCGTGCCGGTCACGGTCACCGCCTCGCTCATCGCCACGGTGAAGGTGACGGTCGCTCCCGTCCCGACGGTGCCGCTGCCGGCGGTCAGCCCCGAACCGGAGGCGGCGATCGAGGCGACGGTGGGCGCGATCGTGTCGATGCGCAGCGTGCCGGCCGGGTTGTTGCCCGCCGCCGCCGCGGTGTTGGCGGCATTGCCGGCCGCATCCTTGAGCGTGGCGCCGTTCAGCGACAGCGACGTCACCGCAAGATCGGCGGCGTTCTGCCCGGCCTGCACGGTGTGGGTGAAGGTGAGCGTCGCGCTGCCCGAGCCGCCGCTGTAGGTCGCCGTGCCGCCGTCGTTGAGGACGAGGCTCGGCGTGCCGCCGCTCACCGTGACGGCTTCGCTAAAGGTGACGGCCAGGCTGACGACATCGCCGGCATTGAGATTGCCGCTGCCGCCGCTGATGCCCGCGCCCGACGCGGCGATGCTGACGATCGTCGGCGCCGTGGTATCGGCGGGCGGCGTCGTGGTGGTGCTCGCGGCGCCCGTCGGGATGGCGCTGCCGCCGGTCACCGAGATGCCCGAGCCGGCGATGACCTTGCCGCCGCCCACGATCGACAGGGTGCCGCTGCCCTGGAGGTTCATGTACGCCGTCGGATCGCTGCCGCCGCCGTAATACTCGTTGCCGCTGCTGATCGAGATGACCTTGCCGCCGGCGAGCGTGCCGGCGACGCCGACCGACTGCGGGCCCCAGGTCGAGAAGGTATCGGCAAGGAAGGTCGAGGCGCCGCCGACCCACGCGCCGATGCCGGTGTTGTTCTCGAAACCGGTCTGCTCGACCAGCCGGATGCCGCTGGCCGCATAGATGCCGGGGCCGTAATTCTCGACGAAGTACGCGCCCTGGACCGACATGTCGGTCACGCCGCTGTCGAGGACCAGCCCGGCGACGCCGTTCTTGCGGAAGCCGCCGCCCACCCAGCTCAGCCCATCGGCAGTGCCACCGCCGAAATTGGCGAAGCGCGCGCCGGCGCCCTGGTTGCCGTGCATCCAGGAATCGACCACCGTGCCCGAGACATTGCCCAGCACGTCGACGCCGATGCCGCCGACATGCTCGACCTGCACGTTGCTCATCGCGAGGTTGATCGAGCGGTCGGCGCCGGCCGCGACGATCCGGATGCCGTCGCCTTCCTGGCCGTTGCCGATGATGCTGAAGTTCGAGAGCGTGAGGTTGCTCACGTTGACGCCGGGTCCGGCGATGATCTCGATGACCGGCTTGCCGCCCGTCACCTGCGACATGATCTTGGCACCGCCAAGGTCGAGGCCGATCGGCCCCTGGCTGGAACCGGTGAGGTAGATCACGATCGGCGTCGTGACGGTGAAGCTGGCGCCCGACAGCGAGGCCACCGTGCCGCCCGTGAGCGCGCTGCGCAGCGCCGTTTCCAGGGTGCCGGTTCCCGTGCTGCTGGCGCTCGCGGTGGACGTGGCGGCAGCAAGCGACGCCAGCGACGGGACGGCTGCCCCGGCGTTGCTGACGCTCACTGCCGCCACGTTGCCCCCGCCCAGCCCGCTCACCGAGAGAGCGGAGCCGGTGATGATCCTGCCGGTGTCACCCGTGACGTAGGCGCCGCCAAATCCCTGCAGGTTGGCCAGCACCGTGGGATCCGAACCGCTGCCGGTATAGACGCTGCGGCTGCCGCTCACCGTGGTCTGGCTGGTCACATAGCCCGCGATGCCGGTGCCCTGGATGCCGGAGGTCTGGAAGGTGTTGTTGTTGAAGTAGCCGTAGTTCTGGAACCAGATTCCGTCCGTCTTGTTGTCGCGGAACGTGCTGTCCGTCACCGAGGTGATGCCCCACTCGGCGCTGATGCCGTAGCCGTTGTTGTTGGCGATGGTCACGCCGTCGATGCTGAGGTCGCGCGCGCCGTTGCCGAGGAAGATGCCGGCGCCGCCATTGCCCTCGATGGTGCCGCCGAACCAGCGCAGCGCGCTCACCTGGCCGCCGCTGTCGAGGTGACCGAAATAGGCGCCGCCCAGGCGATTGCCGATCATCGACGAGTTCGACACCAGGCCTTCGAAGACGCTGCCGCGGACATCGAGCCCGTAGCCGCCGACGCCGCGCACGGTGACGTTGTCGAGCGTGAAGTTGTAGATCCAGCGGTCGTTGCCGTCGGCGACGATCTTGATGCCGGCACCTTCGCTGCCGTTGCCCTGGATCGTGAAATTGGACAACGTCAGGTAGCGGAGGTCGACGCCCGGGCCGGCATTGATCTGGATGACCGGCTGGCCGTTGGTGATCTGCGACACGATGGTGGCGCCGCCGAGATCGATTCCCACCGGGCCCTGCATCGTGCTCGTGACGTTGATCACGATCGGCTGGGTGACCGTGTAGGTCTGCCCGCTCATCTCGGCGACGTAGCCGCCCGAGAATGCATTCCGAAGTGCTGTGTCGAGAGTCGTCCCCGCAATCTGCATTTCTGCATATCTCCGTAGTTGGTTGCAGTTCCCCCGCAAGCAGATGACCACGCGCTGGTTACAGGCGAAGCGGCACGAGACCGTGTTCTATTTCGGACAATCGCGCATTTTGGACGATCTCCTTGTGCCAAGTGCTTGGCGTCGTTCGCTTTTCAGAAGACGTGAAGATGACAGGATGGGCGCATTTCGCTCTCTCGAACACCGGCGCGACCCTCGCCAACGCGGGTACTGCGGTTGATGTGGCGCGCAACACGTTCATCTATCGACAGGCTGAGAGGGCCGATCAGGTCTTCTACGTCGAGGCGGGGCTGGTAAAGATCGACGGCGCATCGCCGGAAGGGAAATTCGCCGTCATTGCCCTGCTCGGCGGCGGCTCCTTCTTCGGCGAGTCCTGTCTCGGCGGCCATACGATGCGCAAGACCAACGCCAGCGCCCTGCTCGACACCCGCCTGGTCTCGATCCGCAAGAGCGCGATGTTGCGGCTGCTGCGGACCGACCCACACGTCTCGCGATACTTCACCGCGCACATGATCAGGCGCCTGGCGCGGGCCGAGGAAGACCTCATGGACCTGCGCGTCAACTCGGTGGAGCGCCGCCTCGCCCGCGCGCTGCTCGTCCTCGCCAGCATGGACGAAGGCGGACAGGCGCAGTCGGTGCTGGCCGCCATCAACCAGCAGACGCTTGCCGAGATCGTCGGCTCGACGCGGCCGCGCATCAGCGAAATGATGAGCAAGTTCCGGCGTCGCGGCTACATCAGCGCCGGCGGCCCGCTGAAAGTTCACAGCTCCCTGGTCAACGTCCTGTTGCGCGAACGGACCTGACGGCCGGGCCGGCGCAGCCGGGCGCGGGCCATGGCGGCACGACAGGCCGGGACGAGCAGGTAGGGAATGTCGTCCTTGTCGACCAGCAGCTGATGGCGATGCCGCTCGGGAACGATCGCGGGATCGCAGGCCGTGACGAAGACGAAGGGAATGCCCCGCTCGTCCAGCACGTCGGCCAGGGCAAAGCTCGTTTGCGGGCCAAGGAGGATGTCCAGGCAGACGAGGTCGACGGTCTGGCTACGCAGGACTTTCAGCGTCGCCGGCACCGACTGCGTCTGGGCGACCAGGATGGCGCCAGCATCGCGAAACATGTCATGGATCAGTTCGCCGATGAACTCGGCATCTTCGACCAGCAGGATCCGGACGCCATTCATCTCCAAGGTCGGATACTCACTGTGCCTGGCGACGCTCACCCATGAAGCAGCAAGCGGCCGACAGTGAACAGTACTATCCGCGCATATCTCGCGCTGCCGACAGGCGGGCTGACGACCTTCTCGACTTTTTTGGCTCGACTGCAACAACAAGGCGACTGGGGAGTTCAGTCAACTCAAGCGGCGCGCAAGGTCGGGGGCAGCTCATGTTCAGGCGGGATTGGTGGAAGCGGCACTTCGGCAACGTGCTGGCTGCCCCCATCAAGCGGGACGAGTTCGAGCACTGCACCGCGTGCGGTCAACCCTTCAACAGCCGCGACCTCGACCAGGTGTTGCCGCACTTCGAGCACCGGCTCGCTCTGGCGCCGCGCCCAGGCAAGGAGTCCTCTGCCGCCGAGGAACTGCGGTCGCCGGGTGGGAAGGTGGTCGAGCGTCCCAACCGTGCGGCGCCTGCCTTGTGGTCTGCAAACATGCAAATTGCCCGGCAAAGATCGACCTCATAGTGTGCCGGCGTGGGCACGCAGCAGCAGCGAGCGATGGTCTTCGACGGGTCGGCTTGGGCGCGACGAAAGCGCTTGCTTGCGGAACAGTTGAAACGGGATGCTGATCTCGTTTCCTTGCGGATACACCGAGAGACGTTGCTGGCCCATGCCGCCAGCCTGGAGCGCGAGGCGGCTCGCCTGGAAGCGGTTGCCGTCGACACGGCCCCCGAGCCACGAGACCCGAAGCCCTGACGGGACGCCCGCAGTCGCGTGGAACGCTCACGACTTGGCCATCCTTCCATAGCGGCGGCGCCTGCCGCACCATGAACGGGATCCGCCAGCGTTGACGGCTTCGCACGACGGCGTGGACAGGCCGCCCGCCCAGACGGCGATGGCTTGCAGCTCCATGAGAGGGCCGTTGTCCTGGAACAAGGTCAAGGCAACATCGAAGATCTCCCACCACGCCAGGCCGCACGCGGCGGCAACAAGCGTGGCGCCCGCCAGCTTGAGCGCCCGCAAAGGCCTGCTTACCTCGGGGACGACGACCTTGGCCAGCATCGCGGCGGCCGCCCACAGGGGGAAGAACGCCACGCGCAGCAGCACCGGCACCCTGCTGATGCCAACCTGGAGGGCGGCGGACTTCTCGCTCCTTCGGACCTTCTCCAGATACTTCTCTCTCCGGATCGAGGCTTCGAAGGCCCGGGACGATGAGGCGCGAACGTTCCCCGCGCCTGCCCGGAAGGGGTTGGGGCTGTCGCGCGGCGCACCGCGCGGCTCGCTCGAGCCAGGCTCAGCCACCACGTCGTTCCAGTTCAGCTGGCGCTGCATGAGCAATTGATTGCATTTGCGGATGGCGGCCAGCGCCTCGCCGTCGCTGGTGCTGTGCGTCATCCTCAGAAGCTTGACGAGCCGCTCTCGATCCTTGCTTTGCATCAGCGACTCACCGCTGCTGCGGCCAAGCGTGCTGGCGGGTTTTCGATGGCCTCGGTCATGCCGACTACACTACGCGCAGGGCCATCGGCCGCTGACGGCGAAAGCCTGTGACGTCACAGAAAGGTTACAGCCGCGCCGGACCTGCAATGGCAAGTTTCGCCAACTTCAGCGCAATTGGAGCGGATGAGGGGATGGCCCACCACCTGGAGCCTGGGACCGCTCGATGACACCTGACTACTACGCGCTGCTTGGCGTCGCCCGCGGAGCCGAAGGCGAAATCATCCGGGCCGCCTATCTGGTGCTCGCGAGGCGTTACCATCCCGATGCGGCGACGGCTGCTTCTCCCCACGACGTCGAGAAATTCCGGCTGATCACCGAGGCCTACGAGGTGCTGCGCGATCCGCGACGCCGCGCGTACTACGACTGGGGTCAGCCTCGCCAAGAGCGGAACCTGTCCGAGCTGCAACAATCCGTGCCTCCTCGGGCGGAACAGGAGCATGGACAAGTCGACGCGCCGGCCGAGAGCAGGCGGTCCGGCGCGATGGCGAGGCCTGTGGTCTACTCGGTCGGGGCGATCGCGCTGGTGGCCGCCTTCGCGTTCGGACTCATCACGGTGTTCTTCCCCGATGGCCCTCCCGTCGATGGCGATCTGGCAGTTCGCACGGCCAGCCCCGAGCAGCCATCAGGCCCGACGAGCGACAGGACGGCCGTGCAGGAACTGACCGAGTTGCGCTCGACGCTGCAGCAGACGCAGCAGCTGGCGGCGACAAACCAGGAGGCGTTGGCGCAGGAGCGCGCCCGCAGCCAGGAGCTTGAGAAACAACTCGCTGCTCGCGGCGACAGCGACAGGCTGCTCGCCCAGGAGCGGGCGCGCAGTCAGGATCTCGAGAAGCAACTCACGGCGCGTGGTGACAGCGACAAGCTGCTGGCCCAGGAGCACGCCCGCAGCCAGGACCTGGAGAAGCAACTCGCCGCACGCGGCGACAGCGACAAGCTGCTGGCCCAGGAACAGGCACGCAGTCAGGCGCTTGAGAAACAACTCGCCACACGCGGCGACAGCGACAAGCTGCTGGCCCAGGAACAGGCACGCAGCCAGGCGCTTGAGAAACAACTCGCCGCACGCGGCGACAACGACAAGCTGCTGGCCCAGGAACAGGCACGCAGCCAGGAGCTCGAGAAACAACTCGCCACACGCGGCGACAGCGACAAGCTGTTGGCGCAGGAACGCGCGCGCAGCCAGGCGCTTGAGAAACAACTCGCCGCACGCGGCGACAACGACAAGCTGCTGGCGCTGGAGCGCGCGCACAGTCAGGAGCTCGAGAAGCAGCTTGCCGCGCGCGGCGACAGCGACAAGCTGCTGGCGCAGGAACGAGCACGCAGCCAGGAGCTCGAGAAGCGGCTTGCCGCACGCGGCGACAGCGACAAGCTGCTGGCGCAGGAGCGGGCACGCAGCCAGCTGCTTGAGAAACACCTCGCCGCACGCGGCGACAGCGACGAGCTGTTGGCCCAGGAACGGACACGCAGCCAAGAGCTTAAGAAACAGCTCGCCGCACGCGGCGACAACGATAAGCTGCTGGCGCAGGAACGGGCGCGAAGCCAGGAGCTCGAGAAGCAGCTCGCTGCGCGCGGCGACAGCGACAGGCTGCTGGCGCAGGAACGCACGCGCAGCCAGGACCTTGAGAAGCAACTCGCGGCGCGTGGCGACAACGATAAGCTGCTGGCGCAGGAACGGACGCGAAGCCAGGAGCTCGAGAAGCAGCTCGCGGCGCGCGGCGACAGCGACAGGCTGCTGGCGCAGGAACGGGCGCGCACCCAGGACCTAGAGAAGCAGCTCGCGGCGCGCGGCGACAGCGACAGGCTGCTGGCCCAGGAGCGAGCGCGCAGTCAGGAGCTCGAGAAGCAACTCGCTGCGCGTGGCGACAGCGACAAGCTGCTGGCCCGGGAGCGAGCGCGCACCCAGGACCTAGAGAAGCAGCTCGCGGCGCGCGGCGACAGCGACAGGCTGCTGGCCCAGGAGCGAGCGCGCACCCAGGACCTGGAGAAGCAGCTCGCGGCGCGTGGCGACAGCGACAGGGTGTCGGCCGAGGAGCGCGCACGCAGGCAGGACCTGGAGAAGCAGCTCGCGGCGCGTGGCGACAGCGACAGGCTGCTGGCCGAGGAGCGCGCGCGCACCCAGGACCTCGAGAAGCAGCTCGCCGCGCGTGGCGACAGCGACAGGCTGTTGGCCGAGGAACGCGCACGCAGCCAGGACCTGGAGAAGCAGCTCGCCGCGCGTGGCGACAGCGACAAGCTGCTGGCCCAGGAACGCGCGCGCAGCCAGGACCTGGAGAAGCAACTCGCCGCACGCGGCGACAGCGACAGGGTGCTGGCCCAGGAGCGCGCGCGCAGTCAGGAGCTCGAGAAGCAACTCGCTGCGCGTGGCGACAGCGACAGGCTGCTGGCGCAGGAACGCGCGCGCAGCCAGGACCTGGAGAAGCAGCTCGCTGCGCGTGGCGACAGCGACAGGCTGCTGGCCGAGGAACGCGCGCGCACCCAGGACCTCGAGAAGCAGCTCGCCGCACGCGGCGACAGCGACCGGCTGCTGGCGCAGGAACGCACGCGCAGGCAGGACCTGGAGAAGCAGCTCGCGGCGCGTGGCGACAGCGACCGGCTGCTGGCGCAGGAACGCACGCGCAGCCAGGACCTGGAGAAGCAGCTCGCGGCGCGTGGCAACAGCGACAGGCTGCTGGCCCAGGAGCGAGCGCGCAGCCAGGACCTGGAGAAGCAACTCGCCGCACGCGGCGACAGCGACAGGCTGCTGGCCCAGGAACGCGCGCGCAGCCAGGACCTGGAGAAGCAACTCGCGGCGCGTGGCGACAGCGACAAGCTGCTGGCCGAGGAGCGCGCGCGCAGCCAGGACCTGGAGAAGCAGCTCGCTGCGCGTGGCGACAGCGACAGGCTGCTGGCCCAGGAGCGCACGCGCACCCAGGAGCTTGAGAAACAGCTCGCCGCGCGTGGCGACAGCGACAAGCTGCTGGCCGAGGAACGCGCGCGCAGCCAG
>Ga0081539_10002737_pt1 | contig 23826 bp, 17 predicted proteins | sample TabmetS4T2R2_FD_71023 | JGI IMG/M metagenome (GOLD analysis project Ga0081539, IMG submission 71023) | Tabebuia heterophylla rhizosphere microbial communities from the University of Puerto Rico - S4T2R2 | ecosystem: Host-associated > Plants > Roots > Rhizosphere ...
GGGCTGTTCGCCCTCTGGGCGGCGACCGGCGGCACCGGGCTGGTCCAGGTGGCCGAGCAGTACCTGCTGATGCCCGCGCACGCCGCCCGGCTCGCCGCGGTCCGGTCCGGCGTGCTCGGCGAACCGGCCCAGGTGCAGGTCTCCTCGACCCACCAGTACCACGCGGTCTCGCTGATCCGCGGCTTCCTCGACGAGGGGCGGGGGCCGGTCACCGTGCGCGCGGGCCGCACCACCGCGCCGCTGGTCGACCCGCTGACCCGGGCCGGCTGGACCGACGACCCGCGGCCGCGCCCGGCGACCACCACGATCGCCACGCTCGACTTCGGGAACGGCCGCTCCGGGCTGTACGACTTCACCGACAACCAGTGGCACAACCAGCTGCGGTTCCGCCGGATCCTGGTCCGCGGCACGCACGGCGAGCTGCGCGACGACGAGGTGGTGCGGCTCACCGCGCCGCACACGATCGTGCGGACCCCGCTGGTGCGCCGGCAGACCGGCTACGACCTCGACCTCGACGGCTTCGACACGGACACCGTCACGCTCGGCGGCGAGGTGCTGTTCCGCAACCCGTTCCCGGGGAAGCGGTGGAGCGACGAGGAGATCGCCATCGCCACGCTGCTGGTCCGGACGGCGGCGTGGGTCCGCGGCGACGGTCCGCCGCCGTACCCGCTGGCCGACGGCGCGCACGACCACCTCGTCGCGCTCGCGATCGAGGAGGCCGCCGACACCGACCGTACGGTGACGGTGGCCACGCCGCCGTGGCGATAGGCGCCGGTCTCGCCGAATCACTCAACCCCGGCCGCCGCCGCCCGATCAGACGCACGACGGAGGCCCGATCCGGCCGCCGGAGCTGATCGGGGGGCGCATGACCAGCAGGGCGGCACGCGTGTGCTTCGGCACCTGGGTCGTGGCGCTCACCGTCGTCTACTACACCTTCCCGGACAGCCACCTGCACACGTGGGCCGCGATCGGATACTCCAGCGCCGCGATGGTCCTGCTCGGCGTACGCGTCAACCGGCCGGCCCGGCGCCTGCCGTGGTACCTGATCGCGGCGGCGCTGGCCTTCTTCACCACCGGTGACACCGCGTACAACGCGATCCTCGTCACCGGCCGCCAGCCGTCCTTCCCGGGCGTCGCCGACCTGTTTTACCTGCTGGTGTACCCGCTGCTCACCGGCGCTTTCCTGCTCTTCGTCCGGGCCCGCTCGGGCGGCGGCAGCAACCGGGCGGCGCTGCTCGACGCGCTGGTGCCCACCGTCGGCCTCGGCCTGCTCTCCTGGGTCTACTGGATCGCGCCGTTCACCCGGTCGACCGAGCTGTCGCTGCCGGAGAAGCTGGTCTCGGTCGGCTACCCGCTGGGCGACGTGCTCGCCCTGGCCATGACGCTGCGCATCCTGACGATCGCGGGCCGCCGGCCACGCGCCGTCGACGCCATCGGCCTGGCCATGGTGGGCCTGCTGGTCTCCGACATCTTCTACGGCCAGTCCCAGCTCAACAGCGAATGGACGCTCGGCGGCCCGGTCGACCTGGGCTGGGTGGTGTTCTACGCCACCACCGGCTTCGCCGCGCTGATGCCGTCGATGCGCGGGCTGACCGAGGCGCCGACGGGCCACAGCCTGCCGGACACCGGCACCCCGCGGATCGCCTGGATGGCGGGCGCGGCGCTGATCGCCCCCGCCGTGCTCTACGTGGAGTGGCTGAACGCGCCGAGCCGGCTGATCGACGCACCGGTGATCGCCGGCGCCGCGGCGCTGATGTTCCTGCTGGTCCTCGCCCGGGCGAACGGCCTGGCCATGGCGCAGCGCCGGGCCCGGGCCCGGGAGCGGGCGCTGCGCCAGGCCGGCGCGGCACTGTTCGCGGCGGCCACCGAGGAGGACGCGGTGGACGCCGTGCAGCGGGCCGTGGCCCGGCTGATGCCGGCCGACGAGCCGTACCGGCTGAACCTGAGCCGGCCGGACGGCCCGGCACCGGAGGTCTCGGGCGTGCGCCTGATCACCGCCGCGGAGCTGCCCGACGGCCTGCCGGCGGAGCTGACCGGATCCGGCTTCGACACGTTCCTCTACGGGACGATGCCGCTGCCCGGGCACGCCGGACGCTACGGCGCCGGGGTGCTCGCCGCGCCCGGCCCGCTGCTGCGCGAGCTGCTGCCCTCGTTCGAGGCCCTGTACGCGCAGATCGGCGTCGTCTTCGAGCGGATCGGGCTGACCGGGGAGATCAACCGCCGGGACAGCGAGGCCTACTTCCGTACGCTGATCCAGAACGCCTCGGACGTGATCCTCATCGTCGGCGACGACGACCGGATCCGGTACGCCAGCCCGTCGGCGGCGACCGTGTTCGGCTACCCCGACCTCGTCGGCAGCCCGCTGTCCGCGCTCGTCGCGGTCGGCCACCACGGCACGCTGAGCGAGGTGCTCGCCTCGGTCCGGCAGGGTCCCGGCCTGGGGGCCTGTCCGGACCTGAGCGTGGTCTGCGCCGACGGGCGCCTGCTCCAGGTCGAGTGCGACGGCCGGGACCTGCGCACCGACCCGACGGTGCAGGGCCTGGTGCTGACCATCAGCGACGTCACCGAGCGGCGCCGGCTCGAGGACGACCTGTCCCACCTGGCCTTTCACGACGGCCTGACCGGGCTGGCCAACCGGCTGCTCTTCCGCGACCGGCTCGAGCAGGCGTTCACCGCCGCGGAGCGCGACGGCGCCCCGCTGTGCCTGCTCTTCGTCGACCTCGACGACTTCAAGGAGGTCAACGACACCCTCGGCCACGCGGTCGGGGACGACCTGCTGATCAGCGTCGGGGACCGGATCACCCAGGTCATCGGGGCCGGCGGCACGGCCGCCCGGATGGGCGGCGACGAGTTCGCCGTGCTGGTCGCGGCGGGCCACGACATCGCCCACGCCGAGGACGTGGCGGCGCGGATCGTCGCCGCCCTGGCCGTCCCGGTCGAGGTGGGTGACGGGCTCGGCGGTACGCACATCGTCAGCGGGGCGGCCAGCGTCGGCCTGGCCACCAACCGGGACGCGAGCACCGCGACCGAGCTGCTGCGCCACGCCGACCTCGCGCTCTACCAGGCCAAGGGTGAGGAGAAGGGCACCTGGCAGCGGTACCGGCCGGAGTTGCACACCGCGATGGTGCAGCGGCTGGAGACCCGGGCCGCGCTGCACGAGGCGGTCGACGGGGAGCAGTTCGCGCTGCAGTACCAGCCGATCGTGGACCTGCGCAGCGGCGCCACCATCGGGGTGGAGTCGCTGATCCGGTGGCGCCATCCCGGCCGCGGGCTGCTCGGCCCGTACCACTTCATCGAGGTGGCCGAGGAGAGCGGCGCGATCGTCCCGATCGGCCGCTGGGTGCTGCGCGAGGCACTGACCCAGTTCGCCCGGTGGCGCGCCGACGACCCCGCCGGCACACTGCGCTACGTCAGCGTGAACGTGTCGGCCCGGCAGTTCCGTACGCCCGGCTTCGTCGACCAGGTCCGCGCGGCGCTCACCGAGTCCGGCGCGCGGCCCGAGTGGCTGTTGCTGGAGATCACCGAGAGCCTGGTGCTGCGCGAGGCGGACCAGGTCGGCGACGACCTGCGGGCGCTGCGCGAGCTGGGCGTGCGGATCGCGATCGACGACTTCGGCACCGGCTACTCGTCGCTGAGCTACCTGCGGCAGATGCCGGTCGACGTGCTGAAGGTCGACAAGTCGTTCATCGACGACATCGTCGGCAGCGAACAGCAACGCGCGCTGGTCGACGCGATCGTGACACTGGCCCGCAACCTGGACCTCGTGGTCGTCGCCGAGGGCATCGAGGACGCCGGCCAGCGGGCCGCGCTGGCCGAGATGGGCTGCCCGTACGGCCAGGGATACCTGTTCGCCGCGGCGGTCTGGCCGGACGAGATCGCGGCGCCGGGCCACCCGACACGCGCGCTCGTCTGAGCGGTTTGCGCTTAATCGCTGGCGATTCGCGCCCGTTCCGGGCAAGGTCGGAGAGATGCTGGAGAATCCCGTGTGGGCCGCCCTGTCCGGGCCGCAGGCCTGCTTCGCCGAGGTGGCCGGCAACGCCGCCTGCTACTCGTCCGACATCTCGCCGTTCGGTGCCCTCGCCGACCCCGCCGACCCGGCCGGCTGGCGCGACCTGGCCACCCTCACCGACCACGTGCTGCTCACCGGCCCGGCGATCACGCCGGCGCCCGGGTGGCAGCCGGCCGGCCGGATGGCCGGCGTGCAGATGGTCGGGCACGGCATGACCGGTGTCGAGGACCCCGAGGCGGTGCTACTCACGGAGACCGACGTCCCGGAGATCCTCGACCTGGTGGAGCGTGCGCAGCCCGGGCCGTTCCGCAAGCGCACCATAGAGCTCGGCCGCTACCTGGGCATCCGGCACGAGGGCCGGCTGATCGCGATGGCCGGCGAGCGGTTCCGGCTGCCCGGCTGGACCGAGGTCAGCACGGTCTGCACCGACCCGGACTTCCGCGGGCGCGGGCTCGGCGCCCGGCTCACCCTCGCCGTCGCCGCCGGCATCCTGGAACGCGGCGAGCTGCCGTTCCTGCACACGGCGGCCGACAACGCGGGCGCCATCCGGCTGTACGAGCGGCTCGGCTTCGAGCCCAGCCACGACGTCGTCTTCGCGTCCTACCGCCGGGCCGGCTGACCCAGCAGGGCCAGGGTCCGCGGGTCCGGGCCGTCGTAGAAGCGGTCGAGGGCGTCCTCGAACGGCTTCGCATCGGCGGCCGCGCGGGCGAAGAGCGTCAACGACGACCGCAGCTTCAGATCGTCCGGGTATCCGAAGATCTCCTCGGCGGAACGGCCGCTCTTCGCCAGCGCGGCGGTGCAGGCGAGCAGGCGCGGCCCCAGGACGGGGTGGTCCAGGTAGGCGCGCGCCTCGGCCAGGCCGCTGATCGCGTACCGCTGCGCGGCCGGACTGGAGCCCAGGCCGGCGAGCTGCGGGAAGACGAACCACATCCAGTGCGTCCGCTTGCGGCCGGCCGTGATCTCGGCGAGCGCCGTCTCGTGGACGCCCTCCTGGGCCGTGACGAACCGCTCGAGCTCCGGCGTCACTTCTTGCGGGCCTTGGCGGAAGCCCGGCTGTTGGCCTTCTGGATCGCCTCGACCAGCTGCGGCTTGGTCATCCGGCTGCGGCCGGCGATGTCGAGCCTCCTGGCGACGTCCATCAGGTGCGCCTTGCTGGCGTTCGCATCCACGCCCCCGGCGGTCTTCGCCCTGGTGTCCCGGCCGCCGGCCGCCTTGGCGTCGCTCGGGCCCTTCTTGTCCTTGGGCTCCCAGTGGTCGCCCACCTTCTCGAACGAGTGCTTCACCGCGGAGAACGCGGTGCGGTGCGCGCGCTCGCCCTCGCCGTACTGCTCGACGGCGGAGTCGTGCGTCTTGGCGTACGTCTCCTGAGCCTTCTTCGGGGACCGTTTGAGCGTCCCGGGCAGGTCTTCACGTGCTGGCATGCCAGTCAGGTTTCCCGGGGCCGGTACGGCAAAACGCGCTCCCGGCGGGCGGTGGCGTCCTAGGCTCAATCGACCCCCCGCGGCAGAGGAGAGAGAAGGACCTGATGCGCGCGGTAGTTCTCAAGGCGGTCACGACCCTGGTGGTGGTGTTCGCCGCCACGGTCGTTCCCGGCGGTCCCGCGATGGCCGCCGGCGGGGTGCTGATCAGCGGTTACGACGGGCGCTGCCTGGACGCGGACATCTCCACCCCGACCCACGACGGCACCAAGGTGCAGGCCTGGCAGTGCTGGGGTGGCCGCAACCAGCAGTGGACGTGGTACACGGACGGCACGATCCGTTCGTCCTGGGACGGGCGGTGCCTGGACGAGGACATCGCCGGCGGCACCCGCAACGGCACGAAGGTGCAGCTGTGGGCCTGCAACGGCTGGCTCAACCAGAAGTGGGTCCGCAACGCGGACGGCAGCATCAGCAGCCGGCACGACGGCCGATGCCTGGACGAGGACATCGCCGGCGGCACCCGCAACGGCACGAAGGTCCAGGTCTGGGACTGCAACGGCTGGCTCAACCAGAAGTGGCGCCGCTGAGGGTCGCGTCCGCCGTGATCGCGCGGCGGAGGCGGTCGAGGGCGTCGAGGCGGGCGCCGGCCAGTGCCGGCTCGGCGGTCAGCGCGGCGGTGCGTACCGGGACGGTCCGCGGCAGCGCGGCCGCCGCCGCCGCGATCGCCTCGACGACCGCCGGGTCGGTGCCCCACTCGCCGCCCAGCACGACCACCTGCGGGTCGGCGAGCGCGACGACGGCCGCCAGCACTCCGGCGACGGCGTGGCCGAGCGCGGTGCGCACCTCCTGGTCCGCCGCGGCGGCCGCCCGCAGCCGGGCGACGTCGATCGCCGTCGAGCCGGGCTGCCGCAGGCCGAGCTCGCCGAAGACCTCGATGAGCCGGGTCGCCCGGCCGCCCGGGCCTACGGTGATCAGGTGGGCCGCCTCGCCGGCGAGGCCGGACCGGCCCCGCCGGATCTCGCCGTCGCCGACGATCGCGCAGCCGAGCCCCTCGCCCAGGTGCACGTACGCGAAGTCGTCGAGCGGCTGCTCGCTCGCCGCCCGCTCGGCACGGGCCGCCCAGTTCACGTCGTTGTCGACGGTGACCGGCCCGTCCACCTCCGCCGCCAGCACGCCGGCCGGGTCGAGCTCGCCGACCAGGAACGGCGCGTCCGGCAACTGGATCAGACGCCCGGTGGCGCGGTCGACCGGGTCGGCGGCGCTGACCACGGCCAGCCGTACCCGCGCGCCGGCCGCCCGCCGGGCGTGCGCGGCGGTTGCGGCGAGGGCGGCGGCGACCTGCGGCGAGCGGGCCGGGCGGCCGAGCGGCGCCTGCGCCCGGCTCACCGTCTCCCCGTACGCGTCCACGCACTCGGCGACGATCCCCCCGGGCGCGATGCTCACCGCCAGGGCGATGCCGACCTGCTCGGACAACGCGTAATACGACCCGACGCGGCCCCGGCCGCGCCCGCCGGGCGTGCGCTGCCCGGTGTCCACCACCAGGCCGGCCGCGGTCAGCCGGCGGACGCTCTCCCCCACGGTGGGCTTGGAGATGCCGGTGCCGGCGGCGAGCTCCGCGCGGGTGAGCAGCCGGTGGCGGATGAGCGCGCGGAGCACGTGCTCGTCGGTCAGCGAGCGGAGCAGTTCCAGCGAGGGCTTGGCGGGATCCACGGAAAAATTCTAGTCAGGAGTCTTGCCTGGAAAGTGCGTCACGCCTACAGTCTTTTACAAGTAAGGAGAATTGACTAGAAGGAGCCGCCGCCATGTCAGCCCCGACCGCCCCCGCCACCGGCCTGCCGGCCCTGCCGCACTGGGAGGAGACGCCGGCCGACCTTCCGGCCGCGATCCGCGAGATCAAGGCGGCCCTGCGTACCAGGATCGCCGCCTCCGGCCGCACGGTCGAGGAGGTCTTCGCCGTCGTCGAAGAGCGCGTGCGCGCCGCCGTCGAGGAGATCGAGGCGGCCCGGGCCCGCGGCGAGGAGATCTGGCCGGTCATCGACTACGCCGACATCCAGGCCGGCACCGTCCCGGCCGAGCAGGTCGCGCTGCTGCGCCGCCGCGGCTGCCTGGTCGTGCGCGGCCATTTCGACCGTTCGCAGGCCCTGGCCTGGGACCGGGACATCGTCGACTACGTCGAGAGCAACCACTTCTTCGAGAACTACCGCGGTCCGGGCGACGACTTCTTCGGCAGCGTCGGCTCCAAGCCCGAGATCTACCCGATCTACTGGTCCCCCGCGCAGATGCAGGCCCGGCAGAGCGACCGGATGGCCCGCGTGCAGGCGTTCCTGAACGGCCAGTGGAAGCACGAGTCGGAAGGCGTCCCGTGGTTCGACCCGCGGCGCGACTCGCTCTACCCGGACCGGATCCGCCGCCGCCCGGAGGGCGCCGACTCGGCCGGGCTCGGCACCCACCTCGACCCGGGCACCCTCGACCTGTGGATGACCCAGGCGTACCAGCAGGCGTTCCGGCACCTCTTCGACGGCAGCCCGGAGCAGTACGACCCGTGGGACGCGGCCTACCGCACCGCCGGCCCGCAGTACCCGGGCAGCACCATGTGCTCGGCGTTCCGCACCTTCCAGGGCTGGACCGCCCTCTCCGACATGGACCACGACCAGGGCGTCCTGCACACGGTGCCGATCCCGGAGGCGATGGCCTACCTGATGCTGCGCCCGCTGCTGGCCGACGTGCCCGAGGACGACATGTGCGGCGTCACGGTCAACCAGGTCTTCCCGGCGAACGAGAAATGGCACCCGCTGCTGATGCGCGCGCTGAGCGGCATCCCGGACGTCCAGGCCGGCGACTCCGTCTGGTGGCACTGCGACATGATCCACAGTGTCGCGCCGGTCCGGGACCAGAAGGGCTGGGGCAACGTCATGTACATCCCGGCCGCGCCGTGGTGCCCGCGCAACGAGGCGTACGCGGAATCGGTACGCGCCGCGTTCCTCGACGGGTCCAGCCCGAGCGACTTCCCGGCCGAGCACTACGAGCGGGCGTGGCCGAACCGGTTCCACCCGGAGGACCTGAACGAGACCGGCCGGCGCGGCCTCGGCCTGTAGCGGCGTCCGCAGGCGGATCGGCTCAGTAGCGGCAGCGCAGCACTACCAACGTGTGCCCGGTCACGTCGATCTGGCCGCCCGCCTTCGCCGTCTTGCGCCGCACCGCCAGCAGCGGATCGGCGGTGTTCACCACGATCTCCCAGGTGCGGCCGAAGTCGCGGGGCGGCAGGGTGAACGACACCCGCTCGCCGAGCGGGTTGAACAGCAGCAGGAACGAGTCGTCGCGGATCGGGCCGCCGAGGGCGTCCCGCTCCGGAATGCCGTGGCCGTTCAGGAACACCGTCATCGTCATGCCGCAGCGGTTGTTCCAGTCGGCCGCGGTCATCGGCTCGCCGTCGCGGCGCAACCAGGCGATGTCCGGCAGCTTCGAGTCGCCCGCCGGGTCACCGGTGAAGAACCGCCGCCGGCGGAAGATCGGGTGCTCGGCGCGCAGCCGGGTGAGCCGGCGGGTGAAGCTGGTCAGCACGTCCTGGTTGCGGGCGTCCGCCCAGTCCATCCAGCTGGTCTCGTTGTCCTGCGCGTAGACGTTGTTGTTGCCGCCCTGGGTGCGGCCCAGCTCGTCGCCGTGCGAGATCATCGGCACGCCCTGGGACAGCAGCAGCGTGGCGAGGAAGTTGCGCTTCTGCCGCTCGCGGAGCAGCACGGTGTCCGGGTCGTCGGTCGGGCCCTCGATGCCGCAGTTCCACGAGCGGTTGTGGCTGTCGCCGTCCCGGTTGCCCTCACCGTTGGCCTCGTTGTGCTTGTCGTTGTACGACACCAGGTCGTGCAGGGTGAAGCCGTCGTGCGCGGTGACGAAGTTGATCGACGCGATGGGCCGCCGGCCGTCGATCTCGTACAGGTCGGCGCTGCCGGTGAAGCGCGAGGCGAACTCTCCCAGGCTGGCCGGCTCGCCGCGCCAGAAGTCCCGGACCGAGTCGCGGTACCGGCCGTTCCACTCCGTCCACAGTGGGGGGAAGCCGCCCACCTGGTAGCCGCCGTCCCCCACGTCCCAGGGCTCGGCGATCAGCTTCACCTGTGACACCACCGGGTCCTGGTTCACCAGGTCGAAGAAGGCGGCCAGCCGGTCCACCGCGTGGAACTCCCGGGCCAGCGCCGAGGCCAGGTCGAAGCGGAAGCCGTCGACGTGCATCTCGGTCACCCAGTACCGGAGCGAGTCCATGATCAGCCGCAGCGACTCGTGGTGACGGACGTTCAGACTGTTCCCGGTGCCCGTGGTGTCGTAGTAGTACTGCCGGTCCGCGTCGACCAGCCGGTAGTAGGCCGGGTTGTCGACGCCCTTGAAGGACAGGGTCGGGCCGAGGTGGTTGCCCTCGGCGGTGTGGTTGTAGACGACGTCCAGGATCACCTCGATGCCGGCCTGGTGCAGGGCCTTCACCATCGACTTGAACTCCTGCACCTGGCCGCCGTGCCCGCCGAACGAGGCGTAGCCGTTGTGCGGCGCGAAGAAGCCGATGGTGTTGTAGCCCCAGTAGTTCGTCAGGCCCCGCTCGATCAGCGTGCTGTCGTGCACGAACTGGTGCACCGGCATGAGTTCGACCGCGGTCACCCCGAGCTGCTTGAAATGCTCGATCATGATCGGGTGGGCGATCCCCGAGTACGTGCCCCGTACGTCCTCCGGGATGCCGGGGTGCCGCACCGTCATGCCCTTGACGTGACACTCGTAGATGACGGTCTGGTGGAACGGCACCCGTAACGGCCGGTCGTTGCCCCAGTCGAAGAACGGGTTGATCACCACGGATCTCTGCGCGAACGGCGCGGAGTCGGCGTCGTTGCGCGAGTCCAGATGACCGAACCGGTACGAGAACAACGCCTCGTTCCAGTCGTTGTGCCCGTCGATCGCTTTCGCGTACGGATCGAGCAGCAGCTTGCTCGGGTTGCAGCGCAGGCCGCGGTGCGGATCGTACGGACCGTACACCCGGTAGCCGTACCGCTGGCCGGGCACGATCCGCGGCAGATAGCCGTGCCACACCAGGGCCTCGCGCTCCGGCAGCTCGATGCGCGTCTCGGTCCCGGCGTCGTCGAACAGGCAGAGCTCGACCCGGTCGGCCACCTCGGAGAAGAGGGCGAAATTGGTGCCGCCGCCGTCGTAGGTGGCGCCCAGCGGGTAGGGGTTACCGGGCCAGATCTGCACGTCTCGTCTCCGTCCCTGCGCCGGTGGGGTCGGGCGAATGATTCCCCCGTCGCGGGACGTTTCAAAACCCTGCGACGCCGGCGGCCGGATCAACCGGCCACCGGCGTCGACCTCAGGTGGTCGCGCTCAGGTGGTCGCGTTGTAGACCAGGGCGCCGAGGATCATGCCGACGATGCCGCCGACGGCGCCCGCCACGGCGGCGTACCAGCCCAGCGGCTTGTCGCCGAGGGTCGCCCCGATGACGCCCAGGACGACGGCCGCGATGCCGAACAGGATCGGGAGGAAGAACACCGGGACGACGGCTCAGACACCGCTGGGGTAGGTCTCCGGCTCGCGGGTGTCGACCTTGAACGTGTGCAGCGGCCGCACCGCCCGCGTCTCGTCGAACCAGAGGAACGCGTCGTACCGGTCGCCCAGCACGGATGGCACGTAGTTGCCCCACCGTTCGCGCTCGGGACGGTACACGACGCCGATCGCCCGGTGCGGCAGCTCGTCGACGAGCAGGTCCGGCCGGCGGTTCAGCGGTGGGAACACGAACAGCGCCGCGGGCGGTGCGACCGCGTGCAGGATGTCCTCCACCGAGCCGGGGCGGCCCTCGGGCACGCCCATCACCTCCATCGGCGCGCCCCAGTCGCGGCCGGCCAGCACGGTGCCGCGATGGCTGCCGAAGCCGATCAGCACCACCTGGCCGGCGCCGTACCGCTCACGCGCGAGCTCGCCGATCGTCACCTCGCCGTGCCGGGCCTGGTCGGTGGCGCGGGAGTCGCCGACGTGCGTGTTGTGCGCCCACACGACGGCGCGGGCGCCGTCCCCGTACCGCTCGAGCAGCCGGGCCAGCGTGGCGTCCATGTGCCGGTCGCGGACGTTCCAGGCGCGGGCGCCGCCGTGCGTCATCGCCCGGTAGTAGTGCTCCGCCCCGGCCACCACCTCGGCGTTCTGCCACACCGCGAAGTCGCCGCCGCGCAGCTCGAGGAGCATGCGGACGACCTCGTTCTCGCAGCTGGCGGGGACGAAACGGGTGGCGTACGCGTAGGCGTTCGGATCCTCCTCGTACGCCTCGAAGCAGCGGAACGCGCTCAGCGCGACCGGCACCCGTTCCGGGTCGTGCTCGCGCAGCCAGGTGAGGATCTCGTGCAGCGACTCCCACAGCGAGTAGACGTCCAGCCCGTGGAAGCCGGCCCGCTCCCCCGGCTCCCGGCCGGAGTTGTACGCCCGCAACCAGCGGGTGAAGTCGACGACCTCCTCGTTGGCCCACATCCAGGTGGGCCACCGGTCGTACGCCAGCAGCGCGGCCCGCGGATCCGGTGGCGCGCCCGGCTCGCCGCGGACGCTCGCGTCGACGCGTTCGCAGTCCGGCCAGTCGCCCTCCACGGCGACGAAGGAGAATCCGCGCTCGGCGATCAGCCGCTGGGTGAGCGCGGCGCGCCAGGCGTAGAACTCGTGCGTGCCGTGGCTGGCCTCGCCGATCATCACGACCCGCGCGGTGCCGATCCGGTCGAGCAGGATGTCCAGGTCACCCGGGTCGCGCAGCGGACGGGCGATCGACGTCAGTTCATCACCGTACCGGTGCATTCCGGTGGGGTACCCGCCCGGGCCGGCGGTATACGTCCGGCCTTAGCGCCGGCGTACCGGCGGGCCGCCGGCCAGCGTCAGGTGCCGCCGCAGGTCCACGGTGTGCCCGGTGACGGGCCGGGCGGCCAGGACGCAGGTGTCGTCGTCCGGGTTGGCCTGCCGCAGGCGGGCCAGCAGCTGCGCGAGCGGCTGCTGCGGCGACGCCCGCACGGCCTCGTCCACCGTGGCGATCGCCGTGGCCAGGCCCTCGTCCAGCCCCCGCCCGCGGTGCTCCACCAGGCCGTCGGTGTAGAGCAGCAGCACGTCACCGGCCCGGAAGTCGAGCCGGGCGGTGGCGTAGGCGGCCTCGTCCACCACTCCGAGCATCGGGCCGGCCGGGCGGGCCAGCGGCGCGGTGCGGCCGGCCCGGCTGAGCAGCGGCGGCGGATGGCCGGCCTGCGCCCACACGATCTCCTGCCGGGCCGGGTCGAAGCGGGCCACCACCGCGGTGGCCGACAGCTCCGGCGATTCCCGCTCGAGCTCGCAGGTCAGCCGGTTCAGGTGGCCGAGCAGGACGCCGGGGTCGCCGGTGGTGACCGCCAGGCCGCGCAACGCGTGCCGCAGCTGGGCCATCGTGGTGGCCGCCTGCAGGCCGTGACCGGCGACGTCGCCGACGGCGAGCAGCACGGAGCCGTCGCGCAGCTCGGCCGCGTGGTACCAGTCGCCGCCGACCAGGTTCTCCCGCGCCGCCGGCAGGTACCGCAGGGCGACCTTCAGCCCGGGCAGTTCGATCGGGCCGTCCGGGATCGGCAGGATGATCCGTTGCAGGCGGCCGGCCAGCTCGTGCTCGGCGGCCAGCGTGCGGCCCTGCTCGGCGAGCTGACGCTCCACCTCGGCGAGCCGCTGCGCGCTGGTCTCCTGCTGGGTGACGTCCTGGACGATGCCGTAGATCCGCAGCGGGCGCCCGGCGGCGTCGCGTACCGCGTCGGCGACCGTACGCAGGTGCTTGATCCGGCCGTCGATCCGGACCCGGGTGGTGACGTCGATCCGCTCGTTGCGCTCGAACGCCTCCAGGGCCGCCGCGCGCAGCGGCTCGTCGCCGGGCACCGCCAGCGCGTCGGACTCGGCCCGGCTGAGCGGACCGAGCCGCGGGTCCCGCTCGTAGATCCGGTACAGCTGCGCGGACCAGTAGATGTCGCCGCTGACCAGGTCCCACTCGCCCCAGCCGAGGTTGCCCAGCCGCTCGGTGCCGGCCACCCGTTCGCTCTCTCCGCCCGGATGGTCGTCGTGCCGGATCCAGCTCATCAGCAGACCCTGGCCGAGCCGGTGGGCGCGCACCGAGTAGAAGCCGTCGCCGTGCCGGATCGGTCCGATCGCCGCCGGGCAGCCGCTGTCCAGCACGTCCTGGTACGCCGCCCAGCGGTCGGTCGCGACGGCCTCGGGAAAGGTCCGGCTCACCCGCTCACCGACCAACTGCATGCCGTGGCGGCCGTCCGCGGCCACCGCACCCGGGCTCGCGGCGGCCCAGACGAGGTCGACGAGCCGGCCGCCGTCGTCCCGCTCGGCGGTGAAGTACGCCGACATGCCGGGCAGCACGTCCAGCACCCGCTGGACCATGGCGATCCAGGGTTCGAAACGGGGGGCCGGCACGACCGGCTCCGGCGGTACGGCGAGCGCGGCGGCGACGAGCTGCGGCACCGAGGGTGTCGCGGCCTCGCCGGCCGGCGGCCCCGCGCCGTCCAGCAGCCGGATCACGTCGGCTGCCACGTCGCGCACGGCGCGGCGCTGGTCCGCCGCCATCCGCAGCAGGTGCCGGTGCGCCTCGGCGATGCGGCAGTGCGCCCGCCCGGCGAGCAGCCCCGCGGCCCGCTCGATCGTCGCCCCGGCACCCGGGTACGCCTCGGGGCGCAGACTGCTCACCGCCGCCGCGTACGCCTGAGCCACCGCATCTCCCCTTGGTCGATCTGCCCTCCTGCATACGTCAGGGCCGGTGCCGGCGTCATCCTCCGTTCCTCCAGGACGCCCGCCACCTGCGAGGGCGGCGCTCACATCACCCCGTGCGGGTGTCCCGCGAACGGGTGAGCCGGTGTCACAGGTCGAAGAGGTCGCGGACGGCCTCGGCCAGGCGGGCCATGCTGGCGCCGGTGACCATGCCGATCCGCTCGGCTCCGCTCGAGGCCGGCAGGCGGCGCATGCGGTTCACCACCACCACGCCGGTGATCGGGTCCTGCTCGGTGAGGGCGACCGCGTACGGCGGGAGTTCGGTCGTGCCGCGCTGCCGGACGATCGGCGCGCAGAATGGCGCCGCGTTCTTCCGGTCGTGGTAACCGTCCCCGGAAAGCACCAGCACCCGGTAGCGCAGATCGGTGCGGTTGCCGATGGTCCAGATCTCGCCGCGCCTCATGGCCGGTCAGTCCCGCTCGGCATGACCCGAAGCGTACCGCCGCGCGGATCTTAGGCCACGCCGAGGCTCCGGCACCGCCGCACGAACCACCGCTCATCAGGTGAGCAGGTTCGCACCACGACGCCCCGGATCCCGTAAGAATGGTGGGCGCGTGGCATGTCTAGGGAAGGACGTCAACATGTCGGAGAAGGCGCAGATCGGGGTCACCGGCCTCGCGGTGATGGGGCGCAACCTCGCCCGCAACTTCGCCCGCCACGGCCACACGGTGGCCGTGCACAACCGGACGTACGGCCGCACCAAGGAGCTCGTGGAGGAGTTCGGGCACGAGGGCACGTTCCTTCCCGCGGAGACCGCGGAGCAGTTCGTGGCCAGCCTGGAGCGCCCCCGCCGCGTCGTGATCATGGTGAAGGCGGGCCCGCCCACCGACGCCGTGATCGACGAGTTCGCGCCGCTGCTCGAGGACGGCGACATGCTCATCGACGCGGGCAACGCGCATTTCCAGGACACCCGGCGGCGGGAGGCCGCCCTGCGGGAGCGGGGCCTGCACTTCGTCGGCACCGGGGTGTCCGGCGGCGAGGAGGGGGCGCTGCACGGGCCGAGCATCATGCCCGGCGGCTCGCCGGAGTCGTACCAGGCGCTCGGCCCGCTGCTGGAGGACATCTCCGCCAAGGTCGACGGCGAGCCGTGCTGCGTGCACGTCGGCCCGGACGGCGCCGGGCACTTCGTCAAGATGGTGCACAACGGCATCGAGTACGCGGACATGCAGCTCATCGCGGAGGCGTACGACCTGCTGCGCCAGGTGGGCGGCCACTCGCCGGCCGAGATCGCGGAGGTCTTCTCCGGCTGGAACTCCGGCCGGCTCGGGTCGTACCTGATCGAGATCACCGCCGAGGTCCTGCGGCAGACCGACGCCGCGAGCGGTAAGCCGTTCGTCGACGTGGTGCTCGACCAGGCCGAGCAGAAGGGCACCGGCCGCTGGACCGTGCAGGCCGCCCTCGACCTCGGCGTTCCGGTCAGCGGCATCGCCGAGTCGGTGTTCGCCCGGGCCCTCTCCGGCGGGGCGGACGTGCGCCGGGCCGCGGCCGACGCCGCGCTGCCCGGCCCGTCCGCCGCGGCCGGCTCACACGGCGGCGACCTGCGGGCCGACGTCGAGGAGGCGCTGTTCGCCTCGAAGATCGTCGCGTACGCGCAGGGCTTCCAGCAGATCCAGGCGGCCAGCAGGGAGTACGGCTGGGACGTCGACCCCGGCGCGATGGCGAAGATCTGGCGGGCCGGCTGCATCATCCGGGCCAAGTTCCTCGACTACATCAAGCAGGCGTACGACAAGTCGCCCGAGCTGACCACGCTGCTCGTCGACTCGTACTTCCTGGACGCGGTCAGCGGCGCCCAGGACGCCTGGCGCCGGGTGGTGGCGACCGCCGCCCAGCAGGGCATCCCGGCGCCGGGTTTCGCGTCCGCGCTGGCCTACTACGACGGTCTGCGGGCGAAGCGCCTGCCGGCCGCGCTGATCCAGGGGCAGCGCGACTTCTTCGGCGCGCACACGTACCGCCGGGTGGACAAGGACGGCGCGTTCCACACCCTGTGGGCGACCGACGACCGCACCGAGGTCCAGGCCTGACGGAACACCGGGGCGGCGGTGCGGGTCCGCTGCCCCGGCCTACGCCCGGACCGGCTCGGCGGCCATCAGCCTGCCGGCGTCCACGGCGGACAGCGGCTTCGCCATGTAGTAACCCTGGCCGAGCCGGTAGCCCATGCCGCGCAGCCGGTCCAGCTGGGCCTCGCTCTCGATGCCCTCGGCCACCGCGGAGAGCTGCAGGTACTCGGCGAGCTGGGCGACCGCCGCGGCGACCGCGAGCCGGCCCCGGTCCTCCCCGTCGGCGATGCCGTCGACGAAGGACTTGTCCAGCTTGAGGACGTCGACCGGAAAGGCGCGCAGCAGGCTCAGCGACGACTGGCCGGTGCCGAAGTCGTCCAGCGCCAGCCGCACCCCCATCTCGTGCAGCGCGGTGAGCGTCTCCCGCACCTGCCGGCCGTCCGCCACCGAGGACTCGGTGACCTCGAGCACCAGGCTCGCCGGGAGCAGGCCGGTCTCGCCGAGCACCGCGGCGACCTCGTCCACGAAGCCGGACTCGCGCAACTGCCGCACCGCCACGTTCACGTTGATCGCCTTGATCGCGCCGGCGCCGTACTCGGCCTGCCACTTCGCCAGCTGCGTGCACGCCTCGCGCAGCACCCAGGAGCCGATCGGCACGATCAGGCCCGAGCGTTCGGCGACCGGGATGAAGTCGCCGGGCGAGATGAACCCGCGCACCGGATGCTTCCAGCGCACCAGCGCCTCGGCGCCGTGCAGGCGGCCGGTGACGATGTCGAACACCGGCTGGTAGACCAGGAACAGCTCGTCGCGGATGATCGCGTTGTGCAGTTCGCTGCCGAGCCGGGCGTGGTTGACCACGTCCTGGCGCATCCGCGGCTCGAACCGGGTCCAGGCCGCCTTGCCGGACCGCTTGGCGGCGTACATCGCGATGTCGGCGTTGCGCAGCACCTCATCGGCGCTGTCGCCGTGCCCGGCGATCGCGATGCCCATGCTCGCGTTCGTCAGCAGGTGGTGCTCGCCGACCCGGAACGGCTCGGCCAGCGCCTGCAGGATGCGCGCCGCGGCGTCCTCGGCCGCCGCCGGCTGGTCGACGTCGAGCAGCACCGCGAACTCGTCGCCGCCCAGGCGCGCGGGCAGCTCGGGCACGGCGCTGTTCAGCCGCAGCCGCTGGGCCACCTGGTAGAGCAGCTGGTCGCCCAGCGCCGGGCCCATGGTGTCGTTGACGGTCTTGAAGTCGTCGATGTCGATCAGCAGGACGGCGGCCGGGCGGTGGGCGGTGAGGCGCTCGGCGAGCGCGGCGCCGAACCGGGTGCGATTCGCCAGGCCGGTCAGCGGGTCGGTCATGGCCAGCTGCTCGAGCTCCGCCTGGTGGTCCTTGAGGTCCTGCAGCAGCCGCGTGTTCGCGCGCAGGCCGAGCAGCTGGCGCGCGACCACCAGCGCGGCGATCAGCACGGCGCCGACGATGACGGCCCGCTGCCGCCCGGCCATCTCCGTGGCGGAGATCGTGATCACCAGCGCCGCCGTGGCGGTCACGCCCAGGAACGGGAGCATCTCGCCCAGCGGGCGGATCCGCAAGGCGCGCGGGCCGGCGGCCGGCGGGTGGGCGAGGACCCATCGCTGCCGGTACGCCGCGGCGCAGAAGGAGAGGGCCACCAGCGGGCTGGCGAGCACCGAGAACACCAGCCGGACCGGTTCGCTGCCGGCGGTCAGCAGCGCGGCGGCGGCGACGCCGACCAGCGGGGCCACCGCCAGCAGGCGCAGGGCCAGGGTATCGGCCTGGCCGTCCGGGTCGGCGGCCGCCTTGCCCATCACCACCAGCGCCAGCAGCCCGGCCACGCCGACCGCGCCGGCGGCGGCGAGGGCGAGCGGCGGCGTGCCCGGCGGGGCGTAGGCCAGCACCACGCCGACGAAGATCAGCGTCCCGGCGACCGCGACCGTGGCGCCGTCCAACAGCACCCGGACCCAGCCCAGCGGCGTGCGCCGGCCGATCGGCAGGCAGAGGAAGGCGGCCATCGCCCAGAACACGCCGAGCAGCGCCGGACCCGCCACGTACGGCGACATCCCGCCGTTCGACCGGGCCAGCACGAGGCCGGCGACGGCCGCGGCGAACAGGGTGACCGCGGCGTGCGCCAACCGGCGCCAGAACGCGCGGACCGGCCGGGGCAGCTTGACGATCGCGGCGATCCGGTGCGTGGAGACCGCCGCGGCGAGCATGGCGACCGGGCCGCCGGCGTATCCCGGCGCGTGCCGACCCGGATGCCCGGCGATCACCCAAGCCGCGACCGCGGCGACGGCGGCGGCCGCCACCAGCACGGGCAGGAGGCCGCCGCCCGCCCGGCCATCGGCGGAGCGCCGGTCGCCGGGCAGAACGGGCTCAGTCATGCGGTCCTACGGCTCCCGGAGTCGGTATGGTCTGTGCCCTACCCGTCGGCCGGAAGCCGGAAAAACTGAGCCGCTCGGCCGATCAGCCGCGCAGGGCGGCCGCCACCACGGCCCGGGCCTCCTCCTGGATGCGGGCCAGGCGCTCCGGGCCCTTGAAGGACTCCGCGTAGATCTTGTAGACGTCCTCGGTGCCGGACGGCCGGGCGGCGAACCAGCCCGACTCGGTGGCGACCTTGAGGCCGCCGATCGGCGCGCCGTTGCCGGGAGCGTTGGTCAGCACCGCGGTGATCGGCTCGCCGTCCAGCTCCTTCGCGGTGACCTGCTCCGGCGAGAGGCGGCCGAGCACGGCCTTCTCCTCCCGGGTCGCGGGCGCGTCGATGCGGGCGTACGCGGGCTCGCCGAACCGCCCGGTCAGATCGCGGTAGTGCTCGCTGGGCGTGCGGCCGGTCACCGCGAGGATCTCCGAGGCGAGCAGGTCCAGCAGGATGCCGTCCTTGTCGGTGCTCCAGGCGCTGCCGTCACGCCGCAGGAAGGACCCACCGGCGCTCTCCTCGCCGCCGAAGCCGACCGAACCGTCCAGCAGGCCGGGCACGAACCACTTGAAGCCCACCGGTACCTCGTCCAGCCGGCGGCCGAGGTCGGCGGCGACCCGGTCGATCATCGAGGAGGAGACCAGGGTCTTGCCGATCGCCGCGCCGGCCGGCCAGTCGGTGCGCTGCCGGAACAGGTAGGAGATCGCCACGGCGAGGTAGTGGTTCGGGTTCATCAGGCCGGTGTCGGGGGTCACGATGCCGTGCCGGTCGGCGTCGGCGTCGTTGCCGGTGGCGATCTGGAAGCGGTCCTTCTGCTCGATCAGCGACGCCATCGCGTACGGCGAGGAGCAGTCCATCCGGATCTTGCCGTCCCAGTCCAGGGTCATGAAGCCGAACGTGGGGTCCACGTCCGGGTTCACCACGGTCAGGTCCAGCCCGTACCGCTCGCCGATCGCCCCCCAGTAGGCGACGCTCGCCCCGCCCAGCGGGTCGGCGCCGATCCGGACCCCGGCCGCGCGGATCGCCTCCACGTCGATGACCGCGGGCAGATCGCTGACGTACCCGTCGAGGAAGTCGTAGCCGGACACCACCGACGCGGCCCGGGCGCGCTCGGCCGGCACCCGGCGTACCTCCTTGAGGCCGGCCGCGATCAGCGCGTTCGCCCGGTCCTGGATCCACTTCGTGGCGTCGGTGTCGGCCGGGCCGCCGTTCGGCGGGTTGTACTTGAAGCCGCCGTCGTCGGGCGGGTTGTGCGAGGGCGTGACGACCACACCGTCGGCCAGGCCGCTGGTCCGGTCGCGGTTGTACGCGAGGATCGCCCGGGACAGCGCCGGCGTCGGGGTGTACCCGTCCCGGCTGTCGATCAGCGTCGTCACGTCGTTGGCGGCGAACACCTCGAGCGCGGTGACCATCGCGGGCTCGCTCAGCGCGTGCGTGTCCCGGCCCAGGAAGAGGGGGCCGTCGGTGCCCTGGGCCCGGCGGTACTCGACGATCGCCTGGCTGGTCGCGGCGATGTGGTCCTCGTTGAAGGCGGTGCGCAGGCTGGATCCGCGGTGCCCCGAGGTGCCGAACGCCACCCGCTGCCCGACCACCTCCGGATCGGGGTGCTCGGTGTAGTAGCGGGAGACCACCCTCGGCACGTCGATGAGGTCACGGGCCTCGGCGGGCTTGCCGGCGCGGGGATCAACGGACATGGACGGCCTCCTTCGGGCGTGCACCTGACTGGGAGCGTATCGGCAGCCGTTGCCTCGCACATCCGGTCGGTTTGAAGGTGAACAGGTGACTAATCGACATCCAGTGGGCAGAAAGAGAACGACATCCGCCGCCGCCCCGACCGGAGGTGACCCGGTGCACGTGTCCGTGGTCGGCAATCCCGACGACACCGTGGTGGTCGCCGTCCGCGGTGACCTGGACGTCGACAGCGCCGCCGTCCTGACCACCACCCTCGACCAGGTTCTCGACCGGCCGCGGCCGCGGGTGGTCGTCGACCTCTCCGCGATCGACTTCTGCGACTCGACCGGGCTCAGCGCGTTCCTGGTCGGCGGCCGGCGAGCCACCGAAGGCGGCGGCTGGCTGCGGCTGGCCGGTCCCAACGAGTTCCTCGAGCGGCTGCTGACCACCGTCGGGCTCGCCCGGCGCGTCCCGGTCTATCCGACCGTGGCCGACGCGCTGGCCGACCGGACCGTGGGCGGGTGAGCTACCGCGCGTCCAGGATGTCGACCACGAACCGCAGGTCGCCCTGCCCCTCGCCGTACGCCAGCGCGGCCGGAACGTCGAGCTGGACGCGGCTGCCCACCTTCTGTCCCGGGATGCCCTGCTCCCAGCCCTCGATGACGGCGCCGGTGCCGATCGGCGTGGTGATGGGCTGACCGCTCTGCCAGGACGACTCGATGAGCCGGCCGGTCGGGTACGCGACCAGGACGTAGTTCGCGGTGATCGTCTGGCCCACGCGCACGGCCGGGCCCGTCCCGGCCACCAGCGGGGTGACCACGAGCTTGCTGAGCGTGCCCCGGCCGCCCTTGACGACCGGCGCCTCGGCGAGCGCGGGGGGCGTGTCCACCGGCGCCGGCCGGCTGGGCTCCGGTGCCGACGAGGCCGGCGGCGGCGCGTCGGCGGGCCGGCTCGCGGCCGGCTGTGCCCCGGCCGGCCGGGCCGGGTCGTCCGAACCGGCCGCCCGCACGCCGGCGTATCCGGCGATCAGCACCGCGAGGATCGCCACGCCGGCGAGGGTGCCGGCGACGGCCGGTCCGCGGCGCTGGGCCGGCCCGCCGCTCTCGGGCCGCACGGTCTGGGTGCTCATATCGTCGACTCTCCTGTACCGGGCTCGGCGGAAGACTCCGGACACCGTACCGGTAGCGATGCGCAGCCCCGCGGGAAGCTCGGCCGAACCGCCGATGCGGGTGGTCCTCCGGGATGAGATGGTGTTCCACTTCCGCCCGCCGGGGGGCGCCGGCTCCGCGGGCGCGTGCTGTCATAGGCTGGCGGGGACGCCGGACGGCAACGGGACTGAGGGGTTTGCGTGTTCGCGGTCTGGGGATCCTGGGTGGCCCGCTTCCGGTGGCCGGTGCTCGCCGTCACGCTCGCCGCGGTGGTCGGCGCCGGCGTCTGGGGGCTCGGCGTGTTCGGCCGGCTCGCCGAGAGTGGGTACGCCGACCCGGGGAGCGAGTCGTCGCGTGCCGCCGAGGCGGTCCGGCAGGCGTTCGGCGCCCAGGGCGGCGACGTCGTGGCGATCTACACGCCGGTCGGTGGCACGATCGACGACGCCGCGGTGGGCGAGCGGATCCGCGCCCGCCTCGCCGCGTTGCCGGACTCGGCGGTCACCGCCACCACATCGTACTGGCCGGAGCGGAACCCGCTGTACGCGGCGCGGGACAAGTCCAGCGCGGTCGCGGTGATCACCCTGGCCGGGACGGACGACGGGGGCAAGCTCGACGCGTTCCGGACGATCGACGACCGGTTGGCCGTCCCGGGCGCGACCGTCCAGCTGGCCGGCGGCACCGCCCTCGGCGACGCGACGTCGCGGCTCTCCACCGACGACCTCGCCCGAGCCGAGCTCGTCTCGCTGCCGATCGTGCTGATCCTGCTGCTGTTCGTCTTCGGCTCGCTGGTCGCGGCGACCCTGCCGGTGCTGGTCGGCGGCGCGGCGGTACTCGGCTCGCTCGGCGTGCTGCACGCCGTCGCGACCTACCGCGACGTCGACTCGTTCGCGGTCAACGTGGCCAGTCTGCTCGGCCTGGGCATGGCGATCGACTACGGCCTGTTTCTGGTGGGCCGGTTCCGCGAGGAGCAGGCCCAGGGGCGTACACCGGCGGACGCGGTACGGCGCACCGTCGGCACCGCCGGGCGTACCGTGGTCTTCTCCGCGACCCTGCTGATGATCGCCCTGGCCGGCCTGATGCTGTTCCCGCAGGGATTCCTCAAGTCGCTGGCCTACGGCGGCCTCGCCGCCGTCGGCCTGGCTGCGCTGCTGTCGCTGACCCTCCTGCCCGCCCTGCTGGCCGTCCTCGGCCCGCGGGTGGACCGGCTGCCGATCCGGTTGCCGCAGCGCTCGGCGGGCGAGACCGGCTGGACCCGGTTGGCCGCCTTCGTGCTGCGCCGGCCGGTGCTCGTCGTCCTGCCCATCCTGGCCGGCCTGGTGCTGCTGGCCGCCCCCGTCCGCGGGGTCCGTTTCGGGGAGGCCGACGAGCGGATGCTGCCGGCGGCCGACCCGGCCCGCCGGGCCGTCGAGACGCTGAAGGCGGACTATCCGCAGTTCACCGGCGACAGCGTGCAGATCGTCCTGCGCGGCACCACGGACAGCGCGGAGGTCGGCGTGCTGGCCCGGCAGATCCCCGGGATCAGCCAGATCACCCCGGCGCGGCACGGCGAGAACCTCACGGTCTTCACCGCCACGCTCGAGTCCACCGACCCGTTCGGCGAGCAGTCCCGCGACGTGGTCGAGCAGCTGCGCGCCCTGCCCGTGCCGCCGGGCGCCGAACTGCTGGTGGGTGGCACCACGGCCCGCAATCTGGACGGCCTCGAGGCCACCGCGGCCCGGCTGCCGCTGGTGGCCGCGCTGCTGATCGGCGCCACCCTGCTGTTGATGTTCCTGGCGTTCGGCTCGGTCCTGCTGCCGATCAAGGCGGTGCTGATGAGCGCGCTCAGCCTGAGCGCCACGTTCGGCGCCCTGATCTGGCTCTTCCAGGAGGGGCACGGTGCGTCGCTGCTCGGCATCACGCCCGCCCCGCTCGAGGTCGGCATCGTGGTGCTGATGGCCGCCGTGGTGTTCGGCCTCTCCACCGACTACGAGGTCTTCCTGCTGTCCCGGATGGTGGAGGCCCGCACCCGGGGAGCCTCGACGGCCGAGGCGATCACCACCGGCCTGGCCCGCACCGGCCGGGTGATCAGCGCGGCCGCGCTGCTGCTCATCGTGGTGACCGGCGCCTTCGCGCTGTCCTCGGTGACCACCATGCGGTTCGTCGGCGTCGGCATGATCATCGCGTTGCTGCTGGACGCGACCGTGGTGCGCATCCTGCTGGTGCCCGCGGTGCTCGGCCTGCTGGGCGACGCGGCCTGGTGGGCACCGGGCCCGCTGCGGCGGCTGCAGCGACGGGCCGGGCTTGCCGAGTACGCCGCGGAGCCGGCCGAGCCCGTCCCGGCGGGGTCTCCGGTCGTCACCGGTGTCGTGGCGCACGGCCCGTCCGCGCCCCCCGAGGCCCTTACCCCGCCGG
>Ga0081539_10002738_pt1 | contig 23813 bp, 21 predicted proteins | sample TabmetS4T2R2_FD_71023 | JGI IMG/M metagenome (GOLD analysis project Ga0081539, IMG submission 71023) | Tabebuia heterophylla rhizosphere microbial communities from the University of Puerto Rico - S4T2R2 | ecosystem: Host-associated > Plants > Roots > Rhizosphere ...
GGCGTTCTTGCGCTCCGGACGGTTCAGCGTGAGCACGGCGACGCCGTCGTCATCGACGGCGTAACGCACCAGGTCGTCGTTCTGCCCGCTCATCAGCCCGCTCATCAGCCCGCTCCTCAGGTCACCGACGCACGTGATGGCATTCGCCCAAATACAGTTATACTATTTAACTCTAGCAAGCGAGGAGGCGGCGTGGACCAGGCCGGCGACCATCTGCTGGTGAGCGCGCAGGGGCCGGTGCGGCTCGTGGAGCTCAACCGGCCGGACCAGCTGAACGCCGCCAGCCCGCAACTGCACACCGCGCTGGCCCGGATCTGGTCACAGCTGGCCGAGGACGGCGAGGCGCGGGTCGTCGTGCTGACCGGGCGTGGCCGGGCGTTCAGCGCGGGCGGGGACTTCGACGTCATGACGCGGGTGCAGACCGATGTGGCGGTCCGGGACCGCAACGTCCGGGAGGCGCGGCAGATCATCACGGACATGGTGCGCTGCCCGCTGCCGATCATCGCTGCGGTGAACGGGCCGGCGGTCGGGCTCGGCTGCTCGCTGGCGCTGCTCAGCGACCTGGTGCTCATCGCGGAGGACGCGTACCTGTCCGACCCGCACGTCCAGGTCGGTCTGGTGGCCGGTGACGGCGGGGCGCTGGTGCTGCCGCTGCTGGTGGGGCTGCCACGGGCCAAGCAGCTGCTCTTTCTGGGCGAGCGGATCCCGGCCGCGGAGGCCGTCCAGCTGGGGCTGGCCAACCGCGCCGTTCCCGGCGACAAGCTCCTGCCGGAGGCGATGGATCTCGCGGAGCGGCTGGCCCGCCTGCCGGCCCAGGCGCTGCGGGACACCAAGCGCGCGGTGAACCTGCACCTGGAGCAGGCGATGTCGGCGGTGCTCGAGCCGGCGTTGCTGGCGGAGCGCGAGAGCATGCAGTCCGCCGACCATGTCCGAATCGTCGGGCAGTTGCTGGCCCGTCGGCGCTGAGCGATGGCCGAGGATGATGTCCCCATGGGCGGCGGGAAGGGCGAGCTCGCGGGGCGAATAGCGCTGGTGACCGGCGCCGCAGGGCGAGGGATCGGCGCGGCCGTCGCCCGCCGGCTCGCGGCCGCCGGCGCGGACGTGGTGGTCACCGACGTGCATCCCGGACGGACCGAGAAGGTGGCGGCCGAGATCGCCGCGGACCATCCGGGCATCCGGGTGCTCGGCCTGCCGCTGGACGCAGGCGACCGGAAGGCGATCGACGCCGTCGTCGAGGAGGCCTCCCGAACCCTTGGGCCGGTCGGGATCCTCGTGAACAACGCGGCAGTGAACATCATCGGCTCGATCTTCGACTACGACCCCGCGGACTGGGACCGGGTGCTCGCGGTCAACCTGAGTGGCCCCTGGTATCTCTGCCGGGCGGTGCTGCCGGCGATGCGGGACGGCGGCGGCGGGGCGATCGTCAACATCGGCAGCTACGCCCCGGACGTCGGGGGCCGGGGGATGGAGACGCCGTACGCCGTCACCAAGGGAGGGCTGAACGCGCTGACCCGGGCGCTGGCGCACGAGGGCGGACCGCACGGGATCCGGGTCAACTGCGTCTCGATGGGCGCGGTGCGCGGGACGAAGTTCATCGACGACCACCCGGAGTTGCTGGAGCTGCCGGACTCCCGGGGTCCGCTCGGGGACCTGCCGCACGCGACGGACATCGCCGAGGCGGTGGCCTACCTCGCCTCGGACCGCGCGCGGTACGTGACGGGCGAGATCATCAACGTGTCCGGCGGGGCGTACATGCGGACATGACCGGGGGCGGGCACCGCCCCCGCCGCGGTGCACGAGGGCCGTCAGAGTACGTCGGAAGGCACCAGAGGGGCACCGTCGGCCGGTTCGCATAGCTTGTGCCGCAACACTTTCCCGCTCTGGTTGCGCGGCAGCTCGGCCACCAGGTGCCAGCGCACCGGCACTTTGAACCCGGACAGCTGGGCGCGGGTGAAGGCACGCAGGTCTGCGACGTCCGGCGCGAGCTGAGGATCGACCGGCACCACGAAGGCGACGACCGTCTCACCGAGCCGCGGGTCGGGAACCCCGCGGACCGCGACCTCGGCCACCGCCGGGTGCCCGGCCACCGCCCGCTCGACCTCCAGCGGGTACACGTTCTCACCGCCCCGGACGATCATGTCGTTGCGCCGCCCGGACAGGTAGAGATAGCCGTCCCCGTCAATGCGGCCCAGATCGCCGGAGTGCAGCCAGCCCTCGGCGTCGCGGCGGAACAGGTGGTCGGCCCGGGCCAGCACCTCACCTACGCCGTCCGCTCCCGGGTGCTGAACCCGCAGCGCCACCCCAGGCACCGGACGGCCGACCGACAGCAGGAGGTCCGGACGATCCTGCACGGCCGCGCGGTGATCCTCCGGCAGCAGCGCGGTGAGCGGCGATCCCTCGGTCTGCCCGAAGATGTTGAGCAAGCGGACTCCCGGCAGCTGCTGATACAGCAGCCGCAAGGTCTCCGGGCGGATCGGCGCTCCGCCGTACACCAGCGTCCGCAGCGACGGGATCGCCCCCTCCCCCGCCGCCAGTACCATCTCCAGCATCGCTGGTACCACGCTGGTGTGGGTGATCCCGTCCGCCCGCAGCCGGCACCAGCCCTCGACGGTGAACCGCGGCAACCCCGTGATCCGGGCGCCCGCGGCGAGTGCCACGGCGACGTTGCCCAGCCCGGCGATGTGATGGAACGGCGCGCTCCCGCCATAGAACGCATCGGGGCCGAGCCGACTCAGCGTGGACAGCACGCGGGCCCGCTCGGCCAGCCGCCACTGCACCATCGGCACCGGCTTGGGCAGGCCGGTGGTCCCCGAGGTGTGCAGGACGATCGCGACGTCGTCCGGGTCGGCATCGAGTGTCCGCTCGCTCGGGCGGATGCCCTCGAGGACGGCGATCCGCCGTCCGAGGCGCCGGGCCACCGCGTAGGCCAGCTCGCGGTGCTCCGGTTCGCTGACCAGCACCGGACAGCTGATCGAGGACACGACTGCGGCCAGCTCCCGCTCGGTCATCCGCACGCCGAGCGGGGCGATGGGCCGGCCCGATCCGGCACCCGCCACGGTCAGGGCAAGGGAGTCCGGGGAGCAGGAGACCACGGCGGGCACCGGCCCGGGAGGGATGCCGCTGCGGTCCAGCCAGTCGGCCGCCCCGGCGGCGCGGGCGAGCAGCTCGCGCCCGGTCCACTGGGTCAGGCCGAAGCTCACCGCGGGCCGGGCATGGTCGTTGGACGCCATGACGGCCGCGAGCCAGGTACTGCGCCGGGTCAATCCGCGAACTCCTCGTCGAGGTCCGGCCGCTCGCCGACCACGATGAGCGACACCTGTCCGCTGGCGCACAGCTGACCCTCGGCGTCGCGCACCTGCACCTCGGAGAAGTTCACCCGGCGGCCGCGCTTGACGCAGACGCCGTGCGCCACCACCAGCGGCGCCCGGGCCGGCATGAGAAAGTTCACAGTCAGGGAGATGGTGGACATCAGGCTGCCGTGGGCAAAGTCATGGCCGGCCATGACCGCAGCCCCGCCCGTGGTGTCGATCAGCGCAGACAGGACACCGCCGTGGAACAGGTCGCTGTGGCCGGACAGGTTCTCCCGGAAGGGTAAAGCGATCTCGACCCCGGACGGCTCCCACCTGTCCACCCGCAAGCCGCACCAACGGTTGAAGCGAACGCCGTGGGTGTATCGCCGGCGGAACCACTGGCGCAACTCCTCCTGGCGCTGATCGGACAGCTCCACGCCGTTGACGGCGAACCTGTCCATCAGATGCCCAGCCGCTCGAGGACCCGCTCGTACACCACAGCGGGGCCGCCGAACAGCATCTGCGACGCCTTTGCCCGGCGGAAGTACAGGTGCGCCGGGTGCTCCCAGGTGAATCCGATACCGCCGTGCACCTGGATGGTGGCCGCCGCCACGTTCATCGCCGCGCGAGAGCAATAGGCGTGCGCGGCGGCAGCGGCGACCCCGAAGCCGGGGTCCCGCTCGTCGTGCAGCAGCGCGGCCTCCCGGGCGGCGGCCAGCGCCAGCTCCACCTGGACGAGCATCTCCGCGCACATGTGCTGGACGGCCTGGAACGATCCGATCGGACGCCCGAACTGCACGCGCGTCCGCGCGTACTCGATGCTGAGATCCAGCTCCGCCTGGGCCGCTCCGGCCTGCTCGGCCGCCAGCGCGACGGACGCCACGTCGAGCACGGCGGTCATTGCCCGCGCCGCGCCGCCGTCCCGGCCGACGATCACCGCAGGGGTACCGGCCAGCTCGAGGCGAGCCATCGGGCGAGTCAGGTCCAATGTCTCCATCTCGTGCACGGCAAGGCCTTCGGCGTCCCGCCGCACCGCAAACAGGGTGGGGCCGCCGACAGTGCGGGCGACCACCAGCAGCAGATCGGCCTGCGCGCCGTCGATGACGAACAGTTTCCGCCCGGTCAGAACCCAGCCCTGCCCGTCGTTGGCGGCGCGGGTCTCCACCAGTACCGGGTCCCAGGCTGAGCCCCGCTCCGCCACGGCCAGCGCGCCGATCTGCCGGCCGGACGCCAGCTCGGGCAGGTACCGCTGGCACGCCCGCCGGTCGCCGGACGCCAGCAATGCCTGGACCGCCAGGACGGCGGAGGAGAAGAACGGCGCGTCCAGCAGCACGCGGCCCATCTCCTCCATCACCACGACCAGCTCGACCAGACCGAACCCGTCGCCGCCGAACTCCTCGGGAACGCTCAACGCCGGCAGCCGCAACTGCTGCGACAGCTGCCGCCATACCGCGGAGTCGCGGCCGATCCCCGCCTGTCCGGCCGGCACTTCTCGGTGGCCGCTGCGCGGGGCGAGGAAATCCCGGACCGCCGAGCGCAGCTCGGCCAGCTCCTTCTCCCGTTCGGAGTCCCGTTCGAAGATGTCGGGCCGTGTGCTCATCGGGCCGGATCCTTCGGGAGACCGAGGACCCGCTCGGCCAGGATGTTCTTCATGATCTCCTCCGTGCCGCCGAGGATCCGCAGCGCAGGCGTGGCCAGTAGGAACTCCGACCAGGCGTAGGTGCCCCACTCGCCGGTGTCCGCGACGATTCGCGGGCCCAGCACGTCGGAGGCGAAATGTGCTGCCCGTGTGAGGTTCCGGGCGTACATGATCTTCGCGACCGACCGGTCCGCGCCGGGTGCCTCACCGGCACGCATGCGCCGGTAAGCCTGCGCGTTCAGCGCGGCCGTCGCCGCGAAGTCCACCAGCAGCTCGCCGAGGTCGCGGCGCAGGGCGCGGTCGTCCCAGGTCCAGGTGGCGCGCATCAACGCCGACAGGTGCTCCGGCGTGATGTGTTCGGCCACCGGCCCGCCGACGTCGCCGCCGAGGGTGGCCCGTTCGTTCATCAGCGTGGTCAGGGCCACCGTCCACCCGCCGTTGACGTCACCGATCCGGTGGCTGTCGGGGACGCGCACGCCCGTGAGGAAGACCTCGTTGAAGTCCGATCCGCCGGTCATCTGACGCAGCGGCCGCACCTCGACGCCGGGATCGGTCATGTCCACGAGGAACGCAGTGATGCCGCGGTGCTTCGGTGCGTCCGGGTCGGTCCGTGCCAGCGCCAGGCCGATCCGCGCGTGGTGGGCCACCGACGTCCACACCTTCTGCCCGTCCAGGACCCAGCCCTCCGCGTCCCGGACGGCGCGAGTCGTCACCGCGGCGAGATCCGAGCCTGCGCCCGGCTCGCTGAACAGCTGGCAGGCGATCGCCTCGCCGCCATACATGCGGGGCAGCCAGTGATCCCGCACGTCCGGCGCGGCGTGCCGGAGGATCGTCGGTCCGATCATCCCCAGTCCCACCACCGACAAGGTGCCGGTGTCGGGGACCTGGTACTCCGCCTCGATCCCGTCATAGATCAGCTGATGGACCGGGGTCAGCCCGAGGCCGCCGTACTCCGGTGGCCCGGTGATCCAGCCGAAGCCGTTGTCGAACCGGGTGCGCTGCCAGGCCTTCGCGGCCTCGACGGCCGCTCGCTCAACGTCGGGAGGTTCCGAGCTGAAGTAGGCGACCCGGTCGTCGCCCTCGCCCCATCGGCGCGCCATCCGCGGCGGCTTGCGCTCGGCGTGCGCGTCGAGGAAGGCGCGGGCTCGCGCCACGAACTCCGCGTGGTCATCGCTCATCGTCTGTGTCCTCAGGTGGACAGGATGGTCACCGAGGAAACCCCCGGAGCGCCGTACAGATGTGCATAGGCGACCCGGGGCGTGCCGGGAACCTGCCGGGTGCCGGCCGTTGCGCGCAACTGCAGCACCAACTCGTGGATCTGCCGCAACCCGGAGGCGCCGATCGGTTCGCCGTTGCCCAGCAGGCCGCCGTCGGTGTTCACCGGCAGCCGCCCGCCGAGCTCTGTCGCGCCCTCGGCAAGCAGACCCTCCTGCTCGCCGTCCTTGCACAGGCCGTTCTCGGCCAGGTGAATGATCTCCGAGCCGGCGTCGGTGTCCTGCAGTTGTGCGATGTCGACGTCCTCCGGCCCGAGACCCGCCTTTTCGTACGCGGCGCGTGAGGCGTCCACCGTCGGACTTGCAGTCCCTCCGTCAAGCAGCGGCAGGGCCGGGGTGTTGACCTCGAAGGCGCCGAGCCGGCGGCTGCGCAGTTCGCCGGCGAGGATGCGCACCGGGGTGGACGTGAACTGCCGGGCCCGGTCGGCCCGGCAGAGCACGACCGCCGCGGCCCCCTCGTCCGGCCCGCAATACATGTACTGGCGCAGCGGATAGTTGAGCACCGGTGAGGTGAGGATCTCCTCCTCCGTCAAGGGTGTGCGCCGCCAGGCGTTCGGATTCACCGAGGCGTTGCGGAAGTTCTTGGCCGCGACCCTGGCCAGGCTCCGCTCGGAGATGCCGTGGTCATGCATGTAGCGGTTGATCTTCATGCCGAAGAAGTGCGTCGTGAGGAACATCCCGGTCCGCCCGTACCAGGATGGGATCCCGGCAACCGACGGGTCGGCGGCGAACGCGCCGCGCGGGTGCTTGTCCATCCCGATCGCGATGGCGATGTCCAGCGCGCCCGTCTCGATGTCGCGGGCCGCCTTCGCCAGCGCGGTGCCGGCGGTGGCGCACCCGTTGAAGACGCCCCACAAGGGGACTCCGGTCAGACCCAGCCGCCCGACGATGGCGTCCGGGTTGGCGACTTCCAGGCTGCCGACGTAGCCGCCCTGAATCTGCGACCAGCTCAAGCCGGCGTCCGCCAGGGCGAGCCGGACGGCGTGCGCACCCATGTCCATCGCGGAGACGCCGGGAAACCGGCCGAACGGATGGAGCCCGACCCCGATGATGGCTGCCTGGCTCATCGCTGCTCTCCGGTGTCGGGCGCGAACGCGAACGTGAGGATGGAGCTGCCCTCGCCGCCATGCGTGTAGGGGATCACCACGAGGCGCATCGGCTGCCCGATCCGGAGGTTCGCGGGGTCCGCCTCGGTGAGCCGGCCCTCCACCAGGATCCCTTCCGGCAACAGGACGTACCCCAGCGCATACGGGCGGAAGTCCGCCGCGTCGTTCCCGTCGTACGGCGGGGAGGGCGGCCGGAACCCTTGTGTGGTGAAGGTCCACAGCGTTCCGCGCGGTGACAGCAGCCGCTCCTGCATGTGGGTGGCGAAGCATCTCAGGCACTGCACGGCGGCGGGGAATGCGAGGAGCCCACAAGCGCTGCACTCGCTGCCGATCAGCCGCGGTTCCTCCGCGGGCCAGGTGAAAAGACCCTCCGCCACCACGGTGGTCTCGGTCATCAGCCTCGCCTCTCGTCCTGGCGGATCCACCCGCCGCGCTGCCCGCCATCGGGCCCGGGTAAACACCGACTCCTCAGAGGTTACCCGAGAAACAGTTAGACATGTAAGCTGTTTAAACCACAAGAGGAAGCACGACGCGCCTGGGCGAGGCGACCCGGGATTGCGACCCGAGGAGGTCCGATGAGCAAGATCTGGGCGAACTCCGCCGACTCCCACGTCCTGGAGCCGGACGACCTGTGGTTGCAGGCGCTGCCGAGCCGCCTCGCGGAACGGGCTCCGCGCAGCGAGCGCGGGGACAAGTACGAGATCCTCTACGTCGACGGCAAGCGGATGGATCGGCAGCTCAACGACTTCATGGATGCGATGCGCCCGCCGGGCGCACGGGACTTGGGGGTCCGGCTCAAGGACCTGGACCAGGAGGGCGTCTGGGGGCAGCTCGCCTTCCCGTCGATGGGTTTCTGGACGGTCGCCATCACCGACCGCGAGCTGTCCCGGGAAACGGTGCGGGCCTGGAACGACTGGGCCCACTCCGAGATCCTTCAGAAGCAGAAGCGGATCATTACGACGGCCATGGTCCCGCTGGCCGACCTGGACGACGCCGTGGCTGAGGTCGAGCGGGTCGCCGAGCTCGGCTTCCAGGCGGTCTTCATGCCGACCACTCCCCCGCCCGCCGCCGACTACGCCTTCGACGTGTGGGAACCGCTGTGGACGGCGATCGAGGCGGCCGGCCTGGTGATCGGCTTCCACATCGGCACCGGCGGGGACACCGTCGTGTTCCGCGGACCGGGCGGTGCCGTCATCAACTACATGGAGACCACGTACCCGGGCATGCGGGTGGTCTCGCACATGGTGGCCGGCGGTGCTCTCGACCGCCACCCGAACCTGCGGATCCTTATCGCGGAGGGCGGCGCGGGCTGGGTGCCGGCGATCGGTGACCGGATGGACGAGGGCTACCGCCAGCACGGCATGTTCGTCCGGCCCAAGCTGAGCCGGCTGCCCAGTGAGATCATCCGGCAGCAGGTGTACGCGTCGTTCCAGCACGACAAGAGCGGTGTCGAGGTGTTGCTCTCCTCCGACTACCGCAACGTCATGTGGGGTGACGACTACCCGCACCTGGAGGGCACCTACGGGCACACCCAGGAGACGCTGCGCGGGCTGTTCTCCGGCATGCCGGCCGATGTCACCGACCGCGTTCTGCGCGGCACGTTCAACGAACTGTTCACCGTTCCCGCCCCGGATCCGGCCGACCTCGCTTGATCACAGGGACATTGCCTGACCCTGTCTGACGAGTCGTCACGGTGAGGGGCGGGCGCCCGTCGGGTCGGCGTTGGGTGCGGCCTTCTCCACCAGCGCAGGCACGACGTCGCTCAGCTCCGCCGGGTCCCAGCGGCCTTCCCGCTCGGTGGCGGGACCGTTGACCCACCCCTCCAGGACGGTGATCCGCGACCCCGCGACGCCGAAGACCCGGCCGCTGATCTCGCGGGAAGCGGGCGACCCGAGCCATACGACCAGCGGGGAGATCGCCTCGGGCGACAGGTCCGTCACGGCGGCCGCCTGCTGCATGAGGGGAATGTCTGCGGTCAGCCGGGTCATCGCGGTGGGCGCGACGGCGTTCACCGTGACGCCGTAGCGGCCCAGTTCCTGGGCGGCCACGATGGTCAGCGCCGCGATGCCGGCCTTCGCCGCGGCGTAGTTGCCCTGGCCGGGATTGCCGAACAGGCCCGACGGCGAGCTCGTGTTGATCACACGCGCGTCGTTGTCCTGTCCGGCCTTGGCCCGCTCGCGCCAGTACGCCGCGGCGTGCCGCAGTGGCGCGAAATGGCCGCGTAGGTGCACGGCGATGACGGCATCCCATTCCTGCTCGGTCATCGCGGCGATCGTCCGGTCCCGCAGGATCCCGGCATTGTTCACGAGTACGTCGAGCCCGCCGAAAGTGTCGACCGCTTGCCCGATGAGGCGCTGCGCGCCGTGCCAGTCGCAGACGTCGTCGGTGTTGGCGACCGCTTCCCCGCCGGCGGCGATGATCTCGTCGGCAACCCGCTGGGCCGGCGCCGCCGAGGCGCCCGTGCCGTCGGGCGCGCCGCCGAGGTCGTTCACCACCACACGGGCGCCCTGGGCCGCGAACGCCAGCGCGTGCGCGCGGCCGATGCCGTTGCCCGCCCCCGTGACGACGACGACTCTCCCGGTGCAGATACCCTGCGACACCGCGCCTCCCAGCGAGCGACGGGAGCACTCCAGGCTCCTTGAATTAGTTAGATTATTATATGAGGTCGGGCAGCGCCGCGCAGCCTGCTCCCGTCGCGGACCGCACCGGCCATGTCCGTAGGGTGGGCGGCGGGGAACGGAGGACGATTTGGCGACGTACCCGCGAGACTTGGAGCAGGCCGGACTGTTCCGCGACGGTCGATCCACCCTGATCCGGCCCATTCGCCCGGAGGACGCCGACGCCCTGCTCCGCTTCGTCGCCGGCCTGTCGCGATACACCCTGTCCAATCGCCTGCTAGGGCTGGTGATCCGCATTCGGGAGGACGAGGTCCGGCGAGCTGCCGTGGTGGATTACCACGACGAACTGGCCCTGCTCGCGCTGCTCGGTGACACGATTGTGGGCACGGCCCGCTTCGTTCGCTCCGCCGAGCAGGCGGAACGGGCCGAGGTCACCTTCACCGTCGCGGACGCGTTCCAGGGGCAGGGCCTCGGCCGGCTCCTGTTCGACCGGATCGTTCTGGCCGCCCGGGCCCGCGGCATCCGCGTGTTCGACGTGGACGTGTTGCCGGACAACATCCGGATGATGCACATCCTCACCGGCTCCGGCTACCCCGTCGCCGTCGGCCCGCCCGAGGCGGTCCAGCACGTCGAAGTCGCCATCGATCACCAGGACCTCGCCGAGCATCGCGCGCAGCGGCGCGAGCACACCGCGGTCCGGCGGTCGCTGCGCGCGGTGTTCGAGCCGACGTCGGTAGCGGTGATCGGCGCCAACCGGGAGCCGCTGCGCATCGGGCACGAGATCGTGACCAACCTCACCCGGGCGGGTTTCCGCGGGCCGGTCTACCCGGTCAACCGGCAAGCCGACCAGGTCGCTGGACACCGCGCCTATCAGAGGCTCCTCGACGTTCCCGGCCCCGTGGATCTCGCCGTGATCGCCGTCCCGCCGCCGGATGTCCCGGATGTGCTTGCCCAGGGGGCGAAGGTCGGCGTCGAAGCCGCCATCGTGGTCACCGCCGGTTTCACCGGCGGGGAAGGACCGAAGCATCAGGCGGAACAAGACCTGGCCCGCTACGCCCGATCCGTCGGGATGCGGATGGTCGGGCCGAGCTGCATGGGCGTGATCAACAACAGTCCCGGCGTCCGGCTGGCCGCCACCTTCTCGCCCGCGCTGCCGGGCCCGGGCCACGTCGCTATGTCCAGCCAGTCCGGCCCGCTCGGGCTAGTGGTCCTGGATCTGGCGCAGCGGCTGGGGCTGGGCTTCTCCGGGTTCGTCTCGGTCGGAGATGCCGCCGACGTATCGGCCAACGACCTGCTGCAGTGGTGGGAGGACGACGTGGGGACGTCCGTCATCCTGCTGCACGTCGAGCGGTTCGGCGATTCCCGCGCGTTCGCCCGGATCGCCCGCCGGCTCGCGCCGCGCAAGCCGATCGTTGCCGTGCATCCCGGCGCTCCGCATTCCGGCGCTCCGCATTCCGGCCCGCCGCCCCGTGGAGTCGCCCGCCCCGTGCGCTCCGATGCCGTGGTGGCGTCGTTGTTCGCGCAGGCAGGGGTGATCCGCACCGGCACCCTGCAGGAACTCTTCGACGTCGCACTGGTCCTGGCACATCAGCCGCTGCCGCGCGGGAACCGCGTCGCCGTCATCAGCAACGCCGGCGGCCCGGCGGAGCTGACCACCGGGGCGTGCCTGGCGAACGGCCTGCGGGTCCCCCCGCTGTCGGCCCCCGTGGCGGCCGGGCTGCGGACGCGGCTTCCCACCGATGCATCGGTCGGCAATCCGGTCGACCTGACTCCGTCCGCCACCGGGGCCCACTATCGCGATGCGGTGGCCGCCGCCCTGTCCGACGACGCCATCGACGCCGTCGTGGTGATGTTCATGCCGCCGCTGGCCCAGCACGCGGAACAGGTGGCCGAGGCGATCCTCGACGCCACTGCGGCCGCCTCCGGCAAGCCGGTGATCGCCAGCTACCTCGGCCGCTCGGGAGTGCTGCCCGAGCTGACCCGCGGCGAGCTCGTCATCCCCAGCCTCGCATTCCCCGAATCCGCCGCCGTCGCGCTGGCCCGCGCCGCGAGCCATCAGAACTGGCGCTCCCGGCCGGCCGGGATCGTCCCCGACCTACCCGGCATCCACGTCGAGCAGGCCCGCGCGGTGCTGGCCCGGCGCGGGCCAGGCTGGCTGCCCGCCGCGACCGCCGCAGCGCTGCTGGACGCCTATGGGGTGGCCGTGAGCTCCGCACCGGAGCCCGCCGGGCTGGGAGCATTCATCGGCGTCCTCACCGATCCTGTCTTCGGTCCGGTGATCGGTTTCGGGCTGACCGGGGACTACGCCGACCTGATGGACGATGTGGCATACCGGATCACACCTTTGACCGACCAGGACGCCGATGACCTGGTGCACGCCATCCGGGGGGCGCCGCTGCTGGACGGTTGGCGGGGCCGGCCGAGGGCCGACGTCCCGGCCCTGAAGGACCTTCTGCTGCGGATCTCGGCGCTGGTCGAGGACCTCCCGGCCGTGGAGGCGCTGGAGCTGCGCCCGATCCGGCTGCTCGCCCCTGGCGCCGGAGTGGCGGTGTCTCGCGTCCGGGTGCGGCTCGGGACGGCACCGGAGCCTCTCGCCGGTCCTTCCCTGTCCGCCGATCAGCAGCTACGGAGGCTCCCATGAACGCCCGAGATACCCCGACCGATGCGACGACGTCGTCCGCGGCTCGCTGGGCGGGCGCCGACTTTCAGGACCCGCCGCGGACCGCCGGCGGGGTGGCGCTGTGCGGCGCCTGCCGGGTTTCCGGAGCCTGCCGGCTGGGCCTGCAGACCGAAGTGATGGACGATGCGGGCGGCGCCGTCTTCGAGCTGGTCTGCCCGCCGGAGCACGAGGGCGGGCCGGACGTCGCGCACGGCGGCTGGACGGCGGCGGTGCTGGACGACTGCCTGGGGCACGTGCCCTTGCTGAACGGCACGCTCAGCGTCACCGCGGAGTTGACGATCTCCTACGTCAAACCCGTCCCGGTGGGGCGGCCGCTGAAGGTCCGCGGGTGGGTCGACCACCGGGAGGGCTCCCGCTGGTACATCAGGGGCGAGATGACCCTGCAACCCTCGGGGGCCGTGCTCGCCCGTGCCTCGGGGATCTGGGTGACTCGCGACCGAGGGCACTTCACGCGGCATCAGCAGTGGCTGGCCGAGCAGGATCATCTCGGTCACTGACCCCGCGGAGTGCGGCGGTCATCCGGCGCGTTCCCGGACCAGGCGGGGGTCGGTGCTGCCGCAGCCGCAGATGTCCATGACCACCCGTGCGGTGACCGGCAGCGGCACCGGGTCGACCGCCGGGCCGCCGGGCGCACCGGAGATGACGGGCTGTCCGTCCCGCTCCGCCAGCACCCAGGCGCCGGCGTCCACATGAACCCCGGCCCGTTCCTGGCATTCGATGCCCAACGCCGGGCCGACCAGGTCGAGCGCGGCGGCGTCCACTCCGGCGGAGCGCAGCAGCGACACCGCGTCGGGCCGGGCCAGCACCAGGGCGGTACGGGCGAACAACTCACCCAGCGGGCCCTGCTCCGCCAGCGCCTCCGCGGTCTGCAGGGAGAGCCCGATCACGGCCCGTGGAGCCAATTGCCGGTTGAGATACCTTGCGCGGCTGTGGTCCCAGCCTGCGGCCTCGGCGGTGCCGTACATCACCCGCAGCTGGCGCAGGGCGTCCGCGATGGGGCGGACCCAGGGCCCCTCGACGCCTGCGAACGTCAGCAGCGCCCGGTGACCTTGTTGCAGCCCGTGTGCCGTGAGCTGTCGCGCCGTCCAGGCGGTGTTGCGCTCCAGCTGGTCGTACGTCAGCTCGTAGTCGTGCCAGCCGTCCGCGGCAAGGAAGCGATGGATGTAGGCCACCGGGGGACGAGTCAGCAGGGCGGCCCGGGCCAGGCTGTCAGCGCGGCCCATCAGCTGCTCACCACCCGGGCGAGCTTCGCGACACTTCGCTGAGTCTTCATGATCTCCTCTTCGGTGCACATTTCCAGCAGCGGCTCCACGCCGGTGGTCTCGTAGATGGCCTTGGCCAGCCGCTGCCCGAGATCCGTCGGATCCGCGGTGATCGCGGGGTCGTAACCGACCCGGATGCGCAGCGCGTCGACTTCGCGCTGTGCGCGCACGACCTGGAAGACCCCCGCGACCGTCTCCGGCTGGTCCTCGACCGCCTGCCAGATGTCGCGCAACGCCACCGAGCGACCGGCGACCACGGTCTCGTCACCGCGCCGGCCGGCCACCCACATCCGCCCGTGCGTCCGTCCGCAACCGCAGCGCTCGCTGCTGAGCCGGACCAGATCCGCACTGCGGTACCGGATCAGCGCACCGGCCGGGTTGTCCAGATCGGTCGCCACGAGTTCGCCGAGATCGCCCTCGGCGACGCCCGCCCCGGTCTCCGGGTCGACGCACTCGGGGAAGACGGTGTCCTCCCAGAGGTGGAACCCGTTGTTCTCCAGGCACTCCCATGCCGTCCCGGTATCAGCGGCGCTGGTGTACTCCACGAGCCGGATCCCCCACTCGTTCTCCACCATGGAACGCATCCGGCGGCTGATCGGCTGCCCAGCGCAGGCGGCGCCCTTCAGCGACGAGAAGGCCTCCCGCAGATCCAGCTGATGGGCGAGGTGCTCCAGCTCCACCAGCTGCGGGTACATGAACTGCAGGTAAGCCGGGCGGTACTGGCGAACCGCCGCCACCACCTCGGCCATCCTCCCGAACCAGCTGTCGACATTCACCACCACGGCGCCGAGCGCCTGGAAGCCGTAGTCCATGTAATTCCGGAACGTCCCCGGGGGGCTGAGTACCCGGTCGCCCGGGCGCAGTCCCAGTTCCCACAGGCTGCGCAGCGAGTGGGTCACCAGAGGCGGGGAGTCCTGCCAGATCTCCGCGAAGAACTCCGGATCTCCGGTCGTGCCCGAGCTGGACGTGACCGACACCAGGCCGGACGGCGACACGCACAGCATCCCGGCGAACGGGTCCCCGGTCCGGGTGCGGTACTCGCGCATCATCTCCTTGTCCATCAAGGGGATTCGCTCGGTGAAGTCCTCCAACGTGCGAATGTCGCGCGGGTGCACGCCGTGCGCGTCCCACAGCTCGCGATAGAACGCGGACCGCTCGTAGGCCCGGGGAACCAGCTCCAGGATCCGTTCTTCCTGCAGGGCGCGGATCCGCTCGCGCGGCATGGTCTCCACGTCCGGTTCCAGGTACTTGTGGCCCGGTTCATACCGGCTGTCACCGGACATGTTGCCTCCCGGCTCGATCGGGCCTGGACCGGCGATGGTCAGGCGGTGGGTCGCTGTTGGTTGGGGACTGGTCGGCACGGTCGCCATGCGCCTTCCGGGTGCAGCGTGGCCGGGGTCAGCCGGTGGCCTGTGCGGGCCGGATCCCCTGATCCGGAGCGAGCGCTTCGAATCTCGGCGGGCGCTTCTCCAGGTAGCTGACGACGCCCTCGCGGTAGTCGGGGCGGCGCTTCGCTTCGGTCAGCAGCTGCAAGGACGCGGTGAGCGCCGGCTCGTAGCCTGTCGCCTGGTCGGCGGCAAGCTGGGCTTTGATCGTGGCCATCGCCCAGGGAGAGCAGCGTGTGGCAAGTTGACCCGCGTAGTCGACGGCGGCCTGGAGCAACTCCCCCGCCGGGATCAGGCGGTTCACCAGCCCCATGGCCAGGGCCTCCTCGCCGCGGATGGCCCGGGATGACAGCAGCAGGTCGCTGGCGTGGCCCACGCCGACGAGCCGCGGGAGCAGCCAGGAGACGCCGTCCTCGGCCATCAGCCCCAGCTTGCTGAAGGCAACGGCGAACTTCGCCTCCGGAACGGCGAAGCGGATGTCACTCATCACCGCCTGGCTGAAGCCGATCCCGGCGCAGGCGCCGTTGATCGCTGCGACCACCGGCTTGCGGGAGGTCAGCGGCCGTGTGCGGGGGGGCAGCGGCATGGTGGTGAACGGCTTGGTGCCGGAGGAGGAGGCGTCGAGGACGGACATGTCCATCCCCGGGCAGAAGGTGCCGCCGGCGCCCGTCAGGACCACGGCCCGGATTCGCCGATCTTCGTTGACCCGATCGAACGCCGCGTTGTACTGCAGCTCCATCTCAAGGTTCCAGGCGTTGTGGCGATCCGGACGGTTCAGGGTGAGAACCAGCACGCCGTCGTCCGTGAGCTCCTGCAGGATCACCGGCGCAGCCGCGGTTTCTGCCTGCGCGCCATCCATTCCGGACACCTCGCCTCCCGGTTCGATCCGGTACGGGCTACAGTACAATCAGATAGACGATTTTACTATCTCCATGCCAGAGCGAGTCCGGGGGCGACCGTGCACTTCGACTTCACTCCGGATCAGCAGGAGCTGCGCTCCCTGGCCCGGAAGTTCCTGGCCGACACCTCCCCGGAGAGTGCGGTCCACCGGGTGGTGGACAGCGACCTCGGCTGCGACCGTGACCTGTGGCGCCGCATGGGCCGCGAGCTGGGCCTGCCGGGCCTCGCGATCCCGGAAGGCTATGGCGGCGCAGGGCAGGGCCTGATCGAGGTGGGGGCGGTCGCCGAGGAGCTGGGCCGGACCCTAGCGTGCGTGCCGTTCCTGTCGAGCACTATGGCGACGCTCACCCTTCTCGCTGCGGATGACGAGCCCGCCCGGCAGCGCTACCTTCCCGGCCTCGCGGCCGGCGACCTGGTTGCCACCGTGGCACTCACTGAACAGGACGGCAGCTGGGACCCTCGCGCGGTCACGACGTCCGCGCGGATGACGACAACGGGATGGCGGCTGGACGGACGCAAGAGCTTCGTGCTGGACGGTCACGTGGCCGACGTCATCCTGGTCGTGGCTCGGGTCGGGGCGCGGGTTCAGGTGTTCTGCATCGATGCCAACGGACCCGGAGTGAGCCGGAAGCAGCTGAACACGCTGGATCGAACCCGGCGCCAGGCCAGCGTCCACCTGGACGACGCGCCCGCGACACTGCTGACCCCGGGGCCGGACGCCGCCGCTCTGATCGACGGGATATTGGACCGGGCCGTCGCCGTTCTGGCCGCGGAGCAGGTCGGCGTCGCCGAGCGAGCACTGGAGATCTCGGTCGAGTACGCCAAGATCCGGCATCAGTTCGGCCGGCCGATCGGGTCATTCCAGGCGATCAAGCACCAGCTGGCCGATGTCCTGCTTGGCGTCGAGTCGGCCCGGGTGGCCGCCTACCAGGCGCTGCTCCAATTGGGCCCGGCGAGCGGCGAGCGTGCCGGCTCGGCCGCGGCGAGCCTGGCGAAGGCCCATTGCTCCGAGATGTGCCTGGCCGCGACCGAGCGGATGATCCAGATCCACGGGGGGATCGGATTCACCTGGGAGCATTCGGCGCACCTGTATTTCAAGCGGGCCCGCAGCACCGCTCAGCTGTTCGGCGACGCGGCCCACCACCGGGAGCGACTTGCCCGGGCGATCGGGCTCTGAGCCGCCGACGGCTCGGGCAACGACCCACCCACGACCCCAGTGTGAGCGGAATCGCCCACGGCGCGCCTCGTGTGCAACGGTCGACGCGACGAATGTCGCTGATAGAGTAAACGAAGGTAAGGGATTACCCACAGGTGCACACATCGTGAGCACACGTCGGAAGGAAAGCCGTGGCTGCAAACCTGGGGGTGGGGCGGCGGGCCGCTGGGGAGCTGGCGCCGGCCGTTCCGCAGACCATCGGCCGCCAGGTCCGGGTCCCCAAGACCGCCGAACTCGTGGCAGCCGCGCTGCGGCGCCGGATCATCCGCGGGGAACTGGGCCCGGGTGCCGCACTCCCCTCGGAGTCCGAGCTCATGGAGCAGTTCGGTGTCTCCCGGCCCACGCTGCGTGAGGCATTCCGAGTCCTGGAGTCGGAGCTGCTGATCGAGGTGCGGCGCGGCGTTCACGGCGGTGCGCGGGTGAACGCGCCCGACCCGGCGGTGGCGGCCCGCTATTCCGGCCTGATCCTGGAGTTCCGCAACACCACGCTAGGAGACATCTACCAGGCGAGCGCCATGATCGAGCCGCCATGCGCCCGCCGGCTGGCGATCAAGCACACGGCGGACGACATCGCCCTGCTGCGCGAGGCGCTCGAGGCGGAGAAGGCTGCGATGGGCGACCCGTTCGCCCTGGTCGACGCGCAGGACGCGTTCCATCGCCTCGTCGTCGAGCTGGTCGGCAACGAGACGATGAAACTCCTGGTGGGCATCGTCCGGTCCATCGTCGACAAGGCCAACGCGCGGCACACCGAGCTCACCGACTCCCCCGCGTCGCGCACTCAGGGCCGCAAGGGCCACCGCGCGCACTCCAAGCTGGTCGACCTGATCGAGGCCGGGGACGCCGAGCAAGCGGAACACCTGTGGACGCGGCACATCTCGGCCACCGACGACGTCGTCAATGCCGCCGGAGCGGCGACCGTTCTCGACGTTCTCGACTAGGGCGCCGGCTGCCAACGTTCGCCCGGGCGAGCGGGTCGCGGCGCCTGGCTGACAAGGCGGAGAAGGAGTTCATAGCGGAGCTGGCGCCGAGGGCGGTAGCTGAGGGAGACTCGCCCGCCTCGCCAAGATGATGGAAACTTCCGGTTGTATAGCGACCGAAAGTTTCCATCATCTGGAAATCTCACGATCCGAGACACATGCTCCCGAATGGCGACATGCGCCAAAGATGCAAGATCGAGTGTGCGTTTCCACGCCGCCACGCCGGCGATTCACCGGCAAAGCGCACAGTCGATCATCGCAGACGTTGCGCCACCCGCCGCGGAATTGAGCGCACCGATCGCGATCATCACCAACCGGCTGCGTGCCTTGCTGCGCGACGGCGACGACACCGACAAGGTCCTGAGAGTGGAAACTCTGGGGGCAAGGAGCCCCAAGAGTTTCCACTCTCCGAGAATCTCGCATCTGAGACGCCAACGTCCCGGTCAGCGGCCCGGGCAGCGCCAACCGGCCGGCTCAGTAGGAGCGCAGTCCCATGCTGCGCGCGATCGCATTCCGCTGGATCTGGCTGGTCCCGCCGGAGATCGTCGCGACGATAGACTCGCGGTAGCGGAAGCTCATCACGCTCTCGGTGGAGAACCCGTGTGCCGCGCACACCTGCATGCCAAGCCGGGCGGCGGCCACGTACGTCTCGGATCCCTTGAGCTTGGCCATCGAGCCCTCGCGCGTGCACGGCCTGCCCTGGGACAGCAGCCATGCCGCCCGATAGGCCAGCAGGCGCGCTGCATCGATCTCGGTCTGCAGATCGGCCATCGCATGGGCCAGTGACTGGAAGGTGCCGACCGGGCGTCCGAAGGCGACCCGGGTGGTGGCGAACTGGAGCATCTCGTCCAGGGTGGCCTGGGCCGCGCCCAGGTAGCCCCCGGAGATGATCACCTTTTCCAGTTCGATGTTGGACAGCATGACCTTCCAGCCCTCGTCCAGGGGGCCGACCAAATTCGCCCGGGGTACCACGACGTCGTTGAAGAAGACCTCGTTCGTCCCGAGGATGTGCCGGGCCAGCGTCGGGGTCCGGCGTACCTCGACTCCCTCGCTGGTCGGATCGATGAGCAACAGGCTGATGCCGCCGTGCTTGGGCTCGCGCGGCCCGGTCCGGACGTAGGTTGCGATGGTGGTGTCGGGCAGGCCGCCGCCGGTGCACCAGGCCTTCTGGCCGTTGACCACGAAATGGCCCCCGCGGTCGTCGGCGCTGGTGCGCAGCGCCGCGGCGTCCGATCCGGCGTCCGGCTCGGACAGCCCGACGGCGAATCGGTGCCGGCCGGTCATCACGTGGTTCCTGATAAAGGCCCGCTGCTCCTCGCTGCCCCACCGGAACACCGTCAATCCGGGAATCAGTACACCGATGTAGCACATCGCGACGTCGAAGCTGGCCCGGCCCAGCTCCTCGGCGATCAGGATGAGGTCGACCGGGCCGCCGCCGTCCCCACCCTCTTCCTCCGCGAACGGCAGGGCGAAGAGGCCCAGCCTGGCCAGACCGTCGAAGAGCTCGGGCGGCGCCTCCCCCGCCTCGTCCCACGCTTTGGCCCGCTCGGCCGGGACGACGTCAGCCACGAACCTGCGCACGGTGTCGCGCAGATCCTGCTGCTCGTCGGTCAGTCCGAAGTCCACCGGCCGCCTCCTGAATCACTCGAGCTGAACATGTATATTTATATAGCTGATTTGACTATAAGCCAACGTCGCGCGCGGCAACGGAGGGCCAGATGAAGGTGGACGGCAAGCTGGACGCCTGGCGCCCGGCCGGGATCATCGCGGCGGCGCGGGAGCGCGAGACCCTGGGCTACGACGGGCTGTGGGCCTCGGAGTCGAGCCACGACCCCTTCCTCCCGCTGGTGCTGGCCGCCGAACACACCGAGCGGCTGCAGATCGGGACGGCGATCGCCGTCGCCTTCGCCCGGTCGCCGATGCAGCTGGCCTACACCGCGCATGACCTGCAGACGCACGCAGACGGCAGGTTTCTGCTCGGCTTGGGTAGTCAGGTCAAGGCACACATCGAGCGGCGGTTCGCGATGCCATGGAGCCGCCCCGCCGCCCGGATGCGGGAGTATGTCAGCGCTTTGCGAGCCATCTGGGCCTGCTGGAACGACGGCGTAGCGCTGGATTTCCGCGGCGACTTCTACAGCCACACGCTGATGGCGCCGTTCTTCAGCCCACCGCCGGCCCCGGGCGGGGCACCGGCGGTTCTCATCGCGGCGGTCGGGGCCGCGATGACGAGGGCGGCCGGCGAGGTGGCTGACGGGATGCTGGCCCACGCCTTCACCACCGAGCGGTACCTTCGCGAGGTCACCGTGCCCACCCTCGAGGAGGGCCTGCGGACGGCCGGCCGCAGCCGCAAGGAATTCACCCTGAGCCACTTGCTGCTCCTCGCCACGGGAGAGACCGAGGAGGAGCTGGCTGCCGCGACCCAGGGGGTGCGGCGACAGGTTGCGTTCTACGCCAGCACCCCGGCATACCGGGGAGTGCTGGAGTTGCACGGCTGGCAGCAGCTCGGGGACGAGCTGACCGCCCTGTCGCGCTCGGACCGCGCGGACAAGTGGGATGCGATGGTTCCCCTGGTGGATGACGAGGTGCTGAACGCCTTCGCTGTGGTGGGCGAGCCGGATCGAATCGGTGCGGAGATCCAGCGCCGGTTCGGCGGCCTGGTGGACCGGCTGTCCTTCTACACCACGACTCCGGTCCCGGCCCAGACGTGGGCCCCGCTGCTGGACCAGCTGCACGCCGAACCCTGAGGCCCCGCTGTCTGCTCTGCTGCTTGATCGACCCTGGATTGCTTGATCGGCTCCGGATTGCTTGATCGGCTCCGGTCAGGGGCGGGGGTCCTTGGGCAGGCCGAGGACCTGCTCGCCGATGATGTTGCGCTGGATCTCGCTGGAACCGCCGTAGATCGTCTCGGCCAGGGACAGCAGGAAGTGGCGCTGCCGCGGGTCCAGGTCGTAGTCCTCGCCCACGATCTGACCGGCCGGGCCGGCGATCTCCATCGCGAGGTGAGCCAGTCGCTGATGGTGAGTGGAGGCGTACAGCTTCGCGGTCGTCGCCTGTGCACCGGGACGGCGTCCGGCGACCAGCTCGGCCACGGTGCGCAGGTTGGTGGCCCGCATGATGCGGACCGAGATCCACGCGTCGACGATCCGGCTGCGGAGCATCGGGTCGTCCAGCGCGCCCCGCTCCCGGGACAGCTCCACGAGCTCATCGGCCTCCCGTTCGAAGGTGAGCTGCTGGGGAAGCAGCGTCGCGCCGCGTTCGATGCCGAGCGCGGCCATCGCCACCCGCCACCCCTCCCCCGGCGCACCGACGACGAGATCGGCGCGGGTCCGGGCGCCGGTCAGGAACACCTCGGCGAACTCCTGCGCCCCGGCCAGATTGCGGATGGGCCGAACCTCCACGCCGGCTTGATCGGCCGGCACCAGCAGCATGCTCAGCCCGTGATGGCGCTGGGAACCCGGCTCGGTGCGGCACAACACGTACAGCCAGTCCGCCTCCAGGCCGAACGAGGTCCATACCTTCTGCCCGTCGACTACCCACTCGTCGCCGTCGAGCGCCGCCCGGGTGCGCACCGAGGCGAGATCCGAGCCGGCGCCGGGCTCGCTGAACCCCTGCCCCCACAGCTCGGTGACCGAGAGGATCGGCGGCAGGAAGCGGCGCTTGTGCTCGGCGGATCCCGTCGCCAGCAGCATCGGCCCGAGCAGATCCAGCCCGTTGGAGGTCGCCCGGTACGGCGCGTTCACGGCGGCGTACTCGTACTCGAAGACGATCTCCTCCAGCAGCCCGAGGCCCCGGCCGCCGTATTCGCGCGGCCACGACAGCCCCAGCCACCCTCCGGCGGACAGCTCGCGGTCCCAGGCCAGCCGGACCTGCCAGGCCTCGCCGTCGATCGGCCCGCCCACGCCGCGATGCTCGGCGAACTCACCGACGAGATGCTCGGTCAGCCACGTGCGGATCTCCTCCCGCCAGTCCCGGAGGGCGGGGCCGAAGTCGACCCTCATCGCGGCGCACCTCCCGCCGCGGGACTCGGCACGCCGGCCAGGCGGCGGGCCAGGATCTCCCGGTGCTGCGCCGGGGTGCCCAACAGCAGTTCGGAGCTCTTGGCCCGCTTCAGGTACAGGTGGGCCGGGTGCTCCCAGGTGAAACCGATCCCGCCGTGTACCTGAAGACTGTCCCCGGCCACCTGCACCAGGGCCTGCGAGCACACCACCTGCGCGACGGACGACGCCACCTCCACCTCGTCGTCGTCACCGGACTGCAGGGCCCACAGTCCCGCGTAAGCCGCCGACCGGGCCGCCTCGAGCAACACCAGCATGTCGGCGCACTTGTGCTTGACGCCCTGGAACGTGCCGATCGGCCGGCCGTACTGCACCCGAACCGTGGCATAGCCGACTGCGGCGTCGAGCGCGGCGGCTGCGACGCCGACCTGCTCGGCGGCAAGCAGCGCCGCCGCGGCCGCCAGCCCGCGCCGCAACACCGCACTGGCCGAGCCGGGGGCCGCCACGACCTGCCCCGGGGTGCCCGCGAAGGACAGCGCCCCCTGCTTGCGGGTCTGGTCCAGCGTGGGCAGGACGCGGCGCGTCAGCCCGGGGGCGGTGGACGGCACGGCGAACAGGCCGAGGCCGCCCGGTGCGTCGGCGACGACGAGCACGACGTCGGCCGATGCGCCGTCGAGCACGCAGGTGACCCTGCCGTCCAGCGCCCATCCCTCGTGCGTCTCGCGCGCCCGGGGTGCGCCGTGCCCGATGGGCCGCCAGGTCCCGTCCCCGGTGACCGCCACCGTCGCCAGCGTGGTCCCCGCGGCGATGCCGGGTAGCAGATCGGCCCGCGCGTCCTCGTCGTCGCCCGCCAGCAGCACCTGGGCGGCCAGGCCCGTCGTGCTGAGGAACGGCGCGCACAGCAACGCGCGTCCCGCCTCCTCGAAGGCGATCCCGAGCTCGACGGCGCCGAAGCCGCTCCCGCCGTACTTCTCGGGAATGGCCAGGCCGGGCAGCCCGAGCTCGTCGCTCATCCGGCGCCACACCGCCGGGTCATAGCCGTGCTCGGTCGCCATCGCGGCCCGGACCTCAGCTTCGCCGGAATGCCGCGCCAGGAACGCGCGGACGACGCGGCGCAGCTCGTCCTGTTCGGCCGTGATCGTGAAATCCATCACGACGTCTCCGCCGGGACCGCCACCGTGTCACCCGTCGCGGCCTGCTGACCATCAGTCAACCCGAGCTCGCTCAAGACCTCGCCGGTGTGCTCACCGAGGCCGGGTGCACCGCTGCGCGGGCTGAGGTCGACGCCCCAGAACGACACCGGCGTGGCGACCGTCCGCAACGGCGCGGCAGCGCCCATGCCCGGCTGCTGGACGAAAGCGCCGATCGCCTCCGCCTGCTCGTCCACCACCACCTCGGCCAGGCTCTGCACCGGCGCCCACCACACCCCGGCGGCGTCCAGCCGAGAGCTCCACTCCGCCAGATCGCGCCG
>Ga0081539_10002739_pt1 | contig 23804 bp, 17 predicted proteins | sample TabmetS4T2R2_FD_71023 | JGI IMG/M metagenome (GOLD analysis project Ga0081539, IMG submission 71023) | Tabebuia heterophylla rhizosphere microbial communities from the University of Puerto Rico - S4T2R2 | ecosystem: Host-associated > Plants > Roots > Rhizosphere ...
GCGCGGCCGCCGGCCCGGCGCGCTGCGCGACGCGGTCGCCGACGCGCTCGGCGACCCGTCGCTGGAGGTCGCCTACTGGCTGCCCGAGCGCGACGAGTGGGTCGACGCCGCCGGCGCGACGTTCGCCCTTCCGCACTCCGACCCGGCGCGCGCGTGCACGCCGGTCGAGCGCGACGGGCGCCCTGTGGCGATGCTCGTGCACGACGCGGCGGTCGCCGACGAGCAGCGCGAGCTGGTCGGCGCGGTCGGCGGCGCGGCGGCGCTGGCGCTGGAGAACGAGCGGCTCGACGCGGAGCTGCGCGCCAACGTCAACGAGCTGCGCGCCTCGCGCGCGCGGGTCGTGGAGAGTGCCGACGCCGCGCGCCGGCGCATCGAGCGCGACCTGCACGACGGCGCGCAGCAGCAGCTCGTCGCGGTCGCCCTCACGCTCGGCGCCGCGCGCTCGCGGATCGCCCGCGACCCGGCCGCGGCGGCCGAGCTGCTCGACGCCGCGGCAAGCGACCTCGACGCCGCGATCCGCGACCTGCGCGAGCTCGCGCGCGGCATCCATCCGGCGGTGCTGTCGGACCGCGGGCTCGGGCCCGCGCTGGAGGCGCTCGCGAGCCGGATCCCGCTGCCGGTCGAGATCGTCGCGCTGCCGGACGAGCGGCTGCCCGAGCCGATCGAGGCGGCCGCGTACTTCGTCGTGGCCGAGGCGATCACCAACGTCGCGCGCTACGCCCGGGCGACGCACGCGGAGGTCGCGGTCAGCCGCGACGACGGCGCGGTGCTCGTCCGCGTCAGCGACGACGGCGTGGGCGGCGCGGACCCGTCCGCGGGCTCCGGGCTACGCGGGCTGGGCGACCGCGTCGCGGCGCTCGACGGGCGGCTGGAGGTCGTCTCGCCCGCGGGTGGCGGCACCACGGTCCGCGCCGTCATGCCGTCATGATGTGAGCATGGACATCGGGATCGGGCTGCCGAACGCGGTGCGCGGCGTGGGCCGCGCGGGGATCGTCGACTGGGCGCAACGCGCGGAGGCGGCCGGGTTCTCGTCGCTGGGCACGATCGACCGCATCGTCTACGCGAACTACGAGTCGCTGATCGCGCTCGCCGCCGCCGCGGCGGTGACCGAGCGGATCCGGCTGGCGACCGACATCATGATCGCGCCGCTGCGGAGCAACACCGCGCTCCTGGCCAAGCAGGCCTCGACCATCGACCACCTCTCCGGCGGCCGGCTCGTGCTCGGGCTCGCGCCCGGCGGCCGCCCGGACGACTACGAGGTCAGCGGCGTCGACTTCCACCGCCGCGGCCGCATCTTCGACAGCCAGCTCGAGGAGCTGACGCGGCTGTGGAGGGGCGAGGGCGGCGTGGGCCCGGCGCCGCCCAGCGGGCGACCGGGCCTGCTCGTCGGCGGTCGCGCCGACGCCTCGTACCGGCGCGCGGCCCGCTATGCGGACGGCTGGACGTCGGGCGGCGGCGGGCCGGAGGCCTTCGCCCAGGGTCGCGAGGAGGTGCGGGCGGCGTGGCGCGAAGCCGGCCGCGACGGCGAGCCGCGCACGCTCGCGCTCAACTACTACGCGCTCGGGGACGACGCCGACGAGGTCGCGCGCACCAACCTCGGCCACTACTACGCCTTCGCGGGCGAGTACGCGGGCGCCATCGCCGAGTCCGCGGCGAAGACCCCCGAGGCCGTACGGGACGTCATCGCCGCCTACGAGCAGGCCGGCGCCGACGAGCTGATCCTCTTCCCCGCCTCGCACGACCCGACCCAGGTCGACCTCCTCGCCGACGCCATGTAGCGTGGGGCGGTGACTGCCACCGCTGACCTGCTGCTGCGCCACAAGCCCGCCCTGAAGTACGACTCGCAGGAGTCCTACTTCGCCGACTCGGCCGCCGAGTGGACCGACAACCCCGGCAACGAGCTGCGCTCCGGCAAGAAGGTGCTCGCCGTGGCCGAGAAGGGCCTCACCCCGGCCTTCCTCGGCGTCACGTACCCCGGCGGCGCCAAGGCCGCCGACACGGACCTGATCTCCGACCCGGGGGACGACTACCGGGAGCAGGCGCGCAGGCTGCACGCGAACCCCCGCTACGCGAACCGCATGTACGGCCACGCCGTCGTCGACGACAACGAGGACCTCTGGCTCCAGTACTGGTTCTTCTACTTCTACAACGACTACAACCTGATCGGGAACTTCATCAAGGCCGGGCTGCACGAGGGCGATTGGGAGATGGTTCAGATCCGCCTCAAGGACGAGGAGCCCGACCTCGCGGTCTACGCCCAGCACACGACGGCGGAGTCCCGCAAGTGGGCGCAGGTCGACCTGCTGCCCGACACGCAGCGGCCGATCGTCTACGTCGCGCGCGGCTCGCACGCGTCCTACTTCGAGCCGGGGCGCCACTGGACCGGCCACTGGTTCGACTACGCCGACGCCAAGCGCAAGAGCCCGGAGGTCTCGCTCAACGTCGTGGTCGAGGCCAAGGAGAGTTGGCGCTGGATCGGCTGGCCGGGCTTCTGGGGCGACACGAAGAAGTCCGGCAACCCGCTCGACTCCGACAGCCCGCGCGGCCCGGCCGCGCACGACCAGTGGGACGACCCGCTCGTGATGATCGAGAAGGCCGCCGAGGGCATCGCCGCCGCGGTCGCGCCGGAGAAGCGCCCGCGACCCCCGGCCGCGCCGATCGTCCGCGCGGAGTGGGCGGGACCGACGATCCGCGTCAACTACACCGTGCTCCCCGGACCCGACCGCCGCATCCCGCGCGGGCTGGCCGTGACCATCAACTCGCCCGGCGAGGTCGAGCCGCCGACGACCGAGACGTTCACGATCTCCAGGCGCCGCGGCCACGTCGACATCGAGACGCCGGTCGATCCCGCGCTCGAATACGACATCTACGTGAGCTGCGCGACCACGGCGGGGATCGCCTCGCCGAGCGTGCGCGCCGACCTGCTCCCCGCGGTGTAGGCGGATGCGCGTCCGCACGCCCGGCCTCGCGATCACCGAGCACGAGGTCTCCGTCCCGCTCGACCACGCCGACCCGGACGGCGAGCGCATCACGGTCTTCGCGCGCGAGGTGGCGGACCTCGACGGCCTCGACCGGCCGTTCCTCGTCTTCCTCCAGGGCGGGCCGGGCTTCGAGGCGCCGCGGCCCACCCGCCACCCGAGCAGCCCCGGCTGGCTCGACCGCGCGCTCAAGGACTTCCGCGTCCTCATGCTCGACCAGCGCGGCACGGGCCGCTCGACGCCGGTCGGCGTCGCGGACGCCGACCGGCTCGCGCACCTGCGCGCCGACGCGATCGTCCGCGACGCCGAGCTGGTGCGCCGCGAGCTCGGCGTCGAGCGCTGGAGCGTCCTGGGCCAGAGCTTCGGCGGCCTGTGCGCGACGACGTACCTCTCGCTCGCGCCGGAGGGCCTGCGCGAGGTGCTGATCACCGGCGGCGTGCCCGCGCTCGGGCCGGCGATCGACGACGTGTACCGCGCCACCTACGCCACGACGCTCGAGCGCAACCGCCGCTTCTACGAGCGCTATCCCGGCGACCGCGACCGCGTGCTGCGCCTGCACGAGCACCTCGAGGCCAACGACGTCCGCCTGCCGGGCGGCGACCGGCTCACGCCACGGCGCCTGCGCGTGGCCGGCCACATGCTCGGCATGAGCGACGGCGCCGAGCAGCTGCACTACCTGCTCGAGCTCCCGCCCGACTCCCCCGCGTTCCTGCACGACGTCGAGGCCGCGACGAGGGAGTTCGCCCGCAACCCGCTGTACGCGTTGGTGCACGAGGCGTGCTGGGCCGACGGCGGCGCGACCCGGTGGGCGGCCGAGCGGCTGCTGCCGCCGGAGTACGAGGCCGAGCCGGAGCTGTTCACCGGCGAGCACGTCTTCCCGTGGATGTTCGAGGAGTACGGCGCGCTCGCGCCCCTGCGCGACGCCGCGCACGCGCTCGCCGAGCGCGAGTGGCCGCGCCTGTACGACCCCGACCGGCTCGCCGCCAACGAGGTGCCGGCCGCCGCCGCGATCTACGTCGAGGACATGTACGTCCCGCGCGCGCACTCCGAGGCGACGGCCGCGCGCATCCGCGGCCTGCGTCCGTGGGTCACCAACGAGTACGAGCACAACGGCCTGCGCGCCGACGGGGAGCGCATCCTCGGCCGCCTGCTCGACCTCGCCCGCGGCCGAACCTAGAGGGGGGACTGTCCCCCCTTATGGTTTTGAACCTAGAGGGGGGACTGTCCCCCCTCTAGGTTTTTGCTGCGCGCAGCGCCGCCTTGTGCGCGCGCTTGCCCGCCTGGTAGGAGGCGAGCGCCTCGGGCGAGTCGACGTCGCCGAGCGTCGGGTGCGCGGGCACGAGCGGCTCGGCGAGCGCCACGCCGAAGCGGCGCGCGAGCACCGCGGCCAGCGAGCCGACCTTCATGTCGCCGTAGGCCGGCAGCGCGCGCAGGCGGGCGTCGAGCTCCTCGGGCGAGCCGGCGTCGCCCCAGATCCGCCCGGCGTCGCCGCCGTAGTTCTCGGCGACGTGGGCGGCGAGGTCGTGGACCTTCTTGGCCATCGAGCCGGGGAAGCGATGGACGGCCGGCCGCTCGCGGAACACCGGCTCGAGGTCGGTCGCCGCCAGCGCGGCCGGGTCGAGCGTGCCGACGCGCTCGAGGATCGCCAGCGGCCCCGAGAAGGCCTTCTGGACGGTCACCTGCTGGTCGAGCGCAAAGCCGATGAGCAGGGCCATCGGCTCGCGCACGAGCAGCGCGTTGGCCTCGTCGGAGTCGGTGAAGTGCAGGACGTCGTCGGTCATCGCAGCGCCTCCAGCGGCGTCGTCGGCTCGCCCACAGCGCCGCGCTTGCGCCGCGCCACGCCGCTCGCGATGGCGGCGTTGGCGACGGCCTCGGCCACCGACTCGGCGACCCGGCGGTTGAAGACGCTGGGGATGATGTAGTCGGCGATCAGCTCCTCGGCCGGGATCACGCGCGCGATCGCCTGCGCCGCGGCGAGCTTCATCTCCTCGTTGATGGTGCGCGCCCGAACTTCGAGGGCGCCCTTGAAGACGCCCGGGAACGCGAGCACGTTGTTGATCTGGTTCGGGTAGTCCGAGCGGCCCGTGGCGATGATCGCGACGTCGCCGCGCACCGCCTCGGGCTGCACCTCCGGCACCGGGTTGGCCATCGCGAAGACGATCGCGTCCGGGGCCATGGTCCGGATGCCCGCCACGGTCACCGCGCCGGGGGCCGAGACGCCGATCATCACGTCGGCGCCGGCCAGCACCGCGTCGGCGCTCCCGCGCACGCGGTGCGCGTTCGTGCGTGCAGCCAGGGCGGCGCGCGCGGAGTCCAGGCCCGCGTCGCCGTGGCACAGCGCGCCGTCGATGTCGCACACGATCACGTCGCCGACGCCCTGGGCGAGCAGGATGTCCGTGCAGGCGATTCCCGCCGCGCCGGCGCCGACGACCACGACGCGCACGTCCTCCGGGCGCTTGCCGACGATCCGCAGCGCGTTCAGCAGCGCGGCGAGCACGACGATCGCGGTGCCGTGCTGGTCGTCGTGGAAGACCGGGATGTCGAGCTCCTCGCGCAGGCGCCGCTCGATCTCGAAGCAGCGCGGCGCGGAGATGTCCTCGAGGTTGATGCCGCCGAACGTCGGCGCCGCGGCCTTGACGAAGGCGACGATCTCGTCGACGTCCTTGGTGTCGATGCACAGCGGGAACGCGTCGACGCCCGCGAACTCCTTGAACAGCAGCGCCTTGCCCTCCATCACCGGCATGGCCGCCACCGGGCCGATGTCGCCGAGCCCGAGCACGGCGGTGCCGTCGGAGACGACCGCGACCGTGTTGCCGCGGATCGTCAGCGCCCAGCCCTTCGCGGGGTCGTCGTGGATCGCCATCGACACGCGGCCGACGCCGGGCGTGTAGGCCATCGAGAGGTCGTCGCGCGTCTTGAGCGGCAGCTTGGGACGGACCTCGATCTTGCCGCCCTTGTGCATGAGGAACGTGCGGTCCGAGACGCTGTCGACGCGCACGCCCGCGAGGTCGCGGACCTTGCGCACGACGGTCTCGGCGTGGTCGGCGTCCACGCATGCCACGGTCACGTCGCGCACCACGGTGTCGCGCTCGACGCGGACGAGGTCGATCGCGCCGAGCATCGCGTCCGCGCCGGCGATGGCGTCGGCCACGCGCGCGAACGCGTTGCCCTGCTGCGGGAGATGCAGGCGCATCGTGAAGCTGTAGGACGCCGACGGCTGGAGCCGGGGCGTCGCCGTGGTCTCCTCGGGCATGCCAACCATTGTGCCGTGCAAACTTCCAGATCCGCTGCGCCCCCTGCCACCAGGCCGAGGGCGCGACGCTCGGCTAGCAGCTGCCGGTCTTGAAGTGGCGCACCACGACGCACGGGCGCTCGATCGGCCGGCCGCGGGCGATCGACCACGCGAGCCGCACGAACTGGCCGTGCGTCCACGCGAGCGGCGTCGCCGAGCGCGTGCCCTTGCCGCTCCGATGGCCGGGGCTGCCGGTCGGCGGGCGGCCGTCCCAGACCTGCTCGGGGAGCATCAGGCCGTCGTTGGCCGTCCGCGCCATCGTGCGCAGGTAGCGCCTCGCCCTGTGCCCCGCCGTCAGCGCGTACTCGCCGCGCTCGCCGGTGAGGATCGGCCAGGCGCGGCCGAACGTCTGGTTGGCCTTGGTCGGGAAGATGTCCCAGTCGCCGCCGGTCGCCGTCTCGCCGTAGCCGTCGAACGTGAAGCGGTGCCAGATCGGCCCGCTCGCCGTGTTCGCCTTGAGCACCTGGTCGCCGACGGACAGCGAGTTGCGGACGACCGGATCGCTCGAGGGCTTGACGCCGAACAGCACCAGGCCGAGGAAGCTCTGGTCGACGATCTGGCGCTCGTCGACCTCCGGCGTGTGGTTGTCGCCGAGGTCGTACGTCGAGCCGTCGTTGGGATTGCCGTCCTTGGTCAGGCGCAGGTAGTACGGCTTCGGGTTGTACGGGCCGTTGGTGGTCGCGGTCCAGCCCTGCACGTTCTTGGCCCACGTGTCGGCGGTCGTCTCGTAGTTCTGCGCGCGGACGGTGTCGCCGTTGCGCCGGGCGATGTCCGCGGCGCAGATCAGGCCCGCGATCTCCGCGGCGATCGTGTTCGGCGAGTAGCCGTTCTGGTTCTCCCAGCGCTCCTGCTGGCTGGCGGGCCCGTTGGCGCGGATGTAGTCGGCGGCCGCGCGCACGTGCGGCCAGGCGGCAGAGCCGCGGCGGTGGAGCCACCACGCCAGCACGATCGGCAGCGAGTCCTCGTCGAGCTGCTGGCTGGTCCAGTACTCCTTTCCGCTGACGCGCGTGTTCTGCCAGAACGAGCCGTCCGGCTTCTGGACGCGGAACAGGAAGTCGAGCAGCCGGTTGGCGGCCGACCTGTCACCGGCGACCCGCTGCGCCGTGGCCACGTGGTAGAGGTCGCGCGGCCAGACGAGGTGATACGGGCCGGAGAACTCGTGCCCCTCGAGCGTCAGCGTGCCCCAGACCCACGGCATCGTCGGCGACGCGACGGAGGCGCCGCGGTTCAGCTTGTCCTCGGACGCGGCGAGCACGAACAGCGACTGCTCGTAGAGGCGGCGCAGCTTGGCGTTGCGGCGCACCGGCTTCGGCGGCCTGCGCAGGTGGGTCAGGTAAGCGAGCCAGCTCAGCGTGTAGCGGTTGAGCAGCTTGCGCGAGGATCGCGAGAGCGGCGTGGTCGCGCGCGCCCGGGCCTTGCCGACGCCGTGAGCGAAGCCGATCGCCAGCCTCAGCGTCCGGTGACGGCCGAGGCCCGTGAGCCGCGTCCCGGCGGCCTGCACGACGTTGCCGGGCGTGGTCGCGTCGTACTGCTGGTCGAGCCTGCCGTCCTGGAGGTCGGTCCACGGGTCGCTGGCCGAGCCGGCGTAGCCGCTGGTCGTGCGCCTCAGTCGCGGCCGCGCGGCGACGCTGCTCGCCACAGCGTCGTCGTGGGCGACGAGCTCCGAGCCGAGGCTGAGCCCGAGGTCGTCGTTGCCGTCGTCGCCGGGCGCCGGGTCGACGAGGGCGAAGACCTTCATGCGGTGCCCGGTGAGCGACCTGAAGCTCACGTTCGCGAGCACTGTGGGCCGCCCCGGGTCGGTGAACCATGTCTTGCGCAGGACCCAACGGGAGGTCCGCGTGGTCTGCCGGTAGGCGAGGCCGCGCAGCGGCCTGACGTGGGAGCGCACGCCCGGGCCGGTTTCACGGTCGACGTGCGACCCGTCGACGACCACGAACTCGAGCGAGCGCAGGCTCGGCGTCGAGAGGTCCGGGTAGTAGACCTCGGTCAGGTCGGCGTGACGCAGCGTGAACCAGACGTTGCTGCGCGTCTGGCGGGCCGTGCCGAACCCGTGCTTGTCGGCCGACGCCCACGCGTGCTTGTCGCCCGGCGCGCCTGGCGCGGGCGGCTTGGCGACCGCCGCGGGCGCGAACGCTCCCAGAGCGATCAGGGCGAGCAGACCGGTGAGACGACGAGGCGCAGACATGGACGAGGGCTGCCCACGGCCACCCGCGCTCAAAACGGCGGGTACGCTCGCTGACATGACGACGCTGGCCGACAGCCTCCAAGAGCTCGGCACCGAGACGGCGTTCAGCGTGCTCGCGCGCGCGAAGGCGCTCGAGGCGGCCGGGCGCGAGGTCATCCACCTCGAGATCGGCGAGCCGGACTTCGACACGCCGGCGCACATCACGGCGGCCGCCGTCGAGGCCCTGCACGCCGGCGAGACCCACTACTGCCCGGCGGCGGGGCTGCCCGACTTCCGCGCCGCGATCGCCGAGCACCTCTCGGCCACGCGCGGCGTGGAGATCCCCGCGGGCCGCGTGCTCGTCGCCAACGGCGCCAAGCCGTTCCTGTTCTTCACGATCCTCGCGACCTGCAACCCGGGCGACGAGGTCGTCTACCCCGACCCCGGGTTCCCGATCTACGAGTCGGCGATCCGCTGGTCGGGCGCGCAGCCGGTGCCGCTCCCGCTGCTCGAGGAGCGCGACTTCGCGTTCGACCCCGCCGACCTCGAGGCGCGGCTCTCGGACCGCACGAAGCTCGTGATCCTCAACTCGCCGCAGAACCCGACCGGCGGCATGCTGCCGGTGGCCGACATCGAGCGCGCCGCGGAGCTCATCGCGCGCACGCCTGCGTGGGTGCTGACCGACGAGGTCTACTCGCAGATCCACTACGGCGACCCGTTCGCGAGCATCGCCTCGCTCGACGGGATGCTCGAGCGCACGATCCTGCTCGACGGGCTCTCGAAGACCTATGCGATGACGGGCTGGCGGTGCGGCTTCGCCGCCGTGCCCGAGCCGCTCGTCGACCCGCTGACGCGCTTCTTCGTCAACAGCACCTCGTGCGTGCCGCCGTTCGTGCAGATCGCCGGGATCGCGGCGCTGACCGGCCCGCGCACCGAGGTCGACGCGATGGTCGCCGAGTTCCACCGCCGCCGCGACCTGATCGTGGAGGGCCTCAACGACCTGCCGGGCGTGAGCTGCGTGATGCCGCGCGGCGCGTTCTACGCGTTCCCGAACGTGTCCGGCGTGCCGCTCGACGCCGACGTGCTCGCCGACCGCCTGCTCGAGGAGGCCGGCGTGGCGCTGCTCGCGGGCAGCGCGTTCGGGCAGGTCGGCCGCGACAACCTGCGCGTGTCGTACGCGAACTCGGAGGCGAATCTGCGGCACGCGCTGGTGCGCATGCGCGAGTTCTTGGACGCGTTGTAGCGCCGGAGAACGTCAACGGCGGCTGGGTAGGGGAGGTGGAGGGAGCAAGCGTTTCGTCGCAATCCCGACGAAGACCGCGACGATTGCTACGAAGTGCTGGCTATAGGGGACAAACGTCGCAATCCCCCGACGCTCGCGTCGAGATTGCGACGAAATGCTGCCTGAACGCTGACACCTCACCCGCCCTACCCTGCCGCCGTTGACGTTCGCCGGGGTTAATGCGCGGCGGCGACGACCAGGTCGGCCATCGCCTTCATCCCGAGGATGTTCGGGTGCAGCGGCGCGGCCGGCCCCACCGGCACCACGGGCTCGACCCAGCGGATGCCCGGGAGCTGGCACGCGTCGCGGCCGACGCTGGCCGCGTAGACGTCGACGAGCTTGGCGCCGTTGGCCGCCGCCTCCTGGGCGAGCATCCCGTTGAGCTCCTCCTGCTTGGCGCGCAGGTAGGGCACGTCCTTGCGGGCGATCGGCATTTGCGGCCAGCAGCCGTTGCCCTTGTGCGGCAGGATCGCCGAGTAGTTGACGACGAGGATCCTCGCCAGCGGCGAGCGCGCCTGGATGCCCTTGAGCACCGCGTCGACCTTCGGGGCGGTCTCGGCGATGCGGCGGCTGATCTCGTCCTGGCCGTTGACCACGTACTTGTCCTGGCACGGCGAGCCCTGGGGCGTGGGCGACACGCAGTCCCGCGCGATCGAGGAGAACCCGATGTCGTTGCCGCCGATCTCGAGCGTGACGAGCGCCGTGTCGGCGGTCAGCGAGTCGAACTGCGGCGGATTCGGGCCGGGGGTCACGTTCTGGGGCGCGGTCATGTCGCGGGTCTCGGCGCCGCTGCACGTCGGGTCGGCGAACTCGGGGTAGGCCAGCGTGAGCTGCGCGAGGTGGGCGTAGTTGTTGCTCGACTTCAGGCAGCCGAACGGCGGCAGCTGGAGCGGGATCAGCGGCCCCGCCGCGTAGGAGTCGCCGAGTGCCGTGTAGCGCGGCGCAGCTTGCGCCGACGTTGCGAAGACGAGTGCCGCCGCCAGCGCGGCGAGCGTGATCCTGACCCCCATACGGCGAGGGTACGCGACTCAGCGCGCGGCTGCGCCGGTTCGCACCAGCAGCGAGGCCCCGATCGCGCCGCCGAGGTCGCCGAGCGCGGCGAGCTCGACGGCCGGCGGGTTCGCCGACGCGAACAGGTGCGGCAGCATCGCCTCGCGGATGCGCTCGACGTACGGCTCCCCGAGGCGCAGGCCGAGCCCGCCGCCGATGATCACGGCCTCGACGTCGAGGATGTTCAGCGACGAGGCGATGCCGGCGCCCAGCGCGCGCACGGCACGGTCGAGGAGCCGGTGTGCGAGCTGGTCGTCCTGCTTGAGCGCGCGCGCCCAGACCCCGCTCGTCAGCCGGGTGCGGCCGCGCTCCTGCATGATCTTGAAGAGCACGGTCTTCTCGCCGTTGGCGACCTCGCGCCGCGCGCGGTTCTCCATCGCCAGCCGGCCGGCGTACGCCTCCACGCAGCCGCGGCGCCCGCACGGGCACTGCGCGCCGTCGAGCTTGACGACGACGTGGCCGATCTCGCCCGCGGCGTCGCGGCCGATCCACGGCTTGCCGTCGAGCACGATCCCGCCGCCCACGCCGGTGCCCCAGAAGACGCCGAGCAGCGACCGGTACGGGCGCCCGGAGCCGAGCGCGAACTCGCCGTCGGTGGCGACCTGGACGTCGTTGCCGAGCGACACCGGCGCGCCGACGGCGGACTCGAGCGCGCCGCGCAGGTCGTAGCTGCCGCCCCAGTCGGGCAGGTTCTTGGCGCCGGTCACGGTCCCGGCCGCGTCATCGACTCGGCCTGGCGAGCCGATCCCGACGCCCTCGAGGTCGTCGGTCTGCACGCCGGCGGCGTCCGCGGCTTCGCGGAGCGCGCCCACCATCGCCGCGGCCACGTCGGGCGGGCCGCCGGTGGTCGGCGTCGGATGCCGCGACTGCCCGAGCACCTCCCCCGCATCGTCGACGATCGCTGCCTGGATCTTCGTCCCGCCGAGGTCGATGCCGCCGCGCACGCTCATGCTCCGAACATACTTCCCGCGCCGTGTGCGTGCCACACGGCGCGGGGGGTTCGGCGAGCTACCGGGTGAGCGTCAGAGAGACCGCGGCGCGCTGCACGGCGCCGCCGGCCGGCTTGAGCGCGACCTTGATCCGCACGGTCACGCGGTGCGCGTTCTTCAGGGAGCGCCGCGCGGCCTTCGTGAAACGCAGCTTTACCGCGGCGCGGCCGGCGCCCACGGCCTTGGCGCCGGAGGCGAGCTTGCGGCCGCCGCGGGTCGCCTTCGCGGTGAGGCGGCCGGTGCTCGGCACGCGCACGCGGACCACGAGGCCCGTGGCCAGCGCCTTGCGCAGCTTCGCGTCGGCGGACATGACCGTGAGGCCGCCGCCGTTCCCGCCGTGGCCGCTGGGCACGTCGGCCGGGCCCCAGTCGGGCTGGCGGCCGCCGGGGATGAGCATCGCCGCGTTCGGCGAGGCGCCGGTCGTCGTGCAGCCGTTGGCGAAGCTCGGGACGTTGACGACCTTGATGCCGTCGGCCTCGGCCCAGGCGACGCGGCGGCCGTCGGGCGCGAACGTCGGGGTCGAGAACTTGCCGCCCTTGGCGCCGCTGTAGCGGTAGCAGATCAGCGGGCGGGTGCTGACCGGGGCCTCGCTGTCCGGGAACGTCGTCGGGAAGTTGTTGACGCCGTAGAGCGTCAGCGTCGAGTCGCTCGAGCCGGTCACGAACGCGAGCTTGCGACGGTCGCGGCTGATGTCGCCGCCGCCCGTGTGCGGATTGCCGCCGGCCAGGTCGCTGAACCAGTTGTGCACGAGGTTGCCGCTGTCGCCGTCGCTGATCGTGTCGAGGATCACGTCGTAGTTGAAGGCGTGCGTGGGGTCGCTGATCATCACCGTGTCGTTGTCGACCCACGACGGGTTGCGCCAGCCGGAGTGCCGGCCGAGCTTGGGGTCGTTCCAGCTCGTCAGCCGGTCGGCCCACGAGTAGCCGGTGCCGCCCTCGTTGATCGTCGTGTAGCACTGCGGCGGGTAGCAGGTCGGGTCCTGGCTCTGGGTCATGTAGTAGTACGTGTAGGCGACCTTCTTGCCGTCGGGTGAGATCGCCGGGTCGTACGGGCCGTAGAACGTCTTGGCGGGAGCGGGGCGCGTGTCGCTGACCGGCGTGGCGAAGTCGGCGAGCACGCGGCCGGTGCGGCTGAGCCGGTGCAGGCGCACGCCGTAGAGGCCGATCATCGTGCCGTCGTCGGCCTGGGAGACGTCGCTGTAGCCGCCGGTCGTGGTCACGCGGTACTGGCGCGCGCCGTCGGAGGTCGACAGGTAGATGTCGCCGCCCTTGACGTAGGCGATCGAGTCGGCGCTCGCGGCGGGTGCGGCGACGGCGAGCGCGAGGACCGCCGCCGCGCCCGCGAGGAGGCGCTTGATGAGAGGGGAGGACATGCCGCGATAGTTGCTCGCGCAAACGGCTCCGGCATCGGGGAACACCCTAGGATCGCGTCATGAAGCTCGTCCACACCTGCGTGCGCGTACGCGACATCGACGCGTCGCTGCGGTTCTACGAGGCGCTCGGCTTCGAGCGCCGCGGCAAGCTGAAGTTCACGACCGCCTACAACATCTACATGGGGCTGCCGGGCGACGGCGACACGCTCGAGCTGACCGTCAACGAGGGCCGCGAGGAGCCGTACGACCTCGGCGACGGCTACAACCACATCGCGATCACGGTCGACGACATCCACGCGACGGTCGCCGCGCTCGCCGAGCAGGGGATCGAGCCGGAGAAGCCGCCGTACCACCCCGGCGAGCGCTCAGAGCTCGGCCCGATCTGCTTCGTCCAGGATCCCGACGGCTACCGCATCGAGCTCATCCACGGCGGGGAGTTCCCCACGCCTCAGGACGACTGAGCCAGGTGGTGCAGCCCGTTGATGCCGGGCGTGAAGTAGTACTCGCCGCCGCGCGTCGTGACGACGCGGCTGAGCGGGCCGAGGAAGAACGGCGGCCGCCCGGGCACGGTCATCTTGGCCGGCCCCTCGGTGTCGTGCGGGCCGACGATGACGTCCTGGTCCTCCGCCAGGCGGAACGCGTTGCCGCCGTTGGCCCACTGGGACTGCACGAACTCGAAGCCGCGTGCCAGATTGGCCTGGAGGCACATGAAGATCACGCCGCGGTCCTGGCCGTCGTCCTCGGCGCCCTCGGGTAGCGGGTCGCCGTAGGTGATGCCGCGGCGCATGATCCGGTGGCGGTTGACGAGCTTGCCGTCGAACGGGAGGCTGCGGCGCGGGTTCATCCGCCGCACGTGCGCGCCGATCGGGCAGCGCAAGCCCTCGGGGTCGTCGTCGTAGTCGAACGCGTTGTTGCGGGCCTTGTCGGCGACGACCGCCTGGTCCGGGCGGTGGGGCGAGACCGCCAGCGGTGTGCCGTCGCGCCAGCGGCCGACGATCTTCGCGGCCAGCAGCTCCTCGCCGCCGGGATAGTGGGCCGCGGCCTCGCGCAGCAGGCGCCGGAACCCCGCGACGTCCTGGCGCAGCTTGCGGTAGACGAGGAAGGAGCCGTTGACGCCGAGCGCGTCGGGCGGCGGCGCGGGCGTGATCGCGCCCTGCTCGTCGGGGTAGCCGAGCAGCAGCTCGCCGGGCTTGATCGGCCGCCAGCCGCCGCCGTCGACGGCGCCCGCGCCCGGGCCGTCCTCGAACCCGCTGCCCTCGATCGCCGGCTGGGCGAAGCCGTCGGCGTAGCCGAAGTGCTCGCGGCCGCCCTCCAGCGCGGCGCCGGCCTGGTCGCCGACGACCGTCGCGCCGCCCGCGCGCTCGACGGCGGCGCGGATGCGCCCGTCGCGCTCGGCGAGCGCCTGGGGGTCCTTGGCGCTGACCATCACCAGCGCGTGCGCCTCGCCGCGCGTGAACGGCTCCTCCCAGTTGGCCGGAGCGCTGTCGCCGATGTCGCCGAGCACCTGCGCGCGGGCCGCCATGCCCGCCCTGAACTCGGCGGGGAACGCGTCGAGCGAGCGGTCGCTGCACCCGAGCGCGCGCAGGCCGTTGAAGCTGAACGCGAGGTTGATGCCCGACTCGGGCTTGTCGGTCCAGTGCTCGCCGGTGATCACCTGCGGGATGAACTCGCCGAGCGCCGCGCGGGCCTGCGCGGGGTCGTCGATGCGCAGGTAGACGTAGCCGGCGAACGGCAGCCGGTAGCCGCGGAGCACGAACCCCTGGACGTTCTTGCGGTCGATCATCGCAGCGGGAACGCCTCCATGAAGCGGGCCTTGAGGTCGGCCGGCGGCAGGCGCTGACCCTCGAGGATGAGGTCGAGCAGCCGGCGGCGGCGGTAGAGGTTCTCCTGGACCTGCTCGACCGTCATGCCGCCGTAGGCGGCGAAGAACAGCGCCGCCTCGAGCATGTGCGCGCGCATCCAGGCGGCGAAGCCGGGGCCGTCCTCGTGGCCGGGATAGCCGCGGCAGTGGCTCCAGATCGCGTCCGCGTCGGCGCCCATGCCGGTACGCAGGCGCTCCAGGTAGGCGCCGACGTCGCCGTCGTGGTTGCTCGAGAACAGCAGCCGCGGGGTGAGGGTGTCGCGCTTGGGCTGCCCTTCGCCCTGGTAGACGACGTCCTCCATCAGGACCCAGCGGGCGATATGCGTGCCGGGCACCCGCGCGAGCGGGCTGGCGTCGCCCTCGCCGAGGCCGTCCAGCTGGGCGCGCAGCTCATCGAGGTGGCCGTCGAGCACCGGCGTGAGCACGCTCAGGGCATAGGCCTGGCCGGAGACGTTGCGGCTCACAGGTGCCCCTGCACGTCCGCGAGCATCTTCTCGTAGGCGGCCCTGAACTGCTCGGGGCTGAGCCCGTCGGCGCGCCGGCGCAGGTCGTCGATCGCCGCGGCGACGTGCTCGGCCGAGATGATCTCGGTCGTCGTCGCGCCGGGGTAGGCGGACCAGTAGTGGTTCGCGACGTACTCGTTGCGGCGGATGTACTGCTTGAACGGCTCGACGGGGATCGGGCCGGGGAAGCCGTACGAGGTGCCCCAGATCCCCTTCATGCGGGTCGGGACGACCTCGGAGAACGCGTCGATGTACTGGTCCCACAGCCCGTTGAAGTTGCTCTCGAAGAACAGGTACGGATAGTGCAGGCGCTCGCCGCGGCCGCCGTCCGGGAAGCGCGGGATGAAGATCCAGCGCGCGAAGTGGATGAACGACAGCATCTGGAGCTTCTTCAGCGTCCAGGTGGCGTTGCGCCCGACCCAGAACACGAGCGGGAGCACGATCCGCCCCGTCCACTTCACGGGTGTCAGGACGGTGATCGCCGTCGCCCTACCTTCGACGTTCGTCACGGGCCGACCCTACCGGTCGGCCCGTGACACGTGAAGGGTCGATCAGACGGTGCCCGTGATCGACCACATGCCGACCCGGTTCGCGAGCCGGATGTCCGGCCCGGTCGGGCCCTGGCCCCAGAAGTAGTCACCGATGTTGGTGACCCCGCCGGGGGCGATGTTGCCCATCGAGCGATACACGACGCCCGACGGCTCCTTGTCGATCGCCATCTGCGCCCACGCGTTGCGAACGGTCAGCGGTCCGCGGTACCAGTCGGGGAACAGGTACTGGGCGAAGCGGCCGCCGGTGCCGCCGCCGATGCAGAAGGCGTTGGTGTGGAAGCCGTTGAGCATGTGCAGGCCGTCCATGGTCCCGCCCCAGCGGCTGAAGTAGTCCCACTTTCCGTTGGTGTCCGCGAGCACCTGGCACGACTCGAGCTGGAGCCATTCGAGGTCACGGTCGCCCCAGCGCGCGTCGCCGGGCACGATGCTCGTGTCGTCGACGCTGCTCTTGAACGTGAAGCCGCCCGGCCAGCCGTGGCCCGTGTACCACTGGGCGTCGACGTTGTCGACGTACGTGGTGTCCCAGCCGCTCTTGGTCACGTCCTTGAAGTCCTTCTCGAACGCGGAGTAGCCGCGCCAGTCGAAGGCGGTCGGGATCGCGTGGGCGGCCATCTGGGCCTTGAAGCCGATGGCGCTGTCCTGCGCGCACTGCCACTCGTCGACCGTCTGCTCGATGCCGACGTCGGTCGGGCCGACCGCCAGGGCGCCGAAGCCGCCGCCGCCGGGGGTGGACGCGGCCGAGGCGCTCCCCGTGCCCGGCAGCGCGACCGACGCGGTCGACGAGATGCCGTTGGCGTCGGTCACCTGGAGGGTCACCTTCTCACCCGTGTACTTGCCGCGCGGCTTGCGGGTGTAGGCGACCTTGGCCGCGGTCTGGCGGACGAGCGCCGTCGACGAGGACGACCAGCTCAGGCGGTACGGCGCCGTGCCGCCGCTCACGGACGCCGACGCCGTGATCGCCTGGCCGACGCGCGAGGCCTTGATGACGGCCTTCGGAGCGACGCCGTCGACGGCCGGCACCACGCGGCGCGTCTGCGGGCCCAGAGCGGTCGACGGGTTGCACGTGTACGACGGGTAGATCGTCTGCACGCTGCCGAGCGGCGGCAGGACGTAGCCGAGCGTCGGCGTGCCCTGGCGAACGCCCGGCGCGTAGAGCTTCGCGCATGCCTGCTGCGCCTGCGCCGGGAGCCAGATCGGCACGTGCGCGCCGGGCTCGAGCCCGCGCAGCGTGTCGGAGAGCTGTGTGACGCTTCCGTCGCCGGCGAACGTGGCGCGCAGCTTCGCGCCCTGGCCGCTGACCGGCAGGCCGCCCAGCTCGAACCGGAACGAGACCGCGGTGTCGAGCGGCGTGTCGCTGAGCTTGCGGCCCAGCTTGTCTGCGAGCGTCAGCTTCGTGTGCGAGACGCTCGGGATCGGCTTGAGCTCGGGACTCACCTGCGCGATGTCGAGCAGCTTGTTCGCGCGGTCGAGGGCGTCGCTGTCGGGCAGCGGCCGGATCGCGGCGAGCGCCTTGGTGTCGATCGCCTGCGACACGGTCGGCCGGCCCGCCTCGTCCTTGCCGGCGGCGACGCGCCGGAGCGGCACCTGGCCGAAGTTGGGGCCGGCGTACGCGAACGCCCCGGTCTTGTCCAGCGCGTTCGGGATGTTGAACGCGGCGGCGAGCCGGGCGCCCTGGTCGGCGCTCACGCCTTCCTGTGTGACGTGGTAGACCGGCGCGGTGTCGGCGGCCGAAGCGGTCGCCGGCAGCACGGCGGCCAGGAGGGCGCCCGCCCCGAGCAGGACGGACGCGGTGATGCGGTTCATGGGGTCTCCAGGGGTGGTGGGCGCACCACCGTGCGGTCCGCGTTTTGGCGCGACCTTGGGGAGAGCTTGGGTTACACCCCGGACGACCGGGATCGCCGCGGGCGCGACCCCTCAGGCGACCAGAGACTTGCGAGCGCGGAAGAGCCGGCTCATGACCGTGCCGGTCGGGACGCCGAGTGTGTCTGCGGCCTCCTTGTAGGACAGGCCCAGCAGGTCGACGGCGACCAGCACGTCGCGCTGGTGGTCCGGGAGCGTCGCGATGCGCCTGTACAGCTCGCGGGCCTCAAGCACGCGCTCGGGGTCGGCGTGGGCGGAGGCCTCGAGGCGCTCGAGGTCCTCCGGCGCCGTGGCCGCGGCGGGCCGGCGGGCGGCCGCGCGGCGCCGGGAGATGTGCGTGTTGCGCAGGACGCGGAGGAGGTAGCCGAGGTCGTCGCCGCCGCTGACCAGGCGCGGCTTGGCGAGCACGCGCACGCAGACGTCCTGGACGAGGTCCTCGGCGTCGGCCGGCGAGCCGGTCATGCCGAGGGCGGCGCGGTAGAGGCGGTCGAGATGGTCACCGAGGCGGTTCGCGTCAAGGACATGGGGGGCACGAAGCGCGCTCGGGCGGCGCCGGGCGGAAGCGCCGAGGGGGGCGGTGCGGGCGAACGTCGTCATGCCCGCCACGGTCCCAGCGACATTCCCCCCGAACCACGGGGGGACCCCCTGCAATCACCCCCTCGACCGAGTAGGGGGTTCGACCTCGCTCTCGATTATGGTGGTTGCCGTGATGACAAACGACACCGAGAGGGCGAAGCGGATCAGCGCGGTCGCACATCCGATCCGGCTCGCGGTGCTCAGGATGGCCGAGTCGGAGCCCGTCAGCGCGAGCGAGGTCGCCGTCGCGCTGGGCGAACCGCTCGGCACGGTGGCGTACCACGTGCGCGTACTGCACACGGCCGGGCTGATCGAGCTCGTGTCCGAGGAGCGCAAGCGCGGCTCGATCGAGAGCTTCTACCGCGCCACGAGCAGCGGCTGGACCGAGTTCGCCGACCGTCTGGACGGACTCATAGAGCCGGACTGACGCGATTACGTAAAACCTTTGTCCGATCGTCTTGACTTGACCACTAACACGTGGTTAGGGTCGCCTGAGTTTCATGGCTCGAGCGACCATCTCGTCGCCTCTCGCGGCGGTCGGTGGGCGACGGCGTGCGCTCGTGGCATGCGCCGTGCTGCTGGCCGCGCTGACGGCGCCCGCCCATCCCGCCTCCGCACGACCGGCTGACGCCGTCGCCGCGGCGCGGGCGTGCACGATCGTCGGCACGGCCGGCGCCGACAAGCTCACCGGCACGGCTCGCGCCGACCTGCTGTGCGGGCGCGGCGGGGCCGACTCGATCCGCGGCGGTCGCGGCGCGGACGTCCTGCGCGGCGGCCGCGGCGCCGATCTCCTGCAAGGCAAGAGCGGGGCCGACTGGGTCCTCGGCGAGAGCGGCGACGACACGCTGTACGGCGGCGCCGGGCCCGACCACCTGCGGGGCGGCTCGGGGTCCGACCGCCTTGGCGGCGGCTTCGGCGCGGACGCCCTGTCCGGCGGCCGGGGCCGCGACATCGTGTTCTACGGCCAGCGGTCCGGCGCGGTGCGCGTGTCGATCGGCAACGGCGCGAACGACGGCGTGGCCGGCGAACGCGACAACGTCCGCGGCGACGTCGAGGACGTCCGCGGGGGCGGCGGCAACGATGTCCTGATCGGCAACGGCGCGGCGAACGAGCTGTTCGGCGGGGGCGGCAGCGACCGCCTGGTGGGGAAGGGCGGCAGCGACGTGCTCATGGGCGACGACGGCAACGACGTCATCGACGCCCGCGACGGCACGTCGTCCGCCGCTCGCGCGGCCGCGGGTGCGGTCGATCGAGTCGTGTGCGGGGGTGGGGAGGACACGGCGCTCGTGGATCCGAGTGACATCGTCGACCCGGGTTGCGAGCACGTCCAGGTGACCGGTGGCACGCCACCGCCACAGAACCACGCGCCGACCGGCATCACGCTCTCGCACTCCAGCGTCGCTGAGAACGAGCCGGTCGGCGCCGCCGTGGGCACCCTGTCCGCGAACGACCCCGACCCGGGCGACGCGCACTCCTTCGCGCTCGTCCCGGGCGCCGGCTCGACCGACAACGGGTCCTTCCGGATCGTCGGCTCGACGCTGAAGACCCGCGAGACGTTCGACTACGAGACCAAGAACCTGTACTCGGTCCGCATCCGGGCGACCGACCACGGCACTCCGGCCGGCCAGATCGTCCGCGCGTTCACGATCAGCGTCTCGGACGTCAACGAGGCGCCCACCGGGCTCACGCTCTCCAACGACACCGTGCCCGAGAACGCGGACGACACGCCGGTGGGCACCCTGTCGGTGTCGGACGTCGACGTGGGGCAGACCCACACCTTCGCGCTCGTCCCGGGGGCGGGCGACGCGGACAACGCCAAGTTCGCGATCGCCGGGACGACGCTCAAGACGGCGCAGGCGCTCGACTTCGAGGCCCAGCCGACGTACTCGATCCGCGTGCGCGCGACGGACAGCGGCACTCCGGCGCAGTCGGTCGAGAAGGACTTCACGATCACGGTCACCGACACGGCGGAGCCACCCACTCCGCTCGACCGTTCCGTGTCGACCGACGAGGACACGGCGAAGACGATCCAGCTCTCGGCGACGGATCCGGACGGCGACGCCACAACCGCGTTCGTGCCGAGTGGGGCCAGCCACGGGACGCTTGGGGCGGTCGGCCCGATCACGTGTGGCGGCGGCACGCCGAACACGTGCACCGCCGACGTCGTCTTCACGCCGGACGCGAACTACAACGGTCCGGCCGGCTTCACGTATACGGCGAAGGACGCCTCGGGCGAGTCGGCGCCCGCGACCGTGTCCGTGACGGTCGATCCGGTCAACGACGTCCCGACGGCGAGCCCCGGTAGCCGCACGACGGACGAGGACACGCCGGTTGCGCTCGATCTCGGCGCGCTGGTGGACGACGTGGAGACGAGCGACGCGAACCTGACCTACACGATCGTCTCACCGCCGGCGCACGGGACCGCGACCGCGACCACCTACACGCCGAACGCCGACTACAACGGGCCCGACAGCTTCACGTACAAGGTCACGGACCGCGGCGATCCCGACGGCTGCTCCGCGGCGCCCTGCGCTGCCCCGAAGGACTCGACCACCAAGACGGTGGCGATCACGGTCAACCCGGTCAACGACGCGCCCGTGGCGAACGACGCGGCCCTGACGACCGACGAGGACACGCCGGTGGCGCTCAACCTCGACGCGCTCGCGAGCGACGTCGAGACCGGCGACGCGAACCTCACGTACACGATCGTGACGCCGCCGGCGCACGGCACCGCGACCGCGACCACCTACACGCCGGATGCCGACTTCAACGGCGCCGACAGCCTCACGTACAAGGTCACCGACCGCGGCGACCCCGACGGCTGCTCCGCCGCGCCGTGCGACGCCGCGAAGTCGGCGACCGGGACGATCACGCTCACCGTCAACGCGGTCAACGACGCGCCGGTGAACACGGTGCCGGCCGGGCCGATCGCCGCGGTGCAGGACACCGACACCCCGGTGCCCGGCCTCTCGGTCACCGACGTCGACGCCGCGAGCAACGACGTCCAGCTGACGCTCGCGGTCGACCACGGCACGCTGACCGTGAGCCAGGCGGTGCCGCTCGGTCTGGTCCTCGGCGACATCGCGGGCAACGGGACGGGCACTGTGGTCATCACGGCGCCGCTGGCGAAGATCAACACGACGCTCGCGAATGCGAACGGCCTCGTCTATCACGGCGCTGCGCCGTACACGGGGCCCGACACGCTGACGATGACCACCGACGACCTCGGCCACAACGGCTCCCCCGGCGCCAAGACCGACACCGACACGCTCGGGATCGTCGTCAGCCCGCCGAACGCGGCGCCGGTCGCCGACGCCCAGTCCGTGACGACCAACGAGGACACGCCGAAGACGATCACGCTGACGGCGAGCGACGCCGACGGCGACGCGCTGACCTTCGCCCTCAGGGACGGGACGACGCAGGGAGTCCTCGGCCCGGTCGGCGCGGCCAGCTGCACCGGCGCGACCCCCAACGCGTGCACCGCCAACGTGACGTACACGCCGGACGCCAACTTCAACGGTTCCGACAGCTTCACGTTCACGGCCAACGACGGCCAGGTGGACTCGGCGCCGGCCCCCGTCGACATCACGGTGAACCCGGTCAACGACGCGCCCGACCTTGCGAACATCGAGGGCGGCGCGCTGGCCTACACCGAGAACGATCCCGCCACGTTCGTGACGGGCGCGACCACCGTCGCCGACATCGACTCGGCGGACTTCGCCGGGGGCACGCTGACCGTCGACTGGAGCGCCGGCGGCACCGTGGACGACCGGCTCGGCATCTCCGACAACGGCCCGATCACGGTCGCCGGGTCGACGGTGTCCGACAGCGGGACGCCCATCGGGACCTTCACCGGGGGGTCGGGCACGACCGCGCTCGTCGTGACCCTCAACGCCGGCGCCACTCCGGCCGCCACGCAGGATCTCGTGCGGGCGGTCACCTATCGCAACGTCTCCGACGCGCCCTCCTCCGCCGCGCGGTCGGTGCGCTTCGTGCTCACGGACGGTGATGGTGGCACGAGCGCGCCGGCCACGCGGGCCGTCACCCTCACGGCGGTCAACGACGCACCCGTCCTGGGCGCGATCGAGAGCCCCGCGGTCGCGTACGTGGAGAGCGTCGACTCCGCCCCCGCCCAGAGCCAGGTCACGAACAGCCTCACGGTCGCCGATGTCGACAGCGCGAACCTGTCCTCCGCGACGGTCCAGATCACCACGGCGTGCAGGCCGAGCGAGGACGTGCTCGTCTTCGCCAACCAGAACGGCATCAGCGGCACCTACACGGCCGCGACGTGCCTGCTCACGCTCAGCGGCAGCTCGAGCGTGGCGAACTACCAGGCCGCCTTGCGCTCGGTCAAGTACGAGACCACCTCCGACACGCCGAATACGACGACGCGCACGATCGCCTTCCAGGTCGATGACGGCCAGGCGGCCGGCCACGCCAGCAACACCCAGTCGCGCGACGTGACGGTCACCGCGTCCAACGACTCCCCGACCGGCGTCGCCGACGCGCTCAACGGCAACAACAGCGCCCTCGCCGGCGTCACGCTCGCCGTCTCCACATCACCGTCCGGGCCCAACGTCTCGGTCACCGGCAACGTGCTCGACAACGACACCGATCCCGACACCCCGCACGCCAGCCTCACCGCGACGGCCGGGACGTCGACCACCCAGGGCGGAACCGTCGCCGTCAACACCGGCGGCACGTTCACGTACACGCCGGCGCCCGGATTCATCGGCCCGGACACGTTCACCTACACCGTCCACGACAACGACTCGCCGGCACGGACCGGGACCGCCGCGGTGACGATCAACGTCGTCGGCCCGCGCGTGTGGTTCGTCGACCCCGGCGCCGCCGCGGGTAACGGCACCTCCGCCTCGCCGCTGAACTCGCTTGCGCCTCTCAGCAGCGGCGGTGGCTCGGACAGCCTCGACGGCAGCGGTGACGTGATCTTCGTCTATCAGGGCACGGGCAACGCCACCTCGGGCGGGTTCGTGCTCGAAGGCAGTCAGCGCCTGGTCGGCCAGCCGCAGGGCCTGTCGGTCACCGACAACCTCTCGCGCACGAACAACCTGGTGGCGGTCGGCGGCGCGAACCCGACGGTCACCAACGCCGGCGGCGCCGGGCTCACGCTCGCGGACGGCAACACCGTCCAGCGCGTCAACGTCACCGGCGCGTCCGGCGTCGGCGTCACCGGCAGTGGCGTCAACACGCTCACCTACGGCGCCAACACCACGATCTCCGGCAACGGCGGCGGCGGCCTGGCGCTCAGCGGCGCGGCCGGCGGCGCGGTCAGCGTCGGCGCTGCCATCGCGACGACCGCGGGCCA
>Ga0081539_10002740_pt1 | contig 23800 bp, 18 predicted proteins | sample TabmetS4T2R2_FD_71023 | JGI IMG/M metagenome (GOLD analysis project Ga0081539, IMG submission 71023) | Tabebuia heterophylla rhizosphere microbial communities from the University of Puerto Rico - S4T2R2 | ecosystem: Host-associated > Plants > Roots > Rhizosphere ...
CAGGTCGGCAGCTACGTGTTCCAGCATCATCTCGTGCCGGTGCGCGGGGCTGCGGATCGCTGAACGCCGTGGCCGATCGCGCTCGTCCCCTGGAAGCGTGATGACTTGCATAAGTCCCGGAGCGCGGCGCCCGGATGGCAAGGCGCGACGAGTGCGAATATTGAGCATATTTAAGCGAGGAGCAACGCCCGCCAGCCGGGATGCCCCGCCCGGGAATTATGTGAGTCATCACGTTTCCAGGGGACTGGACGTCTTGACGGCCACGAATCCTCGCTAGCGAGGTCTGCGGCCAGCCTCGCTAGTTTTACCGTGCTGCGGCGAGCCGGCGCTTCAGTTCCTGGTCCCAGTTGTGCACGAGGACGAGCTGCCGAGAGGCGGTCGCGTCGTCGGCCTTGGGAGTGACGAAGCGCTGACCGTCTCGAGAGACATCGAACCGGAGGTCGCCGCTGGTGCCGACGTATGAGGGATCGTCGAAGAGAAACCGTGGAGCCGATGCCCTGAACGTGGCGGATGTTTCGACGGCGACCGCCATCATCGCGGTCGCCTGCCGATAGAACAGCTCGCGGCCGTCAGACGACCACACCGGGTAGCCGCCGCCGCGGTTCGACAGCGCGGTCTTGCTCGAGAGATCCGGATAGCGCGCCACGTACACTTCATCGCGCCCCGACTCGTCCGACTGGTAGGCAATCCATCTTCCATCGGGTGAGAGCTGGCCGAACTTTTCGTTGGCGGGGCTGGTCAGGAGCGGACGCGGCGCACCGTCGTGGAGGACCCAGAGGTCCTGGCCTGTGACGAGGTTCTGGGTCCAGAAGATCAGGTCACGTCCGTCCGGCGACCACGACGACGAATACAGGGCGCGGCCGACCAGCGGTTCGGGGCGATCCTGGACGAGGACGCGCGGCGCGCCGCCCCCGTTGGCGGAATGGAGCACGAGATCGCTGCCGCTCGAATGCGCGACCTGGGCTCCATCCGGCGTCCAGACGATCGCGAGGTTGTGGTTCTGGGACGTCAGTCGCATTCTCGCGCCGGTTTCGGCGTTGTAGATCCAGATGTCCGCACGCCTCGGCTCGTCGTCGAATGCGACGGCAATGCGTCTGCCATCCGGCGACAGACGTGGCACGCGGAATGACTCGCGGTCCGGTCCGATCGGCGTGACGCGTCCCGCGCGGTCAACCCACACCAGCGAGCGGCGCTGATTCTCGGGTGAGTACACCAGCAGACCCGACCTGGAAACGTCGAAATACACCGAACTGCCGCTGTTGCTCGAGCGATAGACACCGTCGACGAGCGACACCGGGGATCCGCTCACCGACAACGAGGACGCGTCGAACGGCACGGCGCGAACGGCGCCGGGATCCTGACCGTAGACGAGGTGACCCGTTGACAGATACCGGACCTGGCCGATCGATCCTTCTCCGAGCACCGTTGCGCCGTCGCCGGGCGTATCGCTGGTCCTGTTTCTGAACGCGATGGCGCGCGGCGCGGATCCGTCGAGCGAGACGGCATAGATGCCGGCGGCGGTCGTGAACAAGACAGTCTTGCCGTCCGGCAGCACTTCAGGCCATCTGGCTCCATCCGATCCGGCGAGCCGCTGTGCCGTTCCACCCGTCGCCGAGACTCGGAACAGGCCCAGTCGATCGGCGGCAAACACGATCGTGTCCGGCGCCGCCCAACTGCCTCCGATACTCACCCCGGGGCTGTCGCAGATGCGGACCGGCGGGCCGCCGGTCACGGGCGCCTTCTGCAGCACGTTCCCGATGAAGAACGCGATCCACTTGCCGTCGGGAGAGAAGAACGGATGCCGGGCGCCGGTCGTTCCCGGAATGGGTTTCGCGTCGAGCTCGCTCAGCTCTCTGATGTACAACTGCTCACGATCGACGTCGGCAGCGACATAGGCGAGTCGCATGCCGTCTGGTGACAGCGCGAGCGGGTAGTCGTTGTTGAACCGGCGGGAGAGGTTCTGCGTCGGCGGCAACAGAATCGTGCTGCGCACGACGGCCTGGGAAGAGACCGGCTCGGGGGCTACCCGCTGTCGCGCAACCCACGCAAGCGCCACGACGAGGAACGCCACCAGACCCCACGCCAGATATTGACCGTGACGCCACCCGCGTGATCGACCGATCGATGTGGCGCCGACAGCCGCATCGGAAGTACTGCCGTCGGCGATCCATTGCAGCGACTGGCGCAAATCTCTGGCGGTCTGCCAGCGATCCTCGCGGTTCTTCGCCAGACAGCGAGCGACCACTCGATCCAGCAGTCGCGGCGCCGCGTCGTCCCCACCGCGAACCGACGACAGTGGAGCCGGATGGCGATCGAGGACCGCCGCCATCACGCTGCGCCTGTTCGGACCGTCGAAGGCGGCGCGGCCGGTCGCCATCTCGTAGACGAGCGCGCCGAACGAAAAGATGTCCGACCGCGCGTCGACAGTGGCTCCCTCCAGTTGCTCCGGCGACATGTACTGGATGGTGCCGACAACCGTCCCGTCCTCCGTGATCGTCTCGTCGGTATCAGGCCCGGGCGCTGGCGTGTCGCTGTCCAATCGCCACCGCGCGAGGCCGAAGTCCAGCAGCTTGGCGCCGGTGCGCGTCAGCATCACGTTGGCGGGCTTCAGATCGCGATGAATCACACCGGCCGTATGCGCATGGTCGAGCGCATCGGCAATCTCGATCGCGTAGCGGAGCACCTCTGACAGCGGCAGCGGACCACGACCCAGGCGCCGCGCCAGCGTTTCGCCTTCGACGTACTCCATGACCAGAAAAGGCACGCCCTCGTCCAGGCCGACGTCGTAGAGCGCGCAGATGTGAGGGTGATTGAGCTGTGAAACGGCGCGCGCTTCCCGCTCGAATCGCTGCCGGCGGGTCGGCGTGTCAGCGTCCGCACGAACGATCTTGAGCGCCACCGTTCGACCGAGGCGCGAATCGGTGGCGCGATAGACGGTTCCCATGCCGCCGGCGCCAATGCGGGAGACGATCGTGTACGGACCGAGTCGGGCCGCCGCTTCCAGCGTCATCCGGGAAGCCGATTATACGGGCTTGCCCTCCCGGGAGGATGCGGGGCCGTTCGTCTCCACACCCGGGCTCCGCGATACACTCCACCGTGCACATGATTGCCGACTTCCAGCGTCGCTGCGACGCGATCGAAGAGAGCTACGAGTTCATGCTCGCTTACGCGGCGCAGGGACTCACCGGGAAGGAAGGCAGCGCCTCGGGCGGACAATTGCGCGAGCATTTGACGCGCGCCGACGAAGCGCTCTCGGGTCTGGCGGAACTGCTGCGGGCAATCATCGACAGCGACGCGCTCGAGCCAGCCCAGACCTACCACGCGTTTCACGGTGTTCTCGAGCGCGACGCACGCGATGCACGTGCCGCCGTGCAGCTCGTGCTCGCGCAGCCGGCGATCAGCTCGCAGGTGGTGGACAACCTGAACGCGTCGATCCATCTGCGCGCGCTGCTCACCGATCTGTTTCTGATCGACGAGATTCTGAAGGGCCGCGCCACCGGCGGGCCCGCAACCGTACCGTGATACGCTTCAGTCCCAACGTGCGAGATTCGCTGCGAGCCTCGTGAAAGCACACCTCGCCGTCCACCGCCACGACGTGACACCTTCTGACAAACCGGATTTGAAGCACGCGCTGCGGCCGGTCCCCGGGCTCGAACGCGCGGTGCGCGAAGTGTCGAAGATGCTTGGCGCAGCCGGGATTCGTCACGCGCTGGTGGGCGCTTTAGGGGCGAACGCCTATCGCAGCCGCCCCAGGACGACGGAAGACATCGACTTTCTGGTTGGCGACGAGGCCTTCGAAACCCACGTGGGCGGCTTCGTGACAATGCGTGTGCCGGTGATCGAATTCGACGGAGTGGCGGTCGATCAGGTGCCGCTCACAGCGGCATTGCGCGTAGTCGAGGACGGCCTGAATACCGCGCCGGTCAGTGACGGTGTCCCGATCGCATCGGTGGAGACGATCGTGCTGATGAAGCTGCTCGCCGGCCGCACGCAGGATCTGGCAGACGTCGAGGCGATTATCGGCTCCGGCGCGGATCGGGACCTGTTACAGGCTGCTGTCGAGAAGGGCGCCCCCGACCGTTTGGGGACGCTGAGAAGGCTGTTCGACAACGTGGATCGCACAGGCTGACAGCGACGGACGAGGATCGGATCCGCGGCGGAGAGACATGGGCGAACCGAGCGAACTCACACTGGACATCGACGCCGCTGGCGAGGTGGCAATGCTGCGCTGCAGCGGCAGGCTGACATCGGTGTCGGCGCCGCGGCTTCGTTTCGAGGTCAAGCGCCTCCTCGCCACCACACGTGTGGTCACGCTCGACTTCACGAACGTCACGCTCGTGGACAGCATGGGGCTGGGGACGATTGCGGCGTTATACGCATCGGCGCGCTCGGCGGGCCGCGAACTGCAATTGGTAAACCTCGGGCCGCGGATTCGCGAGCTGTTCAGCGTCATGCGAATCCTGTCGCTGTTCGAACCGTGCGGCGAGGCCAACGTTCGAGTGATGTAAGGCTCCCGATTCACTCGAGTCGACAACCACGAAGGCTTGCGGCATTCACGAAGCATACGAAGACCAGAAGAGTCTTCGTGGACCTTCGACGTTTCGTCAATGACGATGGACCGGGGAGCTGGAGAACGGTCCGGCCTTGGAGGAAGGTAGGCCGGGCCTTCCGCCTTCGCCCCGAAGGCTACGGCGGACAAGTCGTCAGGCCCGGCGAATCGACCGACGCTCAGTGAGCGTCGGACGCGTGATATTGAGCAGACGGGAGGTGTTGCGCCGACGGCGTGTCGTGAACGGTGATGAACAGACCAGCAACCGTGACGAAGATGAGCATCATTCCCAGAGGAATACCGAGCAGGCCAAGGCCTGTTTCCGACAGAAATTTTGTTGACATGTGTTCAATCAAGATATCGGCAAAATAGGCCCCGAACAACACCCTCGTCGGCATCGATTCGATAGGAGATCGTCATGAGACGCTTGACACGAGTGCTCGTCGGCGCGTTGTTCGTCACCGGGTTCGTCGTCATGTGGAGTGCCCGTTCCGACCGCGACGTCGCGGTCGCGCAAGGACGCAAACCGATCCTGATGACCCGCATCTACACGGGCGCCGACGGCCTCAGCCACGCCGAAGATGTCGAGATGACGCTGAGCGGAAACGGCACGGCCGAGATGAAAGCGACAAGCGTCGAGTTCAGCCGCCGCCCGCCGGCACCCGCGAGCGACTGGCACGTCGGCCCGCGTCGCCAGTTCGTCATCACGCTGAGCGGCCGCGCCGAGATCGAAGTCGCTGGCGGCAAGAAGGTCCCGATCGGTCCGGGACACATCAACCTGATCGAAGACACGACCGGCAAGGGACACATTACGCACAACCTCGGCCCCGAGGATCGGATCGTCGTCACGATTCCGCTCGCGGATCAGACGGTGGGCGCACGGCGATAAGGTCCGCCTGCCCGCCTTCGCTGAAGCTATGGCGGGTCCGCCGTAGCCTTGGCGGAGGCGGAAAGGCGGGCCCCACGTACCATTTGCGGGCCCCCACGCATTTGCCGCTAGGCAAGAACGCCGGACCTGCGTACGATCGCACCGCTCCCCGCGAGGTCTGCCGTGAACGACTGCCGATCGCACCACACCTTCGAGAACTGGGCGCGCACACTCAGATTCAAGCCGGACCGCTTCTGCGAACCCGATAACGAGCAACAGGTCGCCGCGATCGTGAAGGAGGCCGCGGCGCGAGGCGGTCATGTGCGCGTGCAGGGTGGCGGCCACTCCTGGTCGGACTTCATCGTCACCGACGACACGCTCGTCAGCCTCGACAAGTTGAATCGCGGACTGGTCGCCGACGTTCTCAACAAGCGTTACACGGTGCAGGCGGGCATCCGGCTGCACAACCTGATCGACAACCTGGCGAACGATGGCCTCGCGATGAGGAATCTCGGCTCCATCACGCAGCAGTCGATTGCCGGCGCCATCTGCACCGGCACGCACGGCACGGGCATCCGCCTGGGCAACCTCGCGACCGGGGTCGTCGCGATGAAGCTCGTGACAGGGACGGGCGACATCCTCACGATCACCGACAAGGACACCGAGCTCCTCAACGCGGCACGCGTCAGCTTCGGCGCGCTCGGGATCATCACCGAGGTCACGCTCGACGTCGTCCCGATGTACAACGTCGAGAACAACGCGTACTTCTGCCGGTTCGACGAGGTGATCGACAAGTTCGACACGCTGAACGAGGAGAACGAGCGCTGGCTGCTCTGGTGGCTGGTGCCGCCCGTCGGGCCGAAGGACAACGTCTTCCTGGTCACGCACAACAACGCGGGATCGCCGGCGGGCAGTCTCGGCAAGAGCGCAGTGGCGGGTGGTCTCTCTTCCCCGCTGCCCATGGACACGACAGATCTCTTGAACGTCGCCCTTCGGCTGTTGCGCCGCGAGGGATGCCAGCGCGTGCTGCACCGCACCGGCCGGTACGATCGCGAGCTCACGCTCCCGCTGCTGCCGGTATTCCATCGCGAGTTCGAGTACGCGTTCCCCGCCGAAAATGCGGCGCCCGTGCTGAAAGCGCTGAGGCGCGTGTTCGAGGAGCACGACATCGCCATCGCGTTGCCCGTTGAAGTGCGCTGGGTCCGCAAAGACGACGCGCTGATGAGCCAATGTTACGGTCGCGACACCTGCTTCATCGGGGTCAGCTGCCAGCCGAACGCGAACGAGGTCAACGCGCGCCTCGAACCGATCTTCAAGTTCTACGGCGGCCGTCCGCACTGGGGGAAGCACTTCTCGCTGACGCGCCGGGAGGTGCAGGAGATGTATCCCGACACCTACGACGACTTCGCGCGAATCCGGAAGGAGCTCGATCCCGAAGGCGTGTTCGGCAACACGCTCCTGCGCGAGCTGTTTCCGTATTAGCTAGCGGGCTCGGTGAGCCCACTTCTTCGCCGACGGCGCGTCTAGCCACTGAGGCGCCATGAACATAGTTCTTTGCTGCGATGGGACGGGAAACAAGCTCGATGTGGCGACTTCCAACGTCGTGCGGCTCTTCTCCGTCGCCAGGCGGGATCTCCCGCAGGAACAGGCCGTCTACTATCACGCCGGCATCGGGACGATGCCGGCCAGGGCGGCGCTGACGTCGGTATCGCGTTGGGCCACCAGACTCGCGGGCAATGTGGCGGGGTACGGTCTGCTCGATGACGTCGCGGATATCTATGGTTATCTGATGCGGGCGCTGCGCTCCAGCGATGACGAGATCTACATCTTCGGATTCAGCCGCGGCGCGTTCACCGCTCGCACGATCGCCGGCTTGATTCATCGTTGCGGCGTGTTGAAGCCCGAGTTCACGAGCCTGATTCCTTACGCGCTCGACCTGTATCGTCCGCACGAACCGCTCGATGACGTCGTGGCCAAGTTCGTGCGGCTGTTCAGTCGACCCTGTCGTGTGCACTTTCTCGGCCTGTGGGACACGGTGAAGGCGTTCGGTGTGATCTGGCCAAAGAGCCTTCCGCACCTCCGGTTCAATCCATCGGTCGATATCGTTCGGCACGCGCTGGCCCTGGACGAACGGCGCACGATGTATGCGCCCACGACCTGGGGTGGCACCGACGGCGATCGACGAGGTACGCCGGCTGGATTGTTCACGCCGGCGATGCCGCCGCGAAGCATTACCGCCGGTCAGGACGTCAAAGAGGTCTGGTTCGAAGGGTGCCACTCGGATGTCGGAGGGGGACGGCCGGAGCAGGATGGCAGCCTCTACAAGCACTCGCTCGAGTGGATGGTCGGCGAAGCGCGCGACGCAGGGCTGCACATCGACGATCACGAGCTCGAGCGACTACTCGCGGAACCCGCAGGCTCTCCTCGGAAGGTGGAGTCGCTCAGAGGCGCATGGCACGTCGCGGAGGTCGCGCCGCGCCTGCATCTCCAGAATCAATATCCACCGGCGTGGCGCCGGCGACCGACGGTTGGTTTGTGGCGTGGCAGGCACCTGGCCAGCGCACACCGGTCTGGTGGCTTGAGGCTGCATTCGTCAGTGCCGGAGCAGCTCGCAGCGGATCTCATGAGAAGGCATCGCGATCTGCAGATCCTGCCCGACCGCGAACCGAACGTGTCGCCGCCCGTCCGTGGGTCGGTATCCACGGCCGTTCCGGCGTGAGCCCGTTTCCTCGCGGAGCGCGCGTATTGCCTCAGCGAGGACACGGCGCATGCATAGGTGTGATTTCCGCCTCACCACCCCACGGTTGACCATACTGCTGGTCGCCATGGCGGCCGCCCTGACGTGGCAAGGCGCGTCGGCGCAAACGGCAACGCCGGCGGATTGGTCCGGCTGGGCCCGCTGTCAGGTCGACGTCGTCGGCCCTGGCTACACCGACCGGCGAACGCATACGTGGACGCTCACCGGTGGCGCCGCGCGCACGGAAGGGGCGTTTCGAGTGTTTCCCGCATCGTGGAGCGTCGTCGGCTCCGGCAGCATCGATCGGACGCAAGGGAGCAACACGTTGACGGCGCGCTGGGCCGTGAACGGTTCCTCGACGAACGCACCGATTTCATTCTGGACTCGTGCGTCCGACAGTCGTCTGCTTGCGAGCTCCCGCCACGGCCAGGTCGTCGCCAATGGCGGGGTCGCCGGGTATGCGGTCTACACGAACGACGGCAAACCGAACCCGCCGCAACAGATTGCTACGCAGGCACAGGAATGGGCGTTCCCGACGGTCGATGACGAGGCGACCAGCAAAACCCTGAAGGGCACGAGCTCGACGGGAGTCGCCGGCGCCATCGGTTACATGCAGCAACCGGGGTCACAGACGACGGTCTCATGCAGCTGGCAGTTCGCGCAGGGCATGGCGGTGGCACCGCCACCCGCGCTGGCCGCTGTCGCCGTGCCGACGCCGTCGCCGACGGGTGGGGCACCAAACCAGCCGGGACCAATCGTTCAATCGCCGCCCACCGCCAGCGCCGGACCCTCACAGCCGACGGGTGCGCCGGCGGCAACGACATCGCCAGGCGGTACTTCCCAGCCGGCGCCCGGCATCGTGCAGCCGGGTACGCGTACGCAGACTCCGATTCAGGTTCCACCGACGCCGACGGAATTGACCGCGGTCCCGGGCGGGACGACGACCGGGCCAACGGCGGAAACGGCCAAGGATCCAGCGAACTTCCGTGCGCAGCAGACCGGTGACGGAACGGTGAAGCTCACGTGGGATGCGGTCCCCGGCGCCGGGTCGTACATGCTCGGCGGCCCGGGAACCAGCAACGGCGTGATGGTGACCGGCCTCTCGCAGACGTTGACGGGGATCGCGCAAGGAACGCAGACGTGGACCGTGGCCACGGTCTACAACCCGGGCGGGATTCTGACGACCTCCGATCGCTGGTCCCGTGCCTCGACGACGGTCACGAATACGTCGGGTCGATATCGGTTGCTCATCACCGGCTTTCGCGTGAATCGGCCCACGTTCGACGAGCGCATCAACGGTAACGGCGATGAGGATTACGTGGCCGTGGGTCTGTCGACGCTCGACCGTCGCGACTCCTCGGTGATTCAGCCGTGGACGACGATCAAATCGGATTCCTACGGCGATGTCGGTCGTTTTCCCACCTTCGTGCGGGCCGGCTCCGCGACGCCGACTGGAGGATTGTGGGCCGGTGACGTCGTGCCGACCGGAACCGACCCGCGGACGCCGTCAGGGTCGCCCTCGCCGAACAGATTCCCGCTTGCGGTGTGGGAAGGCACGCTGCGAGATGGTATCGACGCGCTGATCGTGAAACCGACGGTGTGGGAGAACGACGGGCAGGTCGAAACCTACGACAAGTGGGCGACGCTGCGCGATCGCAGCGGCAACTACATGCAGCCGGCACGCATCGGCCGGGCGAACGAGCAGGACCACGCCGCGCAGGCGACGATCATCAAGGATCGAGCCGGGCGCGGAGAGATCACGACGTTCCGCGGTACGCCGGTGTTCTTCTGCTCCGAACTGATCCCGATATCCGACTATTGCCACGGCGGATTCGATCGACCCGTCGGGATGAACCGGGTCGGGGGATGTATCGGGTACGACTTCCAAACCAACGCCGTGTGGTGTGACCTCGCGGTCGTGATCACGCGCGAAGGGATCGAGCGCGCGCTTTCAGCGTCCCAAGTGGGCGGCATTGCACCGGGCTTGATTGCGATTCCGCTGATCGAACCGACCGGCGTCGACCTGCTCACCGGTGGATACGAAGGCAGCTACGAGCTATACCTCCGCGTCGAGAGGATGCCATAGGTGCCGCGCCTGACGACTTGTCCGCCGTAGCCTTGGCGAAGGCGGAAGGCGCGGCCTACCTCTTGATGATGCGGCCGTTCTTCATGACGAACGACACGCGCTTGAGCGCGCTGATGTCGTCGAGCGGGTTGCCTGGCATGGCGATGATATCGGCCGCCATCTGCGGCTTGATCGCGCCGCGTTCCTTCTCGACCCCGAACAGTTTCGCAGCGGTCATGGTCATCGCGAGCAGAATCTCCTTCGGCTTGAGTCCCGCCGCCGTGTAGCTGTCGACCCACTGAATCGTCGTCGTCCCGCGCGTCGTGCCTGGAAGCTGGAGGATGGCGTCGGATCCGAACGCGATGGGAATGCCGATCCGATGACCGCTGCGAAGACGATCGATCTCGGTTGCGAACTCCTCCTTGGCCGCGGCCTCGCCGGAGCGGAACTGTTCGAGATCTGCCTGTGGCATGGGCGTGAACACCGCCGTGACGCCGTTGCGCTTGGCCAGCTCGAGGTCCTCATCGGCGACGCCGTTGAGATGTTCCATCGACGCGACGCGTGCCGCCGCGGCGTTGTGTGCGCCGGCGCGCGTCCAGACATGCGCGGCGACCTTCACGCCGGCCTTCGCCGCCTCGTCGACAATGAATCTGATGTCGTCCTCGGAGTAGATGTAGGGCTGATCGTCGACCACGATCTTGATCACGCGTGCGCCGTAGTGAACGTTCTCGCGAACGGCCTTGCGCATCTCGTCGCGTGTATCCGCGAAGAAGTACTCGGGCTCCGCCAGCTCCGGTCGATCCGGCTGCAGGTGAAACTGTCCGCCGTATGGCGCGATGATGCGGCCGGCGGTGATCATCGTCGGGCCGTCCACGGCGCCGCGATCGATTGCATTGCGGACGCTGACACACGCGTAGCGGCCTTCATTGCCGACGTCGCGTACCGTCGTGAAGCCGGTCTCGAGCATCGATCGCGCGTTTACGACACCTTGAACCGCGCGATCCGCAACCGAATCCCGGAGCGTCGTCAGGAAGTAGTTGCCCGCATCCCGGGTCACGTTGACGTCCATGCACAGATGCGTGTGAGCGTCGAAGAGTCCCGGCATCACCGCCTGCCCGGAGAGGTCCACCTCCGTCGCTCCCGCCGGCGCGTCGACCTTGCTGCCAACCGCCTTGATCTTCCCGGCCTCGACGACGATGGTCTGGTTCATAGCGGCAGCACCGGTCTCCGGATCGACCAGCGTGCCGGCGCGGATCACAAAGAGGGTGGAGTCGGCTGATCGCGTTTGCGCCGCTGCGACGAGCGAGGCGAGGCCGACGAGCAGGGCGAGAGCGCAAAGGCGAGTCATGGTTTTCCCATCGCAGTAGCGACGCTCATCTGAATCGTGCCGCCGTTCACAGCCAAACGACACACCGAGGCAGTGAGGCACTGAGGGGACCTTCGGTAAAGAAACGAGGCCTCGGTGCCTCGTTGCCTCGGTGTGTCGGACTCGAGTGCATGGCGCAGCGATTTTACGGCGTTCAGCTCCCGGGCACCCAGATCCGCGACGGCCCCTCGCCCGCCAGCGTCAGCATCAACTCGTTGAGGCGCTTGACGAAGCTTGCCGGATTCTCGAGCTGACCACCCTCGGCGAGCGTCGCCTGGTCGAACAGGATGTGGCTCCAGTCCGCGAACCGCTGCTCGTCCTCCTCCTTCTTCAAGCGGGCCACGATCGGATGCGCTGGATTGATCTCGAGAATCGGCTTCGACTGGACGTTCTGCCCTGCCGCCTTGAGGATCCGCTCGAGATTGGTGCCCAACCCGCGCTCGTCGCTGACCAGACACGCCGGCGAATCGGTGAGCCGCTCGGTCGTCCGCACGGCGCTGGCACGATCCTTCAGAGCCGCCTGAATGCGATCGACGAGCGCCTTGTCCTCGGCCTCGCTGACCTGTGTCTTCTCCTCGCCTTTGAGCTTGCTGAGATCGAGATCGCCCTTGGCGACCGAGTGGAGCGGCTTGCCGTCGAATTCGGTGAGCGATGACACGACCCATTCGTCGATGCGGTCGTGCAGCAGCAGCACTTCGACACCGAGCTTGCGGAAGATCTCGAGATGCGGGCTGTTGCGCGCGGCGGCAAAGCTGTCGGCGGTGATGTAGTAGATCGCGTCCTGCCCGTCCTTCATGCGGCCGACGTACTCAGCCAGGGTCACCTTCTGCTCGTCGGTCTCCTCGTGCGTGGACGAGAACCGGAGCAGCTTCGCGATGCGCTCACGATTGGCGGTGTCCTCGAAGGTGCCTTCCTTGAGCACGCGGCCAAAGGTCTTCCAGAAGGTGGCGTACTTGTCCGGCTGTTTGCCGGCCAGATCCTCGAGCATGCTCAACACGCGTTTGGCCGAGGCCGCCTTGATCTGCTGCACGTCGCGCGACTGTTGAAGGATCTCGCGCGAGACGTTGAGCGGCAGATCGCTCGAGTCGATGATCCCGCGTACGAACCGCAAGTACGGCGGCATCAGGTCCTCGGCGTCGTCCATGATGAAGACACGCCGCACATAGAGCTTGATCCCGTGGCGATGCTCGCGATCCCAGAGGTCGAACGGCGCCTGCTGTGGAACGTAGAACAGCTGCGTGTATTCGAGACGTCCTTCGACCTTGGCGTGGACGTAGGCGAGCGGTGGCTCGAAGTCGTGGGCCACGTGCTTGTAGAACTCGTGATACTGCTCTTCGGTGATCTCCGACTTCGGCCGCGCCCACAGCGCCGACGCCTGATTGACCTGTTCGTCCTCGTCGGTGAGCACCTGCTTCTTCGCGTCCGCGTCCCATTTCTCCTTCTGCATCAGGATCGGAACGGTGATGTGGTCGGAGTACTTACGCAGGATCTCGCGCAACCGGACGCCGGACAGCAGTTCGTCCTCGTCGGGTCGCAGGTGCAGGATGACGTCGGTGCCGCGCGACGCCTTCTCGATCGTCTCGACGGTGTAGTCGCCTTCGCCGCTGCTCTCCCAGCGCACGCCGTGCTCGGCGCCCAGACCGGCGCGACGCGTGACCAGCGTCACGCGGTCCGACACGATGAAGCTCGAATAGAAGCCGACGCCGAACTGTCCGATCAGGTTGGTGTCCTTGGCGCGGTCGGCGGCGAGCTGCTCGAAGAACTCGCGCGTGCCCGACTTGGCAATCGTGCCGATGTGGTCGATGACCTCCTGCCGCGACATGCCGACGCCGTTGTCGGAGATCGTGATCGTGCGGGCGGTCGCGTCGTAGGCGACGCGGATCTTCAGCTCGTGATCGGTCTCGAACAGTGCCGGATCGCCGATGGCCTCGAACCGCAGCTTGTCGCACGCATCCGACGCGTTGGAAACGAGCTCGCGCAGAAAGATCTCCTTGTTGCCGTACAGCGAGTGCACCATCAGGTGCAGCAGCTGCTTGACCTCGGCCTGGAATCCGAGCGTCTCTCGGGTAGCAGTCGTACTCATACCGGAAATTCTATCCGTCTGTGCAAGGCTCCCTTCGTGGGTCGGTGCGCCAGGGGAATGCGGCGCGGACCTTTATGGTCCGCGAAAACAGCGGATGTTGTAGGCTACGCGCCAGAGCCATGAAGCCATTGCTGACGCTGGTGCGCGCGGCAACTGCGGGTGCACTCGGACTGCTGGCGGTCGAGACGACTCACGCACAAACGGCGCCCGCCGGCAGCGACGTCTACGCGCAGCGCTGTGCCTCCTGCCACGACCAGACCGGCGCGCGCATTCCAAGCCGTGAGGCGCTGGAAAAGCTGTCGCCGGCACGCATCCTGAAGACGCTCGACTTCGGCGCCATGATGAGCATCGCCTATCCGCTCCGACGCAACGAGCGCGAGGCGGTGGCGAAATTCCTCGGCCACGGCGCCGACGATCCGCCGCCACCCCAGAGCGCGTTCTGCAAGCCGGATCTGAAGATCTTGCGAGCGCCGGTGGAGGTCTCGTGGCCCGGCTGGAGTCCGACCTCCGCGAACACGCGCTTCCTGCCGGCGAACCGAGCCGGGCTCACCGCAGCGGACGTCCCGAAGCTGACGTTGAAGTGGGCATTCGGCTTTGCCGGAGACGTCACCGCGTTCGCGGCGCCGACGATGTTCAGCAAGACCATCTTCGTCGGCAGTGCCGGCGGATCGGTTCACGCCATCGATGCCGATACCGGGTGCCTGCACTGGATCTACGAGGCCAACGCGCCGGTCCGTTCAGCAATCACCGTCGCCGTTGAAGGCACCCGCGTCCGGCTCGTGTTCAGCGATCAGACCGGATGGGTGCACGCACTCGACGGACGCACGGGAAAACAGGTATGGCGGGTGCGTCCGGAGGAGCATGAAGCGACACGGCTCACCGGCGCTCCGGTCGTGCACGGCGACGTCATCTTTGTCCCAGCGGCCTCATGGGAAGAGACCCGCTCCATCGATCCGAACTATCCCTGCTGCACGTTCCGCGGCAGCATCACCGCGTTGCGGCTGCGCGACGGGAAGGTGGTGTGGAAGACGTATCTCGTCGACCCGCCCAAGCAGACGGGGAAGACGTCCGCTGGCACAGCGACGTTCGGACCGTCGGGTGCGGGTGTCTGGGCGGCGCCGACCGTCGATGCGCGACGCGGCCTCCTGTACATCACGACCGGCGACAACTACTCGCACCCGGCAACCGCCACGAGCGACGCGGTCGTGGCGCTCGATCTGACTTCGGGCCGCATCGTGTGGTCACAGCAGGTCACGCCGAACGACGTGTACAACTCGTCGTGCGGCGGCAGGAATCCGAATTGCCCCGACAACGCAGGCCCCGACTTCGACTTCGGGTCCTCGGCTCTGCTCGTCCAGCGGGACGGACGCGATCTGGTCGTCGCCGGACAGAAGTCAGGCGTCGTCTACGCGCTCGATCCGGACGACAAAGGGCGAATCGTGTGGCAGACGCGCGTCGGCCGCGGCACCACGAACGGCGGTGTGCAATGGGGCATGGCGAGCGACGGTCGTCACATCTACGCCGCGGTTTCCGATGTCGTCCGCGCGCCGGGTGGCATCGGCGGCGCAGCCACCGTCGGCAACGCGACGCTCGATCCGCGTGCGGGTGGAGGCTTGACCGCGCTCGACATCGCGACCGGCGAGAAGGCGTGGTTCGCGGCACCGGCGCCGTGTGAGCCGCCGCGACCCGGCTGCAGTCCGGCGCAACCGGGCGCGCTGACCGCGATCGACGGCGCCGTGTTTTCCGGATCGATGGACGGACACATCCGCGCGTTCTCGACAGCCGATGGTCACGTCCTCTGGGACTACGACACGGTGAAGAGCTACACGACCGTCAACGGTGTGCATGCCAGCGGCGGTTCGCTCGACGGCGCGGGCGCCGTGGTTGCTGGCGGGATCGTCCTGATCAACTCCGGCTATCCACGGTTCGGAGGCACGCCCGGGAACGTGCTCCTCGCCTTCGGGATGAACCCTGCAATGCAAAATGCAAAATGAAGAATGCAAACACGTCCTGGCTCGCAGCGACAGGTTCGCGTTCGCCGCGACAGCCGCCCGATTGCCTCGATCCGAATAGTGTTTGCATTTTGAATTTTGCATTTTGAATTACTGATTCAAGCGGACCGTGTTCGAGCTCAATCTCCCGGACACCCTCAACGCCGCTGACTACTTCATCGACCGCAACGTTCGCGAGGGCCGCGGGTCGAACATTGCGATCGAATGCGGGGACGAGCGCGTTCCCTACGATGCGCTGCTCGAGCGCGTGAACCGTGTCGGCAGCGCGCTTCGCGATCAGTTCGGCGTCCGCATCGAAGAGCGCGTGGCGCTCATCCTCGTCGACGGTCCCGAGTTCATCTACAGCTTCTTCGGCGCAATCAAGATCGGCGCGGTGGCGGTGCCGATCAACACGCTCTGGAAACCGCAGGACTACGCGTATGTGCTGAACGACTGTCGGGCACGCGTGCTGATCGTCAGCGCCAGCTTGCTGCCACAGATCAGCGCCATTCCGCGCGACACGTTGCGTTACCTCCAGCACATCATCGTCGTCGGCCACGCGGCGCCGGTTGATCCGCCGGACCTTCCGCCTTCGCCCGAAGGCTACGGCGGACAAGTGGTGAGGTCCGGCACGGATCGCGATGGGCGAATCTCGTTTTCGACGGTCATCGCAGCCGGCGATGCCGCACTGCAGCCGGAGGCCACGCGCAAGGACGACGCGGCGTTCTGGCTGTACTCGTCGGGGAGCACGGGCTTTCCGAAGGGATGCGTCCACCTCCACCGTCACATGCCCTTCTGTGCCTCCGCCTACGCCAGCGGTGTGCTCGGCATTACCGCGAACGATCGCTGCTTCAGCGTGGCGAAGCTGTTCTTCGCCTATGGCCTCGGCAACGGCATGTATTTCCCGTTTTCCGTCGGCGCCACCGCGATCCTGTGGCCCGGGCCGCCGACCGCGGCCAACGTGTACTCCACGATCGAACGCTACCGGCCCACGCTGCTCTTTTCGGTGCCGACCAATTACGCCATGCTGCTGGCACACGAGCGGGTGCCGGATTTCGATCTGTCGACGGTCAGGCTCGGCGTGTCGGCAGGTGAGGCGCTGCCGCCCGCGCTGTACGAGCGCTTCAAAACCCGGTTCGGCGTGGAGATTCTCGACGGCATCGGCTCGACCGAAGTCCTCCACATCTTCATCTCCAATCGGCCAGGGCAGGCGAAACCAGGCACGAGCGGGCGGTTGGTCGACGGCTACGACGCCAGGATCGTCGACGACGAAGGAAAGCCGGTGCCGGCGGGAGAGATCGGCAACCTGCTGATCAAAGGCGATTCGATCTGCTCGATGTACTGGAACAGGCGCGATCAGACGCGCGCGACCATCGAGGGCGAGTGGATCCGGACCGGTGACAAGTACTCACAGGACGACGAGGGCTACTTCTGCTATGCGGGACGCTGCGACGACATGCTGAAGGTAGGCGGGATCTGGGTGAGCCCGATGGACGTCGAGAACGCGCTCATCGAGCATTCCGCCGTCCTCGAGTGCGGCGTGATCGGCCGCTACGATCACGATCGCCTGATCAAACCGGCCGCGTATGTGGTGTTGCGGGACGGAATCGTCGGCAGCCCGGAGCTGGCGGCCTCATTGCGTGAATTCGTGCGCGGCAAGCTCGCCGACTACAAGCGCCCACGGTGGGTGGAGTTCGTGCCGAGCCTGCCGAAGACGGCGACGGGAAAGATTCAGAGATTTCGCCTGCGGGAAATCGCCGAACAGACGGAAATCCATTTGTGATTAGCGATCTGTGAATCGTGATTCATTTGGGATTTGCGATTTGTGATCGGTGAACTATCGGTGATTCACAGATAGTTCACCCCATCGCAAATCACCGATCGCCAATGAACCACAGATCACAGATCGCTAATCACCAATGATCAATACGGCCAGCGGCGCGACGTCCGGCGGTTGTCGTAGCGACGATCGCCATCCTGGTATCCAGCCTGGTATCCGCTGCGGAAGCCGTCGCGATAGACGTTCTCGTACTGCGCCTTCGATCCGTATCGCTTGTCGTAGTGGCGATCGCCCGAGCGATACCACTTCTCACGCGTCGGATCGAAATTCTTCCGGTCGCGGCCGGCGTTGAGGCCCTTCTCGTAGCCGTCGGAATACCCGTTCTCGAACGCAAAGTCGTTGACGCGGCCGTTGCGATAGATGCGATCGTTCCGCCGATCGTCACGGTAGACGCGGCCGTTTCGATAGTCGCGATCGTCGTAGACGCGGTTGTCCCCACGGTAGACGCCGCGACCGTTCACGCGATCCCATCCGCGCTGGCGGCACCACTCCCACCCGAACTGGGGATGTCCGGCGCCGCTGCGACAGAACGCCGGACCTCCGTTGTCATCCCGGCGGTCCCGGTTCTGCGCCAGAGCGTTGGATGAAGGTGCGAGCAAAAGAATCGCGACGATGAGTGAACTCCAGCGTGCAGCAGCCATGACAGAACCTCCGGTTGGGTCGCCACCTTATCTCGGCGACGCCCTCGACCCGGATCAGTGACACGAGCCGTGCCAGATCGGGAGACGCGAATATCCTTGATATTTCCGATCTGCTGGCGTTGAGCGTCCTCGAAGCGGGACAGGACGCATGTCCCACCCGGCTCGGCTTAGCTATGGACGAGCGGCGGCAATCGCGGCGACCTGCTCGAGGCTCGTGACGCGCTCGACGTCGAAGCCCTCGTAGAGATTGTCGCGATCGAGGAGCAGCGGATGGAGCCCGGCGCTTCGGGCCCCGAGGACATCGACGTGATACAGGTCGCCGACGTGAAGCGTCGAGTCCGCGCGAGAACCGGTGCGCTCGAGGAGAATCCGGAAAAACCGTGGATCGGGCTTCTCGACGCCCTCGAGGGCGGAGTCGCAGATGACGTCGAAGAAATGCGCCAGCTCGATCCGACCGAGACACCGCTCGAGCACGCCGTTCGCGTTGGAGGCGACGGCCAGCTTCAGACCGGCGGCCCGTAAACGTGCGAGCGCAGGCACCACATCGTCGGGCACCTGCTCCCACAGGTTGTGCTCCATGTGGTATGCGTAGACCTCGGCAAGCGCGGCGTCACGTGCGGCGCCGCGCGCGACACCGGCCGAATCGAGGATGTGGTTGAAGTAGCGCCCGCCGCGATCGGCGTCGCTGCTCCTGTCGGCCTGCGCGTTATCGATCGCGAAACGTGCGGCTGGTTCGGCGCGCCGGAGCACGTCCTCACCGACGCTCAGCCCGTGGCGCGCAAAGGCCTCCGACACACGCCGCCAATTCGGATAGACGAGAACTCCACCTGCGTCAAGGAAGACGGTATCGATGTTCGATTGGCTCAACGTTCACGGTTCCGCGGTTCCGCATTCCTGCCCTGTCCGCCGACCGTGCGGCCGTCGGGAAGCTGGATTCGCTTGAGGCGTACTCGATTGTCGTTCGGGTTGCGATTTGGCGATGCCCACACACGGACGCGATCGCCGGCCTTCAATGTGTTCTTGAGGATGCCCTGCCGCTCGAGCCCGGACACGCTGCCCCACTCCGCGGCATAGACCAAGCGGCGGCCAAACGGATCCTGCCCGTCGACGTGGACCCAGGAATGCGGGTTCTTGTACTGGAACTCCACCACCTGGCCTTCGATCTCGATCGTGTCGGACTCGAGGTAGTAGTCGCCGAACGAATGGTGCGCCCGTACTCCTGTTGCCAGTCCAACCGTGAGCGCGAAACAGCAGGCGGCAGTCACGTGCGTTCGCATCAATGCGTTCCCTTTGCTGATCCGAACAGGTCGGCTCTCGTGATCGGCCGATCGGGATTGGGCGCGTGCACCATCACCACCAGCTCGACGTCGAGCTGCAACCGCTCGACGTTCTCACGCAGCGTCTCCACCGACGGATCGGGCTGGCCGGAAGGCAGCCGGAAGTCGGCGCAGAACAGGATCTTCTCCTTCGGCAAGTAGGCGATGAGCATCGAGTCGCTGTGTTCCAGGCCGGCGACGTGATGCAGTTCGAGGGTGCGAACGCCATCGGTCAGCACCTGTTTCTCGATGACGCCTTCGATCTTCGCTTTCTTCTTCGACTTCGCGAGCGCGTCGCCAACCAGCGTCCGCGGCGTGCCGAGTGCCGCTCCCAGAAAGTACTTCGCGTTGTCGTCGGCGAGGATGGTGATTCCGTCAGCGGCGAACGGCGCGAGGCCGCTCGCGTGATCGAAGTGCGGGTGCGTGTTCACGACGTACCTGATGCGCTTGGTCGGGAACAGGCGTTTGGTCTCTGCCAGCACCGCCAGGCCACGCGCCTCGCTCTGTCCGCCTTCGAGCACGACGATGAAGTCGCGGAACTCCACGGCCATCGAGACGTACCCACCCGTGATGCGATAGACGCCGTCAGCCAATTTTTCCGACGTCGCCGCGGACGGTGCGGGTGGGGCCACGGGTGGCGTGCTGCCGGGCCGCGCTGGTACGGTCAACAACGCCGTGAGATCTGCGGGATTGGCGCGGACGGTGGCGATCGCCGCGACAAACGTCTCCATTCCGACCTGCTTCTGCGTCATGCGCAGCGGTGCGCTGACCCCGCCGAAGTCCCGATAGTCGCTGTAGAAGAACTCGCGGTGCTCGTCACCGAGGACCGGATGATCGATCCACGTTTCCACGCGCTCGACGAGGTTGCTGTCATTGATGTAGCCGACCACCTTGTACGGCAGCCCTGACGGCGCCTTCTGTGCCGTCATCCATGTCACGACACGATACGGCTCGCCGTCGATCTTCTGCGTGCGGACGGTGGCGTGATTGGCGGCGGCGCCGCGCAGGAAGCCCCACGGTGTCACCCAGACTTGATGCTGCAGCACCCATGGCGAATCGGCGGCGATCGTCTGATCGAGCGTGCCTGGCGGTGGAGGTGGCGCGCCGCGAGCGCCGGGGGGAATGGTGTCGCCGGTGATTCGTGCCCTCGACGTTGCGAAATCGATCGTCCGCGTGTAGTTCCGGATGGATGTCGAGGTGACGCCGAACGTGATCGTGCGGCTCTGGCCGAAGTTGCCCTGCGCGGCGTTCCCCGAGTAGGTAATCGAGGTCAGGTTCGTCGCGCCGATCGCACGCGATGCTTCCGCGATGACCGCGTCGGCCTCCTGCGCGGACGCCGTCGTGGCGGGCAACACCACGCAGAACGCGAACGTTGCGATCCGTTTTCTCGCGCGTCTCATGGATCTCATCCCGAACGGCGGCAGGCAAAGCGTCTGCCGCCTCAGCGCGGGGCTGCGATGCTGGATTGTCTCAGAAATTCGATGCGGATTGCGTCGACCGACTCGCGTCGGTCGACGAAATGTGAAAGAGCCTTCTTACTTCTTGTTATCGTCCAGGCGATCCACCGACGCCTCCACGCGGTCGACGTATTCGCTGACGCGCGCCTTCGAGACGTCCCACCAATCGTCGGCCTTGGCCGAGGCGAGCCGTCCGGCGTCGTCGCGCAGCTTCTCGACCCGCGCTTTTGTGTCGTCGATCTCGGTCTCGCGGGCCCCTTTCGCCTTGACGTTGTCGAGCGCGCGGTCCATGGCGTCGACTCGCGCACGGATGTCGGCGACGAGGCGATCGCGGCGCGATTCGAACGGCGCCGTGCTGACGCCCTCCGCCGTCGTGCCGGTGGTGCCTTGTGGCCGCACCGCCTCCACCTTGCCCGCCAGCCGGCGCACATCGGCCTCGATGTCGTCGACTGTCCGCAGCATCGCCTGCTCGTGCCGATCCCACCAGTTCTCGGGCGTCGTCGTGCGCAGGCCGCTGACCGCCTGCTTCACGTTGGTCACGTCTTCCTTGACCTCTTCCTGCAGGCCGGCGGTCGCAACACGCCGTCCGCTTACCACTTTCGACTCCTTCTCGGTGTACTTCCGTTCGATGTCGGCGACTCGCGAGTCGAGGCGCGCAATCTCATCCTCATGCTGCCGCTGTTGCTCAGCCGCGCGGTCGGCCGGCTGCGCCGTTTCGGTCGCAGCGGTCTCGCGGCGGTCGTTTGCCTGCCGGTTGCAGGCCCCCGCCGCAAGCGTCAGTGCGATGGCCGCCACGCTCACTACAGTTCGATACGGCATCGGTCCCTCCTCGTGAAGCTACAATCAGGCACTTCTCAGCAAGAGGACCGCCAGATCCTGCGCCGGCGACCGAGGGCCGGGCTTGTCAGGCCCGGCAGATACGGCACGGCTGCGCGATAAGGTTCCGCTATGCCGACACGACTCGAGACTTACGTCGCGCTCCTGCGCGGAATCAACGTCGGCGGCGCCAACATCATCCCGATGACCGCCCTGCGCGCGTCGTTCGAAGCGCTGGGTCTGCGCGACGTGTCGACCTACATCCAAAGCGGCAACGTGCTGTTCAGCACCGACGCCGATGTGCCGCGACTCTGCAAACGCGTCGAAGCCGCGCTCTCGAAGCAGTTCGGGTATCAGGCGACGGTGGTGGTCCGCTCCCACGCCCAGATGCGGCGCATCGTCGAACGCGCGCCCGACGGCTTCGGCGGCGACGCGGCGCGCTATCGATACGACGTCGTGTTCCTGAAAGAACCGTTGTCGGCGCGCGAGGTCGTGCCGGCGATCCCCAGGCGCGACGGCGTGGACGCCGTCTACGCCGGTGACGGCGTCGTGTACTTCTCACGCCTGATCGAGCGCGCGACCCAGAGTTACCTGTCGCGGCTGATCTCGTTGCCGCAATACAAGCAGATGACGATCCGGAACTGGAACACGACGACCAAACTCCTGAAGCTGATGGAGTGATTGCGTTAACCCAACCACCAACCTCAAACTCCCAAACATTGGCCTGGTGCGAGAGCCATTAGAAAGTTGCAAGTTGAAGGTGTTTGTTTAGCGCGTCAAAGACTCGTGACGCGTCCCATCGGACGTGGCACCTGACGTCGCTGGCCGCGCGACAGCGGCACAGCGGCTGGGCGGGTGAGCCGGTGAGCGGCGACTGTGATCGACGTGATCAGCGACCCGCGGGTAAATCGGGTCCGCAGGCGGCCCGAGGGCGGTCGCCGCGTCTATCGCCACCGCCGCACGAGACAGCTGGTTATCGACTCGATTATTGGCTGTCGCGCGAATGACCCCAGGCGACCGCGTCACCGTCAGCTCGGAGCCGGAGGGCCCGATTTTCCACGTCGTGAACCGGAGCCGCGCGCCGGCTTGCCCGCCCAGCCGACGCTCACTGCCGATCGACGCTCACCACGGCGGGCTCGTGAAAGGGGACTCGTTAAATACAGCGTTGGAAGTTGGGAATTGACCTGGATTACCATCCGCACCCGGCCCTACACATTGATGTTGTCTGCGAGGTTCTGATGACTCTCCGTTGCTGTGCCGGAACGGTGATCGTGTTGCTCATTCTCGTCGCTGCCGTGACCGCGCAAGGACCGGCAGCCCCGCCGCCGATTCACCCGGCGCTCGCGACGACGGGCGGATCGATCACGCTCGACACACAGACCGGTCAAAAGATCCGCGTGACAGCGATCGCGACGGGGCTGGTCCACCCGTGGAGCCTCGCCTTCCCCGATCCGCGGACGATGCTCGTGACCGAACAACCGGGGCGTCTGCGAATCATTCGCGATGGTGCCCTGCTGCCGTCACCCGCATGGCAGGCTCCGCCGGTCCCGCCGCCGGGAAACGACGGCCTGCACTTCGTCGTGTTGCATCCGCGATTTGCGGAGAATCATCTCGTCTACTTCTCTTATCCGAAACACGGCGAGCATGGCGCGACGCTCGGCATCTCGCGGGCGGAGTTCGACGGCACGGCATTGACCAACGTGCGCGAGATTTTCGTGGCCGATGCCTGGGAAACCGGTGGCAACCTGGCGGGACGGCTCTACTTCGCGCCGGACGGGATGCTGCTCGTGACCGTCGGCGATCGCGATCGGATCTGCTGCAACGGCAGCGAGGACAACAGCCTGCGCATGAAAGCGCAGGACCTCGGAAGCCATGCCGGCAAGACGCTGCGGTTGCGCGACGACGGCAGCGCTCCGCCGGACAATCCGTTCGTCGGGCGAGCGGGCGCCAAGCCGGAGATCTACACCTACGGTCACCGGAACGGCTATGGACTGATGGTGAACCCGGCGGACAACAACGTGTGGCAGGTCGAGATCGGTCCGCTCGGCGGCGACGAGGTCAACATCCTGCT